>Ga0247733_1000211_pt1 | contig 63687 bp, 78 predicted proteins | sample UWRJL043104R2_FD_180932 | JGI IMG/M metagenome (GOLD analysis project Ga0247733, IMG submission 180932) | Plant litter microbial communities from Arlington Agricultural Research Station in Wisconsin, United States - UWRJ-L043-104R-2 | ecosystem: Environmental > Terrestrial > Plant litter >...
CGCATGGAGAGCGGCACTGCCATGGGCGATGGAGCCGCGGATCCGGAACAGTACTACCGTGGAGGCACGTACAGACATACCAACGGCCATGCTCATACCGATGGGCACAACAACGGCACCATGCATAGCGCTACTCATGGCGCCACCAACGGCACCAACGGCTACACGAATGGAAACGGGTACACCAACGGCACGAACGGATATAAGCCGGAACCCACACCGCTTGCTTCGCGGAACTTCTAGGCGAAGACGAAGAGAAAGGCACGCACGGCCTAAAGCGTGAATGTCTGTTGAGTAGTTGTACAAAAGCTGGTTCTTGTATATATGTTTCTTTCCCGCATTAGATGGGTAGACGGGTTGGCTTGTTTCGGCGTTCTGGTGCACGATGTGAATGGGATGGCTGCATGAGCGTTTGGGTTCTGGGAGGGAGGGTTGTGCTTTGCGATACCATTGTATTATAATCGACGGCGGTTGTAATAAGGGAGTCTCGGGGCTAGACTAGAATACGTGTATATGAAGATTGATCACGAAGACAGACTTTGCGTACTCGTACCGAACAAAAGCATGTGAAAACCTTCACGAGTATACACAAAAAGAATGGTCGCCGTCATCTCATTACGTTGGATTTATTATCCGAATACACTCGCTGGTGATATATACGCCCAAGCCTCAAGGTAGGATGCCCAACGACTACTTCTTGTAGTACTTGTCGTCCGTATGCCTCCGTTTCCGCTCATCGCGATCATCGTCGTCGTAGTCTCTCCTCCGCTTCCGTCGATCCTCCGAATCCCGACCTCTACTCCCATCTCGGCGATCGCGCTCACGACGCTTTTCTTTCCTCTCGTCGCTGTCTGGAGACCTGCTCCTATGTCGACGATCTCGCTCTTTCCCTTTGTCTCGCCGATCGTGGTCGTCTCGACTCCTACTTCCGTCTCGCCTGTCCTTCTCTCGTCTCTTCTCTCGCCGCCGATCGCTGTCGTCGTAGTCGTCATCGCGGTACTTCTTCTTTTCGCGCCGCCGCTCACGGTCCGAGTAATCGTCGTCTTTATCTCGTCGACGATCTTTATCTTTCCTCCGCTCACTGTCATAGTCGTCGTCTCGTCGATCTCGATCTTTCCGCTCTTTGCGCTTCTCACGCCTTCGCTCATCATCTTCGTCGTATTTATTGCTCCGCGAAGGCTTCTCATCTTGCACTAGCTTCTGCGCCTCCATTCTGGCCTTGAGCTCGTCCTCCGAGATCATCTCGCCCGTACGCTTGTTCTTCAGCGTCACCGGAGTATAGCTCACAGCCACCTTCTTCTTCCCATGGCCCCACGCTCCAAGCTCTATGCCGACCGCAGCCTCTTCCTTTGCGCCTATACCGAGCAAAGCTGGTCGCCGCTTGATTTCCTTGGGCTTCGCCGCGGGCTTCCCGTCGTCTTTCCAGCCCATGCCGCGAAGAAGTGCCGCGCCGAAACCTTCAATGGGTGTGGCTTCGTAAGCTTCGAGAGTGGGCGCGTCGGGCGCATTGTGGATATCGTTTCGGAAGGCCTCTCTTTCACTCAGTACTGGGATGATGGTTTGGTCTGTGGCTTTGCCGTGAATGAGTGCGTCTAGAGCGTTCTTCTCGAGCCGTTGCTCTTCCGTGAGGCCGTCGTCTTTGGGCTCGGTATCCGCGGCGGTGTCCATGGGCTCAGGCGACCCGCTTTCCCCAGCCTCTTTTTGGAATGTCGTCAAGCCATAAGAGATCTTTGGTGCCTCTATCACCTCAGGAACGTCTCCATTCTGCCCAGGATGTCCTCCAGCTTGCGCAAGCTTCTTCCTAGCTTCTCCTCGCCAGTTGCGATCCGGCAGTACCGGAATGATCCTAGGGCCTTTATCCTCCTCCTTTTTGCCATTCAATTCTACAGCGCCGCCTGCTGTCGCGTCCCAGCCCACAATCTCTTGCTGCTTGTTCTCATCCTCGGGCTCGTCGTCTCCGAGGTCGAGACGGGGCCGTTTCGCGAGCTTTTCGAGGGGTCCTTTGAATCCAGATTTGCCCTTGGCACCGGCGAGGGAGAGTTTGAAGCCGCCGGGCTTGGGCGCGGCCATGGTGATAGAGACTCGCGTGCGTCAAGTTTTCGTGACTGTTTGAGGGGAGTGTGGCGGATGTAAAGGTGCCAGACGTTTCTAGCGATACGATTTCAACAGTACACCCCCAGTGCGACGGATGTCTAAGTAATGAAGTAGTTGTGAGGCGACTAAAAGTAAAGTGAGTTGGAGGAAGCACTTCACTGCGAGATCGAAAAGTCGCGCCAATGACATCGCAGCCTTGGCATTGATCCCTGTCAGGCATCAACAATCACGTGCGACTTGGTTACTGGAACGTGCAGGTTCGGGGCCAACCCTCTCTCTTGCACGATCCCGACTCTTTGTATTTCGTACCTTCTAATGGAGACATCGACATACCTGAGTGGCGCGACCAGAAGGGTACTGTTGTGCGTCAACCAAACCGCCAGGTCAGTTTCAAAACCATCCCAATAAACCCACCTCCCTATACCTATCATTACAGACTGAGGAGTGCCGCACCTCTATCCATCAATAGAAACTTGTTACACGCGACATGCAGAATGGGGAAGGCCCACCTCCATTTTTGTCTAGATTCGCTTCGGTTCTCCGCAAAGAGTAAGGACGAAGCCACCATGTGCGGCTGAGGTCTGGCCAGGAACCTCAAATACGGGTGGCACGCAACGATTGACCCCCGCGTTATCGTACCATTTTCGGTTTCCCGTCTCTTCTCTTCTCTTCACGTCTCCGTTCCTTTCTTTTCTTACACCCTCTCCAGCCAGTGGTATAGTCTATCTTCAGTGCCTCATTAATTGTAAACATCTTGGAGCTGTCGATTATGCTTCTAGTTTCAGCCTTGTCCCATCTACCGACTAAAAAGCGAGTTTACGGAGTGAGCCAAACCCGGGGGAACTTTGCCGAGCTCACGTAGGGAGCCTTCGAAGTCGCCGACTCGGTGCTTTTATAGAGCTATAGACGCAGATCTAGACCAACACAAAGGAATCCGACCATGTCAGTTCTACAGCAACCACCTTCAATCGCATCGTTCGGCACGCCCGGTCCACCACCATATACCGCAGAACCGCAGCCGCAACAACTCTCCACACCAGCACCTTTAGTCCAGGATACGTTTGGACAAATGCAACCTCAACAATACAATGGCTTCCCTCCAGCCCAATCTCAAATGCAACCACAGCAATTCCAGGCCTCGGCCCAGCAGCCTCAGTTGGTTCAGTCGCCGCAAGGACTTCCTACACAGCCCATGGTGGGACATCAACCATTACAGTATCCACCCAACATGACGCCCCAGCAGCAACAGCAAGTCACGCAGATCATCCAGAGCATGCCACCGGAAAAGGTTCAGATGCTCCAACAACAAGCACAGCAGATGATGGTTGCCCAGCAAACTGCTAGCCCCCAGCAGATGATAAGTCCACAGTCTTTTCAACAGCCCCAGCCCATGATGCCGCAGGGGATCCCTCAACAGCCCACCCAGCAACCAGGGCCGCAGCGACACTACACTACTTCGGCCCCGTCCGGTCTCTTCGGACCGAAGCACTCCTCCGGCGACCATGGGGGCCAAACAGGCCCGAAGGATGAAAAGAAAACGGGCGGCGTGCAGCGCTTCTTCGGCGACACTCTGTTCGGTCGTGTGGCTCGTTCCTCGGTGCAAACAGCTACTTCAGCGATGAAGATGCCTACCAGTCTTTCTCCCTGGGGCGACAACAACCCAGTCACGTTGCCAAACGTACGCTACCGCGACGCTGTGCTGTTCACGACTTTCGCTTTTGTCGGGGCACCACTTGTGGAAGGACTATCGGACGGCGTGACCGGAGCTTTCGGGGCGGACAGTTTCGTCTCTGAGATTGTAAACTCGGGCGCTGGCGTCATTCTTGGCTCTACTGTCATTAAGTATGGTGTCTTCCAAATCGTGGAACAAGCCATCGATAAGGGAATCATAGAACATATGCTACCCGAGGAAGAGAAGATGCTACAGACTACCGACGTAAAGAGCTTGCAAGTCGGCATCAAGCACAAACTTATGGGCGTAGATGCAGATATCAGGTTTTCAGGCATCTACCCCTCGCGAGATGCTCAAGCGTGCGAGAAGGGTTGGTTCTGTCCCTATCTATTTGCGAGCGCGAGGACCCCTTCTATACCGAGAGGGAATGACTTCTCCATCTGTCAGTTCTTTGGGCCGTTCCTCGGTGGTGAGATTTCCCCGTCTCCTATGCTACAAAAGCCAAAGACGTGCTAAGAAACCTTCAGGCGACTACCAAATGGCCCACAAACTCCTCTCTGAATCTGCCCACACCCTCGCCATGTGTGAAGCTAACCCCGACTTCGACATCGGCACAAACCGCATGGTCCTCCTCTTCACAGGCATCTCGCCCTACCGCGCCAACATGTGGTCGACTTCCCGACGCCCCGGCTGCGGCACGATAATCTTCCACTTGCTAGACGGCTGCCCGGCCCTCGTCCTGCCCGTAACTTCCAAAGCGCCCATATGTGCATGGTCGCCCTGGACACTGTCCCAAATGCGGGTAGCGCAGTACGCGTTAGACCCCAACAATGTAGCCGGATCGGGAGGGTATAGCGCGGAGTGGCAGCATGAACAGATTTGCGAGTTTTTAGATACGGTTATCAGTGTACCGCATCTCAATCCGGCGATTCGGGATAGGTATGTCGAGGTGCTGGGGAGAAGTGTAAGTTTGGTTATTAATGGGGCGTTGGCGTTGGAGAAGTGTCAGCCATTATTGGGGAAGTTGGATCCGGAAAGGTCCGGAGTGGTCATGTTTAGGTATTGACGTGATGAGAGGATCAGTGTATGTTTTCATGTATGTATTTGGCGCTAAATGAGATACCCGCATGTTTGCAATTTTCCTTTGTTTTCCACTTGGATTTTGGTTCGCACGAGGAATGGATCCCTTGCCTATGATATATATACTGATCTCGTCCATTGCATCTTAAGAAACAATTCCTCACTCATTGTCAGCTCCCGGAAGATCTCTAGGCGACTAGCGATGGCGAACAGCGCTGAGCGAGCACTACCTGCGCCACAGCAGTACGTACTTCGGTACATACCGCGCCGGGCCGCGCCCTTGCGGCAGCGTTTCTGAGCTCGAAGGATGATCCAACTACGCCAGGTACAGACGCCTCGACCGAATGCCGCTTGGAAAGTCGACTGCAGACTCGCCAGTCAGATGCCGCGACGGGCTTTATGCGCCGCCAAGGTAATGGGAGGTCGCCAGAACGGCCACCCAGCGCGTATATGACCCAATCAGACGGCCAGCAGGCCCTCGGGCGCGTGCAGGGAATACTATCGATGCGGAGCCCAAGACTCGACCTCGTGCAGCAAGGCGATGGCCCGGCTACGTAAGTAACGGGGTAGCTTCGCCTCTGTCGCAAACAGGATACCGCCGTGTCTGGTCCGCTCGCTGTCGTCGAGCCTCAATATACGACACTCACCGGTCGACGGCAGCTCTTGCCAGCCCCAGCGTCCATAAATCGAACGTCATCTCCACCTACCCCGCGACTTGCGTCAGCCCAACCGCTTCGCACCGCGATCCGCCTGCACCAATTCCCAAAAATAAGACGACGATCGTGCGAAGGAAGAGACACGGCATCCCGTGCTGCATAATCCACGATGGAGGGCCGCAAACACGGTCGGCCGGAGGAGGAGCTCTTTCTGCGCCCGGGGGAGACACCAGACACGCCCACCATCGGCCCGCTGCGCATCCAGAAGAGAGAGGAGTCCTCCAAGAGCCCGCCGCCGCGGACAGACTCGGCGGGCAGCTCCAACCATCCCGTCTTCTCGCGCCCGCCGCCTATGCCGACCTTCCCAGCGCCACCGACAGCCCCTCCAACTGCCCCGCTACCCTATCCAGACCACGATGGACCGCCAAAGCAGACCATCCTCCCCTCGGGACGATACACGCCGCTGAGCGAGAGGGAACGCGCGGGCCGAAATGCCACTCCACCAGAACAGGACAGGCATCGAAGGGCGTCCTCGAGCACGACGGGCCCCAGCCCAGCCTCGCCCAGCTCGCGCGCCCGCTTCGAAGCGCAAGATCCAAACAGGCCCTCGGTGGCAGGCTACGGGGGACCTGGCAGGACGGCAGACGGCATCGTGCAGCCTTCGCGTTTGGCCGAGCGGAGAGGGACAGCGCCCAAGCCGCTTCCCGATTCTCCAGGCCCAGAGACGCCTGATAAGGAGGGCTTGTTCCAACGACCACCGCAGAGGAATGGTGCTCCGGACCCGAACCCCTTTCCAGAGTACCATCAGCAGTACTGGCCTCCGCCTCAGAACGGAGCCTCGTCCTCGACGCCTGAGCCGGCGCTGCAGATTCCCAACCCCGGCGGCATCAACCGACTCAGCTCGACCGCTTCGACGTCGACGACGAAGGCGCAACGAGGTTCTCCGCCTCCCCCCGAAACGCCCATAATCCCGCCTCCAAGCGGTGGCATCGAGGCGCGTTTTGCGGCTGCAGGGATCGCCGGCTCATCTACACTGACGAACCTGCAAGCTCAGAGCGCACAGAATGCTGCTGCCGCTCAGAGGAATCAGGTTTATGGCAACCAGCAGCCAAGGCAAGGTCTTTCCTCGCCGGCCCCGACCCAGCAGCCTCCGAGACGACCTTGGACACCAACCGAGCAGCCTGGGAGTCATCCACACGGCCCGCCCGCTGTGTACCAGGGCATGGGGGAGGTCGGGCCTTCAAGCAGTCCTCCTCAAGCTCCTCTTCCACAAGTACCCACGTCCAGGACCTCTCCACCACCTGTAACTGCACCTCCCGCGCACTCGTTGTCGCAGGAAATGGGCCGTCTGAACATGAATGAAGAGCCACCGCCAGCATACTCGAGCATCACGCATCCAACTGCCAGTTCGAGTCAAGGCTATCCCAACGAGAAGCAACGTCCACAAGGATCTGCTGCCCCAGCTGCGCCAGCCGGTACTATGAGTGACCCCAACATACAGCAACATCCCGCGTTTGCGAACGATACACGCTCACAACAGGCAACTCCAGCGGCGCAGCCTGCGGGTGTCGTGGCGCCAACTCCATCCGCAAACTACTTTCCACCAATGCCACAGCCTGCACAAGCAGGACCATCATCACAACATGCCAGCACGCCCAGTCCGGCACCAGGGCCCGGCCCTGCATCCCCTCCACCGCTCCCGGAAGGCTGGATAGCGCACCTTGACCCCAGTTCAGGACAGTACTACTACATCCATCTGCCCACCCAGTCGACACAATGGGAGTTTCCCAAGAACCTCACGCCGCTCAACCTGAACGAACAGCCCATGTCCCCAACGAACTCGTTCGCGAACCCTCTGGCCTCTCCATCTTTCGGAAAGACACCGCTGGCGTCGCCTGGGTTCCCCACGCAAACGGCCGGTTACCCAGGAGATATGATGGGTATGGCGCCAATTGCCACACCAACCACCTCGGGGTTCACCGGCCCTCCTCCAGTTCATGGAGTGGAGCAGTACAAGATTGTCCCCACCAACAGCGTGTACTTTGGACCGTATCTGAGGTACACCAACATGGACATCGAGCGAGGTCTTTGGCTTGGTTCAATCCTACTCATCACGAATACCCCTCATCCTCCGACCATCCATATGCATCAAAGCGTGGATCTATCGCCAAACCCGCGACAACTCAAGGCGAACCCAATCTATACCCACCAAACATGGATGTTCTACCGCTACGATGTGGAGTTGAAAATGGAAGAGGACCATGCTGCAAAGTGGACGTACGCCATCACCTCACACCTGGGCTGCACACGCTTCGAGTTCTTGGTCGCGGGACGCCACGAGACTAGCTGGCGCTTTATCGCTCATTCCGGCAACGATTTCGCTCTGAACGTGAACGCGAGCGAGCGGCAAAAGCTGGGCGGCATGGGCTTCATGTGGAAGGACATCCTGCAGAAGAATACTGAATGTGGTGGTTTCCATGTGCAGCTTGGGCTTGGTGGTCAAATCTATGCCGATCGACTATGGAAAGAGATACCTCTACTAAAGCAGTGGACTGCCATGAGTGGTAAAGAGAACCGAAAGAATGCGCCCTGGACAGCGAAGCACGAAGAGGAGGTCTGCCACGCGTACTTTCACTACTATACCTCCCACTTTGACCAGCCACACGTGCGAGAGGCGTTCGCACAGATTCCGCATATTCTAGCACTGGATGATCATGATATGTAAGTGCTAGGTTTACAACTGTACTTGTGGCCGCGGCTGACTTTATCTAGCTTTGATGGTTTCGGGTCATATCCCGAACACATGCAATTCTCCAACATGTTCAAGAACATAGGAAGAGTGGGTATCGAGATGTATCTGCTCTTCCAGCATCACACTACTCTGGAGATCCTACGCAACGTGAGCAACGACATGGACCTCTTCACAATTACAGGCACCGGATGGCACTTCATCAAGTACCTCGGTCCTTGCGTTACCGTCGTTGGTCCGGATTGCCGCTCCGAGCGAAACCCCCACCAGGTGATGGCGGGTCCCACATATCAAGGAATCTTTCCCAAGGTTGCGGTGCTCCCTCCTAGCGTGCAACATTGCATATGGATGGTTCCAGTACCCGTCATCTACCCTCGACTGGAGTCCGTGGAGCATCTCGCCAACTCCATGGCGACGGGCAAGAAGGCCGTCACTGGAACCTTCAACATGCTCGGCAAGGTGACAAGCTCCGTCGCTGGTGTGGTAGGCGCCAAGAGCGTCGTGGGTGATGGTTTCAACCACGTGAAGAAAGCTATCGGCAAATCCGGTCTCATGAGCGGTGTTTTGAGTCCGTTTGGAGAGATCGATCTTCTCGACGAGCTCAGAGATCAATGGACACACGACTCAAAGGTATGATCTCTTGCTGCACCCAGACAACCAGCGCGTTACTGACACGATCACAGGACCTCGAACGCACGTATCTAATCCGCACCCTCCAGGGTATTGCGCACAACAAGTCTCTACGCATGACCTTCTTTTCCGGCGGCGTTGACTGCTGCGGCGCTGGACTTGTGCACGACCCCGCCAAACCCCAGGACCACAAAACCATGTACCAAATCATTTCAGCTTCCGTCGTCAACGCCCCTCCATCGAACTACGTCCTCCGCCTTCTACACAACAATCGAGTACTCTACGTGCCGCAGAACGGGCACCGCTCTGCTCACCAGCCATCAGACACGAAAGAAGACATGATGGAGATATTCACGCAGGACGTTAACGGGAGCGCGAGAGAGTACAAGAGGCTGATGGGCAGGAGGAACTATGTAGCGTGTGTTGTGTATGATCCCGAGATTGTGAACGGGACGTTTGGACAGACCACGCCGGGGCAGGGGAGTGGCAAGTTGAGTCTTGCGGTGGATTTCATGGTACAGAACGAGGGGCCGTACAGTGCGCCGATGAAATATGGGCCGGTTATTGTGCCGAGCTTGGAGTATGGGAGATAGTTTAGAGGGGGCGCGACTTGTGGTGGGTGTAATGGAGCGTTGTGTGCACAGTGAAGTGACGAAGCACGGCGGCGTAGCTACTATTGGATGATCACGGGTTCATGAGCGTTGGTTATATTTCTTGACAATGATACACCTTTGAAAGACCGACTTGAACCAGCAGTCAAGCGTTAGCGAGGAGCTATGTTTTAGGGCGATAGCGATATCTAAAGTGCTTCGAGCCGTTCCGAAAACCCCCGCTTAGTCATCCCCTTCCGAAGCCGCAGCAAACGAGATTCTCAACTTCGTAAGTTCCTCGAGCTTCAGACACGACACTATGGCGACCTCGGCGACGACGATACCTCGGTTCATAATACCGCAGCTCACACGGAGCTCCCGAACTTTCAGGCCTGCCGTATTCGGCAGCGCTGTAGCTCCAGGCTCGCGTGGGGCGCACTCAGCGTCATCGGAACGACTGGAACGAGTACGAACGCGACCGACGGCGATTTGTCCACAGATACAGGCACGACAATGGCGAGGTTGTATAGGGAGAATATCTGTACCGGCTCCACGTCTCCGGAGAGACTTCAGTGCAACGGCTGTACAGGCTAAAGATCACCATTTCGACACGCTCAAGTTTGTTCAGAGGCTGAAAGATGAGGGCTTCACTGAGGAGCAGGCTGTTGCTATGATGAGGGTGCTGAGTGATGTTATAGAAGAGAGGTATGTCTAATACTCTCTTTCCTTGGCCGTCAACACCTGAATGTATACTAACCTATCGCACAGCATCCAGAACCTGACCCGCACCATGGTCCTCCGCGAAGAGCAAGAAAAAGCGACCTACACGCAAAAAGTCGACTTTGCCAAACTGCGCTCCGAACTCATGACCGCCGATTCCACCGAATCCTCGCTCACCCGCTCCTCGCACGAACGGCTTACCAACGAGCTCGCAAAACTGAACAGCAGATTGCGGGATGAGATTCAAAGGACGCAAGCGAGTGTGCGGTTGGATTTGAACCTGGAGAAGGGGAGGATAAGGGAGGAAGCGAATGTGCAGGAGTTGAAGCTGAAGGAGACGGAGACGCGGATTGAGCAGGAGACGGGGCTGTTGAGGGAGAGGTTGGAGGCGGTCAAGTTTTCAACACTACAGTGGTTGATGGGCGTTTGCACGGGTACGGCGGCACTCATGCTGGGTGTTTGGCGGCTGCTGATGTGAAGCGTTGCGTGTTGCGCCTCGCTTTCTCGAAGGGTGGGACCAAGTGTACTCTTATGTAATAACAGGTTGCAAGCATAGGATAGACGGGTGGTGTATTGAGGGGGATACATGTTACAGCTACGATACCCAGGCAGGAAATCGGAGGTTGAGCGTTTGTTCGGATTCAAGAATTTGAGCATTGCGAGTGGCACGACAGACGACGTTGCTGCATAGCCACGCTTTTCTGGGTGTACGGCAGCATCACGATAATGGGCAGAAGAACGCTTGCATGCCGCCCACGAGAGTCTAGCGCGAGGACCCGCAGCATGTCGTGGAATTGCATCGCCAGCGCTGGTGTTGGGAGAGGCGGCGTCCGATGATGCAATCGCTGGCTGTCAGCAGCGCCATGTGCCGAGTTCGCAGCGGACGTCTGTGCAGCAGCAGCGTCTGAGACAAGACACCGAGGCTCCTCGCACCATGAGCTTCACACGCGGTCTGAAACGGCGCGCAAGAAGACGCATTCTGGTCTGTGAACAAGTGCGCACACCCAGCCGCAGGGCCCACGACGCTGTCCAAGTTTCCAGCCGCTTCCACGGGGCAGTGATTGGCTGGCGAAACACCCGCAGGCTCGCAGCGGGCTTTGGCTCCTAGCTAGCTGGCGGCCGCTCACTCGCACGCTGGGAGCGTGACTGGTGTGACGGAAGGCGACCGAAGACGCTGTGGCAGAGGGCTGGAGGCGGCCGACTCGCTGCCGGGCGTCGACGTCGTTGCTGGGAGCCTGCTCCGGACGTCGTACGTGATGCCCCGTGTTGTCGTCACGTGAGCGCCGTGTGGGAGGCTTCGCCGGGGCCTGTCGAGGATGTGTAGCCAAGTGGATGTTGGGTGGGAAGCAATGCCTCAACGTTGGAGTGAATGGTTGCCCCGTAATGGTGCTGTTGGCAGCCTGGAGTAGTTAGAGCCGAGCCCCCGGGGGCAGGGCAAGTGCGTGAGTTGGCTGCCGTCGCTACTCGCGAAAACGACCCAAACACTCCACTCCACCATCGCTGGCCCACGACTTCCAACTCTCCACCTCACCCACCACAACAACCACCCACCCGCATCCCACCCCCGCCCTGCACCTCAGATCCACCCACAAACCACCACAGTCCTCTCCCTCTCTCTCAAAATGGCAAACGAGGTACGTCCTTCTTTTATCGCCGCTGCTCCCTGCTGCTCCGCAGGCCGTGACGGCCCCGCTACAGCGCACGATAAACGTCAACAGCATGCTAATCCGCCCTCCAGCGCGAAAGGTACGCCCACACCCGGCATCTTGCCGTGCCAGCCCATTGACTCCGAAACAGCAAGACGTTCCTCGCCCGGCTCTGCGAACAGGCTGAGCGTTACGATGGTGAGTGCCCGCGTCCTGCTGCTCCGCCCGCGTCCTGTCTGCTAATCGAGTCCCGCTGCAGAGATGGTCACGTACATGAAGGTCAGTCATCCCGCAGCCGCCACCTCTCCGCGCTCACGAACTGACTGTTGTGTAGGAAGTCGCCAAGGTATGCCAGCGCTCTCCGTCCCGTCACGCCCCTCGTCGGCCGCGACGCCAGCGAGCCCGCACACGCGCACCCACTAACGCAGCCACAGGTCGCCGGTGAGCTTACCGTCGACGAGCGCAACCTCCTCTCCGTGGCCTACAAGAACGTGGTCGGCACACGACGTGCGTCGTGGCGCATAATCTCGTCGATCGAGCAGAAGGAGGAGTCCAAGGGCTCGGACAAGCACGTCAACACCATCCGGGAGTACCGCAAGAAGATCGAGGAGGAGCTCGAGAGGGTCTGCCAGGACGTGCTCAACGTGCTCGATGACTCACTCATTCCCAAGGCCGAGTCTGGCGAGTCCAAGGTCTTCTACCACAAGATGTGAGTTGCCTGCCTCTCGCGCGACGCGTCGGCCCGCCAGCACATAGCTAATCTGTCTGCGCCTGTAGGAAGGGTGACTACCACCGTTACCTCGCCGAGTTCGCATCTGGCGAGAAGCGCAAGGTCGCGGCGACTGCTGCTCACGAGGCGTACAAGGTATGACGCCATCGACAACGAGTACCAATACATGTATACTAATGGTGACACCTTAGACGGCCACGGATGTTGCTCAGACTGAGCTCACCCCGACCCACCCCATCCGTCTTGGTCTGGCACTGAACTTCTCGGTCTTCTACTACGAGATCCTGAACTCGCCCGATCGCGCCTGCCATCTGGCTAAGCAGGCCTTCGACGACGCCATCGCCGAGCTCGACTCGCTGTCTGAGGAATCGTACCGCGACTCCACCTTGATCATGCAGCTCCTCCGCGACAACCTCACCCTCTGGACATCGTCGGATGGTGCTGACGCCGAGACCTCCGGCGAGGCTGCGCCCAAGGAGGAGCCCAAGGCCGCCGAGGCTGAGAAGCCTGCTGAGCCGACCGAGGAGCAGCAGCCCGCAGCGCCTGCTGCTGCTTAAATGCATTCCCGATCTCGCGACCTTGTTCTCCTTGATTAGTCGCCCACCTCTATCCACGGAAAGACGAAGCAGGCTGTCGGCAACGAGCGTCTCAGGAGCTGTGTGTGTCTATGTGTCGAAAATCGGTTTTCAGCGAGCGGACGGATTCCCCAACGACTTATGTTTTCCTCTCTCCCCAGCACTTGCCCTTATCCCTCACGCAGCCTGTTGTGGTTGCGTGTTTGCATCCACGACACTATCTTGCTCACTTCCTACCATCTCATGGGGCGAGCTAATAGTGTAGGCTGCGGGTTCGTGCGCGGTTGTCTCCGTGTTCCCCCGGGTGTTTTCCCACTTGTTTTTCTTTCTTGCGTCATCCAACACCTTGCACCCTTTCCTGGCAAAGCGGACGGGTGGACAGATCCTCCTCAGGCTACACCTTTGTTTTGAGGTCGTGCATGTTTATGGAGTGGGCTCGGATACTCTAATAGGCTCGAAGGCAAGCTACATGACTACAATCTTAGGTTAGGTGAAGAAATCTGTACTTCAATGTCGCGGGGCTCTACGTGTGCTATTGTGATGCCGTGAGTGTTTTGTTATCGCGCGAGATGTGGTAGTATCGGCGTGCTTTCGGTCTGACATGTGCAATTGAGACAGCGTGCGGGCGCCCCACCTGGGGAAAAATAATCTCGGGACCTTTTCACCCCCACTATGCAAAGCTCGATGATGGCGCGCGACAACATGCGAAATAACATGCGCGTACTCGACGCGTAAACGAGTCGTAAATACTGCCAATACTCGCGCTTCATCATCGCAACTCCCTGAAGTCTCCCCGGAACCGTGCGAACCAACGAGTTGACCTCCATGTCTCCACCGCGTCCGACCGCAAGCTCGACACATCCACACACAACGCAGTTCCGATGACACCCTCCTACTCAAAAGAGTACTACCGCGTCCTCGGCCTCGAGGCCGCAAAGTCCAAGGTTCCGGCGGAAGAGGTGCGCAAGGCGTACCGTCATGCGCTGCTGAGCGCGCATCCGGACAAGGCGAAGAAGGAAGGAGGAGGCAAGTTGGCTGGTGGAAACAAAGGCCCGCAGAAGGAAGGATATACCATCGATGACGTTAAAGAGGCTTTTGCCGTCCTAGGGGATAAAGAAGAGAGGGGGAAGTATGATCGCTGGCTTGCTGTCCAGCCGTCCGAGCGATCGGGGCAGAGTGCGTTGACTGCGGATTTTGTGCTCGGGCTGGAGGTTTTGGATTTGGCGGATTTTGAGGGCGTGGAGGAGGAGGGGAGTATGTTGTGGACGAGGGGCTGTCGGTGTGGTGATGACGAGGGGTTTAGGATTACGGAGGAGGAGTTGGAGGGCGCGGTCGGACGCGGCGAGAAGGAGGTGCTTGTGGGTTGTTTGGGGTGCAGTTTGTGGGTTAGGGTGGGGTTCGAGGTTGAGGAGGGATGATGTGCGGGACCACCGCCTTCTCCTTCGTCTACGATATACCTGGTGGTCTTGGATTGTTTGGACCTTCTGAACGGCGACGGCACCGAGCTTGCAGTGGAGAGGGATACCTGGGGAAGGCACGATACAGTCGGTCTAATCGTTCTTCCCTTTTCGCCCTTTCCGAAACCCTCGCCTCATACGATGGTGTTGCGTCAACAACGACAGAGAGACAACGACTTCTGCTCGATCGTCTCTCTTCCATCACGCTATTCCCCCGGATCCAACCTCACCTAGTGGGCACCGCAGAGTCGTCAGCCACGCAAGGCACCGCTGCTCGAACGCCTGGCCATGTCCAGACCGCTCCCGTTCAGCAGGCCAAGCAGCGTCAGTTCAACCCACACTGCGCCGATGCCGTCGCACAGCCGTGAAAACTCGAGCCATCGCGAGCGTTCGCCCGAGGATAAGGAGAATGTAAAGAAGAAGCTCTCCATCACGGCTGAGGAGGACGGTTCCGAGGAGAATGCCAATGCAGACGCCCGGTTGCGTCCGCGTTACGGCTCGGATGAACAGCGTGTGTCTGCTCCTCCTCACTGCATCATCACGCCCGCCACTGAGAAATTTAATGCAGACACTCGGCAACGTTCGCGTCCTGGCTCTGACGAAAAGCATGCATCTGCTCCTACTCCGTACTGCATCATCACGCCCGCCACCGAGCAAGGCACCCACACGCCTGCCGAGTCCGCTCTTCTCAACAATCCGCTCTATCACCACATCCGCCAGTCTGTCATCAACGACATCGTCGAGCACCTTCGCGAAAGCCAGCATAGTTCCTATCCACCGGCGCTTCCGCGCTTCGTCGAGCACCCCTGTTCCTCGCTGGCAACAGACATCGGCCTACCCGGGGTCGCTCTTGATCCCTATTCTCGAGCATATGTCAGTGACCCGAACTTCTACAGCGGAAGCAGGAGGGTGAGGCGGTCGCATTATTCTGGTCAACAACGACTGGACCCGTCGGACTATATGTCCCGCGAGAGCCTGGCCGGTATGAGCTCCAGCCGCAGCGTCAACCGCATACAGCCTATGAGTCCAAAAATTCATGGGCGTGAGCCCAATCTGATCGCTATCACCGAGACTATAGTTCCCGAAAGGGCCGGCGAGAACCGCACAACTGAACGCAACCAGCTCTTTCGCAACAGCAGCGAGGACTTCAGCGAGATCGAGAACATTGGTGAGCGAGCCTACATCCCAGAGTTCAAGTGGGACGACATAAGCAAGTGGCCCGCCTTCATCAAGACGTTGCCTCCGTTCATCTGGACCTGCATAAAAGACTCATTTTCGACCAATCCGTACAAGCTGCATCCCATTGTGTACATGGCGATGGGCATCTGCCTCATGTGGTGTATCTTTGCCAAGTGGGTTCTTGTCTGCTTTGCTATAAAGGATTTGGCAATGAAGGAGTGGACGAATGAGCAACACGACGAGGCGCGCAGGCTGACGGATTCGACGGTTAGTATTCTGCCGTATGTGGTGCAGTTGGTGCTGTTCTTGTTTCCGCCGCTGCTTGCTAGTACGGCTTAAGGCGGATGGGTTTGCAAGGAATTATTGGTGGATGGGAGTTGGGAGTTGTGCTCCTTGGACACGTTTGGTAAGACGTGGGAGGATAGAGTGTGGCGGTTTATGGAGCAGTGCCCATGCCATTGTAGCCACAGACGATATTGCAACCTTTTCCACTTCTGTTACGAAAATTGCAACGATGAAGCGTAACACTGCATGGTTGCCTTCTACCATGCTGGATGTAATTCAAGGTGTATGGTGTTTCCTTTTCTAGGAGAGGATAAATTTAGCTAAACTGACAGCATTGGAAAGACGCCATGTATGTGCCAAGAAGTGTAGCGATTCTGGTGGATGCTGCTTATACGTAAGTGCGGGTGCTGCCGATGGAATGTTCGGTGCGTAGTCTGCAGTGGAGATGGTGGGTGGTCGATCGAGTTTAGGTAGATACTTTTATTGCGGAGATGGAGAGAGGATGGTAATGGGGAGTAGGTGGGCTTTTGGCCAATGTTTTTTCTTCGAGTTCCTTTGTGGGATTTTGACTTTATGTTTGCAAGAAGTATCCGCATCGGACAATGTATAGCACTTTTCACTATGCTGTCGTCGGTAGTCCCGAGTAGAACAGAAGTGGAAGGCGTATTCACAACATCACCGTGACCCAATGTTGAATTCTTGCATCTCGTCAAAACGGAATTTGCTACGTCTATTGCTCACATCTCTGCAGCCCGTGGACACCGCTGTTCTATTTTCCAATGCACATCTGTAATCGTCACGTCGAAACACGTGCAACCCAAGAAGTAGTCCCATGCCGCGAGGAGATTTTGCTTACCCAAGCACGACACCACACAACTCGCTACGAACGTATCACGAAGCGTCTACATCATAGGACTGATGATGCCAGCCATTACTCATGCGAAACCTACCCATCTATTCACAGCCTCAAGCTGCGCAGCAAAAACCTCACCCAAACGGGCAATCTTTTACGCCTTGGCGCTAGGTACGCGCAGCGCACCGCTGATGGGGACCGTTGCATCGGGGATGCGGCCCCTTTTGCCACGATCTTGACTTTTCACCGAGCTACCGTAGAGCTGGGATTATTTTGGGATTTGTGGATGTCGGGTGGGCGTGGTGTGGCTGGCATGCAGAGTTCAGCTCGGGGGGTAATGGTTGGTAATTCGACGAGACAGGCGGTAGGGCTGAGGATGGGGGTGGGTGTATGCGCTAGTATTTGTGGGTTGATACCCGTCGGCCGCTGCACTTGTGGGATGCCAAGTTGCGGCCGCGGAGGGAAAAGTGGCGGGCTTGAGGCAAAGTACATACACGGGTGGGCGTTGAGACAGGCTTAGAGGGAGAGCGAGAGCGAGAATCCGGTGTCGGTGTGGGCGACGCCATGACATGGCTTAGACGGTTGAGGCGAGTTGCGGCTGGTGAGTGGCTTGCATGGAAAAAGGATGGAATGGCTTCTTGCATCGTGTGGGAGGTCAATAATAGCAGACGACGAAGAGCATAGAGACGTCCATATCAACAGAATTAGTGCATACATACGACGGCTTCCGACATCCGATCAATTAGGTCGATGTGCTACAAGGATAGATCGCCGTCTGCATAGGGCCGATCAGCGGAGTAGCTTATCACAGCTCCCCAAGCCGCTCCCCCACCCGGCGCATCACGAACAAGAAACACAAGCTGGCGACATCCTCCGTATCATGCACCGCACAGTTGCACCGACTGTCCTCGCGTAAACTACGCCTCTTCTTACTCACAGATGGGCCGCCAAGTCGTATTGCGCTATCCATGCACATGCAATAGGCGGAGCAGGCTAGTCGACGACACCCCCGCTCGCCCTGTCCACGATAGCATCGACTTGAGGGCCTTCAGCTTGTTGGTTCAGCCCCGCCGCTGTACGTGAACGCGGCTTTGGATAAAGGGCGGAGGTGGTTCCACTACTTTGGGTATCGATTTGCTACGGTTTGAGCATAGTCCTTATCGACGAGGTTGCGTTGGTTAAGTATGCCGCGCCCGAAGAAAGCTGGTGCTGGGGAACCCAAACGGAGGTCTCGCAATGGTTGTTGGTAAGTTCGCCTGTGTTGTGCTTGGTTTTTGTGCCGTGAGGAATGTTGGCTGATAGTGTGTAGGCCGTGTAAGGCGCGGAAGGTTAAATGGTGAATTTCCCTTCTTCGATGGTCGGTGTTCTGCTATGACTTGGATGTTAACGTTTTGATAGCGGAGAAGAGAGGCCGCAATGTACCAACTGTGAGCGTCAGGGGGAGACCTGCGATTATTCTATCCGCCTGAATTGGGGTGGACGGACGAAGAGAGAGCAGAGCGCTGGATCGGGTGCCTCGAGTGCGTCTGCTAGTCCCTACATGGGCACGCTGTCGTTCGACGACGATGTGCTCTCGCCTCTCTTCCCACCTGGAACCTCGGAGGCGTCTCGCCCGCGGAAGATACCTGGACATGGGCGGTCGCACTCGGCTACTTCGGTTCCGACTTCCAACCCGGCCATGAATGATGTCGACATGGTTCAGATGGGTGAGACTCCGCTGCAACCCATGTTAGCGACTGAGGAGTCGTTCGATCAGATCTCTTACCCACAACAATCGCAAGACTACCGCGCGTCTACTTCCTTGGACGCTCGTCACTATCTGGGAGCCTTTGACTACCCATCTCCTGCTGCCTCCAACTTTGAGAGCCTCGCTTTCAGCACGGGAAACTACCCTTCCATACCCGCAGACTCCCCCCCATCCATGCCACCTCCAGTCCGAAACAGTGCCTACTCGACACCAAGCAATCGCCCGTACACTGGATCCGCAGAGTCCCTCTACACCAGCCACAAGCAGAGCTACTCCGCCGAGTCGCCAGCGACCTCAGATACATATTCTCCACAGCCAGGTCCGCCAACACCTTTCAGCCCCTTCATGACGATGCCGCTGACTCCCAATTCGTCAGTGGGTACCGACGACCCGGCACCGAGAACGACATCCATGCAATCAGATACAAATTATATTCCAGATCTACGCAGGATGTCTGTGCAGTCTATACTCGCTGGGCCAGCTGCTGATGGCCAGCGCGGCTTGCAGCACGGGCGTCAGTATCCCATTGGCGACGAGGAATATACGACCTATGGGTATGATCGGGGCTTGCCCGATCTGGACACTCCCCACAATGATGATCTGAACGCCATTGCGATCTTCAGTCCGCCCAGTGGTACTATGGATCTGGATGGCGAGGGTACCTACGGCCGGGCTTCTGAGCTCCGAAGCAAAGACATGGCCTTTGAAGGCGGCGGGTACTACGCCAAACCGGTCCCCATCAAGATATCTAAATCGCTGGAGCCGCTCCCACCTCTACTCTTGGAGTCGCCCATGAACCTCCTATACTTCCATCACTTTCTCAACCACACTGCGCGGATCCTTGTTCCACATGACTGCGAAAAGAACCCCTTTAGACAGATCTTGCCAGAGAGTATGTTCCTAACCTCCCAACCACCCTCAACAAACGCTAACTACCACAGTGGCTGTCAAAGACAACAACATCATGTCCCTCCTCCTCGCCTACTCCGCCTCGCACCGCGCCCGCATGCTCGCCCACGCCGAACCCGCCAACCGCATCGCCATGTGGGTCCGCGACGTCTTCCCGCACCTCCGCCAATCCCTCGCAAACGCCACCTCCCCTTCCGACATCACAAACAGCACCCTCGCCTCAGCCATCATGATGGCCTCCCTCGAAATTATCTCCCCAAACACCTTCGAGGTGCCCATCTCGTGGCAGAACCACCTCACCATGGCCCGCCAGATGATCATCACGCGAGGTGGACCCCGGAGTATGGACCGCACCGACCACGCTGCGTACTTCCTCTCCCGCTGGTTTGCATACCTCGACGTCGTGGGTTCTCTGAGTGGAAACAAAAACGACCAACCCCTCGGCTCGTTCTACTGGTCGTCTGAAAACGCCTCCGCAGACGAAGACTTCCAAATCGATTGCTTGACCGGCTTTACAAACCGCTGCGTCGGCAGCTTAGCTCGCATCGCCGAACTCGCGAAACAAGTCGAGCCCTACCGCATCGACTCCAACGGCAACATTCGCGACTCCTTCCGTCCCGACGCCGCCATCACCGCCCAAGCCACTCTCATCCAGCACGATCTCGAAGAAGGCCTCTCAGGAAGCATGGCCTACAAAGGGTGCAACCACCGCTCCGCCACGACCTCGGAATCAGAAGGCGCCTGGGACGCGATAGAAATCTACGCCACAAACGAGATGTTCCACTGGGCGGGCCTGATCCATCTCTACCGACGCGTCCTCAATCTGCCTTCTACCCACGCGTCTGTGCAGCACGCCGTCCGCGAGATCGTCGGACTGCTGTATAAGGTGAGGAGGGGCTCGACGGCTGAAGCTTGTTTGCTTTTCCCCATGTTTGCGGCAGGCTGCGATGCCGTGGATCAGGGGCAGAGGGAGAAGATCATGGAGCGGTTGAGGTGTGTGGAGGGGTTTGGCATGGTGCAGGTCAGACGGGCGAGGGGGCTGATGCAGAGGGTTTGGGATACGGGGAGGGCGTGGGAGGGGTTGGTTGAGGGGGAGTTTTTCGGGTGAGGGAGGACAATGGATGATGAAGTTGAAGATTCCGCCTTGATGCGATAACCGACTTTGAGGAGCTCAGCCTGAGCCGCGGTCTCGAGTGGGATTTATCCTGGGCGCACTGCGCGTCGGATCACACCACACATACCGTGTGTCCTCGGCGCGAACCCCAGCAGCCAGCCTCGAGTAGTACATCCAGGCACTCTATTCCGCCGTCCGGCCGTCCTATCTCAGCGCGAACCACCGGGGTAGAAATGAGGGTTTCTCAGCCGCGCAAGGATTGTTCGCTGGTGTTTAGAGCGAGTCTAGAGGGCAGAGACCATAACAATTGATGACGGTTAGAAATACAGAGTCAACGTTTTGAAGCATCGTTAGCAGGATCCCAAGATATGCATCAGGAACACCGTTCGACAAATCAGCAGTTGACTTGCGATAGGACAACCAGCGCCTTCCGTTAATGTTGGGGAAATTCAGGGAGGTTGTCGAAGATGAGTAGGAGGATGATCTCATCTGGTAATGAGAGGAAGTCGGTGGAGGCCATGGTGTGTGAGTTACGTGCGGTGCGGGAGGTTTGTGGGTGCGGAAAGGTAGTTGGAGAAATTGTTGGAACTGGTGAATCGGCAGCGTCAGGGATGACAGACAGTGGACGAAAATTCAGCAGTAATGCGTTCGATACTAGCTATATATACATGGGCCCTCCGAAAACTAATGTTCGTTGGATCGGCCACAACACGGGCGACTCTTCCGCAACGCTTACAAATACGCCGCAGCACCTCCGCGATGTTTGCTTCGACCAAATGATTCATAAGATCGGGTATGTGCCCGTTATCCAGAGAGGCCTCATTGCCTATTGTGTTGCACTGAGTTGTCCTGATGTCATGGTTTTCGCGCTGCCAATTTGACTTCTCGACTTTTGACGCTCCGCCCAGATAGGGTGACTTGCGGTAATGTTTTCACCAAGGGAGTCAAAACAACCGAGTTGGAAGATGTGGAAGAGAGGCAAAAGGTACATATCCCAAATGCATGTCCAAGGCACAGCTATAACACACGGCGGTTGCTTGTTCGTTGGGTCTGCGCAGAGTTAGTCCTGTCAATCCTCAGCTTGTTCATACGCACCCTTCGACCCCACATCCATGCCAATTTCCAACCAAATCAAGTCCGTTGGAGCGGTCGCTCAATAGCCCCAATCCTAGTCGAGGGAAGACAATAACCTATCCACTGCGGCTTCGCGTGCTCTTGAGCGTGCTTCTGCATACATGCTCTCCACCAAACTAACCACCTCAGTATGCCCATTCGTCTTCGCAAATAGAAGAGCACGCTGATACTGCTTACCCCCATCACTCACAATATCAACTGCGTGTTCACTAAGAAACATCAGCATGTCAAAACGACCATACTCAGCGGCACCCTCAAATGCCGTGCGGCCAAGAAGTCGCGCTGCTGGAGCGTTAACATCTGCCCTTCGCTCGATGAGTAGAGCAGCAATGCCAATGAACCCTTTTTCAGCAGCAAGCTGTAAAGCTGTGCGGCCTTCGCGAATAGCAGGAGCTTGGTTTGGTTCAGCACCTTGCTCAAGTAGGTAGTAGACAATGTCGAGTGCGCCGTGTTCTACGGCAGCTTGCAGTGGAGTCCATTTGATGCCTAGTTTTGCTGGCATGTCGATTTTGGCACCTGCCTCGACTATCATGCGGACTATCGAGAGTTGTCCGGTTGTGATGGCTTGTAACAACGGAGTGTGCCAAACCAATGGGCCCAGAGCATACATGTGTGGCTGGTAACCTGAGGTCATTCTGGCAATATAGTTCAAATCAGTTCGTCGCTCGAGGAAGAGTTCTATCATTCTGGAGTCTTTGATCAATATGGCCTCCCCAAATGCCTCCTTCGTGTCATTTATTGACCATTCTTGTGTAGCACTCGTATGCCTGAGCAAGAGGGCCAACATGTTGCAGTCTTTACCCGCAATCGCGGTCATCAGAGCTAGCTTTCCAAAGCCTCTTTTGTCGGCTGGATGCTTGTGGATGGTCGCGTTGAGGAGAAGCTTGGTAAAGTGTGCGTCCCGTGTAGATACCGTTTCATTGAGTGCGAAAGCGTCGCATGGATTGACGCCATGAGCTAGAAGTTTTTCCAGAACACTTTCATTCCTCGTACGGACCGCGGCAACTAGGGGTGTTATGATGAGATCTCCTGGCATTGGAATCTTGGCTTTGGATGCGTTTCGTTGAGGGCATCTCCACTCGAAAATATCCTTTTTCAAAAGGATGTCCACGATGGTTTGGTTCCCGCATAGGATTGCCGTGGCCAACAGAGAATAAGTACCGTAACGGTTCATGCTTCCAACTTCGAACAGAGCCCCATCTCCAAATATTTCCCAATATTGACTCGTTGAAAACCCAGCGGAAATCAGATTTTGAACCAGATTTGAATCACCTGTCACAACTGCTAGATGCAAAGCCATTTCAGCCTCACCATTCGTAGAAGTTCCATAGTGGCGCATTGGAGATTGAAGGTAGATGTCCAACACGAGGTCGATCGATTCGCAGTCTCGTGTTCTTATAGCTGCACAGAGCGCGTTTTCCGCAGGGATAATGTCATGATCCAAAAGCTTCCACATGAGGTATTTGTGGCCATTGGTAATGGCTGAAGTGACTGCGTTGCCAATTGAAGTCCAACGGTCGCTAAGCGTCGTTCTTGGTTGTCGAGGGTAAGAACTCCATAGAGAGAGAAGGGTGTCGAGGATGTGCATATTGCCAACCTCGGCTGCTGTACAGATGCATTGTACAAGAACATCTGTCTCATCGCGCAGTTCGTCGAGCAGACCGTGACTGAAGAAGTGTCCAAGCACTTCCATATTTTCCCTCCTGATAGCCTGGATAATTGGCAGGTCTATCTCATGTGTGATATATGGAGGTGTTTGCGAACCCCAGGTCAGATGATTACCATAGGTAGATCGGCGACCCCCACCGAGCACCAAAGGTAAATCCGTTTCTAGAAGATATTGAACGATCGTGGCGTTTGAACACTGGATAGCAATAGCAAAGCAGCACGCGCTTGGCTTTGCCCCTAATCTGAGCAGTTTCCAGAAGACATTGGTATGTCCTTTATATAGCGCGCTGCAAATGACATCATGGAGAGTGTCTTCGACTTGTGCTTTGTAGCCAGGGTCTTCATTTCGTTCTCGTTTCAACACTGCTGGCACAAGCTGTGTTGCCGTGTCATGGTCACATCGTTCCAGAGCGCCAAAGAGGAAGTGAAGTTTTCGCAGTGTGTCCAAGTTCTGTCCAGCGGCTGTGTTTGCAATAGCTGTATATAGTCTGGGATTCATGATAGATGAAAGACCCGCAGCTCTGTCGGGGTCTAACTCTAACGTCATACCGTTGTTCAAGAGAAGCTGAAAGATCTCGACGTCTGCTGATGGCATAGTATTTGGATTGGATTGAGCCTTTCGAATCAGCTTATCGAGACATCCTTCATAAGAGGGAGGGTATTTCTCGTCATGGACAGCTTGGCGGAGCAAAGCTGTTGTAACACCCGGACACTCATTCACACAAGATCGTTCCAGGGGCGTGTAAGGAAATCCGTCAATAACGCGGACCATGTCGGGGTCAAAGTCGCGACTTAGAATGACTTTCACAATATTCACGGCTCCGACTTCGATAGCAGCCCAGAACAACCCACGTTGAAACGCCTGAGCGTGTGTTTTCGGTAACGAATTGAGCATCTGGCACAGTTGACGTGTACCAAGACCGTTGAAGTAGTGGACGACGCTCACCATGAGATTTTCAAGGCGTACTATATTGTTGCAGAAAGCGAATATGACTGTAAAGAGTGTTTTGATATGCGGGGCTCGAGTATCCAACAGTGCGTTAAGATGTGGTGAATAGAGAGTCTGGAGCGCGAGGGTGTCTGGCAAATTTGTTCTACTCCAGAGATGACTGGCCGCAAGGTTCATAGAAGCCATGTACCTCTCCAGTTCGTCGAGGAGAAATACATCGGTGCGCTGATTCCTCTGTTGCGAAAAAAAGGTGCCACCAGTAAAGGAGGGGCTGCTTCCTTGGAAGTTCCCGAAAGATCCCGAGAAAGGTCCAGTGGCAAAGTCAAACGAGTCCATCGGCGGCCACTGTTGCGTCCATATATCGGGTGCTAAGATTTCCGGGGAAACCAGCCCATCTCCACTAAACGGAATCATATCGGTATCTGTAGGGTCTTCGGGCAGATCGAACTCTTCTTCGAGGTCCTGGAGTCTACTGGTGTTGTAAGGCTCAAGCCCGATTCCAGGGTTATCGTCTGGTCTTTCATATTCCTGCACCGCGTTCTGGAATGTTTGGAAAGGAGTCGGCGATTGTCTGTAAGCGAGGGTGGGATGTGGGGGTGGTGTGGTGACCTAAAGGTTGGAGTGCAATGTCAGTGCCTGTTGTCTTGGACTACGGGTCGCGCTGTTTTATTTGGACGACGCAGCGTGTTCCCTAGAACTACGTACCCTCACATAGTCCGGTAAAGGATCGTCGGTTGCTGTTTTGACGTCAAAAACCATCTTCATACTGGAAAGGTTGCACTTACTCTGGGAGCCTTCGTCCAGGACAGTCTGAATTCCATACCTCTTGCGTTCCTTCTCGATCTTCTTTTTCGTGATCAAGATTCCCCCGATAACTACCTGACTTTCTTTTCCCTGCATCAGTCGCGAGTCCATCTGGTGGCAAATTGAATGCCATGCTTCTTTCGGGATGTATTTTTTGAATCCCCAAAATCTCAGCCTCGTCTGATACTGAGATTCGCTATCCCCATTGTTAGAGCTTTCGCACAGATAAAGTTGGAGAAGGGAGTTTTCATCACGTACCTGGCAAAGAAGTTGTGATCGCGCTTCATGATTTCAACGAGTCCATCTTCGCCAAGAAGAACCTTGCCTTCCCCCAGGTATAACTCCTTGATCGGAGTTTTGTGTCTCTCCCATTCTTCTTCAGGGATTCTAGGGTGTCGATTCCGATTCATGATTGCGAGAGAACAAATTATGATAGTATGGCCATAGATGCGTAGGATGTCCTGCGCGAGACATCGATAGACTATTAGGCTAATGCCCGCTCAGCTTGCCGAAATATGCTCAGCCTCGCCCAAAATCTGAAGTTGCGTCGGCCAATCAGACAGTGCAAGCAAATCACGAATGCAAGCCCTGCTTCAGCTGGCACTTCGGAATCAGGATGTGCTGACATACAGCGACGGGGCCACCAATCAGACCGTATCTCAGCCTTGCGGGTGGCTGGTTCGAGATCCAAAATCTGTATATGCCTGTTATCGTCTCTTGACCGGTCGCACGTCTGAGTGCGTCGTTGCGCCGTTTCTGGCAGGAGGTACAACGTCTTAGTCGGTAGAGACATCTGAGGGCTCTCAGCTTGTATTTTTCCAGACTCCAATCTTCTACTGCAGCGAGACTTCGAACGATTTCGTCACAAGCTGAGGTTGTTTTGCAGTCAATCTCAGAAAAAGGATGCGCTAGTTCGTGATGACCACGTAACTCAACAACATAGAACATGAGTCGCGCGAAGACACACTGTGAACTTCCAAACCACCTCTCGAAATGTAGCAGGCCAGCACATCAGTAAAAGAGTGCAGGATTTTCGTCAGGCCAAAGGTGCAACCCGCTGGCCGTGGCTCCTAGGCAGAACTCGCACCACCTCGGCGCTTGCGTCCAAACCCTCCGCGCCACACAAGTCCTGCGGTTCCAAAATCTGAATTTCCTTACTAGGTGACGTCGAAAGAGCCCGAAGTAGGAAGTCGAGGAAGTAGAATCATATTTCGGCATGAGACGAAATCTGCTCCGAGCGGCAGACAACCCACGACCGAAATCTGCTACGAGCGGGAGGTAGCCCACGACCAAAACCTGAATTGGGCAAGTATATGTTTCCGTGAATCCAGTATGGGTGGAAAGCAATCGGACTTCCCGCCACAAGAAGTGCTGTCGCTTTCAACATCGCATTCTTTGCACGCTACCTCAAGTCGGTAAAAAGAAGGGTGGGGAAATGGCGTGGACTCGCGAAAGCATCATTGCTCTAGCTGCGCTATTCGCAACCTTTGCACCCATCGCTGTACTTCTAATACAACAAAGGCAAAATCGTCTGCGAATAGGTAAATGCATTTCGGGTGTGACCTGTGCAAGACACGGGTATGCTGACGCAAATGTAGAGGAAGCAGACGCCGAGCGTGGGTCGCAACCTGCATATCAGCCGCTCAGTACGGCTTCTCAACCGGAAACACCCCGCTCAAGCTGCCATACCGCACAGCTCCTCTGTGCGCAGATAGCCTTTCAGCTCGTTGTCCTTCCCGGCGGCCACGTGGACGCGACACACCATCAAAGGTGATAGTCAACTACGCCCATAGCCATCAACCCCCTCTCCAGTGTCAGACGAATAAATGGACAAAGAGGAAAAAGAAAATATCCCCGCCCAACCACTACCATCAGCGCACCGCAAAGTAGGCCAGCGCCCCGTCAACAAAATCAACGAGAAGGGACAGGGTTCGGAGCGGGCTATCGTCCTTTTATGACAGACGAGTCTTCCATCGAGAAGGGAAGACAACGTATACTGACGATGGGTTATTTGTGGGAGCAAACGTCGCGGAGGGAGTGTGGGAGGAGTGCATATGGAAGCCTTGGATTGAAGACATGCTGTGCTTTGCTACGAAGTTGTTGTGCGTTGAAAATGTGAGGTGTGATGCGTGAGAGAAGGTCGGGATGTAATGTGAGTTTGGCCTGAGTCTTGACTTCATCCTCATCATAGACATGTTTGCACTGTTGGTAGAATCGTTTTTTAATTTCTATTCTACTAGTGAACGAGCATCTGCTTTACTTTCATTTGATGCCATTTACCTGTGCACCGATGCTGTCGGTGCCATTGTGCGGGACTGATGGGATGGATGAGTTGTCGCTTTCCAGCAGCTCAGTGACTTCCCATCTTCGTTCTAGTCGTACTCTTCAACTTCCGGTAGCACTCGACCACCATTGCCAGTCCGTGCAGTCGATGCTTCATCGCCAGCATCCTGCTCATCATCCTCGCCATCAGCGTGCCATTCTTCGACATCCTCGAGGTCGTCGTTGGGCGGCGTAGGGGCGTTATTGAGACCGCTCCAGCAGCAAGAGGAGATGTCAAAAGTTGCTCGTGCCGAGATGCGAAGATTCGTCGAGCAAGCGTTAGAGCTGAAAAAAAAAACCGGAAAGCATGAAGTAGACGAACAGCAACTAGCCTCGATGAGCGAAGAAATGTGAATCATTCCGACTTAGTAGTGGATATGAATGACGTATGTCGCTACAAGAAGAGAGTTGAGAATGATCGGGTTTGAAAAATGGTACGGAAAATGAATTGATGGCGGAAATATGGTGGGAGGATCAAGATGTCTTGATTGGTTTGATCGCAAGCATTTTGGGTCCGCTTGAGAATGTGTGAGAAATTGGCCTGGGTCGATCAAGTATAGATTTTGGGTCACCCAATTTCTATAGTATGTACCGCAGCATCTTCGTCTGGGCCACAGAAGCCTCAATACAACTCCCCAAGCGCTCCACTATCTCAACCTATGAGAAAAACAACTCCTTCAACTGCCTGTAAGTATCATCCGGATCCTTAACCGAATGCCCAATCGTCCTCTTATCCTCGTAAATCTCCCAGTCGTTCCCACCCTCATACGCCTTATCCCCAAAGAAATGTATCGTCTTGAAGTCGACGCCATCAGACAGCTCCTTATCCGCCTCGATGTGACGCAGACAGTACGTCTTGTCCCAGCCGGTGGGGAAAACGTCGAAAGAGATCTGGCCGCCGACGGAGTATGTGAGGCCGATGTCTGGGAAGGCCTTCTTGAGCTCGGCGATCATGGTGGTGCGGATGTTGTGTTTCTTGTCGTAGACTTCGTATTCGTTGCGTTCGGTGTTGGAGGCGTTGCGGCCGACGGGGGAGACGTTGATCATGCCGTTGCGGAATTCGAGGAAGGTGCCGCGCTTGATGGGGATGTCGAGGTCGGCGATGTAGTGGAGGATCCTGGGTCGTCGTGTCAGCTACAAAGTCTGCATCCTCAAATCTGCCAACTGCTCCTTCTTGCGACGAACAGTCCTGCTGGGATACATACCACTTAACCAACCCCTTGTACTTCTCCTCACCGATCCATCCAATGAAGCTTGTGCTGGCAAGCTCCTTCCCCAGCCGGTACGCCGTCAACCCGTTTTCCGAGAAGCAGAAGTCGAAGAGCGTGGTCACATCGACGTCGCCGCCAATCTGTTCTTGCTGCTTGACCAAGTTGGAGCCGCCGACGTAGCCGATGGCGACCTTGTGACGGAGCTCCGAGAGCAGCTGGAGCATCTCGGGCTTGATGAACTGGCGCGGGGGGATTAGCCGGGGTTCTGGAGCTCTGCTAATAGTATGTTTACGTACCTGGCGAGCCTTGGTGAGCGTCTCGTCGACATCGAAGAGGAGGACTGTCTCCTTGATCGGGCGGTCCTTCAGCGGAGGGTAAATCGCGGACGCGGCAGCCATCTTGAAAGCAGTTGAGTATTTCCTGGGGATTTGAATTCGGGGTGACTCTGAAAACGACAGGAACCCAATTGACCAGCGATCTAATCAAGGGGAGCAAGGAGAGGTTTGTAGAGGAAGGACGGCCGGCGAAAGGGCTCGGTCTCAATATTTGGAGGGGCAGCTGGCAGGGATGTTTGGCACCTCGTTGACCGCAGTTTCGCGTGGGGTCGCGCAAGCTAACTTGAAATGTGACTAGTTTGGACCCTGGGAGTTGGACGGCGTGCAACTTGAATGTCACGAGCTAGTGTTGTTAGTCAAGAGAGAGGTGTCCTTTTCAGAGTCATGGTGGATTGTTACCTTTTTATGGACGCGTACGTGGTATGGGGTTCCATCTGGTAAAGTGGCCCTGTCGACTGTCATGCTGAGGAAGTCGCACTAGACGAGAAGGGGAAGCGCTTCCGACGGACATCTTGACGACCCCGTTCGCACCACGAAGTACACATCCAGAGATATATCAATCGAGGTACCATGATTGATGACGGTAGGCATCGACGTAACCATGTCTATTTGCACCACGTCAAAGATATCACAAGCGAATCCTTTCAAACCAGTTTTAATAAATATAACATAAGTGTAGCAATCTCGATACATTTCCAACATCTGGGACGAAACTGCCTTGGGATGACAATTGTCTTGAGAAGTGATATGATACGTTTTATAGACCATCCGTATTCAGTTACTCTTGTACAAGAAAAACGGGCGAAGGAAATAACACCGTTGTATCGTCAAAAAATGGGCTTGCTTGTACTACTTAAATGACCACAAAGTGTGTCCTACAGTATTCTCGCCCCGTCTCTCTTCTATGTATACAAAACAACGGTTTCCTCCTGATAATGATCACCCTTTATGCAACGCTGACAATCCGAACACCATCACCTAGAATCCAAAGACTCTCGTCAAGGTCCAATGCTACCTAGAAGCCCCCGCTCCGCAACCACCTCGTCACGAAATGCAGACCTACTTCTTCCCAAACTTGAGGAACTTCTTCATCTTAGCCTCAATGTCCGCCTTCGACGCCATCTTCTTCTTGCCCTCGGCATTACCCTGCGGAGCAGACTTGTCGCTCTGCTGCGCAACGGGCTCCTCCACCTTGAGTGTCTGCGCCTGCTGTTGATGTTGCTCACTCAGCACGTTCTTGTTGGCGCGCGCCTCGTTGCTGGCTTTGTCACCCCACAGAAAGGTCACGAGCTCGTTGGTCGAGAAGCCTAGGTCTTGGAAGACACGCTTGCTGTTTCGCTCCATTTTGAGCGGTTGACCCGTGCGGCTGCGATATTGCAGGTCGTATGGCTCATTTTTGACTGATAGGCATGAGGAAACAACGTCGTAAACCTCGGCCGCGGTATCGGTTTTCAAGATGCGGACTTGGATGAATGCACCGTCTGGTAGACGAACACGCAGAACACCGCCCCTTTCAGCTGTAGCTTTGAGTTTTTCTTGCCGCTCGGCCTCTTGCTGTTCAAGCTCTTTGTCGGAAAGGAGGCGGGTATTTCTCGACTGTCGTTGGTACGCCGCCAGCTGTGCTAATGCCTGCTCTTTTGTGGGTTCAAAGTCGGTATCGTCGATGTTTTGACGGGCGGCTTGAGGTGTGGAGGATGTGGGGGCGGCGAAGATTTGGATGTTGCGGGAAAACGGTGACTCGGAAGCAGAGGCCTGTGATGATGAGGCCAAAGCTGACGCTGGCACTGGTGCTGAGACGGGGGTGGAGACCGAGGAGGGAGGCGTATTCTCCGTCTGCTCTCTCGAACCATCTACGGCAGGGTTCGAGGTTGGCAAAGCTGGCTGCTCGACCGGCTTCTCATCTACGTCCATAGGTTCAGAGTCAGGCTCATCGGCTCGAATAGTCTCTCCAGCAACTGTGTTCGTAGCCTCGGGCGCCGCGTCTTCCAGATCCGGAATGGAGCTTGCCTGAGCAGAGCTCTCAGCATGGGCGCCGCTCGACGTTGTTTCTGCGCTCTTGAAGTATTGTGAGATCTGCGTCATCGCGTCTTCCAGCGGTGTGCCGCTGTTCTTGTAGCTCAGCTTCAGCAAAGCCCTGCTATCGCTGATTCCCAGCTGGCTCAACGTCTTCTGCAGATCCACAAAAGACGAGTACTCTTTGTGATCCGGCATCACTGTGATGACGGGCATCTCGTAGTGCATTCTACCCGCCCCGGACGACCCACCCGAAATTTCCGGTATTGCGCGTTGTGTGAAGTTGAAACTGGATCCCTGGCTGCTCTCGAACTGCCGCAATATCTCCCATAGCGAGGTGTTGCTCGCGAACTTCTCGACCAAGCGGTCATTGAGGTCCCGCTTGTCGGATGCAGGGAGTTGGAGGGCGACAGATATTACGGTGGGAGATCGCGATGCCTGAACAAGCTCCAATCGAGCGCCCTGGGGCAGATTCGCGAATCGTATCGTGTTGGAGAGGTTGACGGGCTTGTTGTTGTACTTGAGCGCATACTGGTCCTGGTTCAGGCCAAACTTCTGACACGCCTCGTTCTTGACGGTGTTCAGGTCTTTCATCGGCGTAGTAGATATCCGGGCCGTCTTCGCGAAGGAGTTGACTACGACGACGTGCGACATTATGCGGGGCGGTATAGCCTGTAGAGGCTGAGAGCGCTGAGGAGTGCGACGTTGGCGTGGACGAGCAGCACGGTGCGCGAGTACCAGCAGTGCCAGCTGTGACTTTTGCGCGTGGTGTGGCAGCGTTCGATAGTCAGGATGAGGCTGGCGATGTGGAGAAACTTTGCTTCGGAGGTGCTAAGGAAGAGGCTCGGAACAGCCACTTGTGGGCGGAAGAACCTATGCCGGTTGTTATGACGCCGGAAGAAAGACAGGACAAAGCAGGGTGGCAAACCTGTCCATTCACGATTGTAGGAATACACGGAGCGATAGAGTGTATGCTGCGGCTGGCGACTCAGAAGCGTCGATGTTTGTCTCTCCAAGACAACGGTGTCTCTTTGGAGGAGGCGGTGGCCGGGCAACAGAGCAGCTTCTCTCGCTCTCGCTCTATCTCTTCACTCGGTATTCCAGTATACCTGCAAGTGCTGTGTGTCGTCACTTCTCGAAGGTTCCGAATGTGGCCGCGCGTGTTGTCGATGCCTTGATGACATGAACATCAGAGGAACGAGGTCCCTGCGTTCCTTCCCTCTCTTCCCCGCCCCCACCAAACGCGACTTCCTCTACGTACAGCCCTGCCTGGTCAACTCCACCCACGCACCCCCGCCACCAACAATCATGTCGGGATCCGTCCAAATCTCGTCCCCCTCACAGCTGAGCTCATTGCTGTCCTCTTCGCGCATTGTCGTCGTCAACTGTAAGATGCGTCGGGTTTCGGAGCGCCCGCATGACGCTGATGCCTTCCACAGTCTACAATGAATGGAGCCAGGCATGCAAGACGATGACCCCCGTCTACGACCAACTAGCGACCTCACTATCACGCCCCGGAAACATTACTTTCGCAAAGGTCAATGCCGAACAGCAAACTGAGATCGCCCAGAGCTACAGCGCCACAAGGTGAGGAGGCTTACCCGACGAGACCCACGGTCCGATGCGCGATGCTGACAGTACCTGCTAGCCCTCCCCTCTTCATCATTTTCAAGAACGGTCAGCAAGTCTCCAAATTCACCGGGTCCAACGCCAAACAACTCTCCGATGCCGTCAAGCGACTGGCCGCCGAAGCGGAAGGTGGTACTGGCGCGGGTGGCGCATCTGGAGGCTTCGGGGAGGCGAGCTCAAGCGGAAGTGGAAGCTGGCGTGGCGCTGCCCTGCCTCGGGGATACACTGATGTCACGGCTGAGGTGGTGGATGTGCGGGGTCTGGATCTGCTGAACTCGGACAGCGATTTTGGAGGCGTTCGCACGCTGTTCGAGACAACGCAGCCGAGCACGTTGGCAACGGGCAAGGGCAAGGGGGCAGCCACGGGATCAGAGGGAAAGAAGGACTGGGTGGAGAGCGACGTGGACGAGCAGCTGATGCTCTACATCCCGTTCACGTCAACAGCCAAGATCCACACCATCCAGATCACATCCTGTCCCCCAGAAGACGATGACGACGACGAACTTCCCCTCCGACCAAAGACCGTTCGACTTTACACCAACAAGCAGCACAACTTGGGATTCGAGGAGGCGGAGGATATTGCAGCAGTTCAACAGTTTGAACTCAAGGCCTCAGACTGGGACACGAACACCAAGACTGCCAAGTTGGAGTTACGATTCGTGAAGTTCCAGAACGTTAGCTCTCTGGTACTCTTCGTTGTGGATGGGGATGGAGACGGCGAGAAGACCCGCATCGACCGAATTAAGATCATTGGGGAGACGGGCGAAAAGCGTGAGATAGGCAAGCTGGAGAAGATTGGACATGACGATTAATGAGCGATGAGTGGTCATGCATCGTCATGGTACACGCCCCAATATCAAGAACCATAGAAGCTCTCCCAATCAATACCCAGGGACCAGCAACGAAATCAATGATTAGATTCTCAACAAGTGCATGCCAAAGATTTTGAGATCGCGGTGTATATGTCACGAGACCCATTCAGAGTGATGGTATGTTCGACCTTTTTCCAGCGAGAGCGCCACGAGTGAGGCACCCCCACAAAGTGTATATGATCGATTATGCAATACTTTTCTTCTGGGCGGTCGATGACATTTGCAAGGCATAGAAAGCACTTGTAAATAAGAGGGGAAACTCTGTACACTGCTGTGTACTATCGACCGCTGCCGCACGAAGAATGTAAAAGTTGCGCAAGGATTTGCAGGTTTTATTCTTCGTCGGCGACACGGTTTATCCGCGCCGAGCGCTAGTGCCGCTTAGCCTGGCTGATTAAGCGAGACTGGAACTTCAACATCAGAGTTTGCGATTGCACTCTCTTTTCTTCCTCATGGCCGTTGATGATATTTAATTTACCATGATAGGAAGAGAATGACCTGGCTCTGCCGGGACTGATCTCAACTGTTACATATTCTGAGGCCTGTCCTATTTCGAACAACCCACATACGACCCTCCTGGGCTGTTCGTCGCGTGCAGCTGTAACGCGGCTTCTGCGGCAGTCTTCGCTTCTTCGAGTCGTCTTCTGTCCGTCTCACCTGCGTTTCAGTCCCCACTCCAACGGCTGTCTTGTTACTCTGAAAAGTAGCGAATGTCACTGCTTCCACTGCTTTGTACCACCGTGGTAGCGGGCGAGAAGGCTGAGGTGGAGACCAGGCATGCAACGTGGTGGCCGAGACGGTTTTAACAATTTGAACTCGAAGGATGCGACAGCGATGATGCTGACGAACGGTTCATCTCACAACATTGTCGGTGCGACAGTGCGGCGGACGGGCCGAGGCATACTGTCGACACAGTCAATGTTACCTTCTCGTACCGTGCGTGCCGACGAGCACCCCGAGCGCTGAAATTCCATCATCAGACTACTCGCCCTATGCGCCAAGATCGACGTGACACGACTCGACACAGACTTTGAGAGTGAGACCGGCGAGAACTCGAAGCCTTTCGCAAACTTTGCGCGTATCGTCATGCTCCCATTCCAGATTGTGCGACCTCTAGCCTCCGGCCAAAAACAATGCCATCAATCCGTCCCACAAAACGTCAGACGCCAATCACGTTAGCCCCACGTGGATCAAGCATTCACCCCGCGGACGCGTGTCTGGCGCGAAACTTTGACAGAAAGCTAAACGACATCATCATGCGTCGATACTGAATTGCGATCATCAGACAAAGGGTTCATGCCCAAGATCAGCATCGTTGGCGTGGACGGCTGCAATGCCCGGGGGCCAAAGCTTTTCCTTACGGCATCAACAACGTGCTGCTCGAAACATCCACGCTATTTCGTTTCAATAGGGCCATCAATGCACTTTCTTGGTGGGTTGGCCCGCGATATAGCTGGGGTCCTTCTTGACGAGCGCCTGCCCTGTCGGAGGGCTGATCTTCATGAGGCTAAAGCATGGCATCCGGGGTCCAAGGAAACGCCTTTCAGATCACGGCGCATGATCCAATGTCGTTGGGTAGTGCTCCGTTGTTTCAACGGCTGCTTCTGCGTTGTTCTTTACCCACATCGCGCCAGTCCTGATCGACCTCACTTATATGTTGTGGCGGTGCATATGCAAGAGCTGTACCCCGGAAGAGCTGAAGGCGAGCTTCGCCACACAGTACCTGCGTCGAGGTGGGCCCTATCCATCGGGCAGCGCCGACATCGCGACGTGGCCGGATATGGCTACTGCATTTGCATCTTCTCGCCGTTTGGATGTTGAGGGTAAAAGAGCCGTGAATGTAACTATCCCACGTGCTCTTCAGTAGGCCGGTGGCGGGACATGATAGCCGACCACAAGGACTGCCTGGCAAATGCAGAGGTGATGTGACTGCCGAGGGCGGGACATTCGCCACCCCACTGGAGCGACCTCCAGAACGGGTGTCGCCGAGGTATCCACTTGCCGTCTCAGAATAGTCGGCATGATTCCAGTTGCCCTCGCTTTTCTACTAGCCATCAGTAGTGTGCCATCCCAAACGAGCACGCTTCAGACATGAATTGGAATTCTAGAGTGAATGGTCAGGTCCCGAAAATCTAGCGGCAGTCCCAGTCCCTTGTATGCGACTCCACATCTGCAGACGGAAAATTCATGGACCGATGGAAGACCAGTAGCCAGAGATACGGGTGGACCAGCCGCTCAGACGAGACCCGGGAGGGTAACACACTGTGTTGGGACCATCATGATGGGCCCAAGCAGCGGATGCCTGTTCACACGTCGCCAAAGCGCGAGAAGCAGAGCACGAGCTTCGCGAGCATAAAACGACAATCTCCTACGCCAGGGTCTACGATATCATCACGATCCTACCAACGGCGTCTCGAGCCCGGCACTGTGGATCAAAGACAGGAATCAGCCGGCCAGCTTCCTTTTTGAGATTGAGAAGCGAGTGTGGGTGGGCAGTTGCCCTATGTGGAAAAGTGGGCGGACGCTTTGCGATTGTTTCATGAGCAGAGAAGATTACGAGAGGCACAATCGTCACTGGTTGAGACTGCAATTGGCAAAGAGGTTGAGCTAACCTTGACAGAGAGAATCGCCGCTGTCAAGCCGGGCCACACAGATGCGTCAAAGTGTCATCGAGCGGGCGGGCGGTCGGGAACGACGCGTTGCCGAACGAGAGGGCTGTCTTTGTCTCGTGAGGGTGGGGACGACGCTCGTGTGCGAGACGAGGTGCGTGCAGTGACGCCTCAGAGGTCTTTGTCAACGTATGCACGAGCCGAGCGTCAGGATCCGGGCACGTACGCTGGCTGAGCGCCTTCATGCAGGTACCGTCGAGGTTTTGGGATTGCGGTCATGATCCATCACGCCAGGCATACGAGACACTCACGACACTGGTGCAAATTCTGCACACTTGCGAACCTTCAAATGTTGAGAAGCGTTTGAACTCTCGACGTCCGCGGGGGCTCCGCATCCGCAAAATGTCACCTTTGATAGCAGCTAGGTGGAAACTCCGAGTCAGTTGGAGTCTGGATGATAGCACCGAGGTGGATGTTGCGGTGCTACCATCCACTGGCCCGATTTCCCCGCCGCCGTCAGTGGAGACGACTCGTGAAAAGCAAAGACGCTCTTGGAGATCAGGGTACTTGCCGCGGCCGTCGACGCTATCGCCAATTGATAAGGTCGATCCGCCGTCCGGTGGGATACCGGCCTTACGTTTGGACGGATTGTGGAAGCTATGGAAGCCATGCGTGCTTCCCCGGCACCAGAGCACCGGCATCATAACGCCGCGGCCGCGATCCCACACGCAGTTGGAGGCGGAAGGGTTCAGGTTCCGCGCGGGCGACGAGCCTGAATCGTGCCCTCTCCGGCTCGTGTGTCAGTGAGCCATGTAGGATCGGCTAATGAAAGTTCCAGAAGACGGCTAGAGCAGCAAAGCTGGGCAGGCAATTCTGGACAAGGGACGGCGCGTCGCGACGAGATTGTGTGCGTCGTGTTACTTTTTCTGGATGTGCATGGCGAGATAAGATCAGCTCGTGGTGTTGCAATATTTTTGACTGTTCCTGCGCTGTACCTGCATTAGAGAGGCCCTCTTTTTCTGTCCACCGAAAGGTCGCGTTCCGTCACTGTGGGGGTGAGGTTGATCTGGCAGACGGCGGCGATTGGCCATGTCGCGGCCTGTCCACGCCGTTTCTCTTCCAGGCGGGATGGAGGCGCTTGGCCTGCATAAAGTATTGGAGGGTAAAAGCAGCAAGGCGACCATGCCGCATGGGGATCCACCGGCAACCGATATGCAGTGGATAGTGGTGTGCAACTCAGCATAATTTGCCGCTTCGCCCCCAAAATAGCAGCTCCAGAGTGACGGTAACGATTTGTGCGTATGCCATAGCGGGATAAGACTTATTGAAGGCTGACAGAGTAATACGAAGGCACTCAATCGGGAGCAGCACCACGACGTGCAGCCGCGGTGCTTGGGATAGACATTGCGTAAATGATTGATGCTGACGGCTCACTGTATCTGCGTCTATCGATAGCACGAGAGACAGTTCGGATGGGCGTCGCGCACACCAGCGGTCGACGCTGCAGAGGTAAAAATGCCTTGATGACACTGCACGCAGTACGCTGCACCTCCTCCTGCGTTTCGTCCCTCTTTACCACCATGCGAATGAAACGCCCGGCTGGGCGAGAAACGGGCCGTCAGAGTGCTATCGCGCTTGCAGACGGCCAACCGTGGTTGATGTTGACCCTCCACGGGCGATAGCGAACGGGATAGATGCAGCTCAGCGTTTCATGTTGCAAGCAGCCGTCAATCGTGACATGTGCTTCCCCACACGTCCAGCCCAACGGCAAAAGTCTCCTGCCGGGTGGTGGGCAAATCAGACCAGACGGACGACGGCGTTCTGCACCATGGCCATGGGTTCCTGCAGCTCTCGAGTCTATCCCCAACAGCAGCTGCACGACGCGTCGCGCGAGCACTCTTTGTTGTTTTTTCCTCTTCCTGCACGACCAGAGGCAGAAGCGACGACGTCGTCTCACGCACGCTGCGAGCGCAGAGTCATGGATCGGGTTTGCAGAGCGGGTAATTCGACCGTGGATGCAGCAGCAGTCATCCACCCACACCTTTTCTCATCGCTCTTGTCAAGGCAGCACTGCCTGCAACCGCACGATTCGAGGATTCGCTGCACGCTGCAGGCCGCTTGTTGAACCGCCGGCCACTGACGGCGCGCCCGGCTGTGATGAAGAACTTCGCCTCACCCACTGCCCATCGTCAGGTTCAGCCTCCGGCGGGTCTTTCGCCTCTCGCCGCTCGCCTCTGTGACTGTGGCACCGCCGTCTGCGCTGGCGATTCGGCGCGTTGAATCGTCTCTGGTGCAACCGAGACTGCTGAGCGCTGCATGTCGGTGCCCCACGCTGTGTGGTCAGAAAAATGTTTCCAAACATCCCACATGGAGGTCAGCAAGCAGGTTTCAGCGCCTATCCCGCGGCCAAGCTTAGGAACAGGGTACCCTCCAACGGGCACATATCACTATCGATTGGGCGGATAGGCTGATGGCGGCCCCGGAGGATCACAGGCTGAATGGCGAGGTGTCGATAGCAACGGCCGTTTCTCTGACCTCGCTGGCTGGTGGCCGCTGTCGAACGAAACACCAGCGTCGCTGCCTCGCACAGGGACGACCACTCGTCCGCCATGGTCGCAGTGCGACTCAACATCCTCAGCGGCGGACCGTCCGCGAGGCTCAGCTTCGTCACTCTTCGCGACGCTCCCCACTCGGAGCGTGCGGATGGAGCCGCGAGCCCTTGGGTGCGATCATCGATAACACAGTGGCCCAATCCTCGTTGGCCGCTGCGGTGGGCGAGCAGCCAGCGAGCCAGTCAGTGTGCGATGCGCGACGGGCCTTACCCTCCACTTGTGACGCTGGTGTGCACACTGCGCCGGTCCTCATTTCGCGACCCTCCACGGCGTTGAGCGACGAGTGTGGCCGAGCAGGCCAGGATGTTGGCGGCCAATATTAGTGCATCCTGCAGCATAAAATAATGCCGCGCGTCTTGCTGCCCTAACAAGGCCCCGACAATCCCACGAGTCAATTCATAGTCACAGAATAATCAGTGCATGAGACGGACCAGGGGGGCCTGCAGCATGCATGTCCCTTCTCGCTGGTTGGCTTTGTGTGGAGTCCGGCGCTGCGCCAGTGGACGCTTCCCGACTCCCCACCCACACATGTAGTTAACCCATTCCGCGTGCCCGTGGTCTGTGCCTGATCATCTTTCCTTCTTGCAACCTAATCCACGTCTCGTCTCTCGCTGATCCATCCTACTTATCCAAGGGCCTGCCCTTCACTCGTTACATTTTCCTTGCTAGAAGGTTTATCAACCTCTTCGCTTGTCTTTCACTTCCACCCTACCCGGCTTCTTGATCTTCCTTTTGGTGTACATTTACGCTGTCCAATCTTGTCGACAGTCGTGAAATTGTGACCAGCCCTTCCTTTGGACCTTTCCATCATCATCGTCGCGCACGACCCTATGACATCTTCCTCAACCCGGTACCTTACCTATTAGTAGACGGCTTCGTTATCACGAGTCGTTGTCCAGTCACTCTCTTGAACATTTCATAACCATCTACTGCTCTTCGCTCGTTGCAATTGCAACTTTTAATACCAACCGACAACCAACAAGCTGTACAACAACAAAACATACTTGTAGTTTGTAAGTGGTTTCGATCTACACGTGGTGGAATGAGGGCTAACATTCCGTGGCAGAAGCAACACCAACACATTCGCAATGGAAGGAACATATCCGATGCACCCTGCCCAGGCCATGAGCCAGTCGCACTTTTTCTACTACAACCCGGATAACACCGAGAAGAACACACGCCAACACGGTCACTTCACGGCCCATCCATCAGGACAATCACCACAGACGTTCGCGCCGCAACACTTTGTCATCCAACGGCCATCATCGTCAAATTCGCAGTCACCATACCCTCAGATGGCATATGCCAACCAGATGTTGACACCTGTCGCGTCGCCTCAGCCAATGTACCAGAAGCCTGCGATCCTCTTCCAATCCCAGGACTCGCCTTTCCTACACCCGATTGATACCGACTTCTCGGATCTCCGGTATGCGCCCGCAACGCCGCCTCTGTCATCGTCCGGAAGCAACATGAGCAGCCCGCCATCAACATGCGAGTTTCTCCCAACACCAGTGAACGCGTTCTTCCCGGGCGAGGGCATCGAGGGTGTGAAGCAGGGCTGCGAAGGAGAGGTCTTCTCTGAGATTCTGGCAGCCGGTGCGGAATGGCGATCGTCTTCGCCGCCGATGACTCCAGGTAAGCAACTTTCGTTCACTTGGTGATGACACTCCAACAATGTTGGATAATTCCAAGTATCGAACCATGTCGCGTTGGGTTTGTAATTAACAAAAAGTAGTTTTCATCCAGCCGCCCTCGGCTAGCCAGGGTTCGTACCTCCTGTCTGCGACATCGTGCCCCTCGTTGTCTCCCTCCCCATCACCACTGCCCCGCGTCTCCTTCGCGCAGGCTGAGAACAACTTCTGCAACCCGCGCGACTTGACTGTTTCGGCGTCAAGCGAGGCTGTCCTCCCTACGCTTTGCCCTGGTGACGAGGAGCACAAGTTCGTCTTCAAGGGCGAGTCTGCCAAGGCTGAGCGCGTGGAGCCTAGCCAACCGTTTGAGCTCTCTGGCCTGCCTCAGTTCGAGCCCCTATTTGAACTCGACTCTGAGGACGATTTCGCTGGCCTCGTGCACTTCCCTTCCAACGATAACGCGCAATTCATGGGTCACAAGCGCCAACGCACCTCCGACTTGGTTTCCTTCACCCCTGAGGACGATATCGTAAGCAACGCTAGCTTCACTGACTTCGAGGACGACCTCGTGCACGGCCTCCCTCTCACGCCCAGTGACAGCGAAAGCTTCTGCTCTGACGACATGTCTGAACCTGCTCCCAAGAGGCGTGCAATCCAGAAGGCCGCATCGGGCGAGTATATCGAGGCTGGTACGGACTACCAGGGTAAGACTCAGACATCCGGTGGTAACACCACCCAGTCTGAAGCATCAAGCCAACAAGAATCAGGTGCCAACGAGAATGCTGTTGGATCCAGCTCCGACGATGGCTCTCCCCCGCCTGCCGCAACCACCAGCCGTCGCGGCCGCAAGCAGTCGCTCACCGAGGACCCTTCCAAGACCTTCGTCTGCACCCTGTGCAACCGTCGCTTCCGTCGCCAGGAACACCTCAAGCGCCACTACCGCTCGCTCCACACGCACGACAAGCCCTTCGAGTGCACCGACTGCGGTAAGAAGTTCTCGCGAAGCGACAACCTGTCGCAGCATCAGCGCACCCACGGTGCCGGCGCTGTCGTGCTCGGTGTCATGGACCACTCAGAGGTGCAGCTCCAAGCTCCCTCTGGCGCGTACGACAACCAAGACCCTGCGATGCTCGGAGAGATCCTCTACCAAGCTGCTTCCGCCGTTTCCAGCTCAAGCTCGGACGGCTACTCAGACATGGACAACAGCCCCATCAAGATGCGCAAGAGGAAGAGGGACGAGTAGATCAACCTCGTCCCACCACCCTTCAGCGGAGAGAATTGAGACAATCTCACTCTTTTCCGTTGCGGGGTGTACTTTTTCTTTCGCCTCATCTTCACGACCATTCACGACCTTCCCCCTCCATAGAAGGAGTCCCCTTAATGCCCGGTGGTTTTCCGTCTGCTTTACGTCGTTACGCAAGGGCGGCTACATAGACAGGCGGTTCGGGGTCCCCCCGGCGGTCGATCGGAGTCCTCTACACCGGCACCACACCAGGCTGCTACCAAAAGTCCTTTCCTACACTCAGCTTCTCCACTGTATTCACATTTCACACCGATTTGGTTTACATAAGACTGGCACATCGTCCTTTTTTGCATTGCACATCCAGCGTTTCCTTGAATCGGTTTCGGAAGGGGTTTCACGGGAACTCGGGGCGGTCGGTCAGGTCGGGCCACGGTATAGACATTGGATTGGTGTTTTGCGGTCTCTTTTTTCGGCCTCGGACACACCAAGCACACTCGTTCACGACCGCCATGGCCAACATACCTTACTGGTGGTCGGTGGTACAACCCCCCCATCTACACTTTTGCGTTCTTACCCTCGTTGTAATTTGGCAGCGCGAGCTGAGAAGCGAGCGCGCCGATTCTGGGAATCTTCCATTCGAAGCTGTAATTTTCTACACCCGTTTACAACACACTACACTACCCCTACTTCCATAGCGAGTTGTTTCCTGCGTGTTTGTAGGTTTATAGTGCTGGCACGAGAATCTGATCAAAAACTTCAAAATGTTACATTGAGTGTCTTTGCTTGTGACGTGATGTGTTGGTCCTGACAATGGTTGAAGCCTGCGCTGGAGGGAGCGCCCTTACCGACAGGCGCGTTGGTGAAGAGAGCGCCCGCGCCGATGAGGGGCTCTTCTTCCGACGCCAACTTCGTAGCCCGCAACCACGCCCCACGAAAACCACCACGCTCGTTCTCGCCTTTCATCGTCATATCTTTCGATCATGCCACCTTCGCTCAACGTCATCGCGCTAATTTCCGGCGGCAAGGATTCTCTCTTTTCGATATTACATTGCCTGGCAAATGGCCACACGGTGGTAGCGCTAGCAAACCTTCATCCCCCTGCATCCACAACTATCGACGATGATCTCAATAGCTACATGTACCAAACTGTCGGACACACGATAATACCTTTGTACGAAGAGGCGCTTGGCATTCCTCTCTTCCGGCAGGAAATTCGCGGATCGGCTGTTAATTCGGCACGGGACTATTCGACGCAAGAAGATGATGAGACTGAGGATCTGGTCCCCCTGCTGAGGAGAGTCAGAGAGGCACATCCAGAGGCGAACGCAGTATCGACGGGTGCGATATTCTCTACGTATCAACGCACGCGGGTAGAGAATGTGGCTGTTCGGCTTGGTCTGACGCCGCTCTCGTACCTTTGGCAGTACCCGGTGCTTCCGCCTTATTTGCAATCTAGTCTCTTGAGCGACATGCAAGTTGTCGGGCAAGATGCGCGGATCATCAAGGTGGCTTCGGGTGGGTTGGACGAGAGCTTCTTGTGGCAGAATGTGGCGGATGCTAAAACGGTTGCGCGGATGAAGAAGGCTATTGGGCGTTTCAGCGAGGTGGGAGATGGGGCGCTGTTGGGTGAGGGCGGTGAGTTTGAGACGCTGGCTGTCGATGGACCGGGAGTGCTGTGGAAGAAGCGGATTGAGGTTGAGGATGATGGAGTGGTGCTGCAATCTGGGGGGACGGCTCTTTGGAAAGGGAAGAATGCGAGGGTTGCTGAGAAGAGTGGTGATGCGGCTGGGGGACTTGAGGACCTAAGAAGGCCTCCCCTTTTCGACGATGAGTTTGCACGCATCCTGGGCTCGGGGCTTGACGTTGGGGAGAATGTCTTCGCAATGCCAGAACGAGAACCTGCTTTCGACTCGCTGCCGACCAATACGCAAGCCATGCAAGGACGCGTCTTCACGTACTCCAACGTCACCGGTGAAACGGTGCCTGGAGTTGCTTCCAATCCCAAGTCGCAGCTCACCAACATCCTCCTCCGGCTTGAGCACGCTCTCCAGCTCCACGACATCCAGAGAGAAGCTATCACACACATCACGCTTCTCCTTCGCAATATGGCCGATTTCTCCGAAATCAATAGTGTCTACGCAAAGTACTTCAACTACACCAACCCACCAGCACGCGTCACAGTAGCAGTAGGCGACGCAATGCCCTCGCCCTTCGACGTCATGTTATCGGTAGTCGCGCACAAAGACCTAGAACGCAGCGGACTTCACGTCCAAAGCCAATCCTACTGGGCCCCAGCTAATATCGGACCGTACAGCCAAGCGATCACAGTCCCTATGCTACCGCCTGCCGAAGATACCCAGTCAGATTCTGATACCGTTCTCAATGCTTCCCGGGAGGTCCACATCGCAGGCCAGATTCCACTCCATCCCGCCTCCATGGAGCTCTACACCGAAGACGGCTTCAAGGGCGAAGCAATCCTCGCACTACAGCATCTCTGGCGCATAGGTCGTGCAACAGGTGTGCGCTGGTGGCCTGCAGGCGTAGCATTCCTCCCATACACTACTGACCGGACACTACAAGAATCCCGCATCCTGCTCGCCCAGGCCATCTGGAAAGCCATGCACGAAACGAAAGAGGATGACGAAGAGGATGCTGATGTCATCGATGCATGGGATCGAAAGAACCTCCATGCCACCTTTACGGACCGCGTCACTCCGTCTCCAATTCCCCACCCCGATGCATTCTCACCCTCCCTTGAAGAGAACTTCCCCGCATACCCACCCTGCTTCGTCGTCGAAGTCGAGTCTCTACCCCGCAACGCGGCGATCGAATGGTCGTGCACCGGGGTGACGGCGCAAAGTGGGCACACATCGTCTGACGACTCTCCTCCAAAACGGACATACACCAAGCCCGTGCATTTGCGGTCTCCGTTGACATATGCCACTATAGAAACGACGGGGGGCATGTTGAGCCTCCAATTACGATCACAGTTCACAAACGGGACTGCGTATGTGGCGGATGCGGGGGTCGTGGAGGATCAGAGCGGTACGTAACTCCCGAGTACAAACTGTGGCGTGAATGCGAGAATGCGCGGCAACTAGTCTAAGACAATACGCACTGACAACCCTATCGAAGAGCTCTGCTGACTTTGTACCCCAATCTTTAGGTTGGATCCTTGGGGGCCTGCAGTGGGTTCCGTGTCGCAGGGTCTGGGGTCAAGGGGGAAGAGAGGTTGGGGCGCTGGTTGTGGGGAGGATAGACTAAGCATAGGAAGGTGGAGCTGAAGGTACTGAAGAGAGAAGCTTGACAAGGTGGGCTCTGGTCTGAACATGGAAATGGGTCACTTCAACCGGTATGAATCAAGAGATTTCACACAAATATACGAAAAGCAGATTCAACAATAATAAACACAGACATACCCTCCAACCCCATTATATTGGATACATGGGCGTCTCACCCGCAGACATCTCCACCGGCGCCCTAGGTCTCCCGTTTGCGGTGTACCCATCAATCTCGACAACATTCTGACCATGCGGACTGTACGTGCCGCTATTGGCCTGTCCAACTTGCTCTCTTTGCCCATCGCGAGCCCCGGCCTTCTTCCTCCTCCACCACCAACCAGCTGCACCCAGCACAAGCAGCAAAGAGACACCGAGGCCAATTCCTGTCTTAGCACCTGTTGAGAGTCCAGCGGAGGACGTTGCTGGTATCATTGTCGAGGAAGAAGTTGTGGGGCCCGCAGTCGACGATGTGCCGCTTCCTCTCGTACTTGGTTGCGGTTGCGGTTGCGACGCAGGAGTCGTATCTGCTGCAATACTTGAACTACTACTGCTGATCTGTGGAATCTCGGTGAGGCGTGCAGTCGCATGTACCAGCGGCTCACCAGCCTCGAATATCAACGACGAAACGGTACAGCATTCCGTTTGAACGCGGTCTTGGAAGACGAAGTCGGTTGGCGCGCAACACCACGGCGTGCCTGTACCGATGCATTTCAGTACTAACCGGTTATTCTCCCGGGACACGTCTGTGTGGCGGGATACTTGTCAGAAGCAAAGCTATGCATACGGCTACGCGCTGAGTACAGGGAAAGAGTCTAGCAAGGTTGTTAAAGAGAGGTGCGGGGGCGTACATGAGGTGTTATCAGCCGGGCAGTACTTCGGACACACCTCGTCCTCCCAAGTCGCATCGGTGCAGCCTTCCTGCCAGTAATAGTTCAGACGGTTTTCTCTGTCGGCCGGGGTGAGACAGAGGCCGTTGTCGAGACACAGGTCGTTTTGGGCGCAGCAGGCTGAGTGTTTGTTATTTGCGAGGGCGGTCCAGTTGCAGGGGAGGTAGGTCATTGTGTCGATCATGAAGGGCTTTCCGTCTATATCGTAGCATGTTGCTTCCATGATGGCATACAGGCAGTGGGGAGTAGAAGTGCGTTCTGTGCGACGAATGAACGGTGATGGGAGAATGAGAGGGAGAAGAGGCACCAGGCTGAAGGGTAGATATCATATTGATATCGTGGCGTGGATTCTGCAGCCTCGGCGGCTATCGATGCCACTAGATGATCGACGTCGTTGTGATTGGATGTGTTTTTCGTGGCTTGGAGCATCTTCATAAGAAGCCTGTAGAGGATGGGGGCAGCTAAACTTCACACAGATCGTTCTCGTAAAAGCAAACCCAGCATTGAAAAATATACATACCACTAACCGTATCATCTCGAATACATCGGCGGCCCATCCGCAGCCATCTCCACCGGCGCCTTGGGCATCCGCTGCGTAACAAACCCATCGATCTCAGCAACATCCTGATGATACCCGCCGTTACCCTGCACACTTGCTCTCTCCATCTCGCGCGCAGCCGCCTTCCTCCGACTCCACCACACCGCCACGCTGACCAGCAAAAGAAGCAAAGCACCAAGAGAGACACCGACGCCGAGCCCAATCTTGGTACCTGTCGAAAGACCAGACGAGGTGCTACTGGACGAGTTTGCTGACAACGAAGTGTTGGTTGGTATGCTCGTCGAAGAAGAAGTCGTGGGGGTGGAATTGCTACCCGTCGCATCTGCAGCTGCGCTACTAACTCGCTGCGACAGCGACGCCGGCGACCCTAAAGCCGTGAACGTCTCACTTGCGCTGCTTCGCGGTACTTCGGCTAGCCTTGCTGTTGTGTACGCGACCGGCTCGGCAGCTTCGAACGTTAAGGATGAATCAGTGCAGCAGTCTGTCATTATGCGTGGTGCGATGACGAGGTCGTTTGGTGCGCAGCAGTAGTTTGATTTTGCGTCTAGGCATTTTAGGATGAAGTGGTTTTGGTCTCTTGATGAATCTGAGGGTTTGCTTGTTAGTTGTGTGGCGATGTGGGTGTGTATGTATGGTGATGCTAGCTGGTGTTCTATATGTAGTGGGAATGGGGTGGGATGGGATTGGATGATGTGAAAGGGTGGATGTGAACTCGTACCGGATGTAGAAGGATTCTGGCAGTACTTTGGGCACGCCGCATCCTCGAACGTCTCATCTGTACAACCAACTTGCCAATAATGATTCAAGCCCTTAGCGTCGTTATCGGGGTTCCGACACAAGCCGTTGGTGAGACAGAGATCGTTATAGGCGCAGCAGGCTGAGTGGGCGTTGTTTGCGACGGCGGTCAGATTGCAGGGGAGGTATGTTGTGGAAGACGAGTACGAGGTTCCGTCCATTGGGTAGCATGTTGTTGACATGGTAGGTGGGGGCGATGTGTGATAGGTGAGCTTCTAGTGTGTTTGTGTGACGGTGGAGAAGGAGGTCCTGTTCTGTAAGGGAGATGGATAGCGGAAAAATGGCCTCTGGATGATGTTGCATGGGAAAACGCACGAGGCTGAGGGGTACATATCGTATTGGTGTCGTAGCGTGGATTTTCCAGCCTCGTCGGTGGCGCGACGCCACTGGATAATTGACGTCGCTGGGATTGGATGTGGATTTTGTGGCTTGCAGCTTCTTCATGAAAAGCCTGCAGAGGGTTGGAGCAGCTTGCGTTGTGGAAGCTAGACGGAGAGTTCGCATGTGTGTGTTGTGGGGAAAGGGTGGTTGAGGAAACCAGAAGAATTCACCACCACGGAGTACAAGGTCAAGGTACATCATCGTGCACAGCTAGGTCTTAAACTCGAGGAAAAAGGTCGTCATAGAATACTGTTAGGGTCCTTGAGTGCAAGGGAAAGAAAAATTCTATCATCCATCAATCAGCCAGCCATCCAGCAAATGGTATTTTCCACACCGTAAACGCCATCCCAATGCAATGCTCTTGTCACGTTCGTTGCTCAAAACCTCTCCTTCATCCTCCCCGCTACGGTCCTCAGATTCCCGTACACCTTTCCGGGCTGCGCGCCTAGAATGAGCGATACGATAGCCTCACGGGCGATGTGGATGTTCTTGAAGCCGCCCAGGATGTGGATCTTTTGATCGGCAAGGACGACGCGCGTGCGCGAGGCGTTCTCAATGGCAAACTTGGTCTTGCCGTCTTTGCCGGCTATGCGACCGATTGCGCGGCCAAGATGTTCGCCCTGGAGCGTTTTGACGTCTTTGATCTCGAAGGTTTCGATGTAAAGGTCGTCCTGCGCACGTGTTAGTTACCACCCCTCTAGATCTGTAATATTGTATGCGTCAGGCCGAACTTACAAGTCGCAACAGCGCAATCGCATCATCAACATCAAATCCCAAGCAAAACGCCCTCACAAAGTCTTCACCCTTCTGCAAGGCCCCGGTATCTGTCGTCGCATTGCTCGTCCGCAGCTCTACAGCCTTGCTCTTCGTGTTCATGCGCACCTGCAGCTTCAAGTGCTCCACCAGCGGCGGGTATATCTTGGCCCATGTGGATTTGAGAGGGGCTTGTCGGTGCGGCGGGACGGGCACGTTGCGTTGCTCGCGCTTGAAGGCTAGGGGAATGGATTTCGCGGCGGGGAACTTGGGACGTCCGGACTCGTCGGTCATCGGGGTATCTTCTGTGGAGAAAGAGGTGGTGGGTTCTTCGGTGGGGGAAGAAATGGTGGTCATGGAGAGGAGGGGTTCTGAGGTGGAAGCGGCATCGTCCTCGGCTGGGAGGGGAACGGAGGCTGGGTCGAACATGGGTTGGTCGAGGGATTCGGCGAGTTCGAGGGGGGCGCGCTGGAGCGCTGTGGGTGCCGGCATCTTGTAGAGAAGTGTGGTGTCGAGGATTCGGAGGCGGGGCGAAATTCTTGGTGGGGTCGGGGGAGGGCCGTGTGCGCCGCGCGATGGGTTTTCAAAGGCAGCGGAGCAGGTGGTAATTCTAGATGTAAGTCCTTTTTTACTGTTTGCGCAAGTAGAAATCTAGGATGCGACGTGGAAGTGGTGGAGTTAAGCCGTCGTCCGTGAACCGATAAATTGTGTGGTAACACCGAACTTTTTTTATTGTTGGCCTTGGCACTACGTGCACGCTGGCTCCCTTTTCCGAGCAAGGTCTCGCACTCTTCACGTCACTGTGCCTGTCCGCCAAAACCGTTCCCACCCACACCTACATTCCTCCGACACCCGCCTATTCGTCTGACTCGCGCTTCAAGAGCAGATATTGACCATGCGGCTGCCCCGAATATAATGAGTCGAAATGTAGCCATCGCGACGAGCGCGTTCCTCGGGCGCTCCGCGGGAGCCCGGCCGCTTGCAAGAGGAGGATTCGAGGCATGGGCGGCATCGCAGATTGGGAGAGGGACGGCGAGACAGGGAATTGCTTCGAATGCGCGTCGGTTTCCAGGTTGGGCTGCTGAGCGGCATTCTTCACATGTCGGACCCGTATCCGCACTCCTACAACGCCAACCGTTGCCACGGCCACACAATGTACAAGAAAGCGTCGCGTTTGCTGTTGCATCAGCGTGGAGTCGAGGCGTACGAACAAGGGCGACGACTTCAATCCGGCAGAGCGATACTTCGAATCGGCGGAACAAGAGCTCAGTTTCGGATGGCTCCGATCCCAAAAGTAAACCTTCCTCCGCACCACAAGCGCAGCTCTCGCCTCAACCCCAAGCACCACCAGAACCCTTGACCGACCCGAAAGAACCCCCTAAGATTGAGCCTGAACCGTCGGCAAGTTCAGGGAAGCATTTCCTCGGCCTCCCGCAGTCCATTCTACATCCATACCGACCGAGCAAGGCAGAACTACTCGAGGCTGCCTCGGGCTTCTGGTCGCGGATAGCAGTCCATTTCAAATGGCTCACCATAAGGAGTACACGCCCCTTCAATGCGGACGAGATATACGCATTGTTCTCCTGGATATTAGCAGCGCATATTGCATGGGTCATCCTGGGGACTACGACTTTCTTCATGTTGACGGTATTCCTCATCAACACGGTCTTCGCCCAAGAGACCCTCGCCAAATGGATCGGCAATCAGCTGACGCAGTCGTCTGGGATCAAGGTCGTCTTTGAATCGGCCGTGGTCCCGAAATGGAAGGACGGCGTGATCTCTTTCCGCAAGGTCTTTGTGTCGCGGAGGCCAGGTCAAGGCAAAGCGCAGGTCAGCAAGGGCTCTCAGACTTCTGCGGCGGCTGCTGCGGCTGCCATCGCACACAAGGAGAGTGAGGCTACCGGCGCCGCCGTCGAGGAGGAAGACACAAACTACACCCAGTTCGACATATCCATGGATACTGTCAACGTAACGCTTTCCTTTTCGAAATGGTTCAACGGCAAGGGCCTACTGAAAGATGTCGAGATAAAAGGTGTTCGCGGCGTCATGGACAGGACCTCTGTGCACACCATCGAGGGTGTCGACCCGCGATCGTACAAGCACGAACACAATGAGGGCGACTTCGAACTCGACTCCTTCAAGATGGAAGACTTGCTCGTCACTATCTACCAACCGGGGAAGTTTCGCCCTTTCTCCGTCAGCATCTACTCGTGCGACCTACCACAGCTGCGGAAACAGTTTCTTTTCTACGACTTCCTCTCCGCTAACATGATGTCCGGCTCTTTCGATAACTCCCTCTTCACAATCCATCCCCGCCAAACACACAACTACACCGGCGCCCAGCTCAGCGACGGGCGCGACACCGATGACGGCAGTCGCTGGAAAAAGCAGAGCCGTATTCGCATCGATGGCCTTAACATTGACCACCTCAACAGGGGATATGAAGGTCCCTTCTCCTGGATTCACGAGGGCAACGTTGATATCGTCGCTGATCTCATGCTCCCCAGCGACGACGACGATAGTCTCGCAAAAGTCATGTCAGACATGTACGACCGCGTCGAAGCGACCGTGACGCAGAACAACAACCGCCACTACTCCGACCACGCAGCGCACGGCTTCGACGAGCGCCACGCCCAGCAGCAGGCCTCGCAAGAATCCCAAACAAGATCACAATCCAAATCCGAAGCAGATGACAACCGCTTCGTCATCATGGACGTCCGTGTCCATCTCAACGACGTCCGCGCCGCAGTCCCCCTCTTCACGAACGACATTTCCTACGTCAATAATGCACTTGTACGACCCATCGTTGCATATATTAATGCTAAGAAGACGTTCATACCGGTGAATTGTCGCGTTGTTAAGCGTGCGAGTGAATTCGATGGGAGTTGGACTATTTATGATAGTGGGTTGATGGAGGATATTTCGCGGGAGGTATGTTAACTTCCTCTACTCCATGACTTGGCCCCGATAGAGGCAGAGAACTTGCTTGGAAAGCCTGTGCTAACGATAGAATAGATGTACGACGCTTTCGCCCGCGATGTCCTCCAAGACGCCACCTCGCGCAAACGCCGTATCAAAAAGGTGGGCATCTGGACCCTACAACTCGCCGCCCAGGCCCTCTTCTTAGGTCTGGCGGGCAACATTGCCTAGCATAGCATTGGCATCACTGCTTTTGACGACTCATCTTCCTTCTTGTAGCATATATGGCTTGACGGCTTAGCCTGGAGTTCTGGTTCTGATTCTGGGTCTGGAGTCTGGGAACGGGCGTTGGTACTGTTTTTGGTTTGCGCTTCGGTTGGTCGGTCGGTCGGTTCACCACTTTATCGTTTGGGTGGGTGTGGCGCCTGTGGATTTGCGTGCCGTGTTCTGCGCTGTTGGGATAGATACATACACCCCCTTGTACAAATGTAATGTCACGATGCGGGCTGCGGGCTTGTGAGAATTCAGGGTAGTATTGCTACGATGGTAGATGTATGAGTTGGGTCGAGTTGCGTGCTCGTTTCGCCCGCGAGTGTCTACATTTGTGAATACCTTGAGCCTAAAGCAATACGTACGTGTGGGACTGCGAAATAAAGCGTGGCGTACATGAGCTAAAATTTGTGATTTGGATTGTAGTTCATGACTGGGATGGCGTGTTCAAAATCTTTGCACCTTGCACCGTCTAACGGCACGACAAGGGCTTACAAAATGCCAGCAGTGTTCGCCCAAGACGTCTTCATCGATGGCTCCATCACTACACAACACGTCACGGACGAAGCGCAGATACGGTGGCGCAAAAAGATCACAACACAGTCAAAGCGCAGGTTCAGTGGCGTGATACGATCACATTTTGAAGATTTTAGGAGACGCTAGGTATCTGAACTCCTGGTGTTGACCGTTATCGTACTCCTCCGGAAAATCGTTGCTTTCCTTGGATGATGCATGTTCCGAAGTCGTGTCAATCAAATCCCGCCATGAAGAGACCTAACACCCAGAATGAAGTGGAAAATGAGGTCCCCCCCGTGTGCCGTGTTCGCTCCGATTCTCTCACATTGTCAAATTTTCGTTTAGTGACCGTGACCGGCGCGCCTCGACTCGGCGATGACGTTGGACATCTCCTCGACCTTCCTCTTCGCACGACCGAAGGTACCGAGCTGCGAAAGTTAGCGGGTGTGGTCTGCTGGTGTGGAGGTAGGGAATTCTCGATCTCGTGAGAGAACGTGGAATATGGATTGACGTACCCTCTTCTTTGCGAGGCGGCGGGCACGCTTGTCCTTGGCGTTGCGGAGCAATTCGATGACACGCTTCTCGTATGGGGCAAGTCTGCGCACGAGTGGGTTAGTAGGTGTTCAAATTTGTCTCCAGGTCTCCCGATCCTCAATTGGCTACTGGCTTGAAAGCGGCCGCGCAGCAGCACACCTCACAGCCAAGTACGCCAGATGCGTGGAGTGTGGGAAGTGTAAGACATACCCAGCAACCTCACGGGTGATCTCCCTCACGAAAGCAGTCCTCTTCGACAGGAAACCCTTCCTCCGCGAGATCCTCGGGCCAGGGGTCCTAGGGGTGACCTCTGTTGGTGTACTGTCAGTCTCGTTCGCTCGCGCAGTCGGAAAGTTCGTTGTGGGTAATACGTACGGTGGCCAGCGTTGAGGCCAACGATGAGGCCTGCGAGATGTTAGCTGTGCACGATAGACGATTGTAGAGGGGTTTGAGCATACCAGACTTTTGCTTCACGTCCTTCGGCATGATGGCGGTCGGGTGTCGTTGAACTGAAGCTGCGATGGTTCGGCCTTGAGGGAAGTCGAAAACTCGCTTGTGTGGTGCGCGCCAAGAAAGAAAAGCTAAGCTTAGTTTGGCGCTAGCGTCGTTGTTGGTCATCGCTTCTGCAGAGGCTTGAGGTCTCGACGAACATCAAGACTGCGACTGGTTTCAAAATCGCATGTAATAAAGGCGTGCGACAAGGCTCTTGGCTAGCGGAAAGGTGAGGATTCATTGACCCCCCTTTCGGCTTTCCATCTGCCCCGTTCTATGACCCCGTATGTTCTTGCAGAATTAGCGCCCCGACGGCTTTTACATTAATTACCTCGAGTGCATGAAGTACGCACACTGACATGACATACTCGGCGGGATGTGATTATGATTGTATAACATCATAATAAAGTATCAATAGGATAGCCTCGAAGATCCCCAAAATCTTACATCTGGAGTGATCCAGTATTTCGCCGTAGGTCTACAAATCCCAAGCCTATATCTTCGTGTCCGGCTTCCGCCTCGTAGCTACATTCCTCGAAGCATCCACCACCAAGCTCACATGATGACTCAGCGCAATCAACTCTCCCTCAGCATCCTGCACATGCACCTCAATATCCATTCTCCCGTTCTTGACCCTCTTCACCTGAACCCGAACACCCAGCCACTTCACACCTTCAGGAGGAAGAGTTTTCTTGATATCGAGGTTTAGCAAGAGCGTCGGATACCAAAATGGACCCTGGGACTGATCCCGATATGCCTCCACAATCTGCGGGAACATGTCCGCAACGAGGCCTATTGAGCTGTTGGTGAAGTTCGTTCCGTCCGAGAAGCATAGCCACTCGTCTGCTAGGCTCTGCAGCGCTTGTCCGTTGCGTGGGAAGTACCATTTGACTTTTTGCGACGCCTTTCTAAACTGGGAGAAAGGCATCTCGCCTTCGCGCTTCCAGTTCGCATCCGCATCTTGTTCCAGCTTGCCCAGGTCGACTGAGAGTCGTGGAGGTCGCAATTGATACTCGGTATCAAAGCTGACTCCTTCCTCGTTGTCTATATTCGAGTTCGTCACGTATCCGACCACCTCCTCGCGGCCTTCTTGCGACATATGGACATGGACGACCGAGGCTTGTCGTCCGAGCTTGACATCATCAACTTTGAATATCGCCGGGCCTGTTTGCGTCCTTCGGAGGAACTCGACGTGGAGGGCTATGGTATGCGGTTGGTTCTGCTTCGCGAGCGCGGTACTAAAGTGTGTGGCAACGACTTCGAGAATGCATCCAGTGACGTATCCACCATTCGGAACTGCGCGGTATCAGCTAGGTAATCGTCAGGACTCCGGTGTCCACGAAGACGTTCTGCTTACCGGTACCAATGCACCAGTCGTCGTGCAGTTCACACGAGTACGTGTTCGAGCCGATCTTCTGCACCGCTGTGGCTTCCTTCCAGGACGTCATTGCGACTTGTTTCTCCTGTCCGATAAAATAGAGGAGTCAATCTGTCAACTGTTATCCGTATACTACTACATCGCGAACAAATGCACTGAGAATGATGGCAGGCGGCCGCTTAGCTCCGAGGTGTAATCCCCGCACCACTGCCCCGGACGGGAAACAGCCTCGGCCACTAGCCGATAACCCTGCTTCCGAGGCATGCACATCGTCACTCCGCAGCCATCCTTAGGTTACCTAGGCAAGCCGCCCTACCCCACGGCGGCACATCCTGGCCATGTCTGCAGCTCGTTTCGCATTTTGTCTTTCAACTTTACCCTTTCAACCTCCGTAGAGTCGAGTTCCAAGTGTCGTCTAATCCGCCTTCACGTCAACCATGCCTGCCAAATCAAACTACCCGGAGCCTCCGATCCCGGATGTCGACATATGGGGATTTCTGTTCGAGCGCAAAGATAAGCCGTATCCAGACGATAAGGGTATGTTTCTTTCCCCAATATGCCCAGATCTTGGCTAAGAATTGGGGATAGTGATCTACTTCGACCCATATACGAAGCGCTCGTACACCTTCGCCCAGGTCAAAGACACCGCTATCGAATTTGGAAAGGGTCTCAAGGCGCTCTGGGACTGGCAGAAAGGCGATGTTCTCGCATTGTATACACCAAACAGCATCGACACACCGGCCGTAACATGGGGTTGCCATTGGGCAGGCGGGATACTAAGTCCTGCCAACCCGGCTTACACAGTGGATGAGCTTGCATTCCAGCTCAAGGACTCTGGCGCAAAGGGCCTCGTCACCCAACTACCGTATATCAAGAATGCGCAAGAGGCAGCAAAGAAGGCTGGCATCCCACTTGATCGCGTTATCGTGATAGGGGACCAGCGCGACCCTAGCCATGCAGTCAAGCACTTTACCAGCATTCGGAACACCTCAGGCGCTACAAGGCTCCGTCGGACGAAGATGAAGAATCCTGCAGATGATTTGGCCTTCTTGGTCTACTCTTCCGGAACGACAGGCCATCCCAAGGGTGTCATGTTGACGCATAGGAATATCGTGTCCAATACCCTGATGATCAAGGCTGGAGAGGCAGGTCGCCTGTCTTGGAAAGGCGGAGCTACGGGTGATGGTGACAAGATTCTGGCCTTTTTGCCGTTCTTCCACATCTACGGTCAGTGCAGGATACCTCCAACCGCTACGTCATTATCAGACTGACATTGCACAGGCCTCACCTGTCTCATCCACCAAAGTCTCTACTCTGGTCTCCAGCTCGTGGTCATGCCGAAGTTCGATCTTCAAGATTTCTGCAGGTTTATCCAAGACTTCAAGATCACCTTCGCGTACGTTGTGCCTCCGATTGTGGTCCTCCTCGGCAAGCATCCCATAGTCTCCAAATACGATCTCAGCTCGGTACGCATGATGAACTCAGGCGCCGCGCCTCTTACAAAGGAACTCGTCGACGCAGTCTACAGCCGCCTCAAGATTCCCATCAAACAGGGCTACGGTCTATCGGAAACAAGCCCCACAACGCACACGCAACCTTGGGAAGACTGGAACAAAACCATTGGCTCCGTCGGCACACTCCTCCCTTATCAAGAAGCCAAGTACATGTCCCCCGAGGATACGGAGTTGGCAACAGGTGAAGTAGGAGAGCTTTGGATTAAAGGCCCGAACGTCTTCAAAGGCTACCTCAACAACCCAGAAGGCACCGCCAATGCTCTTACCGCAGACGGTTACTTCAAGACCGGCGATGTCGGCTACCAAGACAAAGACGGCCATTTCTATATCACCGATCGCATCAAGGAACTCATCAAGTACAAGGGCTTCCAAGTCCCACCAGCCGAGCTTGAAGGTATCCTCGTCTCTCACCCGCACGTTGACGATGTGGCGGTCATCGGTATCTACGACAAAGACCAGGCAACCGAGCTGCCAAGGGCATATATTGTGCCCAAGGATGGGTTAGGGAAAGGAGAGAAGGAGGCTGCAGAGATTGTGAAGTGGTTAGGTGAGAAGGTGGCGCATCATAAGAAGTTGAGAGGTGGAGTGAAGTTTGTGGATGAGATTCCCAAGAGTGCAAGTGGGAAGATTCTGAGACGGGTGTTGAAGGTAAAGGCGCAGGAGGAGGAGACGGCGAAGGCAAAGCTTTAAACCGTTTGCATGTTTTATCGAATATATATTATCTCACCTTCACGCTGCTCTTGCCCGGTCTTTCTTCCGGTCTTTCTTACTTTTCCTTTTGTTCTTACTTTACTTTGCTCTCACACTCGGACCCACTCTCTACTCTTCAACATCAACTACAGGTATCATACACAGCCCTCGACCTCAGATCTCGAACCCACGAACACCACCTCCAACCCTCCAATTACCCCAAGAAAACCCACAACAACAACACCGACCATGCCTCCCAAAAAACGACTTCAAGCCGACCCCGACTCCTCCGGGGACGACATCACACTCCAACCGCCCCTACCAAAACGCCACACCGGCGCCGACCGCGCTCAAAACACGCCTCGAGACCGACCGTTGAACTCCCGCGCTATCAGCATAGATCTGACCAAGCCTCCTCCTCCTCCCGCCAGTCCTTACGCGAAAAACATGCGAAATGACGAAAACGACTTCCAATTCAATGTGCTACTGAGTCCGAAGTTTAAGGCTTTCCCGGACGCGGTGGGGAAGGAGGTCTTGAGGAGTTATATGGAGACGATTAAGGCTCTGATGGAGTGTCTCAAGTCTGGTAGGTAATATTCATGTGCTGAGTGCATGTGCGATGTACACTGACTTCGTACGTCAACGTTAAGGGGAAACGCTGACTTCACCGTACCGTTACTCGATCATCTCTGCGCAGTCTATCCGGCCTAGCTCTGAATTCGTTTACTCAATAACGGCGTCGGACATTCATCACTGCAGCATCGCCAACGTCGAGCTCCTCAAACACTTTCTCTCCTTGCACGGCAACAAGATCCGCTTTCACTTGTCCAATGGGGCGCCGAGCAACTTTGTGAAGCTGGAGACGCAGGAGGGCATGACGAACCCTGAGTTTATTCATCTGCATAGTGTGCGATATGGGGAGGTGGGGTGGGGTTTTGATGCAGCTGGGTGCTTGAGTTTGTATTGGGTGGAGATGGTGGATAAGAAGAATGTAATTGGGGTGGTGTTTGTGCGGAGGGGGGTTGGGAAGGTCGAGGAGGGATGAGGAGTGGAAACACTGCTAGGGAGGATGAGTGGCTGTGCGAATGGTAAACTTGCCAAGGGGCGGGAGAAGTAAAGCTTCTGGGTTGAGACTTTGGCGTTCTAGTGGGGATTGCGGAGTTTTGGCATACGCTCGGAAGTTTGTGTTCAGGTATGGGATTACCTGGGCTTTGTGGTCCTTGGTAGGTTTCCTGGGGAACGGGGTGTGAGCATCGATTGCATGCACGTATGCTAGTATATTCTTTCCGACGAGAACAATGTCAACCCTCCCACATCAATCTCGGATATATGACATAGCACCTTGAGGTCGGGGTACACAATCAGCAAAGCTCGTCCGCAGAGGTAGTAAGGCGTATTGTCCTAGACCTTACTCCATCTTACCTTGCACTTGCAACACTTAGTGCCGATTGGTAAACTCGCAATACACTTAGGGCCTGTCAATATCGAAGTGCATTCAAGAATACCTGAAATGGACATGGACCGCATCCAATGTGTTGTGCAGATGCTGTGCCCTTCTTCTTTCTCTTGACGTTCTTGAAGAGGGTCATTGCATCGTTGTTACATAGATAGTGCGAGTGAGAGGGACTCTAACTTATTTCCATTCCACAAGTACCCAACACCAACTCCAACCTCCCACTTCTTGACATCTCAAAATCGATCCCGAGACGATGGTCCTGTGAAAACCAATTTGTCCAATGTAAAAACTTTGGTAGAATGAACTCTAGACCAAGAGACGGGTTGGAAGTTCAGCTCCTCCACTTTGGAATTTCCCTGTAAAAAAGCATGCTACTTCCTCATCAAAATAAACACCTATCAGGCTCGGATAAACCTGCCATCCTCCGTCAATGCAGACTAGAATCTGGTACAGACGCCGTAGTTCTAGGTCTCGCGTAGACGGCAAACTCTGTCTAAGATTGAGGTGATGCTAATCTAGTTACTGGTTCTAAGATTGTGACATTGTGAGAAGGACGAAGCGTCCCACATCACTTCCTACCCCATTTCCAGAACAATCACCATACGACTTCAATTTCAGACCCAACATCCACAATCCCACACTTCCACCTCACGCCTCACACTCCTCCCCTCCAACTCCACGCCCCCCTTAAAAACCGCAAGTCACAAGCGCAAGTGACCCACATCCACCGAAGAACACAACAACCCAACCACGCAGCACCTCTCATCACCACACCACAAAAACCCAAACATAGTCTCAAAAGCATGTATTATAATTACAAAGCCAATAATGCCATGCCAATCCAATCCGCAACCAACGAGCCGAAAAACCAACAAAAACCAATGCCAGCCCCTCGATGCTGCCGCCAAGATCCCCATTTTGCAAAAACGTTCCGAAAAAATGCATATACGGTTGGGTTCCTAAACAGGAGAGACCCGGTACCAAATCCACCACATCGAGAGCCATGGTCATTGAGCCATGTCGGGCATGCATATACCGCCCCATTCATACCATTACGCTAATAAAATAAAAAAGGCATTTTCGACTGCGAGTGGGCGGAGGGATGCAATTCGTGGTTTTTGGGGACCGCTCGCTCGCTCGCTCGCTCGCTCACAAGGCGTAAAGAAAACGCCTCCCAAATGCAGTATACAAGAACCGACATTACACAAAAATGGTAAAAGAAAAAAGAAGAGTGGACGGAGTTTCCAACGGAAAGATCCAAAAGTCCACCAAACGTGTGTTGCTGAGAAGCCAGTAGGGTATCGAGAGAACGGAGCTCCAGCAATTGGAAACATCGCAAATCCACCAAATGTGTTGTTCGGAAGCGAAGATCGGCAAAGTTGTCTGTAAATCGAAGATCGGTGGCGGATGTCCAGTGGATGAACGGTCCCAAAACCACAAAAGTATTGCTTTGAAAGCGAATGTGGGCATACCAACTGGTGCCACTGCCTGTTTTCCCATGCTCCTCTCTAAGTGTTGTGATCAGTAAAAGCCCTCTTCTAGAGCCTGTCCATCCCCTGCGTGAGCTCACGCAGCCCGTTGTCGTTCGGATTACCTCCGGCGTACTTCTTCTTCCTTGATGCTATCTTGCCCCAGGCTTCATCCTCCTCCTCTGGTACTGTCACCGGCGCCGGTGTCGTCTTGTGCTTCAAAATGCCTTTCACGGTACTCGGAGAGCCCTGAGCCGCGCTACCGGAAGCCTGCAGCGTCGTATTGTTGCTAATGGTCGATTTGGCATCCTGTTGCGTAGCCACGGGCCTGTATCGAGCCGACAGCCCTATGTTCGAGCGTTCACTAGGCGCAATGGATGGACTGTACCCAGTGGTAGCTGGCTGGAAGCCGCCAATCTGGCCGGTGGAGAAAGGACGTCCTTGCTGCTGCATGGACATCGGTCGCTGGGGGCCAGGCATGCCGGGAACGCTCAGGAAGTTGTTGCCGAAGTTGCCCATGGACATGCGTTGGTCTTGCATCATAGACATTCGCGGATCCTGGATCATGGACATGCGTGGATCTTGGGCCATAGACATGCGGGGGTTTGCGCCTTGCTGAGAGCCCTGCATGGCTTGCATCTGTGCCATTTGCATCTGCTCGAATTGCATCTGCTGTTGCATCCACATCTGCTGGTTTTGTTGCATCTGCTGCTGCATCTGCATCATGTCCGGGGTCATTGGGTAGGCCATCCCGCCCATGCCCTGGTTCATGCCCATCATAGGCATGCCCATAGGCGCGCCCATCATGTGCGGATTGTTCATCATCGGCGCCATTCCGTTCGGTCCTGGCATACCGTTCATGCCACCCATCATGGACATGCGGGTCTGGGGGTTTGTTCGGTTCGGACCATTCATTTGCGTACCGAGGAGGCCAGTAAAGGGTCCTTGCGGCTCGGGCTTCTTGCTCGATGCACCGCCCATGTACTTTTGCTTGGACATGGCGCGCATGTGTATCTGGTCGACTAGTGATGGTGTGGACATTTGAGGCTCAGGATATCCCGCCGGCGCCCCCATGCCGCCCATAGGATCGCCAGCGATGGAAGCTGGCCCACGGTTGCTGAAACCCATCGACTCTCGAACCGAGGGCCGAACCAAGCCTCCGCCGATTATCGAGCTCGCGTACGGATCTTCGGGCAAATTTCGAGCAAAAGCTGGTCTGAATGCTTGGGATTGGCGATTGCTCATCGCACCGGCACTGGCAGGGCGTTCCGGAAGCACAGGCATGCCGGGAAAGTACGAGGGCATGGCGTTGGCAGGTTGGGTGGGTGGCCTGCCGCGAGCGCTGCTAGGGAAGCCGTGCTGTGCCAGTATCCCCAGTGGGATGTCTTCGTCTTCCCATTCATCTGCTTTCATCGATACCTCGGACGGATATCCATTCATGTATGGCTCCGTGACACTATCAGGGCGTATGGGGGCGGTCGTCGAGCGAATCATGGAAGCCCTCGCCATGTCCATTTTCTGGGCCCTCCGTCTTGCAATCGCCTCTTGTTGCGCTCTCTCTTCCGCGTCTTCCTCATCCTCATAATCTTCCTCGTCGGAGCTCGCATCCTGCTTCTCCACCTTTTGACGCTGCAGGTGCGCGCGGAACTCGGCCTGCGACATGACACGTTGACTGGTTGCTCCTGCGCTCACAGAAGGCGGCGGGCGCACTGGGCTGGGCGCTGGGACTGCGGGCTTCGGTGCCGGGACGTTGTTCTGCTTTGGCGATGCAAATAGATTGTCGTCGTCCTCATCGTCTGGAAGAGGTCCAGCGCCTCCACGCAGAGCAGCTTTGGGGGTCGTGTTGTTCGAGGCTGATCGAGACGAAAGAGGGGTCTGCAGAGAAGCAGCGGACGACGACGTCTGCGAGACTGGCTGTCGCTCGGGCGAGCTCTCGTGGTCCGACTTTCGGGCTACCGTTGACTGCTGCAACAGTCTCTTCTCGGAACGCTCAAAGCCATTTTTTCCGTCCAAGACAGGACTATGCGAAGCGACGGGGGTGTACTTGGAGTACTTGTGTGGGGGGACGGGGGGCGGTGATTCGTTGTCTGGCGAACGTGAGATGAGGTTTTCCTCGGACCCACGGCTGTCCCAAGATGTCAATGGTGCCTCCACCTCCCGTTTGCGATCGGTCTTGATGGGCTCTGCCTCAAAGGTCCGCCTTCCCGCGAGAAGTGAGCGACCCGGGGGTTCGGGGAGGTTATCCGGTGACTGTCTACGGTCGAGGTCGCTGAAGAGGTCATCGAAGCTGCTAGAGCCAAAGTTCATGTCGGCGTCCAGAGTCGGGGGTTTCGCGGTACTGGCGTAGCTCGACGAGGTCATGGCGCGCACACGTCCGAAGCCCGAGGGAGACGTGGGCTCGCCATATGCCATGGTGCTTGACTTTGGAAGCGCAGGGAGCTGCTTCTTGTTTGGGCCCAGGGTGAGCGAGTTCGGCGAGCTGTTATGATGCGAGGGATGCGGGCGCGGAATGGCGAAAATGTTGTCGTTGGAATCGGTATCTGCAGACGAGGGGAGCGTCGAGGTCGAGCCGAACTGGCCGTGGTTATAGGGCCGCGAAGACTGCGTGCCGCTGCTAGATTTGCTGTCACTAGTGCCCAAGTTAGCCACGGATGCATGGATGTGTAAGCGGGTCCACATACCGTTTCGAAGATGCAGGGGATTCGTCGTCGAAGGAAGAATTGCGGCCCTTGATATGAGCGCCGCCGAAGCTGCTGAAGGGACGGAATTTGGATGCTGCCTTCTCCTGCTTCCGCTTCTCTTCCCTCTTGCGTGCTTCGGCCTCTGTGGTGGTCATGAGACGAAATCCGCCCGAGCCTGCGTCTGCACCGGGGGAGGCATCTGCGATGGGCTTGGACTCGAGTTCCTCGATGACGTTGCCTTGCGACTTGCGGCGGCCCGCAAAGAGCCCAAGGCCTGGCTTCACCATGTTGTGATGGCCGGTCTAGGGGGCACTAGCACGAAAGCTTGCCCGCAGACGGTGTTGTCTAGACGGAGGTGACGGCGGTGGGCATACGACGGTGGGTAGCGGAGGGGGCGGTGTTGGGCGGCGCGTGTGTGCGTCTTGTGTTTACGAGCTGCGGAGCGGGCGGGCGGGCGGTATGGATGCGGGAACGAATGAAAATGCTAAAATCTGTGCAATGGTGCGTTAGCGAAGGGCAGTCCAAGGCGACGCATGCGCAGCTGGCAGCAGTAGAGGCTGGCGGAGAGGTGTGGTAAGAATGTTCGGTGTTGCAGCCGGCGTGATGTTGACGCCCTGGGCTGGCGGAGTTTCCACGTCAGATGTTGCCGATCCGACGTTTATACGGCGGGCTGCACAGCGACTGGCCCTGCAGCTCGGGAAGGAGCCGCCGGAGACGTCTCGAGAATGCAATTGCGTGCCTCGCAGCTTCGGCAATCGAGTTTCGTGTGCCGACGATGGTGGGCGTGGGCGTGGCGTGCGGCCGTCACCATTGCAAGCGACGGTCGGGAAGCCGGGGTAGGGGTAGTGCAAGACGACTTACCAGACACGCGGCGCGGGGTGCGGCGACCGGAGGGCGAGAGAGAGAGACAGACTGGAAGCGGAGGGCGAACGGGGTCAACGAAAGACTGCGAAGCGAGGCGATGGGGATGGGATGCGGAAGGCCCTGTGGACAGCGGTCGTGGTTGAGGAGGAGGTGTTGAGCACAGACAAGACTAGAGTTCCAGGACCAGGTGCGGGCGTGAACTTTACGAAAACCACTTTAGGGACTCTGCCGTCCGATGATGTTCTCGCCTGCCCACGGCCAGGGGTCCGATGCACTCGCACACACAACGAGTGGAGCCGCTTCGTGGCCCGGACGAGGCGGCTGCAGCAGCGTCTCGCATGCACGAGCGTCGCGACGTAATCGACCCAAAGTGTGCTCCCTGCGCTTTGTAGCCTCGCCGGGCGGGCTTCTCGCTGCGTGCAGCTAGGGAGGCACGTAGGATAATTCATGACCAAGTGCTGAATGCAAAGATCGGCCCCAAATCGGTCCTGGCCCGCGACTAGTGGGGGGGGGGGATGGGGGCAAGGCCA
>Ga0247733_1000212_pt1 | contig 63559 bp, 49 predicted proteins | sample UWRJL043104R2_FD_180932 | JGI IMG/M metagenome (GOLD analysis project Ga0247733, IMG submission 180932) | Plant litter microbial communities from Arlington Agricultural Research Station in Wisconsin, United States - UWRJ-L043-104R-2 | ecosystem: Environmental > Terrestrial > Plant litter >...
CCCCTCTCGCTCCTACCACTAGCCGCTATTAGGTACGCAAAAACACGATGGGTTTGGCGTTGCAGATTCCATGACCGAGGACCATCACGAGACAGAGGGCATGGAGGATGCTCTCAATTCCGAACTAGATGATGGACCTAAGTCTCAAGATAGTGGGCTCCGACGTCGCGAACTCTCCTTGGCGCCATCAACACCGTTCACTGGGCCGTTAATCGTGGCAATGGAGCAGCCAATGCAAGAGGCCAACGGCGACACTCTGTTAAAAATTCCCGTTACGCCTGCAGACATGAAGGCAGAGGCCCGAGGTAAGCGCGCGCTATTGCAGGTGTTTTGCTCATTACCTAATAGCTAGCAAGGCGAATCCGCTCATCTCGAAAGCACGAGCACCAACGACGGATCCGAGAACGACACTGACGAAAACACTGACGATGACACTAGCAATCAGAAAACATGCCCGACGCGCAAGCAGAAACGCCCATCGCCTTGCCAGCCGCACACTCAAACGTCGAACACGACATCAAAGCGGTTCCTCAGGGACGCGGGTCTCTCAAGGGCGCAGCGAAAGCCTTCCTCCTACGGCAATCTACTACGGAACCGTCCTTCCCACGTGAAATCTCTTCCAGCCACGCAGAACTGTGGTCAGGATTCCAAGAGATGGTGTAGTGTTGACAGAAGCGACAACAGCGACAGTAACAGTGTTGGGGGGAGGATACGAGTGCGGACGATCACCCCGATGACAACAAGCCGCAGAGGTTACAGGCAGGACGCGGGACACTGAGGGTCCCTGAGCCATGCAGATATTCGCTCCGCAACCGACTTCCGGGTTTTCCGGTGGAATAACGAAAAGCTATGCTGTAGGCTCTTCCTCCAAGTCGTCGTCACGCCGCTGTTCACGTAGCTCCGCAGCGGTAGCAACTCATCACCCGTAGACGCTGCAGCCAAATACAAACTCAAATGCTTGCCCACGCTTTTTTCCTCCCAAGTGCCGAAACCTTATGTCCTTCACCCCCCCTTTTGCACAAGTCGCCGTAGAGAGGATAGACGGCCCGTGATGAACACCGACCCGTAGTCATTCTCCGGAACATGCTCCTTTACGACAAACGCCTCTAAGACTTCTTCGCGTTGTTGATCGCCTCGGTCCACGTTGCACCACCAGGCAGTCGTTGTTGCCCGGCTGGCTGGCTGACGTCTCCCAATCACATCAGCCTCCGTGCAATCACATCAGCCTCCGTGCAATCACATCAGCCTCCGTGCGCAGGGCTCCGCCGACACCACCAACAGTCAGCCCGAAGCGGATCGACGAAAACTTGAGCATACCATGCACTGCGCCGAACGTAGTAGCGGGTGTCCATCTGGCCAGCCAGCAGCAATTCGACGCTATGGTTACCGATGAGCCCCAGCGTGCACTAGTTCGAGCCGATACATCGTAAAGCAGATTCTGTTCAAGCATCACTTGTGCCGCTGCTAGCTCGACTGGCAGAGCGTATATCCGTCCCACCGTGTACGCTACAGCATCGAGCCTGTGCTAAGCCAAGGCTCGTCCTGCCCATCCGCCCTGTGTATTCCTCGAAGTTGTGCGCCGGTGGGGTTACCTCTCGTTGGCGGTGTCGCGCTGTTCGGTTGCGAGGGGTGCGCTTCGTTTTGTTGTGGAGGGTGTGGATGCTGACGGCTTCTCTCCTCTACAAATAGATCCGCGTTGAAGGTCGTGCGAGAGGAGGGCAGGCGCAGCGGCGCAGTTGTAATAGCAGGATGTTTTCCTTATTGACGCTCAACATTTGCCGTCCACGACTGTCTCGCGTCGCTTCCGAGTCTGCGCCTGCTTCAATTCCTTGTTGTGACGTTTGGCGGGGAGTATGTGGATTGTAAGGTCCTCAGAGCTATCAGATTCCTCCAAGCCGTCCGGATCATCTACGGACGTCCGAGACTCCTGACTTATGGTGTAAGCCTCCGTCTCCGACGCTGCAGTCACAAAGCTTAAAGCTGGGCTAGCGGGTGCATCGCCAGTGGGTGCATCGCCAGTGGGTGCATCGCCAGTGGGTGCCTCAACCTCTACAGAGTTCGCTTTCTCGTTCGCTCGCATGATTGCTTCGTCCCTCTGCTGTTCGGCCCAATCTCTTGCATTTCTGTATGCTCCAGCGCCTTGCCGGAATGCCTCTAGGTCACCGGTCAAAGACCATCCCTTGAGTTGGTGCATGTGGTACTCTGGACGGCCCCCAGCACTAGGAGGTGGGGCAACGTGACTGGTATACATCTTAAGAGTACCCCCGTGGTAGGTCGATGTAATGGCATGGGCGTTATTGTCGTAAGTTGGTTCCTCTTGTCGGTATGATCGCAAAACATGAATACCCCTTGCTCCTAGTGCACCATCATAACAAGCTTGCCGCCCAGCGACTGCTAACGAACCATCCGGCCCCTTGGCTGCTAGGAAAAAATTAGGTACCATAGGGAGGTCGTGCTGTGTGGAAGGGACAATATCGCCGCTAAGCTCGTCGCGGACCTTTCGGCTGAGTTGTTCGGGCGACGCCCCATAGTAGACATCTGGGTTGCCCGGCTTGAGCGTGCCGTCTGTTAGGGGGTCGAGATTGGTGAAGGGAATTCCTCCTGAGCGGCATTTTAGACTCCTGATCTTGCCTTCGATGATAGGAATCACCGATTCAGATACCTGTTTTTCTTTGGCAGCATGCGCATCTGCGCTTCTGAATTCTTTGAACTCTTGGGCAGTAAAACGAGACGGCGAGAGCGACGGTCGAGGCTGGGCTAACATCTGTGTAATGTCCTCCAAATTGTCTGGTTCAGCAGACATACTCCCATCCGGGTACTCGTATGCATTAGGATAAACCCCGTTATCAATAAGATGTTGGTGAAAGGCACGGTCGTAAGCTCCGGTGCTCTTTGTTCTTGTCGTATTCGTGGTGGGTCTGGTGCTCGAGGTGGGTACAGAAGCCCGCTGTCGGCTCTGAGATCGGCTAGAGCTCATTGTGTGATCGAAACGACGTCGAGGTTCGGGGTACTAGGAGCGTCAGCCTTGAAGCCAGCAAGTGTCTTGCGATACATACGTTCCGGAGGTCTGATAGATCCGGACCACCGTGTCTAGCGAGTACCCTTATGTTCTTTAAGATCCTCGGCGTGCAGCGGGAAAGATAGTCTGTACAGTAGGCAACTTGATAATCGCGTCGATGCGGCGAACGAGATGGGCTTGGAGCAGTTTGACTGTTTCTTCGGCCCAGTTCCCTCAACGCTCGCTTCGTCAACCAGAGCTTCGATAGATTGTCCCAAAACGCCGATGGTGGTTGAGATCCACTAGGATGGTTGAGCCTCTGCTTCTTGGGAGGAGGCTGCGACGTCCCGGTCTTTTCAGGCGGCTCTGGGCGTTGACGTTTGCGCGGACGTGGGAGTGGTAAATATCGGGCGTATGACGTCGAATCCGGCGACATGGGAAGGTGAGGTGAAGGCGGGCAGAAAGCCGCGTCTATGTAGTGCGTAGCTGAGAGGTTAGAGTCGTCGATTCGGCCGACACTGGACGGCATGGATCTTGTTCTTGGCGGTAGATGAGTCACCTGGAATCTGCGACGAGAACCAATCGCCATCGGGATTGGCTCGTTTCATCGCTCGTACGGGTCTGTGAGTTACCCCGCCCCCGCGTCTAGCGCTTGCGCACCCATCGGTCACATACAAGGGGGACTCATGAGCGGACTGGACATACAAGGGCCCACCAGCTCATGATCGAATCTTCGCGAAACCTAGCTATACTACATATAAATTTCAGAACGGCAGCTTACTCAGAGATGCTCAACACCATCCACCATGCTGAAGGCTGGCACACCCCTGACGACGTCTGTGCATTGAGCTGAGTCATGATTTGTGTGTAAAATACAATGAATTCCAGACTATTCGACATATTTCTATAACCCATGTCCGATGTCCCACTGTCCAGTCCGCACATGAGTACCCCTTGTACTATAGTTAGATGTTCTATTGTTAGATACTGGAGCTACGATGTTGGCTGCCGATAACCGCTAGCAATAGATTCATTGCTCCGGATTTGGGAAGCTTCCGCAACCAATGATGGAAACCGGATAACAATATTTGACGCGGCAGATCAAATGGCAAGACGTTACGCCATCAGACAAGCTAATTACAGACGAGCTTGAAGGTTCAGATGTTTCGACCAATGCCGCATGCCCGCGATCCAGTAATCAGTACCACCTGGTTTAGCCAATGTATCCAGAGACGTCGCCTGCTTCAGAGAAGAGTCCGCCAACCAGGTCTGGCCTATACGTCTCAAAATGTCGCAAATGGATAATACAATTATCTGAGTCGAACGACCATTAGTTAAATGGAATTTTCCGATTGCTTCTATTGCTAAGCTCTAGCACACCAATGCATTCTCGTTCTCAAGCCTCAAGTGACGTATCTTGGCCTTTGTGACGTGTAAGCGCAACTTTTCAAACTTCAGGACGCTAGGACGAGACTGAATATCTAAGCAAATTCTATCGGCCTCATCGAAACGTTGTTGGGCAAACAAGACTTCTGCTAGAGATAGATCTAGAAGAGACCGACTTAGAGAGTAGATAAAGTTACGGTCTCGCCGCGTGATCTCTGCTCGTAGGTGTTGTTCCGCGGTGACTAGATTATCAAGCTCTCGTAAGGTGTCGGCAAGATCGTAGGTGAGATCGCGAAGGTCTTCTTTAAATATAAGAACTCTATGCTCCTCTGCTATTTTCCGCGCCTTCTCTAAATGCGTTAACGATCCTGCGAAATCGCCTTAGTACCGTAACAGCCTCCTAAGTATTATACTCTTATAGAAGAGTACGACTTCTTCCATTAGTAACAGTTAATTAAGGGGACGCCACCCCGCCAGCGATCTTTTGGCACCAGAGATGTCTTCCACCTATATATAGTTTAGAGCCTCTTAAATAGTTACTTAACCTATCGCTGAATGCATCTTTTTATCTGCACTGCTTAGTAGCTTACTCTGGCGAAATTCGCTAAGACTGCCGACAGCTTGCTCCATGTTTCCACCAATCCGTTGCAATAGACTCTATGACTGTGCGATACAATAGTGAACGTATGGATTCTTTAGGCTATACGTAGCGGCTTCCGCTTAACTAAGCGTGAAGCGTTTCCACACTAGCTTAGGAAACCGGGATGCCTCGATGAGTGTAAGTATTAGATCAGCTCTAATAGGCATAGGCAGATCTTTGAGGCGATCTCGGAATCCATCCAGCGTACGTTAGAGGTGCGGTAGAAAGAGATTAACGTTTAGTGGGCTGTGCGAGGTTAGGACATAGGATCGCTTTAATAGGTGAGTTAACTTACGCGGATTCCAGGTATTTCCACGGAATCGCTCTATACGTAACGATTAGAGCCTGCCGTCTCTAAGAAGAAAGATCCTCGTTAGATAGCTTCGCACGCGCATGACTAGCAACAGCTTTATTTAACTAGTAAGCCTTTATAGAGTCCGCTGCAGAGTCTAAAACGACAGACGACGACTCTTCTAGCTTCTAGAAGGCCTCGGACAGTCTCGAGGTGTCCGAAAGTAAACTGGCTAATTACGGGGTAAGACTAACACGATCTACATCTACTTATTCGACTTCGCCTTGTATGGTCTAGCGTTTCCGAGGTGTAGCGCTACGGAACAGGAGGTCGAACGGGATCTTATCGGATATTAAGAGTAAGGACAGAAGGGTCAATAATACATCGGCATCTTCCGACTATATAGCGCTCAAACCAAGAACGGCTTCAGGGGTAGTTTTCGATTATGTCGCGAAATTGCGCGACTGATCGACAAAGGAGCACTCTACTAAGAAAAGTCAGCGCTGAAGGAAGACCCAGAAACGGGGCCGCACAGTTTACTCGCTTCAAGGCCTTGTTGACTATAGCCGTGGTCTGCAAGGTCTTCTGGAACATATCTGTAGTCTTGTGAAGAAGCGTAAGTACAGATTTATGATCTGTAGATACTGCTCTCTCCCAGCTAAGTGCTGATGAGTTAGACTGAGGGCTAAGCGACATTACATAATAAACTCACCGGGATGCGTGTCTGAAATGACAGAGGAGCCCAGTAACATCTTATGGGGGCCGGTTAACAATAGAGGCGAGTTATTTGACAATCGCAATCTACTTGTACCCGGCGCGGAGGATATTGTAAACCCTCTGCTTAGTGTCTCTAGTATACGCCCGCGCATTTTCGATTTTGTGCACGACGGGATCGATAGCTGTGCCTTTAGGATGCAACTGCGCGAACTCGTAGCAGCAAATCCGCCGATACAGTTGCTGTATCTCAATCCTTCGATCAACTCGCTCGATAGCAAGGAAGAGCTCGACTGAACGATCGCCGTTCGCCTGTTGTATGTCGCACCCGCTTTCGCCAAGGGCCGTCACGGTATTGAGGCAAAAGTACGTCTGTACAAGGGCAGCAACAGATGAGGATACAATCGGCTAGTCTGGAGAATCAGGGAGCGAGATGTAGGTAAGTTCGGCAGTCGATGGAAGCGTTCGTGAATGATTTCGTGGCAGAGGCGCTGCGTCGGAGGCAGTCCTCTTCTTCTTTGATGGGTGACGTAGATCAGCCTGAAACAGGTCAGGTGCCTCGGCCAAGGCCCGCTTTAAGATCTGGGTCTCCATGTAGATCAGTGACCTCTTCATCAATTTAGGGTCGCCAACCTTACCTCCGTTTTGTTGATATCGCGATATTGACTTGTCCGCAGTTTGTAGCAAAGGCACGACATTCTGAGGAGAGTTATGGACGAGGAGAATAAACACAGGGAAGCCGCTACTTTAGAGCATACCTAAACCGTGCTGGTCTAGTGCGCCGCACCAGATTTGCACTAATCTAGCTTAGCGCTATCATGCAACCCGACGATACCAGGCAACAGCCGGTAGGGATTTAAAGCAGGGGGTGTCCTCCCCAGGTGCCAGAACAGTAGGGCGCAAAGTATCTCAAAGCAGCCAGGACCTTTCATAACCCGACCTTTCAGCCCGCTTTTGTTTGCGTCGAGGTGCGCCTCCACAACCCGAGTTCAAGAAAGGTTTTCCGCCATCGCCACCTGGTCTTTGTGGTCTTCTCTCCAGATATCTCGAGCACAACGGCTCTCCAGAACAATGCACGAGGTAGCTCTCCCTGTTCCCGCTATGCCACAGCACTAACATCTCAACCTTCAGGATCCGATAGAGATTTGCGAAAAAGCCGAAATCTTCATCGACGGAGGCAACGAAAACGACCTCGAATTCGACCACTCGAAGTTCATACTACGAAGAGCAGACGGCGAATGCTTCTACGCTAAGACCGATCGGCGCCTGTTCCAATCCTCTCAAATCGACATCGATGAACTGGATGTAATTCACATCCCTTCAGACCATATCTGGCCGCTAGCTGATCCTACATTCACGCGAGCACCGGAACCGCTACCTTCTAACTGCTATCTAAAGCGACCCAGCCTACTCTATTATGACGACACTTCCGACAGCCATGACTTCTGTGACCAAATTCTGACTGAGGTCAAAGCATGCGAAATGTTAAGATTGTACCCGCATCCTAACATTGCGCAATACCTGGGTATTGTGGTTAAAGACGGTAGAATTAGAGGCATTTGCTTTGCTGAGTACTCTAGGACTCTCTCGCAGATGCTCAAGGATGGGACATCTTTCCAGAGAGACGTTGTATTGGGTGGGATTAAAGCAGGTATTCAGCATATGCATGGATTGGGACTTGTACATAATGATCTCCATCTATCGAACATCATGATGGATGGAGATACTCCAATCGTTATAGACTTCGACTCATGCAAGCAGGAAGGGGACAAACTGGGTTCAAAAGCTGGAAACTTTGGGCGGACAGTGGACGGTGAAGACTTCGCAAGGCGAGACAATGATCTCTACAGCCTCTCCGAGATACAAGTAGCCCTTGCGACAGAATAAAGAGTGTGGAGCTAGCACCATCGCAATACCGCCCAGCTTTTCTCATTCGCCTCACTCTGCCTGTTCCACCCATCCCTCTATCAGTTCTACGGTGTCAGAAAACGCGTTGCGAACCGCGGAATGAGCATCTCGCTTACTATCTTTACTGGGGCGGGACATAGCTGGTGGACCATTTGCAGTCCTGGTGTCCGCAGTCGGATATTCTCGCCCTATATGATGTCCCGTCCTTGCGGTACTTCGTGGTCCACTCGCAGTGGTTGACAAGTTGTTGAATCTCGCAGTGAGCCATTTCTTGAGAAGGAAGTAGATAAGGGATAAAACTTGCTGGAGAGTTGGGTGCTTAGTCTCATAAGCTGGGATGAGCTGATACTTATGCGGATGGCTGCCTTGGGTTGTTCACCGTTCTCACTTCACCCGGCATGGGCGACATGCATGCAACGAGACCGAGGACCATCACACACGGAAGCCTAAGAGTCCCGTTTCGGCCTACGTTTGTGTGCCGTACAAAGTTCACACCAATTAGGTTAGCGTGGTGCAATGCTCCGCTCAGAGTCCTGCATGTCTGAGGCGTGGAACCGCTAATGGCTGCTTTATCCCCTTCCGATCAAGATCGCTTCAATAATCTTTCTTTGCTCAATGCCATAGCATCAGGGGTGGGGCTATCGAAAACGCGCCCTACGAGGGAGAACTCGGCCGTAACGACTAATGGCCGTTACAAGTCCCTCCGGATGGTGTACGCTTTTCCACCATGTGTCTAGTACTGGAATGTAGTCGCTCGATTTTGAAAAGCCTAAGCGGGTTGGTTTGGCGGATAACGCGCACAGAATGGAAACTTCCGGAAAGGTAGCCCAGACTTCTTGAGAAACTTATGTGCCGGCCTCTAAACTGTATTCCTCTTCAATGAGTTGAGATCCATTTCTCAAGGCTGTTTATCTGGCTATCTGATAACCTTCCGTGAACCACTATCTTTGCGTTTCGACGAGTTCCAGCAGCGTCTGGTTGGTCAGGGAAGACATCGTCCTCAAGCAGTAAGAAAAAGTATAAGGCGCTAAAAGGGGAGTGTCGCGACGCGACGCGATGCGATGCGAGATACTTAGATAGACAGAACCGCCACTAGTAGGGTAAAGCTTCCTCGGCACCAGCCGGTCCGAAAGTTCCGCTTTTCCGATCCTGATAGTATTAGTGCATCGCGTTGAGTCGAGTCGCGTGGCGTTAGAGGTTCGTCGCATTGAGTTGAGTCGCGTCGCGCTAAGTCCCGTCCAATACCGCTTCATGACCCCGGGTTCAGTAGCACGTAAGCACGTAGTTCCTCACTTGGTAATCTTTCCCACGCTATCTCTTTACATCCCCGTGGCCAAGGCACATAGCGCCCGTTATGAACTCGTCGGGGATGACAGCTTCTGCGACCTAACTCCATTGAGCGTTGAAGTATACATTGCTATGCCGTCGACATTAGAACATCTGTATTGAGGGGAACGCTGCAGCTGTTCATGCAGCCATGCGACAGTCCCAGAGAGCGCAGATCGAGGGAGCGGGAAGGCATGGCAGTGGTCAAAGAGTTTAGAGAGACACGTATAAAGTCTGCGATGAAAGCAGGTCCGTCATCTTCAGTCCTCGAGCTGCTCTCGACTTACCATTGCTGTACTCTTTCGAAGGCTGAGCCCTCTCATGTGATGGTGAGGCAGGACGATTTCGCTTAGGCGGTGATTTTCGATCTGGCGGCGGTATAGCTTGAGCTGCATATTGCTGAGCCCGGGGCTTAGAAACTCCCCATGATGTGAAGGCAAGGTCATCATCTTCTCGTTGCATGAACATTAATTGTAACTTCTACAATGCGAACAATGAGCCTCGAATTGCGAAGCCGTAAGCCTTAGATGCCCCCCAATGCAGAGCTGTGAGCATTAAGATTACTATCTGTTGGCACCCTTATGTAACGTCCCGCTTTCCTGTACCCTTGTGACTTGCATTTCCCCGTCTTTTTAGGTACTTTTAGTGCAGTAGTACGTGTGAACTCGAAGCAGCACTCGGGGCAGTGGATTTTGGAAAATTTCCTAGTCTGCTCGCGCTGGTGTCGCAAAAGATTGCTGGAAGTAGAAAATAGCCTGCTTGCCTGTGGTGAATTCCCAGGGGGTTTGCGAGCGGCGTACCACTCAGCCTCGGGGCTCCCAAGGCAGGAGTCGGAGGGATCGGCACTTCCCCCGTCTCATCAAATCGGTCGCCATCATGCGGTCGCGAGTCGGTGCTAAGGTAGCACCGCTTGCTACCACCGGGTCGCGAGCTGGAAATACGGCACGTGATACAGTGATGTGGTTGGCTTATGTGAGCAAGAGGTCACATGACGGATTTCCGGCTCGCGACACGTGCAGCTGACTCATTGCAACAGCGCCGTGGCGATAACCAGCGTCGCTCGCGCCTTTCTTCAGCGACTCACACATTTCTCATTCTTTTACGTTCACCCCACGCGCTCTTACTACAACATGGGCTTGATCACCCTCGTTCAGGGCTTTAAGCTCGGTGTTTCTGAGTTTGACGGTTTTCTCATAGCAAATAAGCTCCCGTCGTTGGGAGGGGGGTATCAGCCCTCCTGTGAAGAAGCGGAAGACATCGCTAAGCTCTTTAGAGCTCAAGGCATCGATTGCGAGGTCAAAATCTTCGTGCCGTATGTTACTGGATTTAACCGATCACACGATCTATTCGTCTGCTGCGATTGGATCCATGTCCTTGCAACACTGGAAATTAAGGACGTGTTACAAAAGCCAGTGCCGCCTGCTTTTGAAGCAATGCGCAAGTCCTTTCAGGCGAAGTCAGGCGTCTCAACGTATGTCGTATATAACGACGAGGACGAGTTCTCATACATTCCGGAAGAGATGATCAAGCGGAATACGGTACATTACCTGTTATAGTGTGCAGGTGTAAGCTGGCTAACTCGCATTAGGCGCCAATTCAGTGTGGCGTGTGCGACTCGCATTTTAGTCTCTGGTACGATCGGATGCGCCATCGCCAGTACAAGCATGGAATTCTCGAAGAGCAAAATCCACTACCTAACTGCTAGAATACAAGCGGATGCGACAAAAACTGGTTAGGTGAAAGAGGGTGACAAGACTTATCGCGCGCTTTCTGCTCCTCTTATATGCGAAGGCTTCGGGAAGAAGGATGATAGTAAGCAAGAGGCTCACAGTAACTACAACCAATAGTTATAGCAACATGTTATCCCCAATACAACGCTGATCTATGCGAAAAGCATCAGAACTATAACGTGTTCCAACAAGTTGCATGACATGGCAGGGATCTGGGGAAGATTCGACGTACCTTAACAGCTAGGAAAAAACGACAAGAGTGAGTGCGACTACACAAATGATACAAGTCTGTAACGCATATATTCTCGAACACAAACTACGACAGCCTTCTCGTCTGCCCTCGACCTATCACCTTCCTATGTCTTTCCCAGCAGACCCAACGCAAAATGTTGCTCCCTAACTAGACCTGGCCAGTTGCCATCTTGTCCATAGCTTGCACGAAGCTCCAAATCATCCCGTTGTTTGAAGCCGCAGCCCTAAAGTTCGGGTCCAGGATGATCGCCGGAGTAGCTGCCTCACCAGGTGTCTGCCGGTTTGTTCCGAATACCATTTGCGGAGGTTGATGATACGTCTCCGTTGAGTACTGCAGGGCGATGGCTGCGGTGCCGAGTGGGTGTCCTTCGTACGAGGGCTGTGTTGCACTCTGCTGACTTGGTGTGGTGTAAAGAAGCCATTCATTGCCCGAACGATAGTACGTTCTATCGTCAGACCACCAGGTACCGTGCTCATCTTGAAACATGCTGGAACTTTCTGTCATACATCAGCTTTCCAGTCCAAAGAAAAAGTACAGATAAACCAAACGTACATGATCTGAGAGCGTGTTGGGTTTCGTCGCTTGAGAGATGGTTAACGATGATTAGAACCATAGCGGGGGGCCGGAATGCTGAATATATTAGGCTCGAACGGCCCGAAGTCTCGGCATTGTTGCCACTAGGTCTTAATTGGTGGTCGGACTCACTCTTTAAGCAGACCACCACGAGGCTAGGCTGACGTCTGACAAATTCTCTGTCTGTGCGCCCCGCGCTGTGCGTGAAATCACAGCGGCCCGCATACTAGGATGCGACATATGCATAGCGAATCCTAACAGGGTGATTTAAGAGACCCAGGGATGGGCTCGGGCCGGAAGCACGGTGTGGATGAATACACAAATGCACCCTTTTGGCCCCCAAAGCGTCGCTCGATATCCCTTTTGTCTCACCGGTTGGGTACGCCGCAGAACGCTCACATGCAAAGTCTAATTCTATATCTATGGATATTTACTCAAACCAATAGAACCCATGCTCAGGTTTGTCAGGGAAATGACGACGTGCATAGACCGGCCATTACGGGGATCACGATCACCCGGCGATGTTTTGCACATGGGAGCAATGAATAGGACGACGTGGGTTGATATAAAGAGCTCGAATTCCTATTTAATTAGCAAACGTCAGCGCCGTTTCCACTGTTTTCACTCACCGCTCTATATTTGATTCGGAGGTCCACATGGCAGCGTAAGGCCCATCACCTTTTGTGGCTATTCTTACCAATATCTAGGCAACTCCAACAACCCCCAGCAAACCTAGGTGTTCCCGGGCTAGCACTACATTTCTGGGATTCATCTACCTCGTCCTATGCTAAAATCGCGATAATTTACGACAAAGGAAGCCAGTATCCGTATGAAGATGTTGTTTGGCACGCATGGGGAGAAATATGCGACTTGTACTTTCCAAAGATAGCGGCAACACCTACCGGCCCGCGGTGGTGTGTTGATCGAGAGGCCTATAGGGGTCTACTTCCCTACGCTCCTTCAGAGATTAAGCCAGATCTCATCGCGATCAAGTTGACTTCGGGCCCGACGCAACCAGGCCAGATTCCCCAATTCAACTCGAGAGACTACCTTTGGATCGAATGCAAAGCGACAAGTGAGGATTCGCCTTCTGGCTGGAAAAAAGTCCTGTCTGAGGCAGTCCACCGCCTTTCTCGAGCGCATCCGAATCGAGCCGTGTTCCTAATCATTGCCATCGGCTGGAAATGCATGTATTTTATATGGAACCCCACGAGCCAGACAACACAGCCGCAGCTCTTTATTAACCGATTCGACAGAACCGGGTATTGGGACATCGACATCCGTATCATGCCCCTCCAGTCGGCAGCGTGGGTGGATGCGACTACTGGCGAAATCAGTTGTCAGAATGCGCTGGAGCTTGAATGCTGGACAAGAATTCCCGGTCAGACCGCTCTTCAAAACGGGCATGCCTTAGGCATGATCGAACAGTTTCTTGTTGGCGTACAAAACACTGCTCTCCAGGGACTAAATCCTTATACTTTCTAATGCTTAGCACGCATGGGAGCCTGGCAGCTGGCCGAGGTGATCGGAGGTTGCTCGGACGTGGAGAAGGAGTTGGATTGTAGCTAGACCTATTGATATGGGAAATCGCAAGCTGTGAAATTTGAGCAACGCGTTTCTGATAAAGTGCTAAACATGAGACAGCAAAGTGACAGTAATGGGCAGTTTTGTAGTACTGCTCGAAATAAGGCCGCTAACTACTGCGTCTAAGTCGTTGAGACCGCTCGACATTTCGCACCGGTGAACGGCTATCTCGCCCTTTATCATATGCAATGGTTCTGTCGCCCCACCGCAAGTCTATCTCTCAACGTGGACCCATAACAACCTCACAAGTTCTGGACCGAGACCAACAAACGGCACAGAATCCGCCAGTTCCATGCTTAGTAAGGGCCAGCAGCAATTCGACGCTCAGCGATTCGACGACGCTCAGCAATTCCAGCAATTCGACGCTCAGCATTTCGACGCTCAGCAATTCGACGTCAGCAATTCAAGGCTCAGCAATTCAAAACGGACCTCATATCTGCCTCCTTCCGGATACTTTGTATGTATTGCAGCGGTGAAAGCCGCAATGCGGAAGTTAGTAGCGATGGGACTCACCTATCGAGAAGCCGTCGCAACGAGAGAAGGATACGCGCACCGTAAATTGGGATATCGACCGTGATGGGAATCGCGAGTGCTGGTATAGCACTCGACATCGGTCGAGATCGTGGCCCGCGCAGCCTTGGCACTCGCCCGAGGAACCTTACCCCCGTCCAAGCGGCGTTGCCTAGTGAGCGATGATCTTGGCAAGCAGCGCGCATTACCTCCCACGTGCCTCCCAACATCTGCATATCCGTCTCGTCTCACTTTCTACATCAATGCCATCGGACGTTGTTATTTTGTCCTGGCTGTCTGATCTTGATGCTACTACGCCTACGGGGGAGCCCTCTTCTCCCGGTCGCACGTCGCGAAAGCGTGCATGCCCAGCTGCCGCCGCTGAACCTACGTCGCGAAAGAGGCAGCGCGCTCTCGCTGCTGCGAACATGAACCCACCACCCTCTCCCCCACGTTCAAGCTCCGGTTTGCGAAGTCCTGCGAAGCCAGTTGAGAGGAAGTCGGAACGTCTCAGAGGTCGGAATCGCCAGCCGGTCGCAGAGGTCGAGGCACAACCACCAGCATTCCATCACACGAACAAGCCAGCTGCACTTGCGAATCCTGGCCAAAATGCACCAATTCTCTCGCCGCCTGTGTCTTCATTCCATTCGCGATACGTAGCTGCCCTTGACCTCGATGCCGCCGGAGAAGCGAGCAAGTCCATAGCGACCCAATCCCAAACCAGCTCGAAGCGGGCGCGGACTCCAAGTCCAAGGAAGAGTTTACGCGACTTGGGGATGTTGAACAAGCCCATTAGTTACGTTTCGGACCTCGACCGTTTGCCTAAAGAGACGCTTCGCTACTGGCGAGCTTTGGGCAGCATTTGTCGCGACCTCAAGACTATTCCAGCAGCCGTTGCGCCACGGCTGCAGGACGAGTTTATCTAGCAGGGCATGATCGATCACGACGCTGATCTCGATAGAGTCGAGTCTAAATATAGGACTTTACTAGAGATTCACGCAGAGGCTCGGAGATGTGCAGACAGCGGGTCACATGAGGCACAATGGAACACTAAGGTTCACGACCGGATCTTGTCATGCGCTTTGCGGCCCTTCAGCCCGGACTTTGAATCTATTAATATGTCTGTCTCAACTACCTGATGAGTAACTTAACTAACCGCTCCTAGAACTTCAGCAAAACCCATCACCGACTTCGCTCCGCTCTACAAAGATGACCCCTCCGGACCTAAGATTGTCGACTTTTCTATCAATCACGTACCAACCCGTGGCTCCTCTCTCGAATCTGCTATTTACACCCTCCTCCGACACGAAGCCCCACAGCTCCTCTCTATTAATCAGACGCTCAACGAAGCATACAAAAAGCCCGCCGTCATATCTATCGAGACAAAGAAAGGCTTCTACGAAGAAGAGGACGCCAGGTTCAAGCTAGGGCTGTGGATTGCCGCGTGGCAGAACCGGATTGCTGCATTCCGGCCTGGAGTAAAGCTAGTGTGTACGCCTTTGCCAGGGTTAATTGTGTTCGGACATGAGTGGTGGTTATACTGGGTTGTCGATCAGGACACGGCGGTGGATATCATTAAGTTTCCTATTAGTATTGGATGCACAAGAACTATGACTGGCTGTTATCGATTGCTGGCTACTATTCGGTACTTGTTAGGTGTGTGGACAGCGGAAGCTTTTCTGCCTTGGCTGAGAGAGCAGGTTTTGGGGCTCAAAGACGAGTGAGATCCTGATCACAGTTTACAACACTTGGTAGATGGTATGGTTCAGAACGCAGGAAGAGCTTTCTTGATCGACCTCAACCATTCTCCTAGCCCAAAGATGGAACCCTGTCAGCGCGGCGGCGCCCGAAGTGCCAGTGGGGTTGCGTGTGTAAGTGGCAGATCGCTTCGTCCATGTTCTGCTTGCACGCTGTGTCGGTGGCTGCACGTCATGGTGCGCACCGTACGTGACGCTGTACTGAAAGCGACCATACTGCTGAATATAGTCCGTCGCGCCAGACATAGTCGTAGACGAGGTCGCGCACCTCGCGCGGTAGGCGGGTGAAGAATGGCGCGTTGCAGGGCGTCTGTCTGGCGCCAGAGGGTTAGTAGACGTCGCCGACGAGCGAGGGAGGTTAAGATTACCTAACGGCGCGTGAACGCCCGTACCGAATGTTTGCGCAGGCGGTGCGCGGGCACTGGGTGAACGACAACGTGCCCAAAGATCTCGGACGGAGGCTGCAACCAATCAAACAAAAGCACGGTACGGTAATAGAAGGACACTTCAGCGGGAGATCACACGATGTACCCTACGAATAGATCGAGTCGTGCCCCATGTTGTGGCGACATCTTTGACTTTGTTGTGGACCTTCCCACGGCAGCTTGCCCCTCGTCCCCAATGTACCCGTCCTCGCTCTTGCCAGCTCCGACTCTTCTCATTGTTACCCCAGTCATTGCCCACAGGTATACCCCGGCCCGCGAATTCACCCTATCTTGCCATGGTGATGTGTTCCAAACATCGTTCAAATACGGCGGAAGGTCATACGTTACTAGCCTTTATAATGAGAAAATCGCCGGCTCGAAAAGAATTAAATCCTGGGATATGACGTGTAACTACGTCCTTGTGTGGTCGGACAGAATCGGAATCACCCAGGTAGAGTTTGTGCACTCAGAGGTCTTGAACACTAAGTCTAGAGTGTCCAACCACGTCAAGGAAGAGGGCTGAATGTCGACTACCCGGATGCGAGTAGATTGCAATAACTGCCAAATAAATCACAACGGGTCGAAACGCGAATGGGTATGCGCTATCGCTCTCACAAGGGCATGGCTGGATGTCAAATCCAAGGTATGCAAACACTAACGATAGTGACGTATGCTGATCGTACATAATAGGGCGTGTTTCTTGAGCAAATCACGGTCTCTTCTGATAGACAACGTCAAGTTTTTTGGGACTGCTCGGAATCTCCGATACTCTTATGCCCAACGTACCCGAACGAACTTCCTGCCGCAACTCCACCTGGAGATATCTTCCTCCGACACGTTCCCGTACGTAATGTTTTCGGCATTTCGGTCGCTTTAGACAGTGGGAAGATCGTTGCCATCACGTCTCATCAGCGGGGGAAACAGCGTGTTTCCGTTTACGACGAAGCAGGCCATAGTGCTGTATGGACGCATTGCCCGCTGTCAACTGACGAGAATATCTTGGCGGTATGGGTCGTCCGTAATAGGAGCACGTATCTCAATATGGGGGCACATGCATTGATTGCAAGTTTATATGCCATTAGACCTACAGACTTGAGACTAATGAGAAGCAGATAAAGACTCAGCGGAAGCTCGTCTGGATGGGCCACGCCTTCTCGCCTGACCTGCGCTTGACATGCTACGGCGTCCCGATTGCGAACCACTCCATACGCACACTTCATTACAGTGACCCACACTTGCCGCATTCTGTCGTAGGCGCCGCTCCGTCACTCTTGCTAGAAGAGCAGGATTGCTTGCCTTCACCGCACTTTCCAACCTACCGAACGCCCCTGCCGCCGTATCGGACGTTCGTGTACAACATGTATTATTCTGAGGCTTCTTTGGAAGGTTTAGTCCGAGTCCAATTGTGCATGGATGTAAGACATTGCATTGGCATCTTACTGCACTACAAGACACACAGCAAAACAGTGGGTCAATTTAGATACGACAAAGAGATATCGGACTTCTCCAACCCTTGCTCCTTCGGCTTGGCTCAAGAACAACATGACACAAACCCCCGAATCTACGTCAGTGTCTTTGACGAACGCTCGACCGAGGAAACCAAGAGTTCATATCTGCGACTGGTGGAGGGTACGATTGTGTGGTGGTACGGCACGAACATTTCAGTTGTCACTCTCGTTCCCAATAACGTGTCTCACGCGGCCTCGTTGACAGGACCCTAGTATCATAGATCTTATTAGATAAGAGGTTTGTTGATACTCTTCGATAAAACACACTGAGTTGTCGGGAGCTCTAACCCAAACAGAAGAACCAGACGGCTGCACGGCAATCTGTACAGATGGTGTCCTACAATAAATAAGCTAGGCCTTTTCTGAGAAGAGGTGACATACTGCGCGTGTGATGTCGCGACGGATGCTTCTATGCTTGCGAATGCATCCCGTAGTCCTGCGCCTGTGGCGTGCCGACGTCGAGATAACCTGTGGTCACAGGCCAGAAAGCATTGGTCGTAGTTTGGTGGAAGATTTTTGCTGCTGTTCCCACAGCAGCCATCCCCCACACATCATCTCCTGAATCTCTGGCACAGGCTTCACAGGCCTGCTGAAGCTGAGCTTCTACCGCATCCTGAGATCCCCCAGCCCTTTTGACTTCACAGAGCAAGATGATCCGCAGCACCCGTCTCACCGGATGGAAGGCGGAAACCTTGATATCAACTCGTCTCAACGACTGGTCTGGATGCGAAGAGGGCACGGTTTCCGTGGTCACGGCGTATATCTCTTCATAAAAGAACTCTTTGCCAAGGATATAAGGCTTTTGTCTCAAGATCATGAGCGTTTGGCTGTAGGATGTTGTTGTAGAGAGCACGGCGAGTGTCCGAAGTAATGAGACTCATTGTGAAGCAGCGTGGGTTTGAGTGAGGTTTTTGTGGAACGATTGGGAGGTTGCGTGTATACCGCTTCCACAGTGATCGCCGCGGGCGTCTTAGAGACCCAACACTCCCCCGTTCGATGTGTTGCAGGAAGACTTGGGTCATGGGGGTCTGGAAGGCTGCATGTTGGTAAGAGCAGTATCTAATGAACCTGTGATTATGACTGGTTGTGTGCATGCCCAACTGGCTCGCGCCTAGTGGATGGCAGCGGTCCGAGATACGCTAGTCTATATCGAAACAAAATCGATAACCCTAATTCTCATTGGCGAAAGTTCCCCTTCCCACCTGAGGATTTCTCAGTCGCACCTCTTCTGCCGAGGTTTTCCCGGTCGCACCTCTCCACCTGCGGCTTTCCAAGTCGCACTCCTCCCACCCGAGGTTTCCCAGTCGCACCTTCTTAGTCGCACCCCGCCCGCCAGACGTTTTCCCAGTCGCACCTCCCCACCCGAGGTTTCCCAATCGCACCTCTCCACCTGAGGCTTTCCAAGTCGCACCCCTCCCACCCGAGGTTTCTCAGTCGCACAGCTACCCGAGGCCGCACCTCTCCCGAGTCTCAGTCGAGCTCCATCTCGCTACGGATTTCCTCGCTGTACGAGGTTTTAGTCGCTCTTCGGTACGCCAGCATGTCTTCGTATCAGTCTCTATTCGACTACCGATTCATCAAAATCAGCGATGATATGAAAACCATCGATAATCAAGGCCTAGACGAGACCTTAAAATAGATAGCAAGACTTCAAGCGCAGGTGACTGTCTAAAAAACGCTTATATTAACTGCTTAAATTCTAAGTAGTTATCCTACGAAAAGCGCCCTCCCGAATTAGCTTACAACGAGGGTAAAGTATATAATTAAATTTGTATTTAAGAAAGAGTTATATAATAAGGAAAGGAGTACGCGTCTACAAATACTCGAATATAATACCTTAAAGTTCTATAGATTAGCGTATACTATCTAGGCTCTACGTAGACTATCCGAATTATAATTTAAATACCTTCTTAACTACGTTATAAAGTTCGTCCGTAGCTAAGAGCTTGTATAATATTTATACCGCAGCGATATTAGTAAGGCTCTCGATAAAGTTAAAGGGATAGCTATTAAAAATAAGTAGTTATTTCGGGACTTTCTAATAGGTAGGTTTAGTAAGACTATAATACTAAGTCTCCGTAGCTAATAGATTTAGTAAATATTATATTACGGCCGCTTAAAAGACCTAGCGTAGTAGACAAAGATAATTCTCCGGGTTTAGAGGGCCTAAATGCTATAGTCCCGGCTACGCCGACTCATATAAGGCCGCCTAAAAGGCGAAGAGAGGAGTTTATAGATAGTACTTCGGGCTTAACCGAATCTACTCTTATTAACTTAATCTTAGTCGAACAGCAACCTCCGCCTTAGTGTAAGTTTAATGCTAGCTACTCTAAAAGAGATATTACTTAGCTTTATATACTTACTTTTTAGGTAGGGATACTTACTAGTGATATATTTAAGTTATTAATTAATAAGGTCAAGAAAATTACCGAAATAGATTAAGTTAGTAGCGATATATTTTTAATATAGCCGTATTACTTATACACTACCCCGTTTATTATAATTCTAGTCTTAAATAGTATAGCACTAGGATTTACTTAGAAACCCGATTGTCTGTAAGGATAATTATAAGATTACTCTTTTTCTTTTAAATATCTAAATCTAAGTTAACTAGTATAGAAGAATACCTATTTAGAATCCTAATAGATTATAGTTAACCCCGTATCTATTCTAATACTACTAATATATTCCGAGGTCTAACCTTATAGCTTATAAATTCTAAACGCTCTAGTACTCTTAGTATTAACTAACACCGAGATCGTTTTAGTAGGTGCTTTTTTAATAGCCTAAGGCGAAGATCGCTCTTTCTAGGCTAATAATTTGTAGCTATATTCTATCTATAGATCGATTAGTTTATATTTTCTACTAATAGCCCTAATTATAAACTCTTTCTTTATAGAACTCTAAGATCCTATTCTAGTCTTCGCTTAATACTAGTATTCTTTTAACTTTTATTACTATATAACGGTTTTAGACGCGATTATAGTATAGTATTTATTAAGCGTAAATACGAAAGAGATGCGTTAATATAACGATATTGGTAGTTCTCGGATAAGATAATTTTACATTAATACTTAGGCCTCTTACGTACTAGACTAAGTAACTTCTAGTACTACCTAACCACGCCCCTCTATAAAGTATAAGCTACTTCTTATAGCTATAATAAGAAATTTATATAAAAAACTATAGAGCTATCGTAATCTTTTTATAACGATAGCTTACTTTTAACGTCTCTATTATAAATATTATTACGTTATAGCTAGTAAACAACTATCTTTATAACGGGAATAATAAGATAGAAGACTATTACTAGCCTTCTTATCTAAAATTAGTTAACTATAAGACCCCCGAGAAGGTAATAGACTCTAGCTTTTATAAAGAATATATTAACCTCTACTAGTAAAGTAGCCTATAGAAATCGAAGTGGTAATCTAGAAGCGATCGATATATAAGGACTATAAAGATAAGATAGAATATATCTATAATAATAAAAAATTCTACTATCTAGTGCTATTAATTTGGAGGCTCTTATAGTAACTCTTTTATTTACCTTCGTTCGCTAAACTTTATAGTTGGTATTACCCCTAGATTACCTAGTAGAGATACTAGCTTTACCATCTAAGGCTTAGTAGCGTAGGTGCGGCTTAGAGAGAGTATAACTAGGAATATAACTTAGCGATCCTTATACGTATAGATACGACTTAGAAATCCTTACCTACTTTTTATAGCTAAGGTCAGAGATAATATATTACTAAAGTTATTATTTATAGCTAACTAATTAATTTAAATACTCTAGCTTACGTATACTTTATATAAGAAGAAATTCGATAGCTTATATAAATAATATAAGTCTTATATATATCTTTCTATAGGTTAGAGAAAGCTAATTCCGGTAGCTGTACTTAGAAGTATAGTCCTTATATAAGAAGGCGTATATTAAGATTATATTACTATTAAGAGTAGAACGTTTATAGTAGAGGAATGTCGTTATTACTTCTACAGCCGCGCTTATCGCGGCTAGGGGAGCGTAGGCCGTAGAAGTAGAAGTAGTATAGTAATCTTATATAGAGTATAAACTACTATTACGGCCATATATTAATATAATATAGGATTTATTATATATTATATTAGTTAGTATAGATTAGATTTCTTAAAAGGGTTTATTAGTCTATATTTAAAAGGTATAAGAACGTCTATATACTACTCTAGAATAATATTAATTAAGTATAATAATTCACTTCTACGCTTTTTCCGTTACTCGACTTAAGCACTCTCTAATATAACTTCTTTTATTAGTAATAGCGCTATCTATAATTAATCTTTTCTATCTAATTAGATATCCCTTCTAAATCTTTTATTCCCCGGCCTCGCCCCTATAACTACCTCTACTTAGTCTCTTCTTACTAGCGGTCTAAGTATCTATAGTTAGGTACTTTATATCGGCGGGTTGCTTCTATTATTTAGGAAGTATACTTTAGAATATTTAGAATTGTTACTAGAAACCTACTTCTATTAGTATATCTATTCTTAGTAATAATATTAATACTTACGCCTATAGCGTTAATAATTAAGATACCCTATTATAAGGGGCGGGCCGCTAAGAGCAAATGCTAGATAGAATACTTAAGGATTTAATAAGGAGCTATAGAGTTCCGGTCCTAGAGATCTTATATATACTGCCTGCTCCGAAGAGAACTCCTAGAAGTTACTTCGGAGTAGGTAGAGCTCCAAGGTTTACTAACTAAGGTTCTTAGGCCTAGTCTATTATAACCCCCCTCCTCCCTATAAGCGTCCCTTTCTTCTCTCTTTCTTCTCTCTCTTTTTTTTTTTTTTATATTACGTCCCGGCTCCGCGTGCCCTTATACGGAGGTAGAGAGAAGGATAAGGGATACCTTTTAGGTATTACCTATAGTCCGTTTAGGGGTTTACTAGCTATACCGTAGAGGGCTTCTACTAATATCTTATACTAGAGAGGCTATATTAGATATCCCTTCTCCGAAAAGAATATATATAGGCATTACTAACTTCTATCGCTATTTTCGTTAATAATCTCTATTAGTAGGCGGAGTATTCACTTAGTCCTATAGATATCTACTAGGGGTCTAATACCTCGTCTAGATACTAGTTCTAATTTCTAATATTATACTCTCTATAGTGCGGGTCCGGTTACTATAATTCTACGCTCTTAGTTCCGTTTATACTTAGTAATTTCTCTTACCTAGATTACTATAGTAGTGGCGATATATAGTAGAAGAAATCTATAGCGCGTAAATAGATTACTAAGTATAAATAAAAAGGTCCCGCCCACTTAATTTACTATCTCTCTTCTTTATTCTTAATATGCTTTATTAACTCTACTATCTACTTTACTACCTCCTCAAATCGCCTACGTATCTTACTAATATATTCTTATCTTCTCTATTCCGTCGCGACTATACCGTATAACCTAGATACCTTTATTACTTCTAAGCGTAAAGTCTTCTTCCCTCTTTCTAAAACTTCTTATAAGCTATTAAGATTAGCTAAGTATCTACTATCTATCCGTAAAGTTCCCGGCCCTTCCCCCCTTAAGTTATTAAAGTCTAAAGATTATCTACCTCTAGCTATTAAGCTAGAGACTCTATATATCTAAGATACTAATATTATTATATATTAGAGGGTTAAGTAGCCGGAGGAGGCTTTTAAACTAGTACTAATTAACTCCAGCTCTAATACTAAGAATACGTCGCCTATAAGTATCTATATCTACCCTTCTTATAAGGTTTCTATTAATATATTTCTAGAGTATCTCTTACGGACCTAATTCTTCCCGCGTCTTAAAGTCTACTATCTAGATTCTTTTAGCTACTTCTAGGCGTATCTTTACTTATAACGTTAATATAGTTAAGTATACTATAATAAAGCTACTAATATCTATCTATATCTACTATCTTCTAGATATAGCTTAGGAGGGGCTTTAGTCTTCTATAGTATATTTAGCCTAGAAGTCTAGTAAGGCTACCGCCTATAAACCTTACGCTACTACTAAGCGTCCCTACTAATATACTACGACTAGACTTAACTAGAATACTTAGTTTACTACCTACGGTATACTCCGCGAGCTCGTTAAGCGCGATTATCTTACTTAGGACTATAATACGGAGGTTCTCTAGTTAGCCTTTAATAAAGTTTAGACTACTATTAATACTAAGATTAATTTATATAAGTACTAGAGTTCTTAGACTAAGACTACGTACTCCGACGGACTAGTTTCTTCTAGCGGATTATTAGATAAGGTAGACCTTATATCTATAGTCCTAGAGCTTACTAAGATATAGGCCACTCTACTTAACTAGCTTATAAGTATTCTCTTCTTTCTTTCTAGTTCTCTTACTAATTCTATATATAGGTCTAGGTTATTAGTAAGGTCTAGTAGCTATCCTGCTATATTATTAATATTATTAACTACCTTTAGCTTCGTTTCTCTACTCGTTACTATAATAATAATATAGAGGGTAGTAATATTCTTAGAGAGAAGAGAGAGATCGTTAGAGAGGTTATAGAAGATAACTTAGGTAGTAGTAATCTTAATAACGGCCTTAATAAGGTCTAGAAGGAGTAGATAGATTATTAGATATATTTACGTCTCTATAGAGTCCCGTTATATTCCCTAGTATTTTAGTATTAGCTTTAGGGGTAAATCTAGTTATCTAACGTATAGCTATAGGGCTATCTCTACTAATAGAAGTTATATATCGCGTAATTCTAATATCTATTCTACTCTAGCCCCTTAGGGCCTTTATAGTTCCTAGGTTCCGCTTATATAAGAATTTAACTTAGCTATCTAAGTTCTTAAGTTATCTTTTTATTATCTTTATTCTCCCCGTCCTCCCCCTCTATAAGGATAGACTTATCTAAGAGGTATCTAATCTATATATTAGTATAGGGGGCGGAGGTTACTAGTTCTATATTTTATCTTAAGGTAATATAAGCTAACTCTTACTATCGCCCTTAGGCTTTCTAACTACTTTATATAATACTTAGATACTCTCTAGATACTTCCGAATATTCTACCTCTTCCCTCCGTTTTTAAGTAGATATTTTAGGGGTACGCGCTAGGTAGCTACTAATCTTATCTACTTAGGTTCCGTTTCTAGTATTCTTTCTTAGACTACCTAGAGTATCCCTTACCACGCCTACTATCTTACTAGATATTAGCTTAGGTATTCTTAGATATTAGAGTATATCTATAAAGTTCTTTACGTAGCTTTAGAACTAGTTATAAGTTTTCTATATTATCTTCTATATTAGTATCCGGCCGCTAATCTCTATAACTATCTATCTTTTATCTATTATCCCGGTATTCCCTCCCTCGTCTAAGCTAGCTCTTTTCTCTCTCTCTTCTTCCCTCCCTCCCCGTTAATCTTATATAGAGGTATGCGACTTAGAGTCGCGTTATAGCGCGATTCTAAGTTTACCGTTCCTATTCTAATAGAGAGCGGAGAAGTCTACCTATTAGTCTAAAGTAATTATATCTACTATCTAAGCGGCTTTCTCCTATATAAGAAGTTTATATCCCTTCTACTTTACTTTATAGCGGAGGGATTTCCTTTAGCTAATCTTCTTCTACTTTTTCTAAAGAATATCTTCTACTTTAAATTCTTTATATCTATCTATAAGGATAGCCGGTGGCTGCTAGTCCTAGCGAAGTTAACTTAGTAGTAAGTTCTTAGAAAATAGTCTTAATTAGTCTATATAGAATACTAGATATACTTCTAGTAGTATATTAAGTTTTATATTCTAGAGGGAAATTACGTAGGTAACCTTAAACTTAGTATTCTTCTAGTCTAGTTTTTTATTAGGGTAGTTATTTAATATTTAGTCTCTATACTAGAGCTATACCTTATTACCTACTTAGAGAACTAGGGCTTCTTATCTTTTCTAATTTACTTAGCGTTTCTATTCCTGCTACGCGAGGGCTATGCTTAACTAGACGAATTTAAAAGTAGATTTAAATTAGAGAACTATCTATTTAGCGGATTCTTTTACTATAGTTTTAAACTATCTTTATATCTCTATATTCTCTTCTATATTAAGGTATATCGGGTCAACGTTGTAGCCGTACTAGAGAAAGAAAAGGCTTACTCTAGTAGAGGTAGTATTCTAGCCTTTTATTACTATTTACGCGACGGAGTAGAGTATTACCTAATTATTCTACTTCTAGTTATAAAACTAGCGGAGGATTACTTCTATAGTACTATTTATTCTCTCTATAGTACCGTCTATTTCTAGGTAGAAAGCGGTAGAGAGATCCTATTTAATTCTTAATCTCTTTATTATTTTCTTCTAGAAGTCTAATATAAACTAGGTACTATAGTCTAATATAATCCGCTTCGGTAACTAATAGTAAGTAATAACCTTTTTAATAAATACCGCCGCTACTATTAGGGCTTAGATATTTAGAAGAGGAATTAGAGTTATATTCTTACTTAGTCTATAAGTTACTACTATTAGATTTTAGTTACCTTCGCTTTCTAGTAGGCTTATAATAAAATTTATAGATATCTCTTTCTATATTCTATCCGGAATCGGGAGGGGTTTAAGTAAACTCTATTTAAGCTCTCTTTAAGATTTAGAGCGCCCGTAGGTATTATAGTTCTAGATAAATATTTAAATTAATAAGAATATTCTAGGCTAAAAGAAGTCTTAGAAGAGAATTTTATAAGTAATCTCCCTTTCTAAGTAACCCGCGATACGTAAGCTATATACTTTAGAGATAATACCTATATATAAGAGTTCCGAGTTAGATACCTACCTTCTCTCTTAGTAAGTAAGGCGTTCTTTATTATCTATCGCGTATTCTAAGAGGGATATCTTAATTCTAAGTTCCGGCGGGAATTTGCGTACGCCGCTATAGAGTATAGTTATTATAGTTTAGTAAAAGTTATTCTCCTATATAGCTTATTCCTATTATACTCTAAGATCTCTAAGCGGGGTTTTAGGAGCTAGTAGACCTTCTACTCTCTCTTCCCTCGCTAGTCTAGTAGGAGATAATGTTTATTCTATTAGTAGGGCGGGTATTCTACTATAAAGTAGTAGTACTTATATAGTCGGGGCTAATAATACTTTTAAATCTATAGTCTCTAGTCTATTACGGTCTCTTCCTACTACCTATAATAGTTAGAAATTCCGGGACTTTACCCTCTTATCTAAGTTATCTTAAGGGACGTTCTATTCCCTATATAAGAGCGTATCTACTCTTACGTTCGCCGCTTTAGAGCGGTACTAGAACGTTATATTTATTATACTTAGTATATCTAACTATTAGATATACCATTCGCTTAGATATCTAGAAGTAGTAAAGTATTCTAGATTCTTATAGTCTATTATAATGAGTACGTACTCTACTACTTAGAGTTCGCTATTCTATTCTTCGACGTATTTAATTACTACTAGTAGTTTCTTATTATAGATAGAGTAGTTATATTCTACTAATAAGTTTTTTATAAAGAAGTATATAATAGGTTTAAGCTCTCTAAATAGATCGCGCTAGAAGAGAGTTTTCTCTATTATCTACTCTAAGATATTTACTTCTATAACGGTGTCCGCGTCGGGGTTAAAGTACTAGAGAATTAGTTCCTTAATAAAAAGTTTTTTTAGAGTACTAAAAGCTTCTAACTACTCCGGGCCCTACGTCTATTTTATAGTTTTTCTTATTAATTTTATAAGTAGGGATATAATGCCGGAAAACCCTTTTATAAATTATTAGTAGAAGTTAGCGAATCTAAAGAAGCTTTAAACTCCTTTTACTATTTACGGAGGTTTCTACTCTTATATAGCTTATACTTTCTCTAGATCTATACTAACTCCTCTTTCTATCTTAATAATAAATCTAAGGTACTTTATCTTTTTAACTCTAAACTTATATTTCTTAATATCGAGCTATAGTTCTATAATCTCTAGTTTCTTAATAATTATCTATATCTTCTTCTTATAGTCCTTCTTACTGCCGGAGGTATATATTAGAACGTCGTTAATATAAATAGAGTAATAGTTATCTAAATATTCCCTAAGGATAAAGTTAATATATCTCTAGAAAGTGGCTGGGGCATTAGCGAGTCCGAATAGAGTTACTATCTATTTATAGAGGCTAAACCTTATATAGAATATAGTCTTCTATTTATTACCTTCTATAATATAGATTTTATAGAAGGCTTATACTATATTAATCTTTATAAACTATTTTACCTTCCTAATACTTATAAGGGTTTTCTTAATTAGCGAGAGTAGGTACTAATTCTTTTAGAAAATTCTATTTAATATACGGTAGTCTATATAGAAACGTAGTCCTCCTCTAGACTTCTAGGCGAAGAGTACTAAGACTAACGCGCTAGAGTTACTTACCTAGATAAACCCGCGGTCTAAATACGATATTAGTTTCTATTATAATACTAGAAGCTCTTCCCTAGATATACTATAGAGGGGACTCTAAGAGACCTTAGATTCCTTTCTATCTTTCTTTTAGAGTTTAATTATATAGTCTACTTCTAGCTCTTAGTAGAGGGCTAGCTTATCCGCTTCTTCTTTTAGAAATACTTTATATATATCTTTTAAGAAGCCTAGTAAGAGGAGAATTAGATCTACTTTTTACTTTAGGGTAAGTACTTTCCGGATATCTAATATAGATACTATAAAGATTCTAATTACTTTATTTCTAACTATTTTCTTAGAACGGCGTATTAAGGCTAAGAAAGTTAAGGCCTAGACTTCTATAAGTTTTAAAGAGGGATTTTAATCTTCTCTACTCCGGATACGTATTCTAAAGGAGTAGATAAAGATTAACTTCTTCGCTAGAGCTAGTGTAACCTCTCTCTTTAATATTTATAATAGTTCTAGGATTAGGTTATACTTATTATCTCCTTTATTTATATAGAGCTAGATTCTCTCTATATAGCTATTAATATTAATCTTTATAGTTATAGATTATTTAATAAAAGAGGTTTAGTCTTTAATACTAATAACTCCTCTCTAGTCCCTAAGTTCTAGATATAGTAGTTTATTCTTTCTTATAAAATATTCTAAGATAAATCCGAACGTTAAGCATCCTATATTAAGTATAGTAGAGGTAAATAATTCTCTATTAATAAGCGTATATACGGTAATTAGACTCGCGTCTAGCTATAATTTTTAGAAGCTATTAAAGCTTTCCTTCTTTTAGTATTAAATAAACTACCCTTTTTCCTCCTAGCCGCGACTTCGGCTAGGAGACTCTAGTTTTCTAAACTAGAGTCGCCTATAGAGATACCTTCTTCTTAGCTATTACTCTCTACTTCTTTTATTACTCTAGATTAGGCCTATACCGGAGGTTCCGCTAGAAGGAAGTTATACTTTCTCTAGAAGTAGCTAATCTTACTATAATAGATATATTATCTACTATTTCTCTATTTAATATATTCCTCCGTCGTCGTCTATAATATATAGGTTTTACTAAGGCTTTAGAGCCTATTTTCTAGTTTATTGGGGTACTTTTTATTACTTCCTATCTTACTTCTTTTCTTAGAGAGATTTAGAGAGCTTAACCGGCTAAAATTTATATAGGCTATTAGCTTCTAATCTATTAGATCTATATCTCGCATAGAGCGGAGTATTCTCTAGAGTAAGATTCCTTATTTCTTCTAATAAAGGTTCTTGTCTATCTATACTACTCTCGCTATTACTTACTAGATTATAGCGTCTTAGGGTATCTCTACTACTACTATCTAATCCTATAGGTCCGAGCGAATAGCGTTCTAATAACGGCTCTTTAGGTATACGTTATTCTCTTCCTCCTCTATATTAAACGCTACTTAGAGGAATTCCGTATTAAACTTATATAGAGGATTCTTATCCTATTAGTAGATCGTCTATAGCCTATTCTATACTCTTTCTTCTTTTAATAGGTCTAAAAATTACGTATCTAGAAATTCCTAGAACGCTTTAGTTTTACTTTCTAGATATTAGTTTATCTATAATAAGGCGATATTTACCGCGGAGTCCTTTAGTTAGTTAAATATATATTCTACTAGCGAACTAAGAGTATTAAAATCTTCTTAGAGTTTAGTCCTTATTTAGACGTAGAAGCGGTAGTAGTCTAAGTAATTCCCTCTAAACTATTCTAGATTAGGAAACTTTAATTTCCTTAGATCTTAGTATATTTAGGGGTTTCTTACGGGACCTCGTTCGTTTATTTCCTAGTTTAATACTTAGAGTTAGAGGGCTCTTACTTAGTATATTAACTACTATAATAGTTCTAATATAGCCTTAGTTTAGTTTAGAGTTAGTATTAGGCTATAGTAAAGGCTAGAACCGGTTTACGGGGTATTTAATTAGTTTAAGATTACTAAGAGTTTTTCTTTAATATTATTATATATAAGCCCTTTATCCTAGAGGGATTCCTAGAGGAGTGTCTCTATATTAATATTATTAAGTCCTTAGGAACCTAACTCCCTAGCTTAAGTAATAAGCTCCTCTAAGTGAAGGGGATTTAGGTTTATAGCTCCGGCGTAGTTAAGTCCTACTCTAGATATAGAGTAATAGGAAGGTTTTCCTCTAAAGGCCTTTCTTAGAGAACTTAGCTTAGTCCGTCGATATAGCTAAGGGAGAAGTATTAATTAAATCTTATATAAGGGGCGGGCCGCTAAGAGCAAATGCTAGATAGAATACTTAAGGATTTAATAAGGAGCTATAGAGTTCCGGTCCTAGAGATCTTATATATACTGCCTGCTCCGAAGAGAACTCTTAAGAGTTACTTCGGAGTAGGCGGAGCTCCGAGGTTTACTAATTAAGGTTCTTAGGCCTAGCCCATTATACCTATACTAATAAGGCGTATAATATACTTATATCCTAGGTCTACTTCTAGCCTTTTACGTAATTAGTATATATCTCTCTTACTAAGATAGATCTTAAATTATCCGCGGAACCTAGATTATATACTAAGAAGAAGTTACTATACTACTCCCCCTATAACGGTCGCTCCTACTTCTAGTATAAATACCGTCTATTTATATTTAATCGCTAAAGAAGCCTAGGAGAATTTAGTAATACTAGGGAGTAAGTCTATATTTCGTACTTTAGACGTAATTCCGCCGTTCTCTAGAATCTCTTAGACGCGTGCCGACGGTACTATTTAGAGTTAGTAAAGAATAAAACTTATATCTTTAAGTACTAAGGAGATATATAGAAAGCTTCTAAGTCGATAGCTAAGAGAGAGATATTAACTATAATTATTAGTAGGAAGCTAAAAGAGATATTACTAAGTAATATATCGGAGTTCCTAGACCCTAAAACTAGAACTTAGTATGCTAGGCGCGGCCTTCCTTATTAACGAGGATACCTACTTTACAGACTACCTAGAACTAGAAAATCTAGCCTTTACCTTTCTATAGTAGGTTACTTTAATTTAGACGTTTACGTCCTTACTATATCTAGTTTAAGCGACTACTCTCTAAAATCTCTCTTCGACAAGCTCCCGTAGTACTATATTATCCTTCTTAAGAATATCGACGTAATCTCTATATATTAAAAAGCTAGCGGTAGTATAGATAAAAGCTAGAATATAAGCTAAAAAGGTTCTACGAATATAAAGGTGTCTCTATCGACTCTACTTAATATTCTAGATAGCCTAGTATTATCTGTAGGTAGATTGTTAATTATAATAACTAACTATATCGAACGTCTAGATCTGGCACTTATACGTCCTAGCCGTGTAGATATAAAGCTCGAGCTCTACCTAGCGAACGAAGATATAATTAATTAGCTGTTCTATTTTGTCTATAATACCCCTCCGGAGACTAAGGTTCGCGGAGATAAATCGGAGCGAAACGTCTATTAAGCTAGGGAGGAGAGGGTTATAGAGGAGTGTGAGATGTATCATTTGGCGCAAGCGTTTGTGGCGAAGGTACCGAAGCTAGAATTCAGTCCGGCTGAGGTCCTGTCTTTTTTGCTGGCAAGCAAGCATTCACCCCACCATGCTATTGCTAATGTAGCGGCGTGGATGGAAAAGCTTCAAGAGGAAAGGACGAAATTGACTCGAACGACATCGTGGGCGCTTGACGATGATGATAGATTGGGAGACCACTGATGGGGGTTTCTACGAGACCTGTGAACGATAGGGCCATGCAGTGGGATGAGATACATTCCTTTCTAGCCTTTCCTTCCACTCGTTCTAATAGCTACCTCCTCTCCGTAGCTCATGGGAAATGGAACTTTACCCCTCTACCTGATTCAAATCATCGTGTGCGGCCCGGTGCACAAGCATCGATTCCCCAGCTAGTCCTACAATTCATATAAACCAGCGTCGTTGAGTTGACGCTTGTACTTTGCGGAGTGAGAATCATCGCTGCATGAAGCGTATTCGCCCTGGTACCTTGAGGTGTCCATAGTGCAGTAGATGCTGCGAGGCAGATATGAGGGCAAGATTGAGGCGGAACCAAGACACTAGTTGGTCCAATCATAGAATCGCCAAGAAAAGAGGTTCAGTCCTGAACCGATCGCATCACGCACTCCAAATCAGGACTGTCACAGTAACTTGAACAAGCCCTATTAAGTGCATCCCACAATTCCTGATATCGCGACAATATCTTGCATAAAGATGTTAAGCTTAGCCAATCATTGACCACGACCGTCAATCAAGAGATCGCACCCAAACTCCATCGTATTAGGGGTGCGTACCTTTTTGGCTGCTTGCTAGCAAGCATGGAAGAAGGCATCCGTCAGCTGCACCACCACTCGTGTTGGCATTTCGAGAAACCCGTGTCCAGAATTCCCGCACATTGTCCCCGGCCGCGTGCGCACTATACATGTCCGTATAAAAGTCTCCTGTCTCTGACTTGTCTCTATCCGCCGGCTTGACCTCAATGCCGCTGAAAAGGGCAGTCGTGTTTGTAAAAGCGACCGACACATGACTGACGACGGAGTTTCGAGGCCGTAAGCGTGCGTAGAGAGCAGCGAGGTAGTCTTCTTCTTACGAGTTCGAGTAGGTAAGGTCGGCCTCTCAGTCAATGCGCCTTCTAGTTTTGGGGTCGGTGGAGAGGTAACGAGAAATCGCATGGTCAATCGCTGGGAGCTATGCGTGGTTGAGTAGAGAGTTGCTGTCATCGTAGCTATGGAAAGCACCCCATCTTTCAGGAACCCGAGGAAGTCAATTGGTGAACGAGCGTGTAATGACCCCGCTTTTGCTGGCCCCCACCATTGATGGAAACTCGATCATACGCGGTCATTGTCGCTTATGTGCGCTCGCTCACTGCATTGTGCTGTGAGTGGAAAGATGTTTGGTCCGTGCATGCACACTGTCACGTGTTTTCGCGACTTCGCTTGTCAATGTGGATCTGCCATCGCGAGGCTGCACGGCTTCAACATGTCGTGAGTACCGACACGTCCAAACACATCCATGGAGGCGCTGCTGGACGGGCTGAATCCCGCTCAGAGGAGTGCGGTAACCAGCCCGGCTTCGGTCGTGCAGGTTCTCGCCCCCCCAGGCTCCGGCAAAACCAAAACACTCACGGCACGCGTCGCCTACCTCGTCAACCACGAAGGTCTCCAGCCATGGAACATCATCGTCTGCACCTTTACGATCAAAGCTGCACGGGAAATGCGCGAGCGCATACGTGGATTTGTCGGCGCAGGAGTTGAGGCGAAATTGATTCTGGGGACCTTTCATTCGGTCGCGCGACGCTTCCTCTCACGTTATGGCCAAGAAATCGGTATCCCGAAGAACTTTGCCATCGCAGACACAAACGATAGCAAGGCAATCATCAAACGGATCATCGAACGGCAAAAGTACAACGTGGAGCCTGCCCCGGCTCGTAGCAGGATCTCGAAACTCAAAGCCAAGGGAATCTCGGCTGAGCAATTCGCTGCTACACAGAGGAAGGCTGATCAGCACGAGTTTGCGTGCGTCTACGCCGACTATGAAGAGCACCTCAAAGCGCAAAGTCTACTAGACTACGATGACTTGCTCGTTCGATGTGTTCAGCTGCTCCGGGAACATCCTGTTTGCGTCTCCAACGTCCAGGCCGTACTCATCGATGAATACCAAGATACGAACAACATTCAGTATCAACTGATGAAGCTTATGGCCGCGAGAATGGGGCGGATCACAATTGTTGGTGATCCCGACCAGAGCATATACAGTTTCCGCTCCGCAGAAATCAAGAACTTACTTCGCATGCGAGACGACTACCCACAGTCGATTGTCATCAACCTGGAGAACAACTATCGCTCGTCCGGATGTATCCTAAGCTCAGCGATGGCCGTCATCGAACAAGACGAAAGTCGCCCAAGCAAGCCACTCATTGCAACACACTGCGTAGGCGAACAGCCAACGCTACGACATCTTGCTACACAACACACAGAGGCAAAATGGATTGTGGAAGAGATACGCCGGACGAAAACGCTCACGGCCGGTCTTCTGAACTACAACGACTACTCTATTCTACTCCGATCAGCACATCTCTCTTTATCTATCGAACGAGCGCTGGGAAAAGCTGGTATACCGTATCGGATGGTCAGTGGGACGCGTTTCTTTGATCGAGCCGAGATCAAGATCGTCCTCGATTATCTTCGGGTTATCAACCAACCGGACTACAACGACGCGCTAGTGAGGGTCATCAACCTCCCGTCGCGAAAGATAGGAGAAACTACAATCAAGGCACTGCAAGAGGAGGCAGAAACGGGGAACATCACACTCTGGAAGCTCATACTGGACTGCGCCCAGGGTCGGAAGAAGCCAAAGTCCAAGATCTCTGCCCCCGCGCAAAAGGGCATCGATGCATTCGTCAACATCATCCTCACCTCACGACAGAAGCTCTTACCCGAAGAGGGCCAGGAGTGCAATCTATTTGATCTGATCAGCCACGTACTGCAGAAGATCTCACTCGAGGCGTATCTAAAAACAGCTTATAAGGAGAGTTGGAAGGACCGGTGGGCAAACGTGGAAGAGCTTGTCGCTCAAGCAACACAAATGGCGGATAGTGAAGGGACAGATGAGGATGCACTTCCGATAATCGACGGCATTGAGCAACGACAGGACACGGCTGCGGACATTCTGGCAAAGTTCCTTGTCAACATTGCACTTTCGTCTGAACTGGATCGGAATGATGGGGAGGAAGTGCATCAGGTCACCATATCGACCATCCATTCAGCAAAAGGGCTAGAATGGCCAGTCGTCTTCATACCTGCAGTCTACGATGGATCGATCCCGCATTCCAGAGCCGAGGATCACGACGAAGAACGGCGGCTGCTGTACGTTGGCATGACCCGAGCCAAAGTCCTGCTCTACCTAAGCTGCCCTGTCAAGCAGTCTACGCAGGATGACACTGTCCTCTCGAAATATGTCTCAAATCGCAGCATCCAGAAGTCTTTTAGTCGCCGAGGTCCCTCGATCGGATGTTCAGTCATACGAGATCTTGCGCAGATCCTCCGCCGAACATGTCCTCTCGCTGGGGATGTACAAGCTGCACAGAGCCTGCTTGAACGAATTGAAGACGACCAGTACCCTCTCACTAGAGAGGAGATCGACGGAGAGGAGCCATCGTGGAACACCTCAGGTGCTAGTAACGACGCGCTGGAACCATATTCCAAGCGTAGAAGAATGGAGACTTCGTCGTTCGTTACCCCCAACCTTTCCGTAACAATGCAGGACAACGAACCCTTTTTGATAGCCACAGCGACATACAAAGGACCCACCGGCTTCACCACCGCCCGCGACATACAAGTCGTACAGGAAAAAGCCGAATCCATGCGCATGCTCACAACCACCCAGGATGCCGCCATGGGCAAGCCAACATTCAAAGAGTTAAAGCGGCTCAGTTCTTTGCCTGGAGCAACCACAGCGACGCATACGAAGAAACTCAAACCCCGCGCCGCAGGTCAAGGAGCCATTACAAGCTTCTTCGGACGCCCCAAAAGTGTCGTGACTGAAGGACCGCCAGAACTACCGCCTGCGAAGCTCGCCTCACTCAAACGATCTCATCCGGCTTTCGCACAGCAACAAGCACCGCTCAACGATATATCTAACATCGCACCACCCGCACCTCGCCCATTCCAAGCTCGACCTTACCAACCGCCTACCTTACAGACCCACCGGCCCCGCAATGTCCCCATGTCCACGAAACCCAAGCAAGCGAATCCTGAACCGGATAACGAGAATACACGCTACATTCTACTCTCCAGCTCCCCCGTCAAGCCAGACAGTCCTACTAGAGAACAAACTTACTCCGACATTAAAGAAGTGGAGCCGCCAGAACCGGATAATCCAACGAGAAAGAACTTGGCTTCTGTTACCACGGCGACGGGTTTCCGTCCGGCTTCGACATTCCACACCACTTCTATGAGTCAGGTGCAGAGTCAGGCGGGGACGCAGAGGAAGACACTAGGCACGCGGAGGACGATGCAGGGGTGGAGTGTTAAGCACAGTGCGCCGCCGCGGCCGCGACCGTCGTAGGGGAGCACGTCGTAGCGTTTTGCTCCATGAAGGATACGGACTCATGTCTCGGAACGGCGTTTTGGGGCGTTATTGATGTTGCGTGCAATGCTATTGGTAGACATGACCTTTCTTTGAAGATATGATGCATATATATACCAATGATATCTGGTACTGCAATTAGCCTGCTACATCTTACTCTCTCGGAGGGCTCTTCCATCGTGGATGCTGGATCCTGAGTCTCATGCTCACAGCACCGCAAAAGCGCTGCCGTACGACACACTACTGTCCCTCACAGTCTCCACCTCACTACTCCTCTCATATCTCACAAAACGAAACCTCCCCTTCCCATCCCCTAGTCCTTCTGCCGCTTCCACAGCCGCCATGAACACGCCAATCGGATGCCGCCCACACACCGTATTCCCCGTCTCTTCCAACTGCTTCACAAACTCGGCATGCTTTCCGCTCTCAACAGCATCCATGCTCTCGAAGTCGACCGCCTTGATGCTGGCATGGATGGGGTAATTGTCTTGAACGTCGGACGAGGAGCGTATGTTCTTGGGGCTGCCGGATGGGGGTTGGTAGTATGTGTAGCGGAAGCGGGAGCCCCAATGGCAGAAATCGGAGCTGATGACGAAGAGGTTGGCAGGGTCTGTGAGGTGAGGGGCGAGGAGGCGGCCGTACGTTTGTTCCGTGGTGGGGGTGGTGGAGCCGATCATGATGGGAACGAGGGGAACGGATTTGGGGTCGGCTTGGAAGGTTGTGTTGTGGCTGCGAGGGTTGTTAGCGGAAGATACGGAGGGGTGGGGATTGGCGTCTTACAGCGAGAGCATCTTGTAGATGTAGGGAAGATGCATCTCCAAGCTATGCTCGTCTTCATCTGTCTTTTGAGACATGGTCTGCATGCCCCATTCCTTCTTAATACTCGCGACGAGCTCCTTGTCCACAGTGAGGTTACCGATCGGTGTCCCGTACTCATCGCAGGCAGTCGTCGCAGCACCAGTGAGGTAGTAATGATGCGACGGACCAAGCAAGAAGACGCGTTTCCTATCCCAAAATCAGCAACCAGCCACATCTACCTTGTTCCCGAGAGAAACCCACGCATTCGCCCAGTCCGCACTCTTATAGGCCCATGCAGCAGCAGGCCCGGAGTACGAGTAACCAGCATGTCTGCACGTCATGAGCCTTGCAAACCCTCATCTTGAGATCTCACATAGCCTACGGTGCAATGATGGCGCGCGCATTCGAGGTAGGGATCGAGATGGTACCTGCTTGCGAGGACGCTGATCCTATGGGGGTTGTTGAGCTAGGGACTTGGGCGAGCCATTGATCGAGTTGGCGGGAGAGCGTGGGGCCGTCGTCGGTGTACCAGGAGCCTGCGTGGGTGGGTTCGCGGACTTTGGGTGCCATGGTGGTGTACGGGCAAGGAAGGGAGAGAAGATGGGTCGGAGCAAATGGTAGTATTGGTATCTGGGGGAGTGGATGGTTGGTATCACGGGGTACGTGTTGAGGACGAGCTGTGGTGGGGTAGTACAGCGCGTGATAAACAGCTTCCCGACCAGGACGTCATCCATGTAGCAAATGTTCTATGCACTTTGCAAACGCTCTGTTCTCTACTGGTAATAGAGCAGCTTCCCGGAACGCCTAGCACATTGAGTCTTATCATACCAATCTTCTGGGCTGGATGATGGTCTTTCGAACACCCATAGACGTGTAGCTCCGCTGCTCCTGCATGTTCCTGCAGAGGGACTGCAGCTACCTTTGTAGGACTATACATGTTTCTGGCACCAAGCTCAAACAACTCGTGGATAACTTGACAGTATTCTCCCAATGGCATTTCTCGAACCGAAACATGGCATGTTGCCGTTCGCGGGAGTCTAAGTGGTTCCGCAACGCGACCGCGTTCGCGAAATGGCTTCGTCGCGTCAGCCCCGTCAGCCAACCAGCCATTCCATCATCCGCCCCAAAAAGCGCTATCCCGTCCCATCCCCGCCCACCACGCTCTCACATCCGTTCGTACACACCACACTTCATATCACTACATCCATCTCAGCCCCCAACATACATATCTTAAGATGACGCTCAAACGCAAACGCTCCTGCGACTCCTCGCCGCTCTCCGTCTCCAGCTTCAACAGCTTCGCCACCCCCGAAGCCCAATCCCCCACGCCCCTCCCCCACCAGTACAATGGCGCTATGGAATTAGACGCGTCCATGGCTCGCGGCTCAGGATGGGATTTCGCGAGTATTGGAAGGGTCAAGGGTGCGGATTGGGGTTGCAGGACGCGTAAGAGGGTTCGCGATAATCGGCCAGAGGAGCACGTTATACATGGTAAGAGAACCTACACAGTCCCTTGTGCGAGACGCGGAATTCTAACGACAGAATAGAAACCACCATCAGCAAGCTCTTCTCCGCCCAACGCAAACATCCCCACGCCGAACCGATAATGTCCGACGCGCTTCCATCCCAACCTACAACCACCATACAACGACCGGCACAAAAGTCCACTCTCCACGCGTTTTGGAACCTCCCCGCACCTCCCGTCCAAGCGTCCACCTTCCACGCACCACAGCAGCAACTCGCGAACGCCGCGCGCTGCGAAGATTGCGATGCAGCATTACACGCGGAAGCCAATGGCATGGATGTGGATATGGAAGTCGACGGGGCGATGGAGAGCAGCCCTTTTTCGTGCAATGACTGTGGGAGGGCGGTCTGTGGAACTTGTGCGGTGGTGTCGAGTAGGCGGCATTGCTTGGGTTGCGCGACTTCGGCGAGGAACTCGAGACGGTGGTGGTAGAGGATGAATGGGGATGGTGAAGAGGTTGTGTTTTATACGGCAGGTCAGCCTTGGGATATACTCCGGATAGAGTATACAGGCGGGTACAGAGGCGTTCCGGTGGAAATTCTCTCGATGACACGATATCCCTCTTCCGTACGTGTGGGGGCATCACCAAGGCGTACACGGCGTTCGTTGTTCTCAAGCTGAATACCAGTATATGTTAAGGAATCAACATACACATTGTATTATTCGAAAATCCATAATTATTCTCGCAATAGATATACAAACCTGTAGAGTGGCGTTGCGCTACCGTGATTTCCCAACGCCCATGACATATAATGCTACTTTACAAAAGCACTTTTGCGCGCCGAATAGATACAAATCCCCGCTGGGGGGGAGTGGCACATCCTACGCGCCATCTCAACGCCCACCAGCCCATAACGAAACCGCTCCCGATACTATATGATTCCCCTCGTAATGCTCCTCTTGCGACTCCCCATCTAATCCCCATGCGTAACGCTCTCCTCCAACGCCAGAACTGCCTGCTCCAACTCCCTAATCCTTCCACCAACCCTCCTCTTCACCTCCTCAGCCACCGCACGATCTCCGCCCCCGATAACCCCGTTGTAAAGCTCCAGCAACCGATCCAGCTCCTCCCGCGCAGCCAACCGGTCAGCCTCCGCATACGTAGTGTTCTTCTCCGTCTCCTCGGCCGCAAACTCGAACTCATCACGCGCCGTGCTGTACATATCCGTAATCTCCTCAATCGCGTCGTCGATGGTCCGCGCCGCTTCGGGCGAGGTGGAGGCACCAGTGGGCTGTGCGTTGCGTGCGAAGCGGGGTTTGGAGGAGGCAAAGGTTCGCACGGAGGAGAGGGTGTAGGGTGTGCTGAAGCGTGTCCATTGCGTTGTCGAGGCTGCGATTGAGATGTTTCGCACGGTGTACGGTGGGGGCGGGGACGGCGTTCGTCGCGGACTCTGGATCTGCGAGAACGCGCGCGGGGCTTGCGTAGTGATAGGGCGAAGGGAGGTCGTTGCGCGGACGAGGGTGCGGATGGTTGCGGTGCGGGACGCCATGTTGGGCGCCGGTGCTTTGGTGCTGTAGTGGCGAGGCTGGAGGGAGGACTGGATCGAGGGGATCCAGCGAGGACGGCTGGCGATTCGGAACATTGTGAGGGTGTGGTTGGTGTTATCAAACTGACGCTGCGCGTGGACGAGAGTATGTCATCGACTTGGAGGCGGTAGAAGGGGGCAGTATGGTGTTTAGCCAATCAGGTGAGAGGGTGGAAGTTTGCTTGGAGGGTGTCAACAATCATTCAACGAAAGTGTGGAGAGTGATCATAAGTTTTTTCGCTCTATTGAAGGAAAGTCCAGGTCTTTTATACCTGAAGCTGATTGCTACGTCCTTCTGTACTTCGTAGTACAGTTACCCAGGGGACTATCAGGCCACGCTGCCCAATCATCATCCCTCTCGACGTCTCGTGGGACCCCCCGCTTTCCTGCCCCGCTCCAGCCGTCATTCCCATATCTCAGTCATCACTCAGTGCGCCTAGAGCCCACAAACCCAACTTAATTCTTGCTTTTCCCGCCTGCCCCTCCCTTTTGTCTGGGATTATGTGCTGGTTACGCGACAAAATTTCTTATATTCGCCTCCAGCGAGCGTAGTCTAGGTAAGGAATTCACCTCGCCTGATTCGCCCAACTCGTCCTAACATGTACCCAGTGGTTATGATGTCTGCTTTACATTATCCCAAATGTCAAGCGCAGAAGGTCGGGAGTTCGATCCTCCCCGCTCGTAGTATCGATTTATTTTTGCGCCGCTGATGTCTACGACACACTGCTTTCTTACTCTTTGCCTTTTTTTGATGTACAAATCGTCTGCTGCAAAACACACAATGTAGGATTTATTGAATTTTCCCCCTTCGCGCGTTTTCACTCGATTTTGGTTCCTTGGTCGCCTCACACGGCCCCATAAGCTCGTAGATCCATATACTCCATTACCATCCGTTGTCCTCAACTCCACAGAGGATTTCCTCGTGCCACTCCAACCACTTCTCAAAATGAAATCCCTTCATCTACTACTCTTCAGGCACGTTTTGTAGCCCTTGCGCCCCGATGGCGGCTTGACGACTTTGCCGTGTCGATGCCAGAGACGTAATATAGAGGATAATACACCACATCGATCAAGAGAAGGGCTCTTCGACCCGCAACTGAACAGTATCGACTGCCAAAAAGTGATTGTAGGGAGTACCTATCTAGCTAGCCGATCAGTAGGTTCAAAATGAGCCCCCTGATCACGTTTGACCTTCATTGGTGGTAAGGCCGAACGTTTTCCGACCCCTAAGCTAACAGTCGTGTTCTTAAGCCTTTGGCCAAGCAATGTGCAGCGTTAGCTAGACTACTGCTAGATAAGAGTCACTGCCTAAGCGAACACGTCTAGCTACACTACTACCCAAAACGTTGCCCTATGTCCCCAGTAGTTTTGTTCATTGAACCCCATACGAGAGGAGTTTGCGGAACGATCTTAGAGGCAGGTGCTCTCTTATTCGCCTATCTGGACTCTACTGATCGAGACAAGACCAGCGAGTGCTGTTGGACAAGGGCGGGCGACATCCCTGGAGGTGAAAGTATTCTAGGTGCTTATACATGGTGAATCTCCCCTCCCCCATGGAGCCTGGGCCCATACCCAACGTGACTTCACGTGGGTCCTTAGTACGCGGCTTGCCGCCTCAGTTGTGTTCACCAACTTATTGTGTAATATTTGATTCGAACGACTCTCCACGTTCTAGTCTCCTGGTCAGTCGCAATAGCATATGCTGGAAGCTTCGACCGTTTAGTGTACATCTCTAACGTCCAATCATTGTATGTAAGGTGTGGGTATAGCACCTTTATTATATTCATATATTCAAACTCTACTGCGTCTTGTGTGGATTCTTTTTGCAAACGCAAGAACGCGCTCCACTGAAGAAAATGAAAATTAATGGTGAATCTCATAACGGCTTAGGCCCCTTCTTCGATACACTGTTCCCCGCATTTGCTGAGATTGTGGTCGAGTGACAACTACGGTTATAGCATAACAGCGGTGTTCACTGTAAATCAACAGTGCTAATGACAAAACACGGCGATTACATAACAATAAATGCTTCGCCACCACGTTATCTGCTAACGGCCCCACCAATTAGACTAGTGGCTCCACCCGTAAGGCGGTTCCCGCGCGGAAGGATCAGCCCCAGCGTTCCCCGACTTTGCTCGCCTTTGGCCAAAAGGCTCGTTGATATAACCTCACCGTCTGACGTTTACTCTCACTAATGGTCAAAGTCAAGCGCTTTTAGATGACACCTGGACGTCTGGCCTGGCCAATGTCTACGCCATGTATTCGTTGTGCTTCACACGAAGGCACTCGTCTTTCACGAAACCTAGTCATCCGCGAATCACAAAAGGAGACCCAAATGGGAGTGGTTCAAGCCTTTACCAATCACTACTCCCTGTCCGCGTCTATGCGGCTACGCGATGAACGCCTGCAACTCATGCAAGCTGATCGACTAGCCTGTATTCATTCATTTGTTGAAAACGTCTGCAAGCGCCAGGCTGGCACCTCTGTGCGAGACCCGCTCACATACGTGAGAAGACCGGGGTGTATCCCCTCAGCCTGAATGCCCCCACCTATACGGGTGGCCGTGCGTATTAAGGATATGGATAAGCTGGACTAAAGTTCCCCCGCTGACGAACCGCTTAAGGGATACCTCCCGATTGACGGTACGGCGGCCACACACGGCTAACTCCCAAACCCACCCTTCTGGCCAATCAGTGCCTATCGGGAACTCCAATACATGCAAATATGCGGCGAAGTACAAGATGATTCACGAAGAGACCCCATTGCCACCGGTACAAATGGTCCAAGACCTTCCTCATGCAGCAACAGGAGGGTGATGCGGCCCTGCCATTGGTAAGAGTTGTTGGGGACGAAACTGCATATGCAGGAGACATCCGGTGAAGAACTGCTGGGCCATAAGTGAGGCAACAGAGATTCGCTCAGCTGAAGTTGCTCTGGATAAGTATAAATCGTCCCCAAAGTTTCGCTTTCTTGAAGATAGATCACGAACGCTATCCAGACCCAATTTGTAACACCTCCATCCATATACCGCTGGATATGCCCACGCTAATTGGCTGTAGCAAACCTCATCAACAGTGACCTGCCCTCGATTGCGAAACACATAAGCTGGTGTTTATCTACTAGCTGTTTCTCTCTACCTCGCTGCATCTCATATCGATTTCGACTGCATCCCTCTACTTCGCTATCATTTGACCTATTTATTAAGAGCTCTGGGTACCTTCGCGTAAGAATTCTTTTTACTTTGAGTGAATCTCTCCAAAAAGAATCTTATGCTGACGTACAGGATATGTATCAGGAATCTTCACTTATAAAATGAATGATCCTAACTGCTCACGATGCGGTGGGAGCGGCGTCTACGAAGAAACCGAAGAAAGATGGGCAACAGTTACGTGCTGCAGTGACCCTAACTGCGAGGACTGCCTCGGTGATGGGACCTATACTAAATAGCAAATGACACGGGAGGAAAGGGATTGTGGCTGTTCTGCTCCTGACTCTGATCCCAGCTCCAGCTCTAATTCCGACTCCAGCTCTGATTCCTGATTCCGGGGTCACGTTCGCGGGCGTGGATTATGAGGCATCAAAGCTGTGGTGCCTTGTTCCAGAAGCACTGTAGATGGCCAAGCATTGTCACGTGATTTTAGGATCTGGTCACAGGAGGTCTGTCTTTACCTGGCCATGATCTTCCTCTAGTTACACGCTCCATTAGAAACATATTTCACTCTCATGCTGTTGATTTACATTACGTGACATTACAATTTAACATGAAGAACGCTCCTGCCCGCACAGGCCAAGTCCGCATCTGTTTCGTCACAATAAGTAAACCTCTGGACTATGACTGTGCCCGTACACCTTACAGTTCCCAAGCCAACTCCGCTCGCAACACACACAGCGCTGCGCAATTATGTCAACGCCCTCCGACGGCAAGTCCGAGAACCCGCGTTCGCCAGCGGGTTCGCAGTCGCCAAGGGCGATAGACCCACTTCTCGGCCTCGACTGGTCATCGCGGAGTTCTCGACCGCTTGCGAGAAGGGGGTTGCATGCGAGCGCAACAAGCCCCAACTCAATTGGCAACTCGCTGGATAGCGCCGCCCACAGGCAAAGGAGCTCGGTAGCAGGTTTGGGTCAAAATGGTGCGCAAGCTCATGGACACAATGCATGAAGCTCTATTGACGTTACTGAAAGCAATATCTACACTCCTAAGACCGCCGATGTTACGGACCGAGCTTCTGCCTCACACAGCGACCCATTCGACGTCGCAGAAAGCGCCCACCTCCCGAGACATACCTCCCGTCACTCTCACAACTATTCCCCATGTCGAACCTTCAGCCTTCAAAAACTACCTCAGTCAGGTCGCGAAGCTCGAGTCCGAATACTGCGGCGCACAAATGTTTCGTCAAGATATCTCCGCTGCCAAAGACGACGAACTTACACCGAGCGGAAGGCGGAAGACGAGCGTTTCGCAGCGCGGCCAGCCTGCGCCTACACCGCTATCCACGATTCCCTCTGTGTATTTCGCTGAAAACTTTCGTCTTGAGAATCCGCGCACTTTCGATGTTGTCAGTGAGCGTGCGGAGGTTGTAAGGCAGCTAAAGTCCGCCAAGGGAGAGGGTAGCAAGGCGGCGAATATCACTGCTGCAGATGATAACCCGCAGCCTGCTCGGAAGGCGCTTGCTACCAATGCCATATTGCAAGAGAAGCTATCATGGTACATGGACATCGTGGAAATTCATTTGATATCTTCGATTTCCCAAGCGTCAGCTTCGTTTTTCACCACACTCGGCTCCTTTCGTGAACTTCAGGCCGAGGCCGCCGACTCTGTCGCACAGATTCAGAAGCTGAGGGAGGACCTCGCACATTTGGATAAAGATATAGCAGTAGGCGGTTTTGAGATCATCAGTATGAAGCGAAGACGGGAGAATCTAAGGAAGCTAGGCGAGGCTACCGAACAGCTTCAATGTGTCCTTAGCGGCGTCAGTCATTGCGAGGAACTCGTAGACTCTGGCCAGCTGGAGACGGCGATATACCACATCTCGTATGTCGAAAAGCTTGCATCCGGAACACTGAATTCGAAAATTGGCGAAAGGTTGCATTGGCTGCTGCCGAACCCATTCATCAGGCTTACCGATCTACGCCAACTGCACGCTCTCGAAGGATTTTCGCAACGCACCAACCAGCTTCGCCTGCGGATCGGAAAGACTTATGAAGCCCGATTGCTGGACGTCCTTTTGTGCGACCTGCGCCGACATGTGTCCGTTGTGCCGCCGAGAAACACTCTTGCGCGCTGGATGGATGCCGCAAAACGCGCACGCGGTGTTATGGATGTATCCTCATCGACACCCGCGTACATGATGACTGTAGAAAAGCTGCGCGAAGAACTCATTCCTGTCCTGCAGGGACTTGGCCAGTCGCAGTATCTAGCTGCAGCAAGCACCACGTTTCGCGAAGCTGTCATCCGAGAGATGAAGTCTATTATTCGCCAGCACCTGCCGAGCTCTACCGACGACGACAATGAGTCTGTCGCGTCGGCGTCCACGCGGGCAAGCGCTCGACGTCCGACCCAGCAGGAAAGGTCGACTAATTTGTCTCGCAACTTGCGTGCTCTCAGTCCTGAGGACGCTGAAGCGTTCTTCGTCAATGTCTACTGCGGGATAGGCGAAGCATTACGGAGGCTTGGGGTACAGGTCAAGGTTCTCCTCGATATCACAAGCGGCATGAAGAAGACTCCAATCAACGTACCCACGCCCTTCCAAAGCCCGGGAAGCATGAGAAATCTAGCGGCCCGTTCGCCCAGCCTTTCGAAAGGATATAGTCTGCCAGAAGAGATAACTGAAGCTCTTGACATGTCGAGTCTCCTCGAACAGGCAGTAGACAAGGCCCAATCGGAGACAACAAAGTTGCTGCGAGTCAGAACTGAGCAAACAATTCGCCTGAAATCTACTGATTTTATAAGTTACTTTACGCTGAATCGCCTTTTTGTCAATGAATGCGAGGCAGTATCTGGACACTCTGGGGCGGCACTCAAAAACGTTGTGAACAACCAAATCCACGACTTTGTCCCACTTCTGCACGAAGTGGAAAAGCAAAAGCTGGCGCAAAGGATGGAGTCTGAGAAATGGGAACGCATCGATTTCAAGGACGGGGACGCAGCGAGCCTAGCGCACATTGTCCAGTCCATGACCACTGACCCCCCAGTATGGACCACAGGCCTGAAAGCAGGCGAACGAAATTCACAGACAAACGTCACCGCTGTGGAGCCTAGGAGCGCTGTTAAGGAAGACAAAGATAACTGCACACTAGCGGTCATCGAGGAGGAGACGTTCATACTCGTCGATTCGGCAACATTTGCGCTTCGTGGCATAGAGCAATACACAATCCTTCTAGCCTTAGTCCCTACCATGGCCAACGACATCTCGACGGTCCTGCTCGACTATCTCAAATTGTTTAATTTTCGCACACAACAGCTTATTCTCGGTGCCGGCGCTAAGCTAACAGCTGGGTTGAGGAATATTAATACCAAGCACCTTGCCCTTGCCTCGCAGGCGCTGTCCTTCTTCAGTGCTCTAATACCCTACCTGCGCGAGTGTGTCCGTCGTCGGCCGTCCATCACAAGCTCCGGCATAGCAGAATATGACCGGCTGAAGCGCTTGTTTCAAGAACATCAGTCCTCTATCCACGACAAGCTCATTGGCATAATGAGTGTTCGCGCGACCGTATGTATCAGAGCGATGGAGAGGATTGAATGGGACAATGAAGACGAGGTGCAGGGGACCGTCAGTTCGCACGTGGAGACGCTCACGAACCAGACGCTCACGCTACAACGAGTGCTGAACAAGTACCTACCGGCGTTGAGCGCAAGGATGATCGTCGGACGTGTCTTTGAGAGTTACAAGGAGCAATGGAGTGAGGCATTCAAGAGCGCAGCGATACGGACTGAGGCCGGGCAAGCGAGGTGAGTATCTTCCTCAGGAACATTTCGTTGATGGCTAACTAATGGGCAGGCTTCTGCGACAAGCGGAGCTGCTCGAAGCAAAGCTCGGCAAGATTGACGGCGCAGAAGAGCTCGGCGCGCACATGATCAATATTGTCAAGTCGAAGCAAGTCGCATCCCGGCTAGATACAAATACGAGCACGCCATCTGACGAGGGCACCGCTACGTGAGTGGCGGCTGAAATCTTTTCGGTGTGACGATAACCTAGTAACAGCGGAGAGGCAACTATCTAAGACCAGCTGTGCTTCAGCGGACACTTGGGAACTTCAATTATGGGACAGCAGTCAGGCAGTAATACAACGTAATTCTTCTTCAATCTCTGTAAAATCGACTTCGCTACCACAAGAGCCTAGCAGTGTTAACGATGCGTTCGTCCACATCTAAATATATGAACAAATTCGTCTAATAGTCCCTTGCGAGTTTGTCTCCATCCAGCCTGCTCGGGGTCGTAACTAATTCATTGCCGATAACTAAGCAGAATATCCCGCGCTATTACCTATTCAATCGGCAATGAATTGCGACAGGGGGTGTGATCTCAGCCTTACCGCGCCGCCCCACAGCTGCTACTTCTAATCCCGAAACCAGAGACACGGCAAAGCAGAGAATAACTCGCTCACAGCACTCTTGCGTCGTCTCGCGGTTATATGCAGTTTTACGGTATGGCTCTGCGCCCTTTCTGCCTGTATAATTGCTAACGTCAATGGCCTAGACCGATACGCTCAGCGAGGAATCAAGCCGTTGTCACGTCTCTTCGGCCAGGCTGCCGCGTTTAAACTTGACCAGATCCGTTTCTGCTGCTTTTGATCGACCATTTCTATGCGAAACAATGCGTCTTTTACAACGCAGTGACACTGGTGACTTCAGTCTTACCAAGGATTTCTTGGACGACGAGGTAATCGCTCCCTACGCAATCCTTTCGCACACTTGGGAGGATGGCCAAGAGGTCACCTATACAGACCTGATGGACGGTACTGAAAGAGCAAGACGGGCTACGACAAAATCTAGTTCTGCGGACAACAGGCCGAACGTGACGGGTTACACTATTTCTGGGTGGATACTTGCTGCATCAACCAACCAAATCACGCCGAGCTTCAGAAGGCTATCATTTCAATGTTTCGCTGGTACCAGAATGCAGCGAAGTGCTACGTCTTTCTATCAGACGTCTCAACAGCAAAGCGGAAAGCAAGCGATGAAGTTACGGAGTACACTTGGGAGCCAGCCTTTCGAGCAAGCAGATGGTTCACCCGGGGCTGGACCCTCCAAGAGCTTCTTGCCCCAACTTCAGTCGAGTTCTTCTCCCGAGATGGGAAGCAGCTTGGTAATAGACAATCTCTGAGGCAATAAATCTGCCAAATTACAGGGCTTCCTGATGTAGCGCTTAACGGAGCACCTTTATCTAGTTTAGCGATTAAGAGCGATTTTCGGGGATACAATGCCGCCATACAAAGGTCGAAGAGGACAAGGCATACTCACTACTTGGTATCTTCGGCGTCGAAATGCCTCTTCGTTATGGAGAAGGATCTGCAAGTGCGTTTAAACGGCTCGAGGAGGAGATCGACAAGCTAAACAGATGCCTCCGAGACTTGCGGTCGACTGATCCCCGTGATGATAAGAAACGCATTGAAGACACGAAGGGTGGTTTGCTAAACGACTCGTATCGCTGGATCCTTGGAAAATCCGAATTCCAGCAATAGCGCGACGACGGCCGATTACTTTGGATAAAGGGCGATCCTGGCAAGGGTAAGACTATGCTGCTCTGCGGAATTATCAATGAGCTAAATAATTCTATCATCAAGACGACTAGTCTATCCTTCTTCTTCTCTCAGGCCACTGACCCTCGAATCAACAATGCCACAGCAGTGCTGCGAGGCCTGCTATATTTGCTAGTTAATTAGCAGCCTACCCTCATCTCACACATACGGGATAAGCACGACCATGCAGGTAAAGCGCTCTTCGAGGATTTGAACGTATGGGTAGCTTTGTCCGAGATCTTCATAAGCATTTTGCAAGACCCGAGCTTGAATAGTACGTTCTTAGTCGTCGATGCGCTCGACGAGTGCGTAACAGACCTGCCAAATTTGCTGGATTTCATCGTCCAGAAATCGGGTCTGTCTTCTCGTGTGAAATGGATCGTCTCCAGTCGCAACTGGCCCGACATCATGGAGCGCCTAGAGAGCGTAGGGCAGAAAGCGAGTCTATGCCTCGAGCTGAACGCAGACTCTGTCTCAACGGCTCTCAGCATATTCATGTAGCATAAGGTGCATCAGCTAGCACAGCGGAAGAATTACAGCGACACGACGCGTAATGCCGTATTACACTATCTATCTGCAAACGCGAATGACACCTTCCTCTGGGTAGCTTTGGTCTGTCAAAGCCTTGAAAAGACCTCACGATGGAACACGCTTGTGAAGTTGAACGCCATTCCACCTGAGCTCGACTCCATCTACGCGCGGATGATGCAGCAAATATTGACCTTAGATGTTGCTGATCTCTGTAAGCGGATACTGGCATTGATCGCGACTTTATATCGACCGATCACACTTCCAGAGCTTACATCTTTTACATCGAGACTCCCGACGACATGACCGCGGATCTTGGCTCCTTGCGAGAGATCATTGGCTTATGTGGCTCTTTCCTCACGATCCGAGGGGACACTGTGTACTTTGTGCATCAAGCAGCAAAAGGCTTTCTTGTTACGAAGGCCGTTAGCGACCTAGCTAGAGCAGACGACATACACTACGCACTCTTCTCAAGATCGCTTGAAGTAATGTCTAGGGTGCTGCGCCGAGACATATACAACTTGCGCTCGCCAGGGTATCCTACGAAGAAGGTGGAATCGCCAGACCCAGATCCATTAGTGGCGTCACGTTATTCGTGCATCTACTGGGTTGATCATCTCTGCGATTGGAATCTTAGCTCTTCTGCGGATTCTTCGGTTGACACGCAAGATGGGGGCGCCGTTCACCAATTCATAAGGACAAAATATCTCTACTGGCTTGAGGGTCTAAGCCTGTGCAAAAGCATCTCGCAAGGAGCAGTCTCCATGGCGAAGCTTGAAACACTGATAAGTGTGAGACTTGTTCCCAATGGCTACTTACATACTGTAAATGCTAACGGAGCCAAGAGAAGAGCGGATGCTGCCGAGTTGATTGAGCTGCTTCGGGATGCGCGTCGGTTCATCATGGCCTACAAGTGGGCTATAGAGAACAATCCTCTGCACACGTACGCTTCCGCACTGCTATTTACTCCAATTGGAAGCCTAGCGAGAAATGTTTTCGACGAAGAGAAGCCACAGTGGATCACCATAAAGCCGAGCATAGGATATCGATGGAGTGCCTGTTTCCAGACGCTTGAAGGGTCACGACGGTGAAGTCCTTTCAGTGGCAATCTCGCAAGACTTGACACTACTAGTGTCAGGATCAGCCGACGCGTCCGGACGTTTGAGGGCCATGACGAGAAAGTATAGCGATCCTAAACTAAGGAAATAAAGAGATAACTGTTGGGTGGGGTGGGCTTCATTAGCTAGCTAGCGGTGGGGTGAGCACTTATAGCAGAGAAGATGGAGTGGTTTGTACGGTATACATGGCGCACGGTGGTATGGTTGAGCAGGTACTTGTGGTGCTTGCTTGTCCATCTACAAAGATATTGAAAGGAGAGATATATACATTGGGACGCGCACGGGCATCACGTGACTTTATCACGTGATCCTATGCCTTAGTATCGGCGTAACGCCACTGCGTACGGACAATAACCATGCGCGGGAAAGCCTACGAGAAGACATTGTCCAGTGCTTCAACCAACGTAGTTCCAGTATACCAGGGGAGCTTGGGAGACCGTTCGATGAAATTCTCGCCCTGGAGGCTGGTTGGAACGACGGGAATACTGTAGTAGATAAGTAATGCTTCAAGTAATAACAAGTAGCAAAATACATACCTTTCAGCTGAAAAACTAATACTTTAAAGCTCAGCTTTCACACGTTGGAACAAGTCGTTATATACCCCTTCCGACCAGTTATATTGTTCACTAGGTAGCATTAATAAGGTTATAGAGGCAGGGAACTCGTTAAGGATAACATACGGGCTTTTAACTAGGATAATTGTCTTTTCTCGTATGAAGAGTGGTGCTGATTCCTTAAGCTGGTCGACTATACTCCAATTAGAAGTCGCTATAGCTGCCTGGGGAGGCAGCGATATAACGAGAAGAAGGCCATCCGTAGGCAGGATCAGGTCTTAAAACTATATTAGTAGTGTACGTAACATAGTGCATTTCCCAGCGCCGTTAGAAAGAAATACCTATAATAGTGACCCTATGCTTAGGGGTGTAGAAGAACAGCTCCTCGTTCGTATCCTTCAACTCTTGTACTGTATCGTCGTAGGAATCTATGCCCTTTTCCTGCAATTTGGCGAGCATAGGTAACTCTATACCACTACACTACTTGCTGTAAGTAAAGCGGTCCATAGTCTATAGTGCAGATAGAATGAATCACCTTGTAGATCAAGTTTCCTGCAGCTACGTTAGTCCCAGACCCAACAATAGCCAAGGTCTTCTTGGTCGGGCTACTACTATTAGCAATAAGAAAGGGGCATTTCAGGGAGTTATGGAACTGACCATGTAGCCATGGTTTCAATGCTGTTGAATGCCAGACTGTGCGTCACGGCGCGTGTGATGGTAGATTAGGCTGTGGGTGTGGTAAGGCAACAGGCGAGGACATTTGTTCTCGCGCAACAGAGGCGCTTAAACTGTTGGTCGCGGACTCGCACACGTACGCGCTTATATGTACACCGGTTTCTTGAAATTGGATGGTTCGTGGGGCTATCCATGCACGCGAGTAGTGATGCTGCCGCCGATAACGTCGCGAGGAGCCCCCTGAGGGTTTCTAGTAGGGTGCGGAGGCCACTCCAGCGTAAGTTTAGAGCGCCGTCAAAGGTCTCAGATAAGGACAGTTGGACCCTCCTTGAGTAACTCATCCGCTGCAGGTGGCTGTGTCTATGTTGGACGGAGAATAATGAGAAGATTAGCTGGAGACGCAAGGCCATGGTCTGCCTGAGATATGAATTGATACAACTAGGATATTTTTAGAGGAAAGCTCTGGGCGATTCTGCTGGCATATGCAGCCCACTATGGCTACCTCCAGTGTGCTAGCATCAAAAGGTCTGACTTATTTTAACGATGTGGAGTTCGTTGTATGGATTAAGAGTCACTAATGCATACCTTAGGATTGTCTTTACTGGGCCAAACCAATGGTGGTTCTCCTTGATAATGTCTCGCTGCATAGGAATGATGAGAGGTGATAGAAGTACTCGACTCAACTGGATACGTCATCTAGTATCTGCTGACACACTCGACTAATTGCGATCCTACTGAACTTAATTCTGCGATGCTTCAGAGCGGCGCTGCCGGCAACGAGGACGGGGAAGACACCGCTGGAGCACTCTGTGCCCTCAGCTTACGGACTGCGCTTGTAGCAAGCCGACGAGTTGCTCCAGTGTTTGTGCCCCTACATCCTGTTGGGCTCGTTGCGCGTAGAAACGGGTTGTCCAATGATGTCAGAAAGCCGTCGACAAGTCCCTGTGCACGCGTAAATACGGCTTTACTTCACCTAGGGACATGTGACGTTACTCTGATTGAATGCTATGCAAATGCTTGACACATGCCAACCGTACTCTGTTTGTGCTGATAAGCAAGGCGTCCTACGGGTCCACAGACGGAACGTGTGCGGGAGCGGTCCGTAAGCGATTCTGGTATGCCAAGAAGTCGCATCTAATCAGAGCCGGATCTTACCGCCGAGGAGTACTGTCTGTAAAGATATCGTTCCGAAAGGATTCGACACATCCCAAGACTGAAGTTATGATGCCACTTAATTAAATTCATGTTAGCGGAAATAACCGCAGCAGATAGCAATTCCTTTGGTAATAGTGAAGACTTACACGCTACCCAGCACAAAGGCAAGGAAAAGACTGATCTTTGTAGCTAATGGAAGCCTAATTCGATGGATGGCGGGCATAAATCAGACACACCAGGCAATATCGGTGATAACATTTGGGAAACTGACCCAGCGGTATGAGTTCCTGATGGCGGAGCATTTCCCCCAGGGATCGTCTTGTTCCAGTTGTATGCAAACGATCTAAATGAAATTCCGGACTTATCAAGCCGTAGACGAGAAGGAAGAGGACGGTACCAGTAGCGTAGCAAATTCGGCATTGATTGCAGCTATACATTGTGAACATTCGCCAGTAGAGTGAGTAAATGGCGATCTTCGGAAAAGTTACCGCTGATATGTGAGTCCACTCTACCGCTTTGTCAATTTAGAATAGCCGAATGAGAGTCGCTTTAGGGACAACACCTATGTGGTGGCCACTACCGCCAATTGTAACGGCAACTAAGAAATTCTAGTGGTTGACCTTCTCGCCGGTTGCTGGACAACATTTCAGCGTAGGGGCCAACTAGCGAGCACTTTGAATGGCGATGCCTATGCAACATATATAGCCTCCAATAATGAGATATAGTAACTCGGGATGAATTTCGGGTTTCTGGATCCGCCGTGAGAGGAAATACGTAATCATAGTGATATTTTCGAGTACAAGGAAGGTTTACGCTGTGCTAAGTAGTGGTCCGAAAGAATTTTCTGCATGAGTGAAAGACGAACTAATTCCGTTCATGCTCCTGTTCGCCTTATTTTCCCCACAGGAAGGTCAAGGGACTCGGGCACCTTAGTGGCGTGTCCAATTTGGAGGAGTCCCAGATGTAGACCTGCATATGTTGAATATTGAGCTTTGGGTGCCTTACACTTAATCTTCCGAGACTGGAACTGGAGTTTGACTAGCCAAGTGTCCTGCTCGTCGGTGTTCGAGAAATAAGTGTGTTGACAAGATTAATCTAAGGCAGCGCGGCAGCGCCTCGTAGTCGGACCTTCCTCCATGGTTTTGCTGTGGATAAGGACCGGCCCGACGATTACAGGTACATTTGGCCTTGGCATGCCGACTGGGAAAGTGAATTCTTAATCTGGATGATACTGTGCCTCATAGTAGAAGGCGTGGTTATCATTCTGGAGCCCTTTCGGCTAGTGCGGCGTAATCGCGCCAAATGCTTTTCTCTGGCATTGTGAGAGAAGCAACAGCACTAATTTTTTGGAAGCTCAACCCACAACGCAATGTTACATAGTGTTGTCGTTTGGTAGTGTTGGGCGGTTGGTATCCTGCCAGCCGAAGTGAGTGGTATGCATGATGTCGTATGAATTAATGAGTAGCTCGAGATCACTTATCAGGTATAAAATCGGCTATCAATGTCGATGACAGCTATTGTATAGATCTAGTTGTGCCTGTAGTCTTTGACATACTACAACAGTCTATGCTAATCTAGGGTCTCTGGGGCCCGACTTGTTACACCCCATTACGCCGCTTCCACCGATAACTATGATTAATGCGCTATCTTATCTCATATCTTACATCGCGCTTAGGAACACTAGAGCAACCGTAATAGCTATTATACCACTAACGCCAAAATTCCAAGCCAACTCCCGAGCCGCTTTAGAAGGAACTCCCGTCGCGGAAGGAGTGCTTAGGCTCTTTTACTTAATTCTATCAGGCGTCGCGCAAACTAAGCGCGCATCACCCTATACTTAGCTATTATCGGACGAATTTTTTATAGAGATAGAAAGAAAAGGATCGACGCGTTTTCTACTACGCTATTAAAGAACGTATAGTTATCGTAGCTACCCTCTTTAATGCCAGAGTTAATCTACGCGGAGCTTCAGAGCTGCGCGCCTATTATTACGCCAGGGTCGCTATAGCCGTTAGAGCTGTCAGTACTTGCGGTTCCGTTACCGAAGATAACTGTAGGATGTTAGCTGATGTCGATTACAGGGTGGGAGATGGGACGGGGTTGGCACGTTACTTGCCACCTTGCGACGCCGTGCTCCACATCTGGCTCTCATCTTTGCACTCATTTCCTTCGGGTGCTTCGGGTGTAATGGCATCATAAGATATTTTATTCAATCAGTGGCATTCTTCCACGACTCAACCCGGCTAGCGATGGCATCACGCGACAAGACAGTTAAGATCTGGGATGCGAACAGCGGCGAGGTCTTACTAGCGCTTGAGGGGCATGTCAATGGTTCTACCTCAGTGGCTTTTTCGCACGATTCAACACTGTTAGCAACAGGATCGTTCGATTACAAGGTTAAGGTGTGGGATGTGAGCAGCGGCAAGTGCCTACAAACGCTTGAGACTGACGAGGTGGTTCGGTCAGTGGCCTTCCCGCAAGACTCGACACAACTAGCAGCAGGATCGTATGGTGGCAAGATTTTCATATGGAACACGACTAGCGGTGAGCTCATACAGACGCTTGGAGGGCATACTGGGAGAATAGCCTCAGTGGCTTTCTCGCAAGACTCGGGTCTCTCGACACGACTAGCATCAGCATCATACGACAGAACCATCAAGATCTGGGATGTGAGCCGTGGCGAGTGCGTCCAGACTTTCAATACTGGTAGGGTATTGTTCAACGTCTCATTTGATAGTACCGGCTCGTACCTTCGCCCTGACATTGGCCTCATCGTTCTCAATGTAGCACCAGCCTCGGATACGGCGATTAGTATGGACGCCCAAAAGGCTCTATATCGGGGTGCAGCCTTGAGTCCGGATGGAGTGTGGATTACGTATAACACAGAGAACCTGTTATGGCTACCCTCAGAGTATCGGCCGTCCTGTTCGGCTGTATCAGGAGATATAATTGGCATCGGTTGTAGGTCCGGAAAGATATTGATCTGCGACATAAACTCAGCGAAGCTCGGAGTCTAGGATAGAGGAGCATAGTTTTCATTCCATGTTTTTACTTTTAGTACAGCTTTACTTTGCTCAAAGTTGTTATAGCAAGTACATCGATAAACACATAATTGTAGCCTGGTGCAACCTCCTACTACTGCCCGCGCTAGCTGGGCTCGTCCTGCTGCAGTATACGACTGCCCACGCTACTTTATGAGCGGATGTATACAACGAGAGACAACCAATGCACTCTATGGTCTCCGTTGAAGGACAAATGCCTGCTAGTGACTGAAACGCTAACATTGACAACAATGGAGCCTTAGACTAAGAGTGCACTGGTACGATGCTCATGGGTTTCTACATACTCGTTTATTCGTTACTACCTTTCGGTATAGTTCTGGGTATCTAATCCATGCCTACCATCCAACATCCCAAAGCCCGAAGTAAAAACACAACATACAGTACGTCCCCGCGAGCGCCTCTAACAAAAAGGAAAGATGCAGTCAGCGCATCGCGTCCGTCAGTCTAGGTAATACAAGAGAGAGAACAAGGAAGTGAAAGAACATAGCGAAAGAAAATGAAAACAAATCCGAAACACAACAAGACAATCAGGCCCATCCCTCACGACCTCCGCCACCCGCTAAGTGGCTTCCACTCATCCGTCCTGGTCCTCTTGATCCGCCTATAGGTCACCGTCCTCTCCTTCAGCTGCGGCTCCGGCTCATCCCACCACTCCCCCCGCCTCTCCCTCTCCCTGCTCTCCCAGTTCTCATCCACGAACTTCTCACGGCGCTTGAAGGCTTCGCCGGGCCAGGCCGCCATCTTGTGCGAGGACGAGTGTGAGGACCGGGGACGACCAAAAGTAGCTTTGACTTTGAGCCGGAACTCGCGCTCGCGGTCCGATTCGTCGTCGTCAGGCTGCGCGTAGCGCGTTGTGGTGTATTTGTAGCGGACGGTGTGGTCATCGTCGTCCTCATGATCGGACGAGTGGTGTCGGTGGTGTTCGACACTTGAGTGCTTCGGGCGTGACCAGATATTGTACTTCTCTATCTGCGATGGTTGGCGGATAGTGAGGGCGCGGGATGGCTTGGACGGCTTGTGCGACAAGGTGTAGGGGTAGTCGTCGCACTCGTCGTCATCGTAGATGCTAACGCGCTGGCGCTTGGAGTTGCGACGGACGAGTGGACGGGGGTAGTAGGAGTCGGAGTCGTAGGGGTCACGCTCGTTTGTGCGAGCGGACTGGTAGCGAAGGTAGGACATTGTTGCGGGTTGCAACTCGGATAGTGTGTGTGTAGTGTTCTCTCTATTAGGATGAAGTGAGGGCGGAGTTTGGATGTATTGAAAGTGGTGTATTGGAAGTGGTTTGGTGCGTAGAGTAGGAACTGTGTGCAGGTACTTGTATGAAACCAAACAAAAAGCAGTCACGGTGTCCCAAACCACCACACCTTATATACTCTACCGACTAACAAATGTTTCAGTTGCCCGAAAGAGACACCTTGTTCCAAACCTGCACGGCGTCATGGCTGCTTCGCCTCGCGCGCGCTTCGAGTGGGTGTGAGGAGCAGTTTGCACGGCCACCGTGTGTGGCTGGTGTCGATCACGGACTGCGCCCATTGGCTCGGCCGCTTCCGCGCGTGCAGCCGCTCGCCGCATGAGCATTGTCGGGTGCCTGGAGTCAGGTTGGGGCTGCGGAAAGTTGCTGGGTTTTCGGGGAAAAGATCGCTCGTGACAAACCAGCGGGGTCGTGTGGGAGGGATCATGCCAGCTGAGCATCTGGTCGCCACAACGAGGCAGTGATGAGTAACGCCGGTGGGTGACTACTTGGGGCCGAAAACGAGGGTGTTGGCAGACAACTTTCATCCGCCCGCTACAGTCTTCCGGCCGAAGACAGGCTTTCGGTCGTAATTTTGCGTTGATGCCTGTGAAAATGCGCCTTTTCGTGTTCCTGAGGTCGTGGTCCCTTCCTGAGTCGGACTCATTCACACGTCCTTAGTGACGACGCCCTCGAAATCTGCCCATTTCGTGACCTGTCGCCTGAAACGCGGGCTTTTTCAGGATGTTTTGCGCCCTTTGTTAGAAGCTTGCTGCGGTAGATCCAAGTCGTGATAGCATCCAAGTACGTCACCTTTGGAGGCGCATGTGCGATGGTGGCTACTGATCACACATGATCGCTCTGTCGAGTTTGACCGGTGTGGAGGCTGTACGGTGGTACACTATTTGGTGTGGACCGGACCTTGACCGCCCGCATGGCGGTGGAAAGGTGGAGAGTTGATCGGTGTAGTGTTCCCACAGCCTCGCTTCTCGAACAGCCTGTCTCACGTCAGTCTTTAAGCTTGTTTTATCACTTGCAGGAAGTCGTTCGCATCTTTCACGGAGATTTCGTCGCTTGGCACAAGACTGCTCGGAGTATGCCGCCGTTGAGCCTCATAGTGTAGTCCGCAGTTCGCGCGTAGATCGCACCCCAAGACTCCGACAACCAAGCTTCGGCGGGCCATGATGGAATGATGGGATCAGAAGAGGTGCATACAAGAAATCAAGACACAAGCTCAGGACTGTATTTCATATCCTCAACTGCTGTAGCCAACAAGGGCACAGCTTCTGTGGGCTGCCACCCGATGAGTGCTTATGCTACGCACCATGCAGAATCTGAGATGAACGAACCTGGACGGCGCATACACTCGACGCACTCGCGCGACGATGTCTCGTATGCGCCTGGCTTGTTTGTCCTTTCTTATTCAGGGCCAAATGCATAGAGCCATTGCTCCGCCAGTCATCATCCCATTTTTGCTTTTGAAAAGTCCATCTCCGGATGCTGTTGCTTGAACTTCTCCAGCAGCTCCTGCTTCTTCTGCTCGTCGCTCGTCGGCTTGCCCATCTCCTTCTGGCGCTGGTCAAACATCATCTTCTCGACCATGCCGCGCGTCTCGCCGTCCAGGTCGCCCAGCTTGCTATTCTCGGGCTGGATCTTGGACGTGTCGATCTTGGGCGCGGTCGTGACGACGTGGGCCCACCACTCCATCTGGTTGACCTTGTCGAGGTGCACGTTGATCTCCTTGCCGCCAGCGACCGTCTCGAGGGTCCAGGTGGAGTCGTCGACGTGGACCGGGTGCGGGAGGTCGCCCTAGATTGCCGTTAAAACCTCGTGTCTGTGCTGTGCTGTGCGACGAGCGGGCGGGTGCGTACATCGATGACGGGCTCCTGGCCCTTGACAGCGACTCTGAGATGTGTCTTCGTGATCTTCACATCCAGGTCGCGGCCCTTGTATTTGCCATCGACGGCCACGATCACGTCGAGGTCCTGGATGGTCTGCGTCCACTTGTAGGGCAGTGCGGCCTGCTCGGCGTCTTCGCGTGCCTTGGCCTCTGCGTCGAGCTTCGCGCGCTCCTCGGGCGGGGGTGAGTCGGGCATGTCGTCGTCGTCGTCGTTTGTTTCAATGGCCGAGGGCAGCGGGCACGGCGGTGGGAGAATTGTTTGGTTTGCCTGTGCCTACGTGGGGTGAGGGCCAGCTGCGACCCGCCCTCGTCGTCATCGGCGGGCCGGAGCCAGCATGCAGCCACGGCGCATCTGCACCCTGGGGGGAATCATTTCAACCTCACGTCCACCCCTTGCGCCGCACCTCGCTCGACCCCAGACAATCCCATTACTACCGCATTCTTCGCACCGCCTGCGGACCCGCCATGCCCCGATAGCGACCGCGACTCCGAGTCAAGCTGCGTGCTGCCGACCGCCTACGAAACATCACTAGGAAACGCCAGAACCACCCCTCCAACAACACCAGACCGGACCCATGGCGAGCTCCTTTGAGAAGTCGGTGAAGGGAGGGACCAAGATCAAGGTGCGTCCGACCGTTTTCGACCGCCTGCTTTTTCCTCAAAAAGCCCCCCCAGCTAGAGACTGAAGGCTGATGCGTGTACAGCTCGCGGCACCCAAGTCGAAATATGTCGAGCACATCCTCGTCGCGACGCATGCGGGCGAGGCCGGCGTCGCCGAGATCTTCCGCGCGCTGACGAACCGCCTGCGCGACTCGACGTGGACCATTGTCTTCAAGAGCCTGATCATCGTGCATCTGATGATACGGGAGGGCGAGCCCGAGGTCACGCTTAAGTACCTGGCCCAGAACCCGCATCGGCGGCTGGCGACAAACCACTTCGCAGAGGGTATGTCTTGAATTCTTCGATACGCTGGGGAACGACCGCTGCGACGCGGCGCAGAAGGCTTGGAGGCTTGGGATGTGGGGGATGAAGCACTTCCTGGGCTTCCGCTCTGGTGTATGAGGAATCTCCAGACCACGGTGCTGACATTGTGCAGTCCAGACTCAAGGCCACAACATACGAACATACTCCGAATACCTCCTACATCGGGCGATAGAATACGGCACCACACGGGTGGACTACGTGCGCGGCGGAGAGGGCCGGCTGAAGCGGCTGAACATCGAAAAGGGGCTTCTCCGAGAGACTGAGAGCGTGCAAGAGCTGATCTACCATCTTTTGAAGTGCGAGGTACGGAGTCGCGCAAAACATGCGTCAAGATGACAATACTGACGATGTAGCCTTTCCACGAGGAGCCCGAAAACGAGATAACGCTGATGGCTTTTCGACTGCTCACCATGGACCTTCTCGTACTCTTCCATGTCATGAACGAGGGCACCATCAACGTGCTAGGTAAGACCCACCCAAGGCTTTCTGCTATGGTACTAACGAAGTAGAACACTACTTTGAACTCTCAAAACCGGATGCCCAGCGTGCTCTCAAGATCTACCGGACCTTTGTCAAGCAGACGGAGCTCGTCGTTCAGTACCTGAGCATTGCCCGGTCACATGAGCATTCGACAAGACTGGAGATCCCCAAGATTAAGCACGCGCCGACCAGTCTCTCCAACGCGCTCGAGGAGTATCTCAACGACAAGGACTTCGAAGTCAACCGCCGACAGTACTTGCTGGAAAGAGAGGCAAAGAAGGCCGGCGGCGGAAAAACCACAAACGGCGCGAGCAAGCTCATGTCAGATTCAAAACCAACGCCCACTTCGAGTTCACTGCCATCGCAACCGCCAGCACTTCCAAAGCCGGCGACCAGCGCTCCTCTGATTGATTTGTTCGAATCGATACAAGACAATCAGCAGATGATGGCACAACCGCAGTATGCGCAACAGACGGGTTTCCAGCAGCCTGTTCAACAGATCCCTCAACAGACGACCAACATGGGCTTTGCCCCACAGCAACAAGCCTTCAGTCCTCAAAGCGCACAAGGGACGAATCCCTTCGCTCAGATGCAGCAGCCCATGCAGCAAACTATGGAGCAACCCCAGCAGATGCAGCAACCCCAGCTACAGACGCAGTTCACAGGTGCCGGCTTCGGCGGGTACACGCCACAGCCGTTCAATGCGCAGAACTCTCTTTCACCGATTCCTCAGAATGGCGCACCGAACTTTGCGCAACAGCCAATGCAGCAGCAACTTCCCACGATAGCTGAGCCACTGCAACCACAACAAACATCCACAAATCCCTTCAGACAATCCATGTTACCCCCACCACAACAACCAGGCATGTCCGAACCCAAGATGCTCGCCAATCCAAGTGGCACTACGTCTCTGGCACGTTCACCTACTAACCCGTTCGCAAAACACACGACCGGCTTCCAGCAATCTCAATCACCGCCCGGCTCTTCTCCCTTCGCTGTACCACAGATGCAGGCACCGCAATTGAACTCACCGTTCGCGCAACAACAATCTCAACTACCTCTACAGCCACTTCAACCCGCACCTACCGGAACGAACCCCTTCGCACGCAACGCATCTCCGATCCAAGGCACGCCATCACCACAGGGCGGTCTCACCGTGAACGCAACAGGGAGCACGAACCCCTTCCGCCAAAGCGCGTTTGTAAACCAACAGACCGGCCAAGGCTGGCAAAACAACGGGCAAGGAACATTAGCTGGGATGGGTATCGACCAAGTGCCCACGACGAATGTGTTCCCGCGGCCTGGGCAGCAACAGGCACCGAACTATCTGGGATAGTCTCTCCAAGACTGGCAAGGTTTTTGGGAGTTAGAGCAACTTGCGGTTTGCAAGCGTGGCTCGGAAGGCTAATATGAGTTTCGATTGCTATGGGTAGACCCCAAGATTGGGTACTACGCTTAGCGAGGCGTTCAGGGGGTTATGGACTTTCCCGATGGGATGTCTTTTCTTCTTCTCTCGTTTTCAGCTTATGCTGAGGCAGGCTTTCAGGGAGAGGTTATGGCAACTCGATGAGATGTCGTGGAGGCCTTCGTTTGTAATCCTAGTTCTGCTGGTGGAGAAAGAGGTGGCTAGCTGCTCGCTTGTGCATGGCATCGTCCCTGGCTTGGGCGGCAGGGAATAGGTGCTGATGAAGTTAATTGCTAGTTTTGGAGCCATCCGATATTGTGCGCGCCTGCAATGAATGGCGACCCCTCACGGTTGTTGATCTTTTCGTTCATATGTATAGTCCCACTAAGCATGCTACATGGTATCTCACGCTCCCCAACATTCGCGCCAAAACACCACACCGACTCCTTTCATTTGAACCATCAAAGTTTCACCTCCCCACCTTTAACCCTCTGCAAATCCCTCCGCGTGAACCGCTCATACCGCGCCTCATCCCCCTTCCCACATAGCCACAACAGCGCATCGCCCTGCTCCTCGACAGCATCTACATCGATGCCATCCTTCTGGAACAGATGCTTTTGCTGTTTGTTCGTGCCTGTGGTGTGCATTTCGCGCGTGACCCGCAGCCAGACGGGGACGGCGAACGGCGGCAATTTCTTTTGCACATCTTGGGCTAGGGATTTGAGGGTCGCGTCTTGCGGGAGGGAGATTCCGTCGGGAGGCTGAGAAGTCGTGGCCGCGCCTTGTTCCAAGACGATAGCAGCACATCCCGCGCGCCCATCGTGATGCGGGACTTCTACACCATATACGTTCGCTTCTTGGATGGCCTCATGCTGCCCCAGCACATCCGCCACCTCAGCCGTCGACACGTTCTCCGCTTTCCAGCGAAACGTATCCCCCAAGCGGTCCACAAAGAACCATCTTGCCTCGTTGTCATGCCGCACCAGATCGCCGGAGCGGAAATACGCATCGCCCTTCTTTCTTACATTGCGCAGGATCTTGCTCTGCGACGCCTTCTCGTTGCCGTAGTAGCCCTGGAACTTGTGCTCGATGTTGGCCGCGTCGAGTTTGAAGACTAGTTCGCCGGGTTCGTTGGGAGCGGTGGGTACACAGAGACCGGTTTTGGGGTCGCGGAGGAGTTCCAAGGGGGACGTGGGCGAGAGGCGGAGAGTGATTATGCCTAAGGTGCGCATAATGAGGGAGCCTATAGTGCCGGTCCGGGCGAACGCACCTGCGGCGAAGGGATTGGAGGAGTGATTGAAGAGGGCAACTGGGGCCTCCGTCGCGCTGTAGAACTCGTATACCGTTTGTATACCGAATCGATCTTTGAATGGTTGCCATACGTCCGAGCGCAGACCATTTCCAAACGCAGCACGAACACAATGTTTTTTATCTTCGGGAGACGGCGGTGCAGCGAGAAGGTATCGACACGTTTCGCCCACATATTGGACGAGGGTAGCTTTCGAGTCGCGGACTTCAGGCCAGAAAGTCTTGTGGCTGAATTTCTGACCGAGGCAGATGGCACCGCCGGCTATCAGCATGGTGCCGACGCCCAAAACGGACGCGGAGCCGTGGTAGAGGGGCATGGCCGTGTACATGATGTCTGTCTTTTTGATGTGCATCCATTTGCTTATGAAGCTTGCGCCGATGTGTGCTTTGTTCCAGCTCATGATGGCGGGTTTAGGGAGTCCTGTGGTGCCCGAGGTGTAGATTAGCATGGCCATGTCGTGTTTCTTGGGAGTGCCGCGGACGGAG
>Ga0247733_1000213_pt1 | contig 63370 bp, 66 predicted proteins | sample UWRJL043104R2_FD_180932 | JGI IMG/M metagenome (GOLD analysis project Ga0247733, IMG submission 180932) | Plant litter microbial communities from Arlington Agricultural Research Station in Wisconsin, United States - UWRJ-L043-104R-2 | ecosystem: Environmental > Terrestrial > Plant litter >...
GAACCCCCACATCCTCTCCCCCCTCGTCGACCCCGCCGTCCTCTATCACTGCTCCGTATCCCATACCTCGAACCCAAAAGAATGCATCTCAATAAGCACATCATCTATATCCAGCATGACCCAATACCCTCTAGATAAGCTGTCCAAACCCACATCCCCCCCTCACGATCGCCGTCCCCAGTCTTGAGTCCACCCACCCCACACAGGCTGGATGAAATGGCTGTCAAAACAACCTCACATGCATTTCATATCGGCCTCCCGCCTCGCCTACGCACGCAAACCACACCTGCATATGTACATACACACATGTACGTCGAATCAATTCTCGCATGCCGCCTTCCATATTAGATCTGTATATATGTTTGTATATGTACGCATCCCGCCCGTTCGCCAAAGCGCGAGCTCGCAGACTCGGCACGCATGCACACTGCATGTAAGCACCCGTCAACCTCGGAGTGGCCACCATACACATAGAGGCTAAATCCGCCCACCTGCCCGACTGAGCCCGCATCCCGCCACCCTGGTACGAGGATGCGGAGGAAGCTGTGCCGCTCGTGTTGTGACAAGACGTGCATGAAGGGGTGATTAGGACCGATTGTTAGGAGTTGGGAAGCGAGGAATTTGTCGCGGATAGATTGAACTGCGATATCGTCTAGAGCGGAGTCGTGATTGTTCCTGATAACGGTTAAGTGAGTGGGGTGGATAGTGGTGTGGTGGGGTGCTGCCTCTGTACGACATCGGAATGGCGCTAATGCAGGTACGAAAAGTAAGTAATTAACCGCCTTCAGAACTGACCATTCAACACGTTCCACGCTTTTTGCATATGCACTGCACTTGCTGTCTCTTGTGCGGGGCCGGGGTAGGCGAAGCGACATGTAAAGACATCTTTTTTGGGCAGTGCCACATTCCATTAATGCTCTATTCATTGGGTAAGTGACACAGTCGCTGGAATATGCCGATAACATGTGAAGACACAACCCGCATCAGAAAACCCGATGGTACATGCCGCCCAATTTGCCCCACCGTCAGAAACTCCAGAACAGTAATCATAGGTAGAGAATCTGCACCCGGAGCATACTCTTTTGCCTCGCCACGGCACCACTGTGCCAGCAATACATATCAGTCGTGTGACAGCCAACAAAAGCAACAAGGAGGCAGATGAAGTCGGGTCGGAATATACAGTGGTGATGTCGAGCCATAATAAATAACCGAACCGGATGCTGAACCATATATCGAAAGAAAGAGCAAAGGTCGATCTCATGCACATGTTGAGGGTCGAAAGTCAGGTGATCGGCATCCACAGTCGCACCGCCCTACTTGGAGGCGTACAATTTCTTCTTTCTCGTCATTCCAGCCTGGAGCTCTTCAAAGACAAGATGACTGATCTTCTGTGGGAACCAGTAGCCTGGTGTCTTTTGAACTACTTCATCCGCTTTGATCTGCTCCAGGTAGCCGAGCATCTTCACGTCAGACCGGTATAGATTGCGGCGCCCACCGAAAGTGAAGTAGACCTTTCGGAGCTTTGCCTGGCGCAGGATTCGAAGACAGTAGATGAGATGCTCATCGTTGATGTAGCGACGAGCCTCGTGACCAAGATAAGGCGTGGAGGATGGCGCCGCATCGTCTAGAAAGATGTAGATGTCTCGTAGGTAAGCGAGGTTCTCGGGCCCGATTATCTTCAAGAAACGGCGGACGTCGGTGTAGCCAATCTCCCTAGGAACCGATTCCCAGAAAGGTCCGCGAGTGTTTTTGTTGCGGTCGAAGAGGAAGGTGTTCTCTCCGTAGAGGACGCTGCAACCCTCGCTATGCACAAGCCGACAGGTGCTGAGGAATTGCGCGGACCAGCAGAGGCTTCGCTTATCTGAGGAAATATGCTTCTCTTTAGGTGGAAAACTGACATTGAAGTCATGGACGAACAAGTGCCGATAGATCTTGTTGCGAAGCTCCGGCGGCAGATCCGTGAAGCCCTTCCTTTTGGGTTTTGTGGCTTCTTCCGGTTGAAGCTCAGGCTGAGGTTCTGATACAGTGGAGGCAAACCGTCGTCTAGTCCGGTACGGCTGCATGTCTTGGGCCTAAGAGTGGGTGTGCAAAGTCAGCAAAGGCTCATCCAGAAAGGTCTCAGTACCTGATGTGATAGGCCAGGGGCCGTGCTGCATCGCGTTTGCGACGCAATTTGTGGCCCGGGGTTACGTACTGTTCCGTCCGGGTTGCCCTGGACTAAAAGGCTTGGATCCAGCTTGACCATCAACGGGCCATGGAAGCCAAGAGGAACGTTGAATTGAAGTATGATCGGCGCGACTTGAGACACGTGGTGGAAGTTTCCCCCTTCGTCATCTGTTGCCTCATCAGGAACTTCATGGCGTATCAGAGGATCCAGAGGCGGAGGCGGGGCAGAAGGTGACCGCGTCCGCTTCCGTTTCCTCGGTGGCTTGATCAAATGGCCGTCTTCGTCTTCGGAGGGGGTTTCAATCGGCTCGTCGGCGTCTTCTTCGATTACGGCGGAATCGACATAACCCGCCACGAGCACCTTCTGGCCAGCGCCACGGCGTATCGGGCGACCGGTCTTGTGGTACTGCTGGGTCTCGGAGGGGCTCCCAAGCTCCGGGCTGTCCTCGTGCTTCGGTATGGTGTTCGAGGACATGACGACCTTGTGATTCCGTGGGACGGCGTTGAGGTAGACAGGCGGGTGAGCTATAGAGGTCGAGAGGTGGAGACAAAACTGTGGGTGGTGGGGTATCTTGTGCAGGTAAAGGTGGGTTGCGAGAGGGCGGAAGGCGGGCGGCCGTGGGCAGGCAAGGCGGCGGCACTGTGTTGAAGAAGGTGCGAGAGAGGGCCAAGCAGTCGCGGGCTGGTTCGAAGTGTCGTATAATTGAGGTACAAAGTCTCAAGTTGCAAAGCACATCATCCACGGGAGTATCAATGCGTAAGACCTTGAAGCGGACCCTACGCTGTCTTAGATTTACGACGCATCGTGGACCTGCAAGTTACGTGTCGTGTCACGGGCTGCGTGAAAGGCAGCCTTTCGACATTGGCTCACTAGTAGACGCATTACGAAACGGAGGAGAGACATTGAACGGAATGGAACAAGTGAGTCTGAAATTAATACGCTTCAGAATCTACACACAGCAGCATCTAGCTCGTGCTCGGGAACGCACCATTAGCGGCCCGAAGCGCAACCAAAGGCCGATGCACGAAGACGCAGAGGCGTTGAGCCATCGTCGAGCGGACACACGACTATGCCAATCATGAGATCTCATGTCTCCTCTGGGTGGTGGATGCCCGGAGCAGTTCAGCAGCACCCGCGTCGCGCAGCTTGCGCCAAACGAGCGAGAATGCGAATGTCTGAGAGGCTTTGAATCATCTTGGTTTTAGTCGTGATGGGGAGAAGAAGGAGCGAAGTCGGGCCGCGAGCAGCAAAAAAGGCCGTGGCCGGATCAAACTCGGTCCGCTGCACGTGTAAAAGGTTGCTTCATTGGGCAAGGCGGACCAGGCCCCGCCATACGCCACTCGGCGCCGTCTCGGCAGGTAGCTACCGCATAGGAACTTGGGAACGAATCACCCGTCGCTGGCCGCACGACGCCTTCGGACTTATAGCACCTCTGTCGCTGTTCACACACCCACGCCCATACACACATTTGGTTCACTGCAATGGCGACGCTGAGGTCTGTCTACAGAGCGCCGTTCAGGCAGCTCGGCCGTCCGTCGTCTTCAATTGCCAGCAATCACGCCAGATTGCTGCAGTCGTCACAGTGGCGGGGCTACGCTTCTGCGTCGGATGCCCAGCACAAAGTATGTATAACAAGCATAGTCTTCTGCGGAAACAAGTTGCTAATTCGCGCAGCTGCTCTCTTCCAGCCTCGAAGAGGTCGACCCCACCGTCTATCAGATCATCGAAAAGGTCCGCCGCTTGCTACATACTCCAAGCTGTCCATAGCTCACCACCCTCTCAATGCAGGAGAAGCTCCGCCAGAAACACTTCATAAACCTCATTCCTTCAGAAAACTTCACCTCGCAAGCTGTTCTCGATGCACTCGGCAGCGTCATGCAGAGTACGTCCCCGCCACCCGCCGCGCTGGTAGCCTAAACCTCACACCACGATCACAGACAAATACTCAGAGGGATATCCTGGGGCGCGATACTACGGAGGCAATGAACACATTGATGCCGCAGAGCGATTATGCCAGCAAAGAGCTCTGCAAGCATTTGGCTTGAGCGAATCGGAATGGGGCGTCAATGTCCAGCGTGAGTCTGCATGCGTTTCTGTAGGCGATCGCAAAGCTGACGAAGCTCACAGCACTTTCCGGATCACCCGCAAATCTCTACGCGTATTCCGCCATCCTCAACACCCACGACCGCATACTCAGCCTCGATCTCCCACACGGCGGCCATTTGTCGCACGGTTACCAGACACCTACGAAGAAGATATCGGCCGTTTCAAAGTACTATGAGACACTGCCCTACAGGCTAGACGAGAAGACGGGGCTTATCAACTATGTGCAGATGGAAGAGCTGGCGACCCTCTATCGTCCAAAAGTCATTGTCGCGGGAACATCCGCGTATAGCCGGCTGATAGAGTACGAGAAAGTGCGCAAGATTGCCGACAACGTCAATGCGTACGTTCTCTCGGATATGGCTCACATTTCTGGACTAGTTGCCGCTGGCGTGATTCCCTCCCCGTTTCCGTACTCCGATATCGTTACCACTACGACCCACAAATCGCTGCGCGGTCCGCGTGGCGCCATGATCTTCTTCCGCAAAGGTGTCAGGCGAGTAGACAAGAAGGGCAAAGAAGAGATGTACGATCTCGAAGGCCCAATCAACTCGTCAGTGTTCCCCGGTCATCAAGGTGGGCCGCACAACCACACCATTACCGCCTTGGCTGTCGCTCTGCAGCAGGCCCAGACCAAGGAGTTCAAGCTGTACCAGCAGACAGTGCTCGACAATGCAAAGTCGTTGGCTCAACGGCTAGGCAATTCCAAGGAGGAGGGTGGCCTCGGCTACAATATCGTGAGTGGCGGTACAGATAATCACCTAGTGCTTGTCGATTTGAAGGACAAGGGCGTCGATGGCGCGCGTGTTGAGCGTGTTCTCGAGCTCGTTGGCGTGGCCAGCAACAAGAATACCGTCCCTGGCGACAAATCCGCCATGAAGCCCGGCGGCCTGCGAATTGGTACGCCTGCTATGACTACGCGAGGTTTCACACCCGAGGACTTCCGTCGGGTTGCCGATGTCGTGCATCGTGCTGTCGGCATCACGCAGAAGCTCGACAAGGATGCGAAGGCGAAAGCAGAGGAAGCTGGGCGAAAGGCTCCTGGAAGCGTTGCCGCTTTCAAGGAGTATGTAGGCGAGGGCGAGGATATCACCGACATCGTAGAGTTGAGGAAAGAAGTGGAGGATTGGGTGGGCACTTTCAGTCTGCCGTGGGTGAAGAGCTCGTAGGTAGTAAGACGTTTGTCCTTAACAATTTCCCGCGTCCAGCACCCTGCCTTGTCATTCTATAGTTCGTGGAACAAGCATTTGCGCGTTGCAGCGATAATGTGGGACCTGGCGTTTGTCGTTGGTACCTGTCTTTGGTATGTACATACTGTTACTTTCACCGTTCACCACTTCTCGCTTTGGAACAATACGAAAGGTTTATTCTGGCATTCACTCGCCTATGCTTACCCACTCCCACATCGACCTACTACGCCAACATGTCCGATCTATTGTGTAAACCTTCGTATTGTCGACGAAATTGACAGAATATATGAGTAGTCCCACTATCCTGAGGCAATTTTCTTCTTCCAAACAGTTCGTACCTGTCCAACATCGTCTTCCCACATTGCAGTCATCAATTCCAAACATCAAAATCCCACAAGCCAGCACGCCAGCACGATGCATTCTCTCGCGCCGATTCACCAGCTTCTTCTCCTGCTCACGGCCTTCCACATCGTCGCCGCTCAGCCGACTACGACATTGTTCACTCTCGACTTGCAGTCACTTTCGCCGGAGTTGCCGCGGGAGTCTCCTGCTTCCTCCACGCCACCTAGTTAGTACATTCACATAACCACCTGCGTCGTAACAGACTAGCCTACGACCCGCCGTTTTTCCAACGCTATATACCTCGACGCCCTTCACGATACACTACATTGACAACAAATCAGCCGCATATACCGCCCCCGACGACACAACAACAACCAAGGCACTTTCTCCCATCCCACTCTCCACCAGACTACCCACCGCCACCGCCACCGCCACCACCGACCCATCCAAACAGAGCCTGGTCGAATGGCCCTCCTGGATGTCCCGCGCAGCGTGGGCACTCGTCGCCTACGACGTTATCGCCGTCGTTTTAGTGCTGTGGCTGTGGGTACGTGGTTACATGGATGACATTTGGTATTGTGGAAGGAGAGAGCGTGCAGAGAGGCGGGATATAGCGGCTTTGTGGACACAGAGGGTGAGTGGAGTGGGAATGGAATTTTTGGTGCACGATGGGGTGGTGGAGAATGAGATGAGGAGGTTGGGGATGGTTTGAAGGGGTTGGTTTGGGGGGTTGAGGGATTGAGGGGTTGTGGGATGTAATATCCATGTGGACATGTCTGTGGTGTCTTTGACGGAATGGCAGGACATTCAGAAGAAACGCACTTTTTGAAATATCTTTATATGGTCATGATCATGATACCAACATAGTTTGTACAAGCAAGACATGTCCATTCAAATTTGCACAAAACCCCAAAGCAAAACCACTTAAAACAGCCATACACAAAGTGAGTGGATGGGCTCCAACTCCCTACAACTTCCTCTGCTCCTTTTTCTTCCCCTCCCCGTCCAAGCCACATCGAGCCAAGCACTCAGCACTTCCCAAAGCAGCACCATAGCTTACGGCAGGAACACGAGAGCCCATGTCCTGGACATTAACGTTGGAATTGCCAAAGGCCGCGCGGACAATGTCCTGCGGCATTTGCCAGAGGCCGTTGAGGATGTTGAGGGTACCCGGGTCGTCAGAATTGAGAGCGCTGACTAGGAAGGCGTTATCGCAGCCTGCTTCCAGATGAGAAACTTGTTGGCGGGAGGGGAAGAGTAGCGGAAAGCTCACCATTGTTTTGCATAGAATGCAAACTCCCTTTAGGAAAAATCGTCATAATACCCGGCGTCAAATTCACCGTCACTCTCCTCAACCCATTCTCATTCCACATATAACTCGTCGTGTTCCCCGTGATAGCCATGACGAGGTTAGTGCCACGCGGATGCTCATGCGGCGGCAGCATAGCGCAAGGACCCAAGTTTAACTGCGCCATTGTCATATCGACGCCCGTCAGGGCCGGAAAAGTCGCCGCGTTGGCATTCTTGACGCTGCCGGGCTTGAAGGCGTCGACGGGCTCGGCATTGGTGAACTCGTAGGTCCAGGCTTCGTCGCTGTCCAGCACGTGATGTCGGTCGTAAGTGGTGGCGGCAAGTTTGAGGCGCGCGTTGAGTTCTGACTTGCTAGATTTGTCGACGGCGATGATGAGGGGAGCGTGCAGAAAGAGGGCTGAAAGGAGGTGGAAGAGAGATGGCATGTCAGTGGTGGTGGATGCAGGTATCCGTGTGGCGGTGGAGTGTTGGTCGTTGGGATAATGTGGTGGAAGTCGAGCTTAACAGTTAAAAACTGTGAGCAAACACCCCAAGATGAGATGCAGTGCTACTAACGTGATATGATGAAGTGCGATGACGAACTGACGACACTAGGTGGTACCCGGGGGAGGGCAGAGATGTGGAGAAAGATGGGATGGCAAGATCACCGAAGCCGAAAAGGGCAGACGGAAAAGCGGGAAGCCGGAGTGTTCTGTCAGATAGGGAAGAATCGTTCGTTTCGTTGCTTGCTCCGACGAATATCGAAACATAGAAAACAAACTGCGCCTTTATACTCTCAGGGGCGAGAACGAGGTTGGCAGCCTTCAGGCAGAGCAGAACGTTGACCGCCTCGCCCATCGTTGTAGCATTCAGCCACGGTTACTCTTGAGGAAAGAGGCGCTTTTAGACAGGCTACGTGTGATGGGGCCGCAGTGATCTGGCTCTGCCGCTTTTCTCGCTTCAAAGGCAATGTCTTCTCCTCTATGTCCAGACCTTGAGCTACGTAGAAATCTTAGACAAATGGTAATAGATCTGACAACCGTATCCAGAGAACTGACTGTCATCCGTCATCATACCCAAGCAAGTAGGTACATAGGTACTTCATGTTGACGCAAAACCCGGTCTGCGGATGGTGTGGTGTGCTTTGGTGCGGATGCACGGACGATTCGGTTCGAGTCTCGATGCGTCTGGTATGCGTGTAATGTGCGACTCTAAAAGGTGGCGATGAGCTCGAGGGTCGTCCTCGTGACGTTGCCTTCCCATTTTAGGGTGCATTCGACCATTACCATAATGTTCAAAAGAGTAGCTTAGCGTCGGCAACTTTCCTACCGCACTCGTCTTTTCCGATCGCAGCGTTCTGTGCGCCCTTTCGTGTCTGTGAGAAACGTCGTAAGTTTATATCACAATGCGAGATCCGTCAATTGTGCTTTCAAAGTTGTCGCCTTTCACGGTCGATTAGCCAGAGGCTGGGAAAGACTGGTGCTGGTGCAAGCTTCCCTCCTGTGTTCTCATCGGCAAGCCACACACATTTGACAGATGTGTTGCACACGAGGTATTTGCGCCTCTCGTCAACGATGCGCCTTAGACGCCACAGTTGCGCAATGGGCAATCTAGTTTGGTCGACTCACATAACGTTGTCCGATAGTGGACGAGATGGTTCCGAAGACAGTTTTCGAGCACTAGATTCCCTGGCCATGGCGTACCTGTGTAAGTGCGACAGTGACTATGAGACGATTGCCAACAACTCATCGGATGGCGGCGTCATACCGCGTTTGTCATACAATGCTGATGTGCGACCATAGAATCTGAACAGGCTGTTGAAGATTGTGACGAACTAGCTAGAGGCTTCTCCATAGTAGGAAGAGTGAGAAGGACCCAACGGAAACCATCGATCGGTGTTTAGACTCCATGTGGTGGCTTGAGTCATCGCTCGCGAAGTGTTGCCCTAGTTTTGATCGAGTCGAGTCAAGATGAGTGCGAACGACCCTGGGAGTGACACTTACTGGTGCGATGGACTTCCCTTCGCAACGCGATCCCGAGCCGACATAAATTTGTCCCGTTGCGACCGATCTGAGAATGTATTTTCATGTGGTGACTGCAAAGTCGGCAAGATTGATTCAATTCTTGCTTGCTGGAAGCTTAGACCTTACAAAGTAGCGGTGTATGGTATGCTGCACATCGTCGCTAGATCGCCCTTAATTGACTGTGCTGTCGTCCGGACCGCGCTTTCGGTCTTGTTTGTCATCGTGAGCCAACAAGTGGGAGCTTCGATCGCTTGACTAGATGTTGAAGTAGGGTTGCGAACGTATCACATGCGTCGAGCATCACGTCCTAGAAATCTATTTGAGCCAATGTAATCTAGAGTGCGGTACGCTTTGCGAGATGAAGCTAGAAGCAGTTGCATTAACGCCATGTGAAAGGTGGACAGAACCGGACACTGCAAGTTGGTGCCTTCAAAGAGCTCGGCTAACAACCGCCCGTGCATGCCTATATGTCCTTCATTTGAGTGTCGTGCTTCTCTTGATGTCGCATGAGATAGGAGGTGATGCCCCAGATACCTCGCATGGCTTCTGTTCGATCCTCGAGATCGAATAGGTCAAACCATCGCGTTCTGTATAATTGGGGAGAGTACCAATTAGGATCAGACGGTGTCTCTTTGGGGAGTGTGCCTTCGGTGAGGTATTGGATGTAGCATGGGTGCACACGCAGCCTTAACACACTGATGTGATGATTCAGTGAGGACACCATGAAGATCTGTGTACTTGTTAATAAAGCTGAACGGTGAGGCTGTGCCAGGACTTACATCGTCCCACTCGACGTTGCAGTCTCTCCCAATGGCCTCATACACGACTTTCGGATCCCAGAGCGGTAGACCGGGCTTGATGATCTTCCACGTCTCTGCTGGCGTTCGTCTACGGCGATCTTTCGGACCCAGTTGAAGCTTGATTGATGCTTTCTCCTCCGATTTCGATGGCGCGTCCTCTGACGCCACTTCAGTGGTGCCCGCAGCATCTCCAATCTCTCCGCCAGGACCACCACCCCAGCGATGACGGGTAGTCCACCATTTTTCTTCGCCACCTCTAGACTCAACCTTGCCCTCCCTTGCTCTTTCTTGGGCCAATAACAACATTCCGCCCAGCTCTCGAGCCGTATCAAGTATGGACTCGGCCTGTAGATCTCCACCGGAGCCGAAGTTGGTGTCCGCCCTACACTGAATGCCCATCACGGGGCCTTCCATCCAACCCTGACGCGCCTTTGTCCTGTCTTGAGGGGGTCGCCAGGCAGCAGAGCTCATGCGCACCGGAAAGCGCATGCGTTCAAGGAGCAGCACTGGCGGACGACGATGCGGTGCGAGCGTAACGCCGAATGCCCATGTTATTGGTTCTAGAAATCCGCGCACGCAGTCCAGTCGGTATTGGTCGGGCATTTCAGCACCATTACCAATGCGATAGCCCTTGTATGATCCATTGCTCAGGTCTGCGGGCTTCTCCGTAGGGATTCGCACGTTTGTAACGCCAGGGACCTTTGGCGGCGCCGCTCGCGCTGGAAGACCCCTGCTCGATGCTATCGAGATAGATGGCGTGAAAGCCGTTACGTTCTTAGACTCGACAGAGCTTGCAGGCTGAGATATGGTGCTGTTACTGCTGACTTGTGTTTTGGCCTTTTTGCGCGGTTCCTCTTCTGTAGCTTCGTTGCGAGGCACAGGACATGTGTCGTTTTCATTCAGATTATCAAGCTCAGAATGAGTGACAGTTGGTCGATCATTTGTATTCTCGAGACTGTCAGTGCGAGGGTTTGGATTTGTAGCACCACTTCGGTCTTCATCAGAACCCTTTGGTTGGGGAGGCAGATATTCATCGAGTGAAGTATCCCAGTAATATGCTAGGTTGTCAAGGCCTTCCCAGAACTTTCGAAAGTGGGCCAACCGTAGTGGCACTCGAATACCGCTCGCTTTGCGCGTCAAGTTCGAAAAAGCGTCTTCGTTTCTGAAAGACAGCTCCTTCGCACGGACTAGAAATTCGCCCCGGTCTGGAACCCTCCTGCCATTGCAGAGAAGTCTCACAACTGGCTCCGTTGAGCTTGGTTCGCTCTGATCGGACGTGTGCAGCCAGGACTTGGGGGGTAGGTGCGATCGCGCGTCGTTTGACACAGAGTCGAGAAGTGTTTCAAAGTCGCATTGTGGTTCGAACGACACATTCAGCAGTGCCAGTGTATCCACGGTGACATCGGCCGGCTTTTTCAGTTTGAGAAAATGCGCTCTGACTCCAGGAGAAGGACGGTTGGTCCAAGTCGGCGGAATGTCCGGCGCAGGAGGAGAAAGAGACGGAAAGGTTACAGGTGTCGGTTGTGAGGGCGGCGCTCTCTCCTGCTGATTATCGTGCTGGCCTGCAAGAAGGCTACCTACGTGGAAGGACTATATCAGCCATGATAATTCGCGTGCACGGTGCAGATCAGCTGAAACGTGTGGGATCGTTGGTGAGATGGAACCAAACGGCACGAAACATGAGGAACCAAGAAAGATTGATGCTCGCTACAAGATGTCGGTTGCAACCAGCAAAAGGTTGCGTCGGGGATGGGAGGCATTGGTCAGACCCGGGTCGGCCCTGGAGACTAGCCATGGTGGGATGTGGCGTTGCACTGCGGGAGGGAGCGAGGACGACCACAGGGAAGCGTTGTAAAGAGATGCTTGGGGTAAGGCCTAGACGGGAAAACCTACTGTTAAAGGTGAACATGGCGGCGATGCTACGAGAGCTTCCTACGGTCCATTGGCGGGCGAGGACGGGGGGTCTGGCGTTCGTTGTGGAGGTGTGAAGCCGCCGCCGAGAATATGTCGCCTACCAAGCGCTCGCACCTCCACCTGCGCGCCTATGGGTGTGCGTCGGCTCGGGCGTGCATGCTCGCTTTTCGTCCTGTTCCGAACCGCCGCTCAAATCGCGGTTGAAAACGTCCGAGCTGGGCAAGGTAACACTTCAGTGATGCTGTCCGATGGTGTTTTGCTGTGTCGCTCCTGCTCCTGCCGCAGGAGATGTCTAACGTACTGAGCAAGCTTCACGTGTGCATTCATGCTTCCGACACATCCTACAAACCGAAGTCGCCTTGCAAAGCGAAGAAGAGAGCATCAGAAGGTAGTCTACGCGCCCTGCTTCGGCGGATAGACCTACCGCTCTAAAGTCACGTGTCGCGACTCAGGTCGGCCTCTTGGCTGATCGTCACCATTGGACGCCGGTGCCCTCAACACCATCGACCACTCATACCGGCGCACCCCTCGCGGCCTGCATGGCCTGACCAGCATCTACCGTCACTCTCTGGGCTGAGACGGCCATGCCACTGCCTTGTCGGCAGTGCGATGCCTCCCGCGCTTCATGTGTGTTGGAATCGTTGCCCAAAGCGGCACCTGAAGCCACTCAGGTTTCAGAACTACTCAAGCGCGCCATGTTATGCCAACGGTTCGCAGCCATCCGGCTGCTCTTCGAACCGCCGCCAGCAACCCTCACAGTGTCTTCATATCCACCAGCAATTTGCAAAAGCCTCAGTTCTCGATTGATATGCTGAACGCGCCCGCGGCACTTTGACCTGTCTTCTTCCGTCTCTCCTCTTGAGTCTTTGTCGGCGTTTCCTTCTATGAGTGCGTATTCTGCATGGCCACTCCGCAAGATCTCACGACGACGGTGAGTGGGAGAAGATGTACTCGCTCCCGGGCCCGAACGGCGGCCACATCGACTCTCACTTCGACTGAGGCAGCAGCTGCCCCCACTGAAATTACTTCAACCACCACGCAGGAGGTAGCGCAGACACAGCCGACGACTGCTGAAGCTCCGCCTCCACCTCCACCTCCACCTCCACCGTCTTCGACAGCAGCGACAGATGCAGCGCAACAAGCGCCCCCACCGGAAGTAGCGTCCTCGACGACAGGTACGAGCAGCGCAGTCTTACCCTCTACGCAGCCTTCTGCTCTGGCAAGCCTTGGACCTTCCGTGGCAGTAGCTGCAATTCCGGATCTTGCGTCAGACATCGACACGACGCAGGCTGCTGTCTCTGCCGCCGCCGAAGCCACTGCAGCACCCTTGACGACTTCAAATGCAGCATCCTCTGACGCGATACCTGCAGCTATAACATCAAACAACGCGCCGTCTTCAACGCTTGCGTCTGTGACTTTAACACAGTCATCTGTCGCGACACTCCCTGATCAATCTGCTTCATCTCAAGCACCGCCAGACCAACCCGCTTCTTCCGAAGCACCGTCAGAGTCCTCAACAGGCGACCAACCAGAGCAGTCGCAGAACCAGCCAGATGAGTCGCAGCCCTCGGAGACAGGAATACCGCCTGGAGGCGAGGCTGGAGTCGGTTCACCAGACCAGGGAACTGAACCACAAGGCGGTGGGCTTACCCTTTCTGCCACCGGTGAGACGAACGTCGCAGGCATTGCCGGAGGTGTAGTTGGCGGCTTTGTGGCTATCGCAGTCATCAGCGCACTGCTATTCCTTTGCCTCAGGAGACGCAAGACGGGGACTTTTGAACGATGGCAACGGAAGATGAGCGAAAAGGAATCCGGGGATGGTGGGATCCAGGCCAAGTTCAAAGTCGTCGCCGAAAAACTGAAAGCTATACCCGCTAGCGTTGGCATCTTGTTCGCAAAATTAAAGGGCAACAAAGCAGGGCCGAATTCGAATCCTTACCGGAGGCATACTGTACGCAGCAGTATCAGTTCGGTATACTCCGCAGGTTCAAACGGCCGCGCTCCATCAATCAGCGAGACGCCCGGGAATTTTAGACAGCAGCTCCGCGGATTTGGTGACCGGATGCCGAGTCTCAAGAGGTCGAGGTCGTTGTTGCAGAAGAAGCCAGACAGTTTTGTCACAGGCAGCAAATCGCCCTTTCCTGGCATCGTGGACGATCCTGTGCGGCGCAACAGTAAGGGGCTTGAGGACCCCTTCCAGGACCCAGAACCTCCCAAGATGTTCTTGTTGATGAATCCTGACCCGCCGACGCCGGGAGCAGGTGGTCTGCAAGATCAACAACGTGGGCCCCTGACCCCGAAACCTACCGCCATCTCCGAACGTTCCAAAGATCCCTTCGCCTCCATCATGAACGAGCTTGACAAGCTCAATGGTAGTGGAACGCCCGAATGGCTTAAGGAAGCCGCTCAGGCACACAAACGGACCACGAGCGTTACAACCGCCTTACGTTCACACCCTCCCTCCAACTACACTGCTTCCATCTACACCCAAGCAGAAAACCCGTTCTTCGACCCCTCCGACGCACCACCAGTCCCCACACAGCCTCTACCACCAAATCCTCCTGCGCGCGTGGCCAATGCCTATGGGCCACTTCCTGCTTTCAACGCAACATCAAGCACCATTTCTCGCGACTCGGACGTATCATTCTACTTGGGCGAGCCAGGACCTAGTCGACCCAGCACAAACATGTTCGGCTCAAGAGTACGCCAGTCCGATCCGTTTGATCTCGATCGGCCTGAAGTACTCAGCTTCGGTGCCGTCAACGGACGAGGAGTACGCGCAAGTGTAACGCGACAGAATTCGCGAGCAAGAAGGAGCAATGTACCAAATTGGGTCAATGTCAACGAGGGGCCTTACAAGCGAGATAACACGGGACCCGGTCCAACGAGAAATCCGAGTGGGAAGAGATGACGATGAAGAAGATGACGAAAGCATAGCATTTCACTTTTCACAAGCGCGAAGACCACGCAAGTTGCAGCCCAAGGCGCACAAGACGTGAATGACGACAAACCCGCGCAAGTCTCACCGGTCACGCCGTTGAGCACAAGATGTGGAAGAACAGCGACGGAAATTAATGAGCAACAACTACGGCGATAACGATATATATTCTCGGTTGCCTGGAGTATGATGGCAGGAAGTATTCCGTCGGATCCATCGTCAGCAACAACATTTGTTGGGATAGGAAGAGGAGGGTGTTTTTTTAGTGTAATGCGGTCCGTTGCATATTTTCCTTTTCTGTCCGGTCCGGTTCGATTGAAGTTAACCTATTTTCCTGTTAGCCTGTAGCATAGCCTAGTCTAGTGCGTCTCCACCTGTTAGAATACCCATTTCGATCTACCAGACGCTCGTTATGCGAAAATGCATCTGTTACCGACAATTCACTCTACTTCTCACGCGCTCATCTAGATCGATCGTGAAGGCTCTAGAACGGCCTGTGTGTTCTATATGGGTCGCTGGTTCCAAAGTCCCTAAATTTGGCCTTAAAACACATGTCCCTCCACATTTACACCATACGCTCGCTCCCCTCAAGTGCTTAGCACAAACCCCTATTTAAAGCCGTCATCTTATATAGACCACACTTCCCCAACATGTCAACGCCACATGTTCTCGTTTATCCAGTAGCCATTTCGGGAGCATCCCTTCCCGCCAAGGCGTTGCCGGGTGTCGTTGAGCTTCAGCATGAAACATGGCATTTGTCAAATCCCTTCGTTTCATCCTTCCACACACCACACCTGCATGTCCTAAATGGGAACGTGTGGCCTGAGGATTTGAGAACGTGTGTTATGCATGGCGTGATAGTGGCGGAAACGTGCAGAAGGTGTGGTACGGAACGCGGGTTTGCAATAAAGATGTGGCGGGTTTGCGGGTGGAAGCGTGGCATGGATAAGATCTGCTTGAATGCAGGTGCAGAGGAGATGAGATGGCTTAGGACGGGCTTCGAGAATGGCGGGAGAAGCGGAGTCGGATCGTGCCGATGCAGGTGGAATCATAGTACTGGCTTGAAGGGTCTCGAAGTATGCCACGAGGAAATGCCAACCTATTGGGTTGAGACAGTGAGCCGTCTCCTTTTTGTTGCACTGAGCGTATTCGAAAGCTGAGCAGTTTATCTTTTTCTTCTGCTCGGTATCCTCATTGCTGTAAGCTCACCTCGAAATCACAATATGTATCTGAACCCCTTATTGTCGATTTCCGTGACATCATGCATTCCAGCTTCAACCGCAGCCTTCTCTTCCTCGTCGGTCAGATGGATTCCACTCGCCGATTCCCGGTCGCGCTTCTTGTTCTCGTTCCACATGTATGCGAAAAGTACCAGCACCGCGATGAGCTTGACGCAGTATCCGACCAACATCCTGCGGGCTCTAGTTAGCGCATCGAACATCTCTCACAGCAGACAAGACACTTACGCAATATACGCACTATGATACCCCGGCTTCTCACTCGATTTGAAAGTCTGCGGCCCAATGATGTTTCCCACACAATAGCCAGTAAAGAGTGCCGCCCCCGTCAACTGCTTCTTAGTGTAACCCGCGACATTGCTACTCACAATCGTTAGGCTGATGCTGAAACCGAGACCCTGGAAGTAACACAGCCAGAGGGCAACCAGACGGCCCCATTTGTTGGAGGCTGGCAGAGCAACGAGCATGGCTGCGCCGATGATGCAGAGCAGGTTGGCGACTGTCATGGTGATGCAGCGCGAGTTGGGCCAGTGCGTGCAGATGAAGCCGCCAGCGAGGAGGGAGAGGAATTGGACGGCCCCACCGGGAATCTGAAGATATTGGGTTCCGAGCGTGTCGACGCCGAAGGATTTGATGATCAAAGAGCTGAACTGGAGGACGTTAGCGTGGGAGATGCTGAGAGTACGAAACATACACTAGTCAAAGCGGCATTAGGAATTTGCGCGCCAGTGGCCATGACGAAGAGGATCCAGGTCTTCGGATCTTTAAGCGTTTGCCATGCCTGATACTTCTTGAAATGCCGGTTCTTGACGCCTTGTCGGTTCCCGGCAACGCGTTCGACGGCAATGATGCGCTGACGCTCCGTCAAGAAGTGGGCTGTGGTAGGGAGATCCGGGAGGAAAAGAAGCGTGACAATTCCCATCAATGTGCTGGCCGACCCAAAGATCAGGAAAACGTACATCCAACGAGGCAAGCCTGTGGTGATGTGGCCGACAGCGTAGCCGATCAGTCCGCCAAACATTGTTGCAATGCCGTTCGTGCAGTAGTATGATTCTAGGCGAAGTGGCTGTTCCGCGCTTGTATACCACATGCTCATGATCAAGACGAAACCGGGGTTGACGGTGGACTCGAGCAGACCCAGCAAGAAACGGTTCGTAGCCATGCCGGCAAAGCTGCTGCAAGCGGGTGTTGTCAGGAGAATCACGCCCCATCCTAAAGGTTTGTCAGTCACTACATCTGGTTGGATTCTGACGAAGCTCACCTATTGTTGCCGTTCCGATAAACTTGGCTATAGGAAGGCGTTGAAGCAGGTAACCAGATGGATACTGTCCTACAAGATACCCAAAGTAGAAGATGGATCCTTATATAATCAGCTTTGATCCACAATTGATATTCATCGTCGACTTACCCAGCCACGAGTAATCCTGCCCGGATAGATTCGTTCCCTCTTCGAGCCCGAATGCGCTTGCGTAGTTGATGCCATTCTTATCCAGATACTGCAATAGATAGATGAAGAACAGGATGGGCACAATCCGGGTATCGATCTTCTTGAGAACCGTTTTCGCCTCTCCAGCTTCGACTTCTAGCCCTTGGTTCTTCTTGTACACCTCATAGGTATCGTCGACTTGCGAGGAGGCTTCAGATGAAAGGCGGGGCGAGGGTTGTATAGCCTCGATCTCCTTGTCAAGTGCGGTGATGGAGGCCATCTTGCGACTTTAGGTGACAGGACGGGAGCCATGTACCTTTGTATAAGTCGAATGGACCGAGTCATGGCCTCCACATTTCATATCATACGATGTCAAGAAGTGGCATTCTTTTAAAGACCCAAGAACGAAGCGATCCACCGTCACGCTGGGCCTAATCCATCATTATTCCCGGACTAAGGAACGCTCAAGGCCCAGGTACAGTTACCGCGAAGACAAGAAATTGCCGTCATTGGGCGGTGTGCGAACGTGGGGATGGTGCAAGTGGTTCGGGTGTAAGCTGGAAGACTATGGCGACATCAGATGCTGGGTTGACGCGAGCGCCGATCTGACAGCCCACAGGACGTAGTGGACGTTGACCACCCTGGCCATGACGGAAGGGGCTGGCTAAGCGTAAGCTTGTAAGTGCAAGCGTGTAAGCGAAAAGACAAGAACACATTGTGACTGAGGGCGCGTCGAAAGGGTCATCAGTTTTCGGATGCGTAGTTTGGGCTGTTTGGGGGGTGCGTTCCGCGCTCACTACAGGTTATCCGTGGTCTTTCGCCGTGTCAAAGCGGCAGGAATAGAAACGCTGAGAACGTATGCGGTTTGCTTTTAAGAGCCTGTCCGATGCGCTACGGAAGAGGCATTGCTTGTCGTCAAGGTACCAGGCTGGGGTGGCAGATGGGTGTCATTTGGTGAGATTACGTAAGCTGTCGCATCTTCAACTCCCAAAGACAAACAAGCCGCATCGTCGAACCAACATCTCTCGCTTGCGCAGCGGCGATGGCATGCTAGTAGATTGAGCAAGACCGTGAGATCATCCGCAAGAACCTGCGAAACTGCCTATGCACTCATCTTCAGAAACCCCCGCGCGAGATGGATACGTGAAGGAGGAATGTTGGAGTGCAGACGCTGGGTATATTATTCTAAATTTTTATCTCCGCAGCCTTCCTCAGCCGGTTCATGACTGCAGCTGCAATATCATTGCCAACACCATCGTCAATGCCTTCGACGAATATGACATCGACCTCCCTCTTATCAAGCTCACGGAGCGCGGAGAACAGACCTCGCGCAACTTCTTCGGTCGAAGTGCCGAGCGCGATATCCCAGACAGATATCGGGTGCGATACCGACGTTTGGAGGATGTGGTGGCTGGCGTGGGGAATCTGGTGCTGGATAATAGAGCGCAGAAGGTTGGAAAGAGTCGGGTTGGAGCTATCAGCGAGCGGAGCTGGGGCAGGTTCCAAGACGCCATTCGTCGTTCCTGTCGCGGCCATTTCCTCTTCGACGGGCAGACCTATGACCTTCGGCCACAATTTTGATCTGATGATGCCGACACTCTTGTAGCCCTTCCCTTGACCCACGATATCCTCCTGAAGCGGCATCTTCGCTCCAGCTTCATACAGAATCACAGTAGCCTTCGGAGAGTAATGTCTGTACTTCATTCCTGGTGCCCTCGGCTTGATACCCTGCTCATGGTTATCTTTGTATCCCACCACAACATCCTCCCATCCAGGACATTGTCGCAACTGCTCAACTGTGACTCCACCCGGGCGGAGAATGGTCGGAGGAAGTGACAATCCGTCAACGACGGTGCTCTCCACACCGACTTCGCAAGGTCCACCGTCAATGATGGTGTGTATGCGTCCGTCCAGGTCATTCTTTACATGCTCGGCAGCGGTAGGTGAGGGTCTTGTGGACGCATTTGCGGAGGGTCCAGCGAGTGGTACACCGGCGAGTCGCATAAGTGCGAGCGAGAGGATACTGCGAGGCATACGGGCGCCGAAAGTGTCTAAGCCTGCAGTGACCTCTGGTGCTAGCACCGATCCCTTGGGGGCCGGTAGGATAACAGTGAGCGGTCCAGGCCAAAATTTCTTGATCAACGGCTTGTAGATGTCAGGAATAGGATCGGGGCCTCCATGATGCGCTTCTTGACCTCCTAGAATCAGATTACGCAATTGTGCTATCGAATGGACGTGGACGATGAGAGGATTGTCCGCTGGTCTCCCTTTGGCAGCAAAGATGGCGCGCACAGCGGAGCTTCTGGTCGCATCTGCACCAAGCCCATAGACAGTTTCTGTAGGGAATGCGACAGGGGTGTCCGTCTCCCTTAGCTCTTTTGCTGCCCTCTGCAAGTTTTCAAACGCCTGTCCTTCCTCATATTCAATATCCCATTCCTCCACCAATGGTTCCTCTTCGGACTGCTTTATAACAAGCTTTCCCAGCTTAGTGGGGTCGACGGGAAGAATTTCAGTCTCCATCATGTATTCGGGTATGCGGTAGAAATAGGGAGCGTCGGCTCTCAGCGCGGAAGGAGGAAAAGGCGTGGGTGCTGATGCAGCGACGGGAGACAGATTCTGCTGTGCTCGAGTGTACGAGGCGAAAGTGCGTGTGAAGTGTACATTTGGGATGCGGAGGTGGCGTATTAGCATCAGAACATTGCTGAGCAGCGTGGAGTGGGAGGCTTGCTCGTAAATTTGTGACTCGGAGGTCCGCTACGTGTAACAAATGTTCCGCTCTAACGCTTACGTCATGCAAGGGTAGAGAGCCACTGTAACATCGACGGGAGCACGATTGAAAAAGTTACATTACACCAAAATGCACAACAAAGACAGTAAATAAAAATGAATCGAGACCAGTCCGTGAGCAGCCTAAGGCTTTCCAATAATGTTCGTTGATCAATGCAAGCATACAAAAATGATCCAAATCCAGCAAAACACCGACGCCAACTTGCTCCTATCCCTACATGATCAAAAGGGTATCCCAACGCCGCTGCAAAGGTAGGCAGACCCGGTTCCAAGATCAAAGCCAAAGAAGCCCTCTTTATGCCTCCACAACAATCTCAGCAGACGGTATGGGGGCCGCGGGTGTTGCTGAAGCCTGTGTCGCTTGTGCTGCATCTCTAGCTTCTGCAGCTTTTATCGCCTCCGCGCCAGAGACATCAGTCTCAGCCCATGAGCCCCAAAGACCTCGCTTGGCGCGGATCTTGATCAAGCTGCCCAGTTCGTTCTCCTTCTGTTGCTGCTCAACCTTGATGGCGTCTTTGGTAGCCAGCACCAGAACCTCATTGAACATGCGGGCGACATCTGCCTTGGTCGTGTTGTCTTCGGGGAACATGCCCTGGAAGGATACAGCAGTATTCACCCGCTCCTCCTCGCTGGTCTCGGCTGCATCGCCGAAAACCTGTCGCAGCAGATGAACGGCATGCTTTGTCTCAAGCGAAACCACTCCGCTGTCTGCGGGGTACAGGAGGGGGACAGTGGTGTCGTCGAAATTGTCGATAGGGCCGGGTGAGAGGCCCTCCTCTTCATCGTCTTGCGGAATGGCCACCCCCTCGTCGGGGAGCTCGAGCATCTCGTCTGCTTCTTGCCCAAGCGAGGTGTCTCCACCAATGTCCACATTGACATCCTCTAGCAGAGGCTCGTCCTGCTCAAATTCCAATTGAGGCGTCTTCTCAGCGCCTGCACTTGCTTGGTCGTCGGCTGTTTCCACATCGGCAATTCCACTGTCTCGTTTTCGCTTGTGGGTGGGGCGCGAAACGACCTCCAGAGATAAGATGCCTCGGAGCTCAGGAGCCCACCCTTGACTCCGTCCATCGCCAAGAATGCTAGACACGAAACCACCCGACTTCTGCATGTTCATCAAGGTCATAAGCAGAGGGTCGCGGGGTAAGAACGAAGCAGGTTTGAGGATATTGTCACGGTTGTTTTGCTGAGCGCGGATCTCGGTGCTGGACAGTTGTGTTTGGGTGTCCTGGTGTATCAGTCTGCGGCGTTTGGCCCGGGCCTGGTGCTCGACCTCTTCCTCTTCTTGCTCCTCCTCAGGTCCGGGCTGGAAGGCGCTTGTGTTTTGGACTTCCTGCTCCAGCTCGCGTTCTTCGTCCTCGCCGAGCTCTGAAAGTGGGGACGCGGATCGCTCGCGGGCAGCTGCTTCAGGCTGGCCAGCTACTGTAGGCTCTTCTAGATCTAGCTCTGTCATACCACCCATTTGCATGTCGGCGTCGTCCATGTGAAATTCCGGAGCAGCAGGCATATCGGTGAGATCGTCGCCGAGGTCGATACCCAGATCGTCTTCTCCAAAGTCTTTCAGGTCTGTACCAAACTCTTCGGAAGCGCGTCGCTCAAGCGGGGCGTCACGACCCCGCTCGATACTCGTACCTTCGTCAAACGGAGCTTCGGGGATATCTAGGTTTTCGCCAAAGTCCAGGCCGAGGTCGTCCCCGTCGTCCAAGATTTCGGGCTCGGCGCGGGGTTGCTCCACGCTGGTGGACAGAAATTGGCTGCTGTCCCAATCGGGTATAGGCATGTCAGGTAGAGCGAGACCAAGTTCCAGAGGTAGCGAGAAGAGGAGTGAAGGGTCTGGCATGGGTGCGAGTAGGTCAATGTCGGTGATGGCGTCGGGCAGTGTCAGCGCGGCAGGGTTGGAGAGATAGGCGTGGGCGGGCATGTCGATGTTTCCGGGCTTGAAAGCCTGTCGCGACAGGTTAGCCATGTGGACGCGATGTTGCGCACATTAGTCTTACCATCTTGATCTTCCAAAGCGCGTCGCTACAGTCGTCCAAAAGATAACGCGCTTTCCGGCTGTAGATGCGGACAACGCCGAGTAGCAAGGAGCCGCTCAAACGGAGCGAGAACGGGGCACGCGGGCGCATGATCTCGCTGATGTCCTCGTCGATCTTGTCCTGCAGCACCTGTGCCTTGGTGAGCTTCTTCTCGACGTTGGCGGCCATCCAGACGCGGGCCAGCGCCCCGGACCGCTGCAGCAGCTCGGTCGGATAAAACATGGCGACGGCGGAATTGGCGATGGGTTGCGTATGGGTGGTGTTTTGGTCCTGAACTTCCAAGGAGTTGCGGTATGAATGGTTTCCGGTGTGCGCGCGCGATCTTGTTTTGTTTTGGTCCTGGCGCGTCAAGTGTAGCGCCGATCGCGGGAGGGAACTATGGCGCAGCTGGCGAGATTCCTGGCGCAGTGCGCGCGCGAAGCTGTCACGACGGCAGTGAAGGGTGGTGTGGTTGTCCGGCGATGAGTGAGGTGGGAGAGGGTGGACAGCTCGGCGAGTCGCAATCCAACATGAGGCTGGGTGGCTGGGAGAGGGCCGCGCGATCTGCACGAGTCTTGGCATCCGCTTAGGTAATTTCAACATGTCGCAAGAGACACCAAACTGGAGCTGCACTGCGCGCCGACGCCCACCAGGCTCTGGTGCACGCAGACGATGGCATAGAGCCTCCGATGTGTCCGTCCCGGATATTGATATATGCGCGTTGCATCGAGCACGAGATGGTGCCTTTCCTGCGCCAGTCCCACGGCACCATTGACAAGACCCGTTCGTGACCATCGAGCCATGACTACGACGACGATCGACTTGTTGACAACTCGATGCTATCGCAGACAGCCCGGCCCACACGCGCAGCAGCAGCATGGGTACGTGCTTATAAGATGGCGGCGAAGCACGGCAAACACGCCGTCACTTGACGAGCGGCCCGATGCGGCATGGTCAAGGCACCGTCTGTGAGACTCTCCACGCATGGATGCAACCGTGTGCAGCAGCTGGGCAGAGGGTGCATGGGGAGCTCTGCAAACAGCAGGGTTGGAGCCGTCGTCTCCGCCCGGCTGAGACCAATTAATCTTTGCTGGCCGGATGCTGGACTGCTCGTGAAACTGGGATGCCACCGCCCGACCCCTGGAGCCGCGCTGCTCTGCGCGAGAGGCGCTCGGTCGCGCTTGACGTTTAATCCATCGGCACAAGGTCCACGTACGTGCTACTGTACAGATTCGACCACCTACACGCGCCCGCACTCTGAGCGTCGCCTACTCCTTCCAGACACATGTGTTTCCCAGCATCAATGCGATAGCGAGCCTATTCATAGTCTCTCACTCCTTGTCGGCCGTCCGTCAAGCCACGTTTAGAGCGCCGCAACAGTGGCCTTTGGCCATGCCAATATGTCCAGAGCCTCTACGCCGTCGCTACCACTGTATCATGCCGCCGCAAAACCGGACAAACCCTCTCGCCCTACGTCGCCCTTTCTGCAACCCCCAGAGCCGCCACGACGACGCGCAACACCCGCGGTAAACTTCCCAATGCGCTTGTGCTGTAGCAGACCAGAACTAACGCAGCAGGCGATGTAGTCGTTAACATCCCAATACACACTCCTCTCCTCCCAAGAAACGGCTCAAAAGCTCTCCACGTCGGTGACGCACGGTCTCTCTCCGTCCTCCGCGTCCGCTCGTATACACACCCACGGCACCAATGAGCTTCCGCACGAAGAGCCGGAGCCATTATGGCTACGCTTCCTCAAGCAGTTCAAGGAGCCATTGATATTGCTACTACTAGGTTCCGCGGCTGTGTCGCTATTCATGGGCAACCTGGATGACGCAGTCAGCATAGCAGCAGCCGTGACGATTGTGGTAACAGTGGGCTTCGTGCAGGAATATCGGTCGGAGAAGTCGCTCGAAGCGCTAAACCAGCTGGTACCACATGCCGCCCACGTCATCCGTGCTGGAGTTGAACACCGGCGCAATGGTCGCGCGCCGAATGATCTTGGTGCCGAGGGCGTCGAGTTGGACGACTTGAAGGACACGGCAGCGTCACTAGAAGCTGCCGAGGGGCTTTCGAGCACCATCTCTGCGACGCTGCTGGTGCCTGGGGATCTTGTCTTGTTCCACACCGGCGATCGCATCCCGGCAGACATCAGAATCACGCATGCGGCAGATCTTACCATTGACGAATCCAACCTCACGGGCGAAAATGAGCCGGTACCGAAAGCGCCTGACACCGTCGAGTCCTCTACCGGGCTACAGCGCTCACAGTCACCTCTCTATGCCTCCGAGGCTGCCGGCACGGTCGGTGCCGACATTCGTCTCAACGATCAGAAGAATATTGCTTTTATGGGCACATTGGTCCGCTCTGGATACGGACAGGGACTGGTAGTTGGGACCGGCGGGAACACTGAGTTTGGAGCCATCTCGGCTTCTCTACAAGAGATTGAAAGCCCACGAACACCTCTGCAGCTCTCCATGGACAGACTTGGAAAAGAGCTCAGCTACATGTCGTTTGGAGTCATTGCATTCATCATTCTTGTCGGCATGTGGCGGGGCTGGGAGTTTCTGGAGATGTTCCAAATTGGTGTTTCGTTGGCCGTTGCCGCGATTCCCGAAGGTTTGCCCATTATTGTCACCGTCACTCTGGCGTTGGGAGTGCTCAGAATGTCGAAACGTGATGCTATTGTCCGGCGCCTGCCCAGCGTCGAGACACTTGCATCGGTCAATGTGATTTGTAGCGACAAGACGGGTAAGTTTGAAAGAAGGAGAAGCGATGTGAGTCGAGCTGATAACTAAAGGCACTTTGACGACGAACCACATGACGGTGACGAAGATTTGGCACTTTGACGAGCCGGCTCCGATAGATGTGAATAAAAAGACCGACTCCGACGCTCTCGACTCCCCTACACGAACAGTGATCCGGATTGGTAATATTGTCAACAATGCACGCCTTCTCGGGACACGTGCAGCTTCGACAGCTGCCGTCTTGTCCTCTACCATGGGCGATGATTCTTCCGGGGCAAAGAGTCGGTGGGTAGGCCAACCAACAGACGTGGCGCTGCTCGATCTGGTGGATGCATTTGGAGAAGACGACGTCCGCGAGAGGATTGGAGCACGAAAATATGAAACGCCTTTCAGCTCTGAACGCAAGTGGATGGGAGTCGTCATCAAAAGCAGCTCCGGTACCGACCTTACTCCAGGTCCAGACGTGGCGTACATCAAGGGTGCGCTGGAAAGAGTGCTCGATCGATGCGATACCTATGTCAATTCCCAGGGACACGAAGTCCCCTTGGATCAAGAGCGTAAGCAGGAAGCCATCAAAGCTGCCGATACAATGGCACAGGATGGACTCCGAGTACTTGGGTTCGCAAGCGGTGCGTCAAGAGACGGCCGTAAGTCGCCAAGTAAAGGCACCAGCGGCGCCACCACACCAGTCCCGTTGTCTGGCCTCGGAGAAGACGAACACTATCGAGGACTGGTATTTGCTGGACTCGTCGGTATGAATGACCCACCACGGAAAGGCGTGGAGCGGGCTATTCGGCGATTGATGGCTGGCAAAGTGAAGGTGATTATGATCACTGGTGATGCAGAAACTACCGCAGTCGCCATTGGCAAAAAGCTCGGCATGCCCATCAGCATGAACTCCTCCATTGGTCGGTCCGTACTTCGCGGTGACGAGCTTGACCAGATGAGCGAGGAAGAGCTCTCACAAGCGATTGCCACAACATCCATCTTCGCGCGGACGAGCCCCGAACACAAAATGAAGATTGTCCGCGCGCTCCAAGCTCGCGGAGACGTCGTCGCCATGACCGGTGACGGTGTTAATGATGCCCCAGCGCTGAAAAAAGCAGACATTGGCATCTCCATGGGCAGACTAGGTACCGACGTTGCCAAAGAAGCCGCAGATATGATCCTCACGGACGACAATTTCTCCACAATCTTGAGCGCCATCGAAGAAGGAAAAGGCATCTTCTACAACATTCAAAACTTTCTCACTTTCCAGCTCAGCACTAGCGCTGCCGCACTCAGTCTCGTTCTCTTCAGCACTTTTCTCGGCTTCCAGAATCCGCTCAACGCTATGCAGATTCTGTGGATAAGTATGCATTCCTACGATTCACATCTGGAAAACTTACTAACAGAAATAATAGATATCCTCATGGATGGTCCGCCTGCCCAGTCTCTCGGTGTCGAACCCGTCGACCCAGCTGTGATGTCGCGTCCGCCTCGGCCCCGACAAGCACGCGTCCTAACCCGCGCGCTCATTCAACGCGTCCTCCAGTCAGCAACTATCATTATGCTGGGCACCCTTACGACCTACTACCGCGAAATGAGCGCCGACGGCGAAATCACCTCCCGTGATACGACCATGACTTTCACCTGCTTCGTCCTCTTCGACATGTTTAACGCGCTCACTTGTAGGTCCGAAAGCAAGTCTGTTCTCAACGGCGAGATCCAGGTCTTTGGCAACAAGATGTTCAACTACGCTGTGGCGGGGAGCCTGATCGGCCAGCTCATGGTCATTTATTTTCCACCGTTGCAGAGCGTATTCCAGACGGAGGCGCTGGGATTGATGGATTTGGTGCATCTCGTTGCTGTGGCGAGTTGTGTGTTTTGGGCTGATGAGGCGAGGAAGTGGTACAAAAGATGGAAAGCAGGGAGAAGGATGGTGGGTGGGTATAGTGCTAGTGTATGATACTGTATGGGTTTTGTAGCGAAGCGCTCGTTGGGTATATAGGTTGAGCGTGTGAATATTTGAGTGCTCGTCGCCTTCTGAATCATCTTGTTCTCGCGGGACGTGGTGTACGACCGGCAGTGTAAATTACGACCGAAGGGCAGGCAAGTACAGGGCGCATCGCACTTCAAGAACCAGCAGCGTATGTCCCACTACGTTAGACGCTGAGAATCTTTTCGATAAACAAGCTTGACAGGCTATGCGAGCTGCTGCGCGGCACATCCCGCTGAGCCAGAATCTAGGCTGCTTGCGTACAGCGGCGAACTAAGTCGGCGGTTCGACCGCGTCCTGGAGAAAAAAATCGCGATGCTCGCCACCCCATCACGACTTTACATTGAGAGGGCACCTAAGCGTGATCCTAAGTAGTCCGTATAATAGCAGATGAGCCTCACAAGAAGTCATTGTTGATACAATAGGCCACCGGTTTGACGCAATGTCCGCTGCCACTCAACAGTGTTGTATGATACGTGAGATATAGAGAGGTGTAGGCCGTTCCTTCCTCCCCTACGAAGCACGCGAAAAGCTGAGGCGAGGCCATTTTGACGTGAAGGCACGCTACAAAGATTTACGGCGACCTCGATGCCTCTTCATCCATCGTCTGTTCAGCACCCCGTTCGAAGCAACTCATTGCACTCCATTTTCCCCCCGTTGTTGTACACTCACCATTCTCTCTCCAGTCCCAGCTCGGATTACGAGATGCGTCGTGAAAGCAAGAAACAGTTGGAGTCTAGTATTTGACCTTACATCCTGAGACCCCTTTGGATGGGTTTTGCAGAGTGCGCGTTTGGCGAACCGATCCGTCGCGACCTCGAAGACGAGATCTGGCATCGAGACCCGCTTGCTAATCGTGAAGGAAACGAAGCCCAGCTCGCAGCTTGATGCATTCTGGACGCATGACTTCGATTGCAAGTTCATCATCGGCTTGGCTCGGTCTCACGTAACGCGTTCGACCATCAACTGTTCGGAGTAGGATTCGGTTTGAGTACACTGCAATCTACTTCAAGGTCCTACTGGCTGACTAGACATCGAAGACAAGTCTGGCTGGTCGCCTAAGCATCGATATTAGCGGTATCTAGGGATGGCAATCAGCAAAATTTGCTCGCCTAGGTGTCTTTGAGCGGTGTTGATAACGATGAAAGGATCCCGCTGACGAACACCTTCGTTAACTGCCGGGACGGCTCGACATTCAGCAGTCGCGATCTGGTCGCTGTTACGAATGACATACAGCCCCGGCGGCATCCCTCCGTTATACCTGCCATCCAGCGGATGTTGAAGATGCGTGGAACGAGCTTATCTTTTCTGAGGAACTCGAGTGATCACTACCGAGCACTCGAACGGCATGGGAAGACATCTGAACAGTTTCTCACTCGCTTACGTTGGTCCAGCTTGTAATGCAGAATCCTCAACAAGAACTTATTGCAACGCTGCTGGCAATATGGTCAGGCCATGGATGTGTTGCAATTTTACGCAAGGAGCATGCCCTGCCGAAGTGGTACTCCATCGCGTATGGCTTCTTATGAGTATGTCTAGAAGTCACGTTCAGATCTCGAATTGGGGTGTTTGACGCGACGGCCAACGTGTTCCCGCTGACTCGCTACTAGCGGTGTATATTATCCGTTACAACCCCGCTCATCTATAGTACAGTTTTTCAGCCCCTTGTCTCCACTGATACATCACTTACGGATATAAGCGTCTTACTGGGAAAAATATACAAATCAATTGAAAGCCACGGCGCAATATATGCGCTCTTTCAGATTCTTACAAGAATCCTCCGTGGCGCAATTGGCTAGCGCGTTCGACTGTTACTGAATCTTCAGCGGCGATCGAGAGGTTCGTGGTTCGAGCCCACGCGGGGGAGAAATTCTTTCTTTTTTTTGCTGGTGCACACTTCGGACAGAGAATGAGGAGTGTCGGAGGTGCTGGCGTCCTTTTTGGGCGGCAGGCTGGCGTGGCAGGGAAGTGAGAGTGCTAAATCTTCAGGTGGTTGGATTGCAGAGATTTGGTTTTGGGCCTTTGCGAAATTCTTCTTGTACAACTCCTCTGCAATATCAAAGATCTTACGTGTTGAAGCACTCCAACGTACGACGAGTAGGCGCTCTTGAATATACAGCCATCCCATCATGTGTTCTTCACATTACATGATATGGGGACCTTTGCCTAGTGATAAATATTAGGACGGGTACCAGCGGACGTCTCCATGCCTACCCGCAGTATGCATAGCCAAAGATCAATCTCGTAACATGATATAATAATACTATGGTGATGTTTCAACTTCCTCCCATGACTTGAATCGTATGAGGATAACCTATCTATTGAAAATTTGGAGAGATTAGTCTTGTTCTGCACGTACCACAGCTGCTCAGTAATGGCACTGCACATTGCCGCCGAACATTGAATACTGGGATGGGATCAACGGTCTCGTCACCTGTGAAGGACTGACTACATAAAGAAGCGATCCATAGACCAGGTTGAGATCTCGACTTAACTCTTGTGGGCTCGACAGTTGAGGCCTACACACTTGCATGACCACGTCGCATGTTGATCTGAACCAACAAACTCAGGTCAGCTATGCAGCGACTCGACATTTCAGCTGTTAGTTAAACTCGATTGTAGTGTCTCAAATAACATTCTCTGACTCAATGCTAGGCATTCTGCCTCACAGTAAGACGAACTTTGCACTAACATCAGCTGGAAGACCTCATATGAGAACAACGCTCTACGCTTCCGAGACATTTCGCGTCATCTTAGCGCCTTTCGCAGATTTCATCACAACTCCTGATTCTGTGCTAGAGGAGCGATTGGTCGCAATGACAAGAGCTACAGCGGTGACGCACGATTCCTTCCATCTCGTTGCACGAACCCATGGGTATTCCATCCGCAAAGCGCCGTCAGTCACGTTGGACAAATTCAAGATCCAGCACCTTCATCGCCGAATTTATTCCTTTCGCCAGGCTCATCCTCAGTGCCAATACTGTTCATGAGGAAACGTCCCTTCGCAGCGCATTCAAGCTTGATGCCAGATTCGACCTTACTGCAAGTACCGTCACCGCGGTGCCGATCTTTGGCATCTATGTCGCCAGAATGATTAGCAAATCAATAAAATACACAACGCATTCCCGAGTGCAAACGATGAGGATGACATATCAGATGTCCGGCTTCCCACCCATGACTTTGGCAGCTTGGACTGCATTCATTTTCTGCGTCCAACCCGCCGCAGGCAGCAGCCTTCGGACCGTCCGCACGTCGTCGGATGCGTAGCCGGGAATGCGAATGTTGTAGTTGCGCTCGAGGACTAGCTGGAGGTCGCGAACGTCAAGCTGCGGGGACTCGCGGAGCTTAGACAGCTTGCAGGCGTTACTGATGACGGTGTCGACAAAATCATCTGCGAGTTGTAGGATTGCCTATATCTATTAGCAAAGTACATGGCATGGTTATCAAGATAATGCACGCACCTCTTCAACCTCTGGTGTTAGGGCCTCGTCGGACCCGCCCGTGACCTGACGTACGAGCTCGTCGAGCTTGCGCTTGCTGAGTACACGATCTCCCTCGCCTTCGAGCTGGAACGGTGGGAACTTGTTGATCACGGGTTGACCCATAGGGCCAGGAGCGCCGTTGGTGGGTCCGCTCATGGTGGGACGTGACTGACCCATGCCCACTGGCACAGGCTGAGTGACGTTCATGTTGCGCGGAATGGGCATCTTGGGGTTGTTCAGCTGCTCCCGCTCCCGGCTGCCGGGAGCTTGGAAGCCGCCTGGTCCGCTCTGCTGCATTGGAGTCGCAGTACGCGGGCCACCGTCGGTATTCGAGTACGATCTCTGTGCCGCGGTGACAGCAGCTTGGTGTGTGAGCGGAATAGGCTGGCCTGGGGCGTTGGAGGTCGCGGATTGCGGGTGTGGGGAGTTGGTCTGCTGCTGCTGCTGCTGCTGCATGGCGTTCGCCTGATGAGGATTTATTTGCGGGCGGTGCCCCTGCCCTGGCTGAGTGAACATCTGCGACTGGCTTTGCTGTTGGTTCTGCTGTGAAAGTGGCGCGGGCGGCTGTCGCATTGGTTGCTGGGGCAGTGAGGACGCCGGTGCCTGCGCAGTTTGGTGTGGCGGTTGCTGCGACTGCGCGGGCACGTTTGCGAACTGTTGCGCGGGTATGGCTTGTGGCAGTTGCCCTCCCTCGACCTTAATCTGCGGCTCTTCTTTGATGTTTGGTTGGGACGGTTGCCGTTGCTGCGGGGCGGGGGGCTGCTGCGATTGCTGTGCGGGTTGCCCTTGGGTCTGCTGCTGGACGCGCCGCTGCTCATGCTCGGCCTTGTTCTGTGTCTGTTTCTTCCTGAAATTCTCAACGTACTCCTTTGCGGACGCATATTCCTTCTCCATGGTCGCCTTCTGAGTGAGCAGTTCCCCTGGCACATCCTGCCCAGCCTTCTGTCGTTGTTCTGCCATGTTGGTCAGCATCTTGATGCGCTGCGTTGCGCGATGTTGTTTGTTCAAGGCCATGAGATAGCTGTTTCTCAATTCCTTGATCTTCGCATCGCCCTCAGGCGTGCCCGGCTGCGGACCAGCCGCAGGCAACACGAATTTAAAGCCGGACACATGTTTGACGATTTCGGGGTCGATCTGGGCTTGCGGATTCGCTTGCGGCGGGCGCTGGCCTTGGGCGGAGTTCGTGGGGTTTGCGGGCTGCTGCATCGGCGGCTGCTGCTGTTGCGGCGGCGGCTGCGGCACTTGGGCTGGCTGCTGTTCCGTCGTGGGCTGCGAGGTCTGCTGGGCTGGCTGGCTCTGCTGGCTGGGCTGTCCGGGTTGTTGCTGTTGCGCTTTGATCTTTGCGCGGTAGGCCCGCTCCTGGGCAATCAGACTGGATGACCAGTCTTGCAGTTTCTGGCGGGCCTGGTTGTGCTCCACGCTACCCGGAGGTTTGGTCTGCATGATGTTCCACAGGTTATTCACCACCGGCCGGTACTTCTGCTTCATGTCGTCGCTCAGGCACTGTAGCTTTGGGACATCCTCGGCCTTGAGCAGCTGCGTACCCGCCTGCTGTTGTGGGGCAGCGCCCGTAGCTCCCTGCGACGCCGGATTGCTCATAGCGAAGGTAGCGGGCGGGAGCCCGTGAATTCCCTAAGGACGGTCTGTGGTACGGATCGATGTACGAGCAGGTCTTGCAGAGGCGAAGGAGGGGGATGGCAGAATGTGGAAGTGTGAGCGGCGGCGGCGAGGTCTGGCAGGTAGCAACGTTATGTGATGGTTGAGAGGCATGAGGCTAAGAGGCGTGAGGCTAAGAGGCGCGAGGGAGGACGCGTCTTGGCGGACCCGAGCCTCACCTAGCACTCGAGCATTGTACTCTCGGTCATGACATTACCATTTTCATTCACGCTGGAGTGCTAGCAAGTAAATTGAAAGCATGTTGAAACCCCAGAGGTTGTAATAATCGCAAAGAGCTTCGAGTTTGTCTCATGTTTGTCAGGCAAATGTTTGCTATTTCATTCAAGTGGGTTGGCCGGTCTATAAAGAGTTCATTCCGATGCGCAAGCCTCGCATGTACGAGCGTTTGTTGGTACGCGTCTTTCATTTACGCTTGTCATAGACTGTCTCGTACTGTATCGTTGATACTTGTACCTCAACATGTCCCCCTCAAAGCACGCAAGCCCAAGCTTGGGTGTACAAGATGGCGATCTAGTACATGACAATGCGTGCTCTGGGTAAGCTTTGTGGTGTGCAAGTCTGTGCCCCGAGGCTGGAGCTTGAAGTCCGATCGTATTTCGAAGGAGACATTTTCAGCGCTGTTCGTCGCAAGCGACTGATGGCGTGCAGCAGGTTGGCTCGGTAGACCTCGCACTTGCACGTGGCTGGTCATCCTGACGTTTTCGGTGGAGACGTGAGCAGTGTCTCTCATATCCAACGTCAAGGCTTCAGCTGCTGCCAGCCGACGTTGGCGTGTTTGATCCCAACAACCCAGCGCTCGCCTCATTCTCCAAAGAAATCTTCATCTCGAGCCAAGAGTAAAAGTTGGGCGATTGGCAAAAGTTCTCGTAGAGAGCATCCCGCGCACGATGCCTCTGTATTGGACCTTGCCCTCGAATCTTTACACTTGTACCATGCTTGGCTAGATTGTTCAGAAACTCAGAGACGGAGAAGCTCGCATAGTGTTGATTGCCACCGGGTGAAACAACATTGGTTGCCGTGAGAAATCGATTGAACGGGGCGAGAAACTGAGCCGTCAATTCGGCAAAGTGACGTCGAATGATCGGACCAAGCTCGTGGGTCTGATCTTCAGACTTGAGGAGCAATTCAATATGGGAGACGACAGCGTGATCCGACTTCACAAAGCGTTTTGTTGGTGTGTGAGCTTCGATGCCGCCACCCGGTAGATCAAGGAGTGCGTTCCGGCTGGACTTGTGGTGGAGAGAATGGTGTCTTTTCGCCGGCACCGGTCCGTCAAAGATTTGCAGATACAATATGTGAGGACGTGACCGGTGGTTGGTCTCCAATGCCCCGACGATGCGTTTCAGTAAGAATGGATTCGTGATGCCAACGATGAAGGGTTGAGGCGTACCACCGTCGATGCCAATGCAGCTGAAGTCCGATTGCATGGTCATGTACGGTCTTACTATTCCAGCATACGGGATGGGGCGGACCATGTCGACCAGGCAAGAGACGGCTTCGCTTGCAAGTTGGGGTGACCTGGCAACCACGACGATGCTTTCACAAAGGACAAGCTTTTCAAAGAGGATGTATAGATCGGATATGCACGGCATGAAGTGCATGATGGTGTCCCACAAACCGAGCGGCTCGTACGCGTAGATGGAAGAGGGCTTGTCCGAGATCAGAGGAGTAGGACCCGGCAGACCTTGAAGCGGGAACGCAAAGTGCGGAGCAATGTCCAAAGTGATGACATGGCCCATGAATGGTAGTTCCTGCCTTCCAAGTACGGGCGGAGGCCAGGCAACGATTTGCGAGTAAGCAGCTTCAAGGGCGGTAGGATCACTGATGACCCCAGATACCGTCATGTCATGCAGCAGACGGTTATAGAAAGACAGAAAGTGGTGATGCGAAACGAGAACAAGAGTTCGCTGGTTGAAGCTCCTCTTCATGGTGTGGTCAAACTCCTGGCGAAAGACACAGGTGGCGTACAAAGAGTCCGGGCTGCCATGGGGCTTTTGCGGAGAGCTGAGGTTGATATCCGGCGAGTTGTTGTTAATGGTAAAGTTGAAGATGAGGTCTTCCACCGTCTCGGTGTTCTGTTGCTCGGGGAAGCTGTTGAAGCAGATGGCGCTCAGATCCGCGGTAGAAAAGGGTACATGACTGGGATAAACGATTTCGATCTCAGGGCCTGGGTACATCAACGCGCAGCTCTTAGCTCGCAAGAGGGAGACGCGTACCTACCGACATCGACGTTGAAGTTGCAGACGACACTAACAACCGTTACAAAGTGGTACGAGCAAAGGGCAGCTGGCCATCTTACAATGCGACGGCCCAGGACTGGAAGCCGGTGACGGGGTTGCCCACGGGGCTGCTCGGGGTCGGCGTGGGCATCATTTCCGCAGGCTGGCGGGAGCGTCGATTGGGGTACAGGATCTTGTTCTTGAGTCTTTCCATCTCGAGTTGGGACCTCGCCTCGGAGGCGTGGTGTAAGCTGTAGGTCAGGCGGCTGGCGGCTGGCGGCTGGCGGCTGGCGGAGCGCTCAGAGCGTGATTGTGGTCAAGCGCATGCGGCGGGTTCACATGGCGATGACGACGACTGCATGCTGCCACACAAGACTCCCAACGGCATGGGGAGAGACGTGACGAGGGGTCTGCTGCACGTTCGGCGCTGCGTTGCTTTTCGCGAATCTTCACGATGGGCGGTAGCGGCGGGGAGAGCTCTCGCAGGGATCAGCCGCTGGCTGCGGTGCAATGACGTGCATCGGGGGGCCGCGCGCGCGCAGAGGCAGCAAGTCAAGCCCCAGCTAGCCCGCCCGGGAAGCACAACACCACGCTGTTGCTGCTCACCTTTTCGCGTCTCCGCTTGATGTGAACGCCGTCACGCCGTATCCGTGTGCAATAATCGAGCCTCCCGCCATGTAGGCGCGGCCCCTCGCTAAACACCATGGACCCCAACATCACCAAGGCCCTCAATGACAAGCTCTACGACAAGCGCAAGAGCGGGGCCCTCGAGCTGGAAGGCCTCATCCGCGAATCGCTCGCCGCCGTCGACTTCGACCGCATCCAGAAGATCGTGCACCAGCTCTGCCACGAGTATGCGTACGCCGTCCACCAGCCACACGCGCGAAATGGCGGCCTCATAGGCCTGGCCGCCGCCTCCATTGCCTTGGGTCCTGTACGTACAGCAGGGCGGGCGCAGACGAGCGAGGAACGCTGACGCATCGCAGGAGGTTGCCCGCTACCTCGAGGAGATTGTGCCCCCGGTGCTTGCCTGCTTCTCCGACCAAGACGCCCGCGTCCGCTACTATGCCTGCGAGAGCATGTACAACATCGCCAAGGTTGCAAAGGGAGAGATACTCGTCTACTTCAACCAGGTCTTTGACGCCCTCTGCAAGGTAGTACGCTTTCTTCGCCCTCGTCTTGCTTACCCACAGGAGAGGGACATGACTGACTTCCAAGACGCAGCTTGCCGCAGACTCTGAGCTCTCCGTGAAAAACGGAGCCGAGCTGCTCGACCGCCTCGTCAAGGACATCGTGGCCGAGTCGGCAGCCACATACGTCTCGGTCATACACGGTTCTCCAGACCCTACGAGCGCTGAGGATGGGGCCAAACCTGCATCTGACCAGCAGACGGCCTTCTCCCTCGAACGCTTCCTGCCCCTCCTCGAGGAGCGCATCAACGTCCTCAATCCCTTCACCCGCACGTTCTTGGTGGCCTGGATAACACTGCTGGACTCCATACCAGATCTGGAGCTGGTTGCGTTCCTGCCGCGCTTCTTGGGCGGCCTCTTCAAGTTCCTTAGCGATCAGAATCAGGACGTGCACACGGCCACGCAGGTTGCGTTGGACAGATTCCTCAGCGAGATCAGGAAGATTGCACGCATAAAACAGGGCATTGCCGAGAGCAAGAAGAGTCAGGGAGACAATGAATTTAAGCGCTCCACTTCGAGTCTTCGGAGCGGAGCGGATGCCGAGAGCGAGGCGAACAGCAGCATACTTCCAGACCAACGCGAGTCAATGGACGAAAAGGACGACCGCAGTGTAGATAGCGGGTCAATCGCAGTCGAAGACGACAAATCCGCCAGCGGGGATGGCGACTGGGTCCCCGGCCAAGACGTGCACGTCGACTATCCCAAGATCCTCGAAATCTTGGTCACGTTCTTGGGCGCTCCTTTTGGCGATAAAGGTATATTCTCTCGCGAGAGGCTTTGATTCTCAGTTCTAACAGCTTGCAGAGGAGGAGAACCACGAGATTCTTCTCACAACACTGCGGTGGATCGACAGCTTCTTCGACATATGTCCTGAAGATATCATGCCGTTTGTACCTAGCCTACTGACGCACGTGCTACCTCGCATGTCCCACGACCTAGATTCCGTTCGTCAAGCTGCAAACAAAGTCAACGCGTCGCTAATGGACTACATCATGTCCCTCTCCGACGATAGCCACCAGCCAGACGGCACACCAAACAGCCAAATCCAGCTTCCCAGTTCGTTGTCTGCCCTGGGTAAAGAACTCACCGGCGTCGAGCGACGAGAGTCTAACCTCTCTAGTCGGTTACTCAAGACTGTGATCCAGGATCGAACGGACGTGAGATCTGTAGATGGTAAAGGCACACGGACACCGACACCGGCCGAGGAACGGGGCCCTTCACCACGACCGATTCCAGAACTTGACTACCAAGCAGCGGTCAATGCGCTCACTCTGCAGTTCCTGAACGAACACGAAGCTACTCGGGTTGCAGCCATAGCATGGCTGATTATGCTCCATAGAATGGCGCCTGGCAAGGTAGAAGACCTTGCACGTCCAATCTAGCGTCTGCTAACGATGTCGTTCAGATTCTATCAGTTGAAGACGGGACCTTCCCCGCACTCCTCAAGACCCTGTCAGATCCCTCGGAGGCGGTGGTAACAAGAGACCTCCTCCTGCTCTCACAAATTTCCAAGAACAGTGACGACTCTTACTTCACATCCTTCATGGTTAACCTCCTGAAGCTCTTTTGCACCGATCGCCGACTGCTTGAGACGCGTGGCAACTTGATCATCCGCCAGCTATGTGTCACCCTCAGTGCGGAACGGATATATCGCACCATGGCGGACTGCCTGGAAAAAGATGAGGTACGTCGATGAAATTGCATGTCCGTCAGTGTTCTAATGGTCTAGGACATTGAATTCGCCAGCATCATGGTGCAAAACTTGAACAACAACCTCATCACCGCGCCCGAACTTGCGGATCTGAGGAGACGGTTGCGCAATCTGGACTCAAGAGATGGACAGTCATTCTTCCAGTCCTTATTCAAATCGTGGTGTCACAATGCCGTCGCCACATTCTCGCTTTGCCTACTGGCCCAAGCATACGAGCAGGCATATCAGCTTCTTCAGGTCTTGTGAGCTTACAAGTCGTCGTACATTGTCTGCATGCTAATCAGCTTAGTGCCGACCTCGAAATGACTGTCAACATGCTTATACAGATTGACAAGCTTGTCCAGCTAATCGAGTCTCCTGTCTTCACATGTATGTTTCTGAAACCCTCCCAGTGCTCGTCTGACGTTGCACACAGACCTGCGAATGCAGCTCCTCGAGCCAGAAAAATTTCCGCACCTCTACAAGTGCCTATACGGCCTCCTGATGCTTCTCCCACAGTCCTCTGCGTTTGCTGCCCTCAAGAATCGCTTGAACAGCGTCTCCGCAATCGGATACCTCCACATAGCGCCCCGAACGTACGTGCCCTCCTCCAACTTTAACCACTTGAGACAAAAGAGCTCAGAGACCGGTTCTGCCAGTACACCCCAGTCCACTCCCGTGTCTAGCTTCGCGCGGGACAATCGATTGAAGGCCCGAGAGGACGGTGGCCCCGTGAAGTGGAGCGAGTTGCTAGACGGATTCAAGAAGACGCAGGAGAAGGCGAGGAAAAGCCAGAGACTGGCGAGCATGGGAGAGGACATAGGCATGAGTCCGGTACAGGAGAAGGAGAAGCCGCCTGAGGTGCCGCCAAAGAGTGCGGGTATGAGGGGTCCGCCCCCCGCAGGTGGGAGGCCGTTGCCTGCACCGGTCGGACAGCAGGCGCCGGGGCATAAGCCGAGGAGTAGCTTGAGCAACTTGGGGCGGTTCGCGGGCGGTGGTCTTGCGGGCAGAAAGAAGAAGTAATCGGCCCGGACTACAGTTCTTGCTGCGTCTGGTATAGAGTGCATGGTGAGGAGTCTGTTTCGGTGCTTTAGACTATGCATGACGGGCTATCGCGGAGTGGGCGTTTTGACTTCTTCCCATCATGGCTTGGCCTTTTAGCGATGCTTGCCCTTTCTGTATCTAACACCATCTTCAGTCCTCTCTTTGGCTCCCACATAAGTTCCAGCCTCCTTCATCTTCTCACTGCTATTGCTATCAATGACCCAACTTTGCACAATCTCTTTGATCTCGGGCTTCTTCTTCTCTAGACGTTTCGCCTCTGCCACTTTCCTCACATAGCCGCTATACACCACCACCTCGGCGATCGCCACAGCACCGCTGGTGCCCATACTGAGACCCAGCCTCTTCGGCACACTCCAGTGGCGCGCAGCTATCCACACAAATACCGAGCAGGCGACAATCGAGACAATGACGTTTATGATAAGGATGATCTGGCGGTGCACTTCTTCGTAGCTCAGTTCTTCTTCTTCGCTCTTGGGTATATCGGCACCGAGGCTGAAGTGGGTCGTGCTAGGGAAGCGTTGCGAGAAGGACTCGAGTCTTGCGAGGGGGTTTGGGTTCGTCATACGTTCGTAGGCGCGGGCTTCTTCTTCAGCGCGGAGTCGGGCCATGAGGCGGGTGAAGGCGGGAGTGGGCGCTTTTTTGGGTGGAGGTGGAGGGACGTAGACGGTCGAGCTGCGGAGGAGGGCGTCGAGGGTTGATGGGAGAGGCGGTTCCTTCTCGTCTTTTGTGTCTTCGCGTGTGGCAGTGGTAGCTTCGGGGCCATGCTCCTTGAGGAGCTTCGAAAGATCGATGAGCTGGCCGTGCGAGATGGGGTTTCCGACTTTGGCGTCCGCAAGGGTGGCTTCCGAAGGCTGTTGGAGGTTTGCATAGGCTTCGGGCGAAGATTCTGCAGCTGCGGCCAGCGCGCGCACGATGGCGGGCGTCATCGTGAGGAGCACCATGCTGCGGTTTGGCTGTGGGTGTTGGCGGCCTGCGCGTGTCTGAGTGTCTCTGGGCCTAGGTGGGTCGGTCAAGGTCGGAGTTCCGCCTCGCCGCGTGTTAGCGTCATGCCTCGACTTGTCGTTCCAAAACTTTCCGACAAGCAGCTGTCAACGCCATCAAATACCTTCTTACGTCCCGAAACCCTCCCGGCGAGCTCCAATTGCAAGCACAACGCTTGCACTTGGCCACAATTCCTCCATGACGAGTCGCTCCTCACGGCTCGCAACGAGCTTCGCGCGTTCGACACCTCGTCTCGCACCGTGCTACTGCACGAGCTCGCAGAATCCCAAAGTCACCACATTATACCACCCGTCCCGTCGGCGGGAGCAATCATCATGGGCGGCCGCTGTCACAGCGGCACAGACGATATTCAATGCGCCTGCCCCCGACCCAAATGCCCCCATATCAATCGACCCGTTCCGCACCGTTGCGAAAGAGATGAAGTTTTTGACGGGCAATATACGTCAGTTACTTGGCTCGGGACACCCAACACTGGATACTGTGGCGAAGTACTATACGCAAAGTGAGGGGAAATATGTACGGCCGATGCTGGTATTGCTTATGAGCAGGGCTACGGCACTCACGCCCAAGACGGCAACGAGAGATAGCAGTCCGTACGACGTCAATCGCCCGATAACGAGCTCCAGCATACTCTCAGACGATAACCCTTCTGCACCCGCCGCCGATCATCCCAGTGCTACTTCTTTGAACAACGATACCGCGTATCGGAGCGAAGACTCTGATATCTTGCCCTCGCAACGCCGTCTAGCTGAGATCACGGAATTGATCCACACGGCCTCCCTTCTCCACGACGATGTCATAGACCATTCGATATCGCGTCGCTCGAACCCCTCCGCGAACATTGAGTTCGGCAACAAGATGGCGGTGCTGGCTGGAGACTTTCTGTTGGGCAGAGCATCTGTTGCACTAGCTCGACTGCGCGACCCAGAAGTTACTGAGCTACTCGCAACCGTTATCGCCAACCTCGTCGAGGGCGAATTCATGCAGCTCAAGAACACGGCGTCGGATGAGCGAAACCCCAAATGGACCGAAGACACCCTGACGTACTACCTGCAAAAGACATACCTAAAGTCTGCGTCTTTGATCTCAAAGTCATGTCGGGCTGCAGCCATTCTCGGAGGAAGCTCGCAGGAAGTGGTGGAAGCGTCATATCAGTATGGCAAGAACCTCGGTCTCGCGTTTCAGCTTGTGGACGACATGCTCGACTACACTGTGAGTGGGCAGGAGCTCGGGAAGCCGGCTGGTGCGGATCTGGAGCTGGGACTTGCTACGGCGCCGCTGCTATTTGCGTGGAAGGATAACAAGAGTTTGGGAAAGTTGGTTGGGAGGAAGTTTTCTGGCGAAGGGGATGTGCAGAGGGTAAGATTTCAATCTGCGTGAGAGTCTAGTAATGTTGAAGCTAATCTGGTCTTAGGCCCGCGAAATCGTGTCCGAAAGCACTGGTCTTGAACAAACACGCGCCCTGGCCCAGGAGTACGTCGACAAAGCCACACAGTCGATAGCATTCTTCCCGGACAGCGACGCGAAGAGTGGACTCATCGAAATGTGCACCAAGGTTATGAAGAGGCGAAAATAGACAAAACGTCGTCACGACACGAGCGGCTAGCTCGGGTGGCCATCTGTACGAGTACTCAACTTCGGAATCCAGTGGCGTTCGCAAAATGTTGTCATAGATGAGAGGCACTGCTCGGTTTAGGCCACACCCCTCTCCAGCAGCAAGCAAGATCGGCGCTCAAAACTCTTTTATGTACATATACTGTATCTACACTTAGCGGATCTGGAACACGTTTTGTAATTAAATATTGTTCTTTTCCGCAACGCACTGAATGCTGCAAACGTGTTGGGTATCTTGTAAACTACATGGCGAGAAACAACGTCAGTCCAGAGCTTCTGCGAATGGATTCGGTGGCAGCACGTTCGGATCAACCCCGTTAGCCTTCGGTGGTTCTGCCTCCGCCGCAGATTGGGGCGGTGGTTCGCTCTCCTTCCATATCCGTACTGTCCTGTCCAATCCTCCACTCACCATAAGATTCTCCGTCGGATGCATATCTACTGCCAACACCGCCTCCACATGTCCATCCAACCTCTGTAGGACATTCTTCGAACTCACATCCCACAGCACAATCTCCCCATTCTCGCTCCCCGAAGCCACAAACGCATATTGCAGCGGTCCTTCACCTCCATACGTCCCAAACGCACCAGCCAGGCTGTACTTGGTGTTCTTGTGCCCTTGATACGTCTTTACACATTTCCCTTTTCCTTCGATATAGTTCCAGAGTCGGATGCAGGAGTCGAGTGTCCAGGCGAGTACGTATTTTCCGTTCGGAGAGAAGATGACGGACGTAACGGGTGCGTTGTCTTCGTGGACTAGGGTGCGGAGACATTGCCCTGTTGCTGTGTCCCAGATGCGAATGAGGCCATCGTGCGAACAGCTCACGATGAGGGTCCCGTCTCGCACGAAGTCGACTCCACCGACAGGATCTGAATGCGCGGGTAGCGAGCGCATGACGCGAGCTGCACGAACGTCCCAGAGGAACACGGCTTCGTCGTAGGAGCCGCTTACGAGCATATTGCCCTTGGGCGAGAAGGCAATGGAGTAAATGTAGTTGTGGTGGCCGATGAAGGGGGTGGGATGCGCCAGGCCCGTAGACACGTCCCATAATCGTATCGACTTGTCGTCTGAACCTGAAGCGAGTATCGTGGAGTCATGCGACCAAGCTATTGTGGAGACGCCGGCAAGATGGCCTTCGAGCGTGTGTTCGAGCTTCCCCGTCCGCGCGTCCCAGAGCTTGATGGTGCAGTCTGCGGACGCACTTGCGATCCAGCGGCCATCTGGCGAGAACTTGACGGCGGCTACGCCTTTCTTGTGGCCACGGAGAATGAAGGTGGTTTTGTAGACGAGTTCGGTGGGTTTGCTTGGGGTTGGGGCGGGTTGGGGAGACTTTGAGGGTCGATCTGGTATGGACTTTGAGTGTGATCTTGAGCGGGTTCGTGACCGTGATCGTGGACGTGGACTGCCTTGCTCCCGGTAGTATGTCCGGTCCTGTTCGTCGTCGTCTCTGCTGTGCCGGCGTGGTCGTTCCGCAATTCTGTATTGGGGGGAGGCATTGGGTGGACTGCGCGATGCCGAGCGCTTTGGCGGGGGAGAGTCGTGATCGTCTTCGTCGTCTCTGCGTCGTTTGGGGGAGGACGGAATGTTTTCGGCCATGGTGGAATCGTTGTTTGCGGCGTTCAGCAATGACTGTTGATACGACGCGAGAGGGGGGGATTGTTTGAGCGTTCGCAAACGCCAGGTACGCGCGCGCTGCCATTATTTCTGCCACGCCAAAGCGCGTCAATCGCTCCAGCCCGGGCGGTGAACGACGGACATCCCTGATCCCTACCGGAGCTCACTCACTCCTCCGCATCTTTCCCATCGTCACCACTTCCCCATGCACTCACCCCCAGAATCTCCCTTCATGGCCGCCGAAACGACCCTTCCGCCCGCAAATCTGCGCATCCTTTCGCTCAATTGCTGGGGCTTAAAGTACATCGCCAAACTCCGCAATGAGCGCCTGGACGAGATCGGAAACCAGATTGCCGCGGCGGAGCAACCGCCAGACATTGTGGGACTGCAAGAGTGTTGGACGCAACGGGATTACAATGTGATACGGGAGAAGACGCGACATCTTTTGCCGTATGGCAAGTTCTACCACAGCGGCATATTTGGTGGTGGTCTGGCAATTTTGTCGAGATGGCCGATTGAGGAGAGCAATATGACGCCGTACCCGCTCAATGGACGGCCTGCCGCATTCTACAGGGGCGATTGGTATGTAGGAAAGGGAGTAGCACATGCGCGGATACGTATGGGGCCTTCGAGAAAAGACATGGTCGAAGTCTTCTGCACACATGTATGAGGTTTAGATCGCGCTGTAGCATAAGCTGACAGAGCCAGCTCCACGCCCCTTACGAGACCGAGCCCCATGACTCCTACATATGCCACCGCACAGCCCAAGCATGGGAAATTGCAAAGCTCATGCGTGGAGCCGCCGAACGCGGACACCTGGTCATCGGTCTAGGCGACTTCAACATGATTCCTCTCTCGCTCGCCCACCGCATAATAGAGACACACTCGCCTGTACGCGATGTCTGGCGGGTCCTCTACCCCGACTCCTCAGTCGGCGCTGCAAAAGACAAGGTGGAGCAGTTGAGGAACGTGCCAATGCCCAACGCAGAATTCAACATCACGAAGAACGGTGCTACCTGCGACAGTGCGCTCAACACGTGGCGGTGGAACAAGGGTCATAGCCAGCGTCTTGCGAAAGGCGAGAATGTGCAAATTCCCTCGACAGTAGAGGACCCGAACGCAAAGCGCCTGGACTACATCTTCTTTAGCAGTGGTTCGCGCCGTGATACAGCGACTGGACAGCAGACCTCGGACTGGACCCTCAAAGAGGCGAACGTGGGCATGACGGCACGCCATCCCACCTTATTCTGCTCTCTCAGCGACCACTTCTCCGTCGAAGCAACACTAGTCCGCAACCTAAATTCAAGCCCCACAACTACCGAACATACCCTCGATATACCCGAGACGTATCTCCCCATCAACTACTACGACGAGATACTAACCATGATTACGAAATACGAAGCGCGAGAGCGCACCCAGCGGCGATTACGGATGGGCCATTTTGGCTTCCAACTGTGTCTCACGATCGGCTGTCTGGTTGGAGTATGGTGGTCTCCACGCAATTACGTTTCTTTCATATTGATGCTCATTTCGTCGTTGTCGTTAAGTGTAGGAGTTATCGAGGGGCTGTTGGGTGGGTTGTTTGTTAGTAGCGAATTGAGGGCGCTTAAGGAGTTCGAGTGGGGGGTTAGAAGTACAAGAGAGAGGGCTGCGGAGGCGGGGCAGAAGAACGAGGTGTTGGAACTGTCATGATGTTGACGCGTCCAGTGATATGGGGGATCATCCGAACTAGGTTTCCTTTGGGGGTATTGCTAATATTCGGCGTTAAGGCCAAGTCCAATCATTGCATAGCGATAGATACTCCACAATGGCTATAAATCCATCGCTCTGAGTTCGTGTTGATTCGTAACAACCAGTGGAAAGTAAATGGAAGTCCGAGAGAGTTGTAGAGCAATTGGGTAGCGCCACGATATCCAAATTCACTATCCAACACAGCACCTCCTCCAATACACACATATACGTGTCCTCCCCTTTCTCTGGCGCATATCCATCCATCCCCAAATAAACCACGCAGGAATCTACTCCCCCTTCTCCCTCCTCCCTCCTCCCTTCATCTCTTCCTTTCTGCTCACTCCCCGTCCACCGACTGGCCACATCGGCGATCATCATATTTTCCCAGTACTACTTTCTACTTACACCCAACCCACAGCTCCGCCCGTCCCAGCCATGCAATAAGCACTTCCACGGTATGATGGCAGGGTATGTATTCGTTATCCGCACAACATCCCACAGCTCGGGCATGTGATCACAGTACTCAAACCAATGGTTTCGATACCGAGGGCGATTTGGAGGGTCGTACTGCAGAAAATATGGAGAGATTTTGGTAGGGCGGGGCGAAAATCGTAGATGGTGCGGACGATGGTGCGGAAGGGGTGGCGTAGTGCGAAATACACTGCTCTAGAGTCGTCTCTGCGAGGGGCGTGTCCAAAGTGAAGAGTTTCTGTAGTCTTTGTTTCGCGTACGGCGAGTTAGGAGGATGCTGAAAGCAGCAGTTTGCTTATGAAGGGCATCAGGCGCAAAAACGTTGAGATTTGATACAATTTCGAGCGGTGGACGTTAAGAATCGCACCTGATAAACTCGAAGCCAGCATTCATCCTCAAAATGCCCTTGCAGTCCCAACCTTGGCCCCCAAATCCGCTAGTATCGATCCATTTGCATGACTCTCGGGCACGAAAATGGTTGTCGTTGAGCCAACATGGTGGTTCATCCTCACCCTTGTGCTCATGGTCCCCTCCTCCGCCACTAGGTGATGGCCCTAATTCATCACGCTATGTTACGTTAGCTATGTCTTAAAGAAACACTATCTGCAAGTCCATACCATCTCCGCTCAGGCTGGCGCTCTTCCCGTCGAAGTAGACCGCCAGTACATCCTTGGTATTTCGGAAGGTCAGCAGGAGAGAGTCAACCATATGACCCATGAATCCTTAAACCATCTTGAGTGCACGAGTGGTAGAGCGTACAAAGAATTTGCATTTAGGCTACAGGAGAAGTTTCAGTTACGATGCCCGAAGTTGCTGAAGACGACAGTTTGGGGGAAAGGGCGCGACTCATAAGGCGCAGTGAAGGACAGCGACGGGTTCAACAATGTCTTAAGGCTCTGATTGAGCTATCTTGCACACCAATGAGGATCTTGTGTTTATCGAGCAAGATGATGACTAATCCGAGTCCGAAGAAGAGAGTGTATATGTTCTCCGTTCTTCGCGACGTCGTACCACCAGGCATGACGTCAATGTGAAGCAAGCATGTGAAAGACCAACCTCCCTACTTCGGACGTGTCTCAACAACATGGTTCACGCTTCCATCTGACAAGAGCTCCGCCGTGCTGCAGCGCCGTTGTACATTTCGTCCAACAATGGAGGATCCACGTATTTTTGTCCCATCAACTGAGCCTTATTTCAATGCTTTACTAACAGTAGCGCAGGCCAGGAAATCACGGGTGTAATCCACCTCCTTACCCAGTCACCACCTTCAATTCAACGGGAAACGATAGAAACGTACTTCATGCCCAATGCCTCGTTCACACATCCTTTTTGCCGGACGGGAAGCTGGAAGAAGTCGCGGTTCTTGATACAAGCAATCTACCAATGGTATAAAATCATGAGCCCAAGGATTGATATTACAGTCCATTCTATAGGTATGTTCTTGTTGTTCTTGATGCAACCCATTCAACACTGCATAGGTCACATCGAAGGAATTTGCACCGAAGCCGGCACATATTACTGATTCTCCATTCTAGGTTACGACGAACAGAACCTGACCCTATATGTCAACATCTCCCAAGTCTTCCGGATCTGGATAGTTCCTTTCTACCGCGCACCCGTCAATCTCACGACCATCATAACCCTGCAACAAGACACCAACGACAGGAAGTACTACATCCAAAGCCAAAACGACCTATACCAAGTAGACGAATTCGTCAAATTTGCATTTCCCCAGGCTTGGGTCCTAGTGTGGCTCTGGCATTACATTGCGACGTTTGTTTGTGTGGTGGGCACCTTCTTGCTGTGGCCTATCAGTGCGTTGCAACAGTGGACTTGGGAGCAAGGTCAAAATACAAAAGTCGGCGAGAATGAGGGATCGCCGGCGGGATTCGAGATGCGGGGCGTTGAGGGAAATGGTACGGCAGATGGGGATTCGATGGCGGGGAACGAAATACAAGACCTTGAGGGACGAAGTACAGCGACTGAGGTAGGGCGACTTGGTTGTGCGTGACGCATACAGAGGCTAACTACTAAGGTCTGGTGGAAGGCATCAGGGACCGCAGCAAGATCTAGTGGATGAGCAACTGCATCTCTAGAAATGGACTGTAGAATCCTAAGGTCGGGTCACAAAGTTGGTAAGGTCTCAATTTGCAATGTACTAGAGTACAGGCCGTCTGTCTCTAAATTGCGACGCATTTTTGTGTCCCAGCGTTACGAATACGGACGAGTCCGCGGTGGATTATGTACCTGTGTTTTGCCACCACGCAATCAGACTGGGTCTAGATCAACTCTCCTCACAAGATAAGTATGTATACCACGGAAGAACTATATCCATCATAACACTAGAAGTCGCTTTGGGCTTAAGAATATAGTCGCGTTCGGAATTTCAAACACCAGCTTACTCACACCACACTCTCTCAAGCATCAACATACGGAATCCTCGCCCGTTCACTCCTCACAAAAACCGCGCTATCTCGGGCCGCTGAACATCCAACTCGTGACGGTATTCCTGACGACCGTACACTTCTTGTATCTCATCTTGCAACGAGCCGCTTACACGTGCTGGTGAGACCTGTTTGGACCCGCGAACCGACGTTTTGCTAATTGTTCCAACTGAGTCGTTTCGGGGCGAGTCTTTCCTGGCTTGAAGTGCGTTGCCCACGAGCTGGGGCCGGACTCTAGAAGATCGACGGGCTGCCGTTTCCGGGGGAGTGACTTCGGCATCTGCTTCCTTGTCTGATCCCTTTGATCCGTTCTCTTCCTTGTGCTGCCGAGCTTGGCCCTCTAGAACTACTAATCTTTCTGTCAACTTGCTATAGCGTTTCGCCGCGAAGATACCTATTGCGACTAATGCAGCAAGTCCGGCAATCGCTCCGACGATGATACCGGCTAATTTACCTCCCGTCGGCGGTCCTCCTCCTCCGCCACTACTACTATCATCACTAGGCACTGTTCTTGTGGCCTTCCAGTTCCCTCCGGTCCAACTTGGCCAACAGCCGACGTAGAGCTTAGGATCTGTATCGCCTTCATAAAGCTGTTAGCCGTATTAACCACGGAGCGGAGCACTGGATCGTACGTACCGAGGCTTTCGAATATAGTACCCGTCACGCAAACAGTCTGACTGTCCGTACCTGAGCTTCACTGCATTTTAGCTAACCCTTCGCGCTGAATTGTGGGGGAGATAGTTACCATGTCATATGGTACTGATCATTCCTGACAGTACTCGTATTCGCGCATTCTGTGTAGACGGGGCAATCAGTCTGCGCCTGAACGCAGCATCGCGCGAAACCCGAGACGGCGAAGTATGTGCCAGCGTCATGGCAGTTGAACGGAGAGACTTGCCTAGATCAGTATCAAGTAAGCAATGACATGAAAGCACTGGCACACTTACAGATCCCTTGCGTCGACGTGTACCCTATGATCTGAGGAGCAAGCGTTGTCTCAGCTCGCGCTTCCACAGGAGGACTAGGTCTAGTGGTGTAATATGTCGAGAGGGTTACGGAAGGTTGCCGTAGCAGGGCACGGAGTTCAACATGGACATCGGCGTCGGAAGGTGTAAGACTTCGTGGAGGCGAAGAGGTAGGCAGGCCGTTATAACTAGCAGGAGTGAGGACAACAGGAGGTCGTGTGAGGGCAGCTAGAGTGGTGTAGCACGAACTGAACAGCAATGCGAAGCTTAGAAGCATGGCTACAACTGTGGAGGGGTCTTCATAAGATGGGCGCACCGTAGGAAGTGAAAGTCGAACACAAGAAATAAGTGGGGTGGTATTGCTACTGTCTCGTTTATAACACGACGGCTCCGTAGCCTTATCGCTCACATCAGGTTTGTCGCCTGCTAGCGAGGAGAAGGCAACCACAAAACCAGGCAACCAAAATCACGTCGTCACACGTAGCCTGCTTTACCTCAAAGAACGCACAGCCCTCTCCCCATGCATGTGGTCATAGCACATACGATTTACACAGCCACTTCCTCCCGCAACATCTGCGACAATAACGCCACCGCCGCAACCTAGATCACCACCGACCAACCGTTCAAACTAAGCCCCGCAACCGCCCATACCATTGGGACACTTCTTCAGACAGTCGTAAGTCCGTAGCCATTTAGGTCCAAGTGTACGCGAAATCTGACAAAGGGCGTCAGGCTGAGCTGAACGAAGGATGTTTGCATCGAATTGGACGTTCGAGTCGGAAACACGGCTGCAGGTATGCAGTGATGTCTGGAGCGTTGGAGGCCTTACTGAGGTTGCTTCATTATTTGATTCGACTACGACAAAGGGACGCCTGTCGCCCGGCGCGTAATGGAGAGCGTCAAATATTGCGATACCTGATACTCGTATTTCAACATAGCAGTGCAATTGCCGCATTTCGCCTCATGAAACCATGACAATTCATGCGTCGCCCACAGCGCTACACCCCCACCAAGTGGCGTAGCCATGCTCCAAACACCACGAGCCTACTTCCCCTTCGTGGCCCCACCCCGCTCCCGTATTCTCTCCTCCTTAACGAATCTCTCTTCGAAGATCTTGCAGAACAAACTCATCCATTCCTTCTCCCTTCCATTCAGCTCCCGCCCAGGACTCTTCCAACAGGTTGCTAAGATTTCCTTAACCCTCTTCCTCAGGACCTTCAGCGCAACTGCGGCTCTCCAATCCTTCACAGCAAATCTCAGCACGTTGCCAGGTAAACTGATGACACCCGCATGCAGCTTGAAATCCATTTCCGCGCCGACCATGAGTACCATAGGCAGAGGATGCACAATAGACGTAGAGTGCGCGTTGTAAAATTTGCTTGTAGACTGCATGATGTGGTAGTATGAAAGGTACTTTGCAGTCGATGTGTTGATGGAGGTGACTTTGTTCACCGAGGTCGGAGCCAGGCTGACGGTTTGGTTGTTTGCGATGTTGCGCCACCCCTTGCCTTCTCTCGTCAAGATCTTGGGGTAGAACGCAGTGGCAATGACAGAGTTGACGAGAATGTCGTTTTCCGTGTTCACGTCATACTGCGCTGGTACTGTAACGAATGTGCGGTGTCTAAAGCTGCTGCGATATCGGCTGAGCATGCGACGCTCCTCGGGCGACATCTGGACACAACCTGCTTCGGCGAGGGCTGAGAGAAGCTGCGCTTTGAGATCCTCAATGTTCCCAAGGTTTTGTGGGCTGAGAAAGTTCTGGTGGCAGAACTGGACTTCCGAGCGTCCTGCGGTGGTGCAGACTGCTTTCCAGGATCTGTACGCGTTGTAGGTCGTCAACAAGTCTGAATCTCCTTTCTTAAAAGCCAAGCGCGCGGCATCGGCACGTTGTCGTGCACCAAAAGGCGTAAGAAATGGGGACTTGGATGATAGAATGGCTGCAATGGTTATTGCAACATCGACGCATCCAAACATGCTCGACAATAGTACTAGCTTGCCGAGGTGGGCATCTAGCGGAAGCTTTGCAAGCTGTCTTCCAAGGGGCGTCAGATCTTCTCCAGGAGTCAAAGCGTCCACCTCAATCAGCGCATCGATAGCACGACGGATATTTCGCGAGGATGGCGGGTCCAATGCTTCCGAAAGGGTCTTTTCAATATCACCCAGCTTGCAGATCTTGGTGCGCATGACCAGATCTTGAAGAGACAACCTAAGCATTTCCGGCGTCTGCTGGTCCGTCATCAAATTATCGTGGCGATATCTTGTGAACAGGTGGAAACACAGGCCCTCCTGGACACGTCCAGCACGCCCACGTCGCTGCTTCGCATTTGCGCGGGATATGAACGACTGCGTAAGTCGGGAGAGCTGTCGTCTTTCGTCGAAACGCATCTCCTTGTGTTTACCAGTGTCAATTACACAGGTGATATCCGGAATTGTGACACCGGTCTCGGCGATATTGGTCGCAAGAACGATTTTTCTCATACCGGGCGGAGGAAGAAGAAACGCAGCCTGTTGTTCCTCGCTTGATATAGAAGAATGCAGAGGATAGATAAGCCAAGAATTGTCGAATGCAGGATGGGCCAGTAACAAATCATTCATCTGGCGAATTTCAGCGATACCAGGTAGGAAGCACAGTACAGCATTGCTGTACCGATTGAGTTGTGGATCGAATGCAACAACTTCCATCAATCGAACAATCAAGTCGTAATCGATTGCATACTCGTCGTAGTCCGCGAGAACGTTGTGGGTGGTGGAACTGTAGCCTGTAAGCTTGCTGGGTATGCCCGATTTCTCTTTAGGTGCGTCTTCATCATCGTTTCCGCTTGTATCCGAGTCGTGTGCTTTATCCCCGGTAGGTGCGGTGTAGTGGGTCATCTCGATCGCATCTTCCAAATATCGGGTCTGCACTGGAAATGTTCGACCGGGGACATTCATAATCGGCGCATTGTTGAGGTACCTGGAGAAGCGTTGGGCGTCAACAGTAGCACTCATAAGTACGACTTTGAGTTCGGGTCGCGTGAGCATAAGTGAGCGCAAGATGATGAGTAGAAAGTCGGTATCAATGCTAGAACATGTAAGCTTATGGAGTCATGGGGCAATCCTTTAGTGGGTCACACATACCTTCGTTCATGGACTTCGTCGATGATTAGGTGTGTCACTTCCTCGAGTCCACCGGATGACTCCAGCATGCGTAACACGATACCGACAGTAGCAAACACCAATCTCGTCTGGGCGGATGTCTTTGTCTCCAACCGGATCGCATAACCAACAAGTGAGCGGAAGGTTCCGAGATCTTTAGCCCCTTCACCGAGCTCTTCACTGACACGCTGGGCGAGTGAAATTGCGGAGATTCGACGTGGTTCCGTACAAAAGATCTTACAGGACTTTCCCTGGGAGAGCTCGTGCTCAAGAAGGTAGGAGGGTATCTGCGTACTCTTTCCACATCCCGTCTCTCCACAGATAATCGTCACCTGGTGCTTGTCGATTGTGGCGAGAATTGGCTCGCGGAAACCGAAGACAGGTAGCGTGGCGCGACCAGATAGCATGCGTTGATACGCGGGTGTGGAAGCTTTTTGGTTCCACACGTCTTTGAGGCCGTCGAAGCTTCGTAAAGGGGTGTTGTGCCCTGAGCTAGAGGTACTCGAACTTGCTGCTGCCTGATTGCGCATCTTGAATCGACTCGTGAGCACGACCCCATCTGACTCCTCGTTCTCCAGTTGGTCTTGGATAAGCGACCGGAAATACTTGATTGTGTCGCGGTCCATAGAATCAATGCGAGTCTTGCGACACTCCAAAAGATCCCGATAAAGGTCTCTCCAATTTGGTGGTAGTCGTAGGTAGATCTTCTCTTCCTTAGTGGATGGAGCGCAAAGACCGAACAAAGCTGCTGTGGCGATGAAGTTCTCGCTCTGCTCGATCGAGATAGCAGCAACAGAGGTCGCTTCATAATTGGCCCGGGAGGCTGAAACTGTGCAGACCACGCCAGCGATCTCACAATCGTACTCGTCGTTTAGCTCTTTGGACCAGAAGATAGTTAGTGAGTGTCGGCAAGAGTAGACAGTCGGAGAGACCAGCTTGTACACTAATCGAGCTCCGGTATCTCTGACGCAGGATTAGTCTTTGTCTTCACAGCGAGTTGTCGTGACGAACCTGGCGCGCACTGTTTCCTCCAACACCCTTCGCGGAGACAAGCCACTTTGCTTGCCGAAGTCTCGCAAAGTAACATTATCGGATATTGTCCCGTTGGCTGCATTAGCTGGGGCAGGATCGTCAGGCACCGCGGAGAACATGTCTCCTAGAAGTGCTGAGTCTTCGTCGTCTTCATGTGACGCATCTTCGGCTTTCAATGAAGCCTCAGGCTGTACCTCTTTGCTGGCTGTAGAATTTGTTGCTGGCGCCGTACCATTATGACGCTCAGGCACATTTGGCGTTTCGCTTTGCTCCTGCCTCTGCGCGGCTTTCATTTGCGCGATTTCGTTTCGCTTCACTGGCCACAGAGCTTCGGCATCTACTTCGTCAAACAGTGCATCCGACGCAAGCTGCTGGAGCTGCGACAGAAGCTTTCGAACTGCTGGTGGTTGTACAGCATTGGCGTGCTTTGTCTGTCGACCTTTGGCACCTTTGGGTTGCCTGAGTGGCTTTGCGTCGACCGCATCAGGATCAATGTCGAACAATTTCCCTTTGATCTTGATATAAGTTGAGACAAGCTGATCCGGCTCCAGGTCGCTGTCAAGATCGCTCACAGCAATGTCACCGGGATCTGATCCGGTAGGCGTGTCGTCGACTGGTACCGAGAGGACGGTAGGTAAAAGTTTAGACGAGTCGCTATTGGTACTCTTGGTCGTGCTGGTGCCGTCTGCGGGAACATTGGACGAAGGGGTGCCTGCAATTCATTAGCTGATGACTGCGTAACGGTGAGAGTAAGAAATGGAGGATGGAGAATGTTGGCGTGGTTGATCAAGAGGACGCTAGCATGCATGTCTACACCGAAAATAATGCTCCAGGGCGACTTACTCGGTCGCAATATATCGGGAGTCTCTGTAACTAGACGTTGCGGCTTGGACTCTCCATACCTACACGATTGTACCAAGTCAGTACAGTTCGGTCGTAGGGTGTGAGTGTGTATGCCTTCTCACACTGGAGAACACAGTCTTCCCTGATGAGCCGCTCTGCAAGATTTACGTACGAAAGGGAATGGTCGTCGCAATGGTCTAGAGCAAGCCATTCGAGTGCTTCTGGTAGCCCCCACACACCGGTGCTGTTGTCGACACCAGCAGCGTTGGCACAGAGCCACCGAAGGACGGACTCTATATGACTGGAAGAGAAGGCCAAGTCGCGGAGGCTCAGATGCAGCATCCACAACTTGGCTATAGCGTCATCTTCGGAGAGGATTTTCAAGAACGACTGCTGGCCCTGTCTCCGATTCGAGTCGTTCGATTCGGCTTGGGCCAGCGCGATGATGCTATCCATGACTTCTCGCGGAAGCCAGTCATGCACAGTCATGTTCTCAGCCTGCGAGCGGAGCACTCGACGGTCGGTCTGGAACTTGGAGATGTGGCGGTGCGAATCGCGTCGCACCTTGGATGCATACTTGTCGACGAGTAGTTGGAGCTCGTCATGCTCCAGCTGCGCCTCCAGCTCCTCGGGGGTCTGCTCGACCACGTCGCGGAGAGGCTGGGTCGAGGGCGTGGCCTTTGTGGTGGTGGCTTTTGTGGTAGCTTGCGCTACTAGCGCGATTTCCTTTTCCGGGAGGTTGATGTCTTCTTTGGGAGCGAGGGGCGGTTCAGGCTTGGCCTTGCTGGCGACAGAGGTGGTCGCGAAGCCGCGCGCAGGATTCCCCGCGGGCTTCTTCTTCTTGGCCATGTCGACGCCGTGTTCTTCTACGTGGCTCGCCGCTGTGCAGGCGGGACTGGGACTGTCGACCCCAAGCCAAGGCCAAAGCCAAAGGCACCCACAGCCAGCGGGACCGCCGTCAGGTGAGCGTTCGTATAGAGAAGCGCGGGGGCTGGGCCTTGAAGAGATCAAGGTTGACGAGGCCGGAGACGCTATTCGAACGCATTTAGGGCGCAGGTCGATGTTCTGGGGCAACCGGCGACGGCCAAGGGCGGAGAGGTCAAGCTATCGAAGTTTGCTCGAGCGTAAGGGCGGCCGGCCATGTCATGGACTGGCCTAGCGCGCCATCGGCTAAAGTTACCTCCGCAAAGCTCCCGCGAGAACCTCATTTTTGATATTGTATACTCCACTCCCCCCCGCCCGAGCCCCGCGCCCGCTGCACATGGACACATAATGGCTGCAGATGAGGCGAGCAATGGCACCGCGTCCGCCATCGACCGCGCCGAGCTGCGCCAGGGTCTGGTGACGAGCTCGACAAAACGAAGAATCGCAGAACTCGCAGAGCTGCAGCACCATGTCGAGGATGATAGTGAGTCCGGACAGCCTGCAGACCTGCTGCCCGTTGTAGCTAACCACGGCCGGCAGCCCTCCTGCCCCCCGACCTCGGATACCTCCTCGACCTCCTCTTCGAGACGTATCCGCTCTACATTGACCGCGAGTCGAGAATTGCCGTAGAACACATCCTCCAGGCCTTGGTGCAGAGCCCCAATGGCAGTGCCGCGCTGCCCGCAATAGTCGACTTCCTCAAGCACGAGTGCCCCAAGAAGGGCATTGCGCTCGTCAATGCCTCCGTTCTGGTTCACTGGTGTTCGGCCTTGCTGGTGACGTTTGCGAATGCGCCCGAGCAGTGGGCAACACATGGCCTGGACGTCACCCTCGCCCTCGCAAGAGCCTTGGAGACAGTCATGGCCGGCGGGAACGACAAAAGAGTACTGCGCATCCAGGAAGCTGCTCTCGTCCTGGCCCGCAGGGGCATCCGTCGCATTTTCCGCTCGCCGCAGTTAGGAGAGGATGCTGTTGGCAAGCTGGTTACTCCACTTACGGCCAAGGGCCCGTCTTCTGCTGTAGGAAACGCTCCGTTGCTTGGAGTCATAGCCGGCGTGTCTTCCAGGCTGCCAGCCATCAGACCGATACTGGAGCGCCACAAATCAGACTACTACGCCTTCTATATACGCGACATCATCGGCTCGCGAAGTCAGTTGCCGGACCACATAGCAAACGCACTTCACGACTTCTTCGACAGCTTTCCCACGCTCCAAGAGCTGCGAAAAGACATCTTTGCGCCCATCGAGAAGGCGTTGCTGAGGGCCCCGGAAGTGGTCCTCAACGACCTGGTATCGCCGCTGATACTAGCCTTGCCAGAATCCATGGACCTCTCGGAAGTCTTGCTCGGGAATCTGCTCAAGCCGCTGCTAGCGAACGTAAAATCAACAAACCCAGCCATTCGTGCAGGCGCTCTGCGAACTTTCCAAGCGCTGGTCTCGCGCTCCAGTAACGAAGCAGCCCTTGACAAGGTAGCCGACGAAATCCTGAACCCGTTGAAGCAGGGTAAGGTGACGGGTGTCGACCAGAAGGTTCTCCATGCACAATTACTGTCAGCCCTTCCGGTGTCGATCACCCTATCCCAAAAGATACCCGCCGGGATTGCTCCGGCTGCCCTCAAAGAGCCCAACGAATCTGCCATTGTCGCCGAACTCTCAGCCCTGACCAAGCATCTAACATTTACTCTCGCCAACGGCGTTACGCTCGATAAGGTCGTGTCTGACGCTTTCATCAAAGGCATGGCTGACAAGAAGATCCCAGTTCGCCGGATCTGGGCCATTCGCGCAGTAGACATTTGGTGGGACCTCTCGTCCGAGCAGCTTACACAGCCGGATATTCTATCTTTTTGTCAAGCTACGCTCCCGAAATTGATGGAGATGTGGCAAGAGGTAGTCGCTAACCCTGTGCCCGCGACTCAGACGGGGTTGGTCACCGTGGGGCACTACGTGACGGCGCTACTCGCAAGCAAAGTTCGAACGTTGGATGATGTGAAGCTGGCTACCATCTATAAGAAGTCAGATGTCATCAACCAGTCACTGACAATCAAGCCTAAACCTTCGTTTCTGCTCAATCCCCGCGTCTATTCTAAGCTGACGTCGGAGGAGGATGTTAAGATAGCGCTGCGTGCTCTCACAGCTGTCGCACCGTGGTCATCAGAAGATAGCACCTCAACTGAGACCCGGGAGGCGTGGGCACATGCCTTCATCTTCTTCATCGTTGGGCAGGGGGTCTCACCAGAAGCCAAAGCAGCAGCCAGGCAGGCATTGACCGAAACCTATATACGATCGCCCTTAAATGTTAGCAGCGCTATAGTTGCGGGAATGTGGTCGTGGTACAAGTCGGACGCCCTTGGTGACAAGGAAAGCGCATCAGTCGCCGCTAAGACAGGCTCCAGCAAGCTCAGTGCCGTACTGGGCTGCCTTTATCTACCGGAAGAGTTCCGTAAGAGACTTGGGCTTACCATTGATCTAAGCATTTTGCGCAAGCAATTAGTCAACGTCCTGGTTCTTGCCAGGCCTGGACTTATCCCCCGGACCTCATGGATAGATACCTGTCTCAGAATGGGGGTAGATCCGGGTCAACTGGTTCGAGATCAGTTGAAAGAATGCGTAACCACGATCGATCAGATCACTACGGTATGTCTTCCATGCGTGTTCGCTAAATGTGGACTAAACTTAGGATAGAACACCGAGAACGACCAATTTTCAGCGATCACCCAAGCAGCATACAACGCCTACACTGATCTAGCATTTGTCGCCCCCGAAACAGCCCTTCCTGTCATTGTTGATCAGTTCAGTCGAGATCTAGATCCGCATCAGCTCGAGTCTGTCGGTCCCACTGAGGCTGCTATATTCCGAACCCCCGAGGGTACCGCATACATCGACGTCCTGTCCACGAAAGGCCCCGCTACGATTGACAAGAACACAAAAGATTACGACACGCTGAAGTGGGAAGAGGATCTACGTGCACAGTTAGCACACAAGACAGGGCAGACCAAGAAGCTCACCCCGGACGAGAAGGCCAAAGTCAATTCTCAATTAGCGAAAGAGTCTACTATCAGACGAGAAGTCTCTGCCACTGAGCGTAAGATGAGACGCGGGGTGGGCATCATCCAGAGTCTTGCAGTCGGCCCGCCGACAGAAGCTGAGCAGTGGATGGGTCCAGCAGTAAATCTGCTCATCCAGACTATTCGAGCCGGCGCTGGCTTGTTGCTTGGGGATCTCCCGGCTACCGCTTTCATCCGATGCTCCGAAAGAATCTCGACACGACTTGGAGCTCTGCGTCCCTTTGTAGGCGTCGCCACTTTGCGAACCATTGGCTCCATTCAACTGTCCGAGGAGTATGAGCAAGTAAACCTAGGTGGTAAGTATTTCCGTCATTTCGAAACACCCTACTAACGCTCATTAGACTTGGTAACCAGAGTACTATATCGCCTTCGTTTCATGAGTGAACAGAGGCCGCTAGATCCCGTATCCCTCGCCTATTGCTTCCCCCTTATCTTCCTTGTGCTGGAGAAGGGCGGTATCGGGCGGTCGACCCCCGAAGACGCCGATGAGCAACTCATATTAGCTCTTGAATTTCTGTCTTTCCATGCAAACTCATGTACGCTTAACGAACCAATTTGGTCATCAGTAGCTGACTCAAATAGGCTCCGATGTTCGTTTACCACGATCAGAGTTGATCAGCACCTTGATCTCTTCGATGCAGGCCTACAACCAGCACTACAAAATGATCAAAGATTGCATTCTGGACTTATCCCGCGGTTTGGCGCCCAATATTACCAACGCAGAGCTCGCAACGTTACTCAAAGGCACGGTTGTCCCCGAAAGTGCTGTACGCACGGCCACGTTGCAGGCTATCGATGCCGAGTTGGACATGAACGATTTGACGTTTAGCGAGGAGATTTGGTTGGCCTGTCATGACGACGTGGAAGAGAACGTCGAGCTTGGCCGTACCATTTGGGAAGACAACGACCTCGAATTGAAACCAGATTCAGCGGCTAAAATCACGCCGTACCTCGAATCGCTAGACAAACAGCTTCGGCGAGCTACTGCTCGTTCGATCGGAGAGACAGTTGCCACCTTCCCCGAAACGTTCCACGGACTGTTGGACAGCCTACAAGAGTCCTACAAGGAGATGGCGAAGCCTCGAGTTCCCGAACGAGATGAATATGGCATGCCGCGAAAAGTCGATCTGCGCGACCCCTGGGAAGCAAGAGATGGTACAGCTCTTGCATTCAAGGAGTTGACACCTACTTTCAAATCCAACGACCTGGTCGGTTTCTTGCACTTCATGGTATACGAAGGTCCCTTGGGCGATCGCAATTCCGCTGTTCGCGAAGGAATGGTTGAAGCCGCGACCTCGATCATCACGCAGAAGGCACAATCACAAGTCGAACCGCTGATGGAGCTCTTTGAGAGTGCGCTGGAGAGTCCAGAACGAAAGTCAGAAATGTACGATGAAGTAAACGAGGCCGTCGTCATTCTTTACGGTGCTCTAGGTCGACATCTAAAAGCCGGAGACAAGCGTGTACCGAAGGTTGTCCAGCGTCTATTGGCAACCCTGAGCACACCGTCGGAGACAGTGCAATACGCTGTAGCGCAGTGCCTACCGCCATTGGTCCAAACTTCAGAACAAGAACTCTCTACCTACGTTAGCCAAATGCTGGAGCAATTGCTAGAAGCTAAGAAGTATCCTGCGCAGCGCGGTGCTGCATACGGTCTTGCTGGCATCGTCAGCGGGAAAGGGATCAGTGCACTGAAGGAGTACCGCATTCTCTCCACTCTAAGAGGAGCAGCAGAGAACAAGAAAGAAGTGCGTCAACGACAAGGCGCTTTCTTAGCATACGAACTATTTTCGCTTATTCTAGGGCGCATATTCGAGCCGTATGTCATCCAACTGGTTCCCCAACTCCTTGCTGGGTTTGGAGACTCTAGCGCCGACGTAAGAGAAGCTTGTCTCGATGCTGCGAAAACCTGCTTCTCCACTCTCACCTCATACGGCGTCAAACAGGTTCTACCAACGCTTTTAGAGGGGTTGGACGATCATCAATGGCGAAGCAAGAAGGGCGCATGCGACTCCCTAGGAGCAATGGCCTACCTCGATCCCAATCAATTGGCCTTGAGCCTGCCGATCATCATCCCACCCTTGACAACCGTCTTGACCGACAGTCATAAGGAAGTGCGAGGATCTGCCAACCGGAGCTTGCAACGCTTTGGCGAAGTCATCAGTAACCCTGAAGTCAAAAGTGTTGTCAATATACTTCTCAAGGCTCTCAGTGACCCGACCAAGTATACGGACAACGCCCTTGATGCGTTGATCAAGATTCAGTTTGCGCATTACCTTGATGCCCCATCATTAGCGCTTGTTGTTCGCATTCTGGAGCGCGGCTTAGTAGATCGATCTGCAACGAAGCGAAAGGCTTCTCAGATCATTGGGAGTTTGGCCCATCTTACGGAGCGCAAGGATCTCATATCGCATCTACCGATTCTAGTTGCGGGTCTTCGCGTAGCCATTGTCGACCCTGTTCCGACAACACGTGCAACAGCGTCAAAGGCCCTCGGTTCACTGATGGAGAAGCTTGGCGAAGATGCCTTGCCAGATCTCATCCCAAGTCTCATGACAACTCTGAAATCCGACACTGGAGCCGGCGACAGATTGGGATCTGCGCAAGCCCTCTCCGAAGTTCTTGCTGGACTTGGTACCAGCCGCTTGGAAGAGACACTACCAAGTATACTGCAAAACGTGGTCAGCAACAAGCCGTCTGTACGAGAAGGCTTTATGTCTCTCTTCATCTTTCTGCCAGCCTGCTTTGGAAACAGCTTTGCGAACTATCTCAGCAGGATTATTCCGCCCATTCTTGGCGGTCTGGCGGATGATGTTGAATCGATCCGTGACACAGCACTGCGTGCTGGTCGTCTTTTGGTCAAGAATTTCGCTACCAAAGCCATCGACCTACTGTTACCTGAGCTCGAAAGGGGACTTGCAGATGACAGCCACCGAATCCGTCTAAGCTCCGTCGAGCTTGTGGGAGATCTGTTGTTCAATCTCACTGGCATCAGCGGCAAGGCAGAGCAAGACGAAGTCGAAGAGGGGGCCAAAGAAGCAGGCCAGTCCTTACTCGAAGTACTTGGAGAAGAGAAGCGCAACAAGGTACTGTCTGCGCTTTATATCTGCAGGTGCGACACGTCAGGACTTGTTCGCACCGCAGCCATCAATGTCTGGAAGGCATTGGTGGCGACGCCACGTACTCTTCGCGAGCTCATTCCTACCCTTACTCAACTCATAATCCGCCGGCTCGCCAGTTCAAACATGGAGCAGAAAGTCATCGCGGGCAATGCTCTTGGAGAGCTTATTCGGAAGGCTGGAGATGGCGTGCTCGCGAGCTTGTTGCCTACCTTGGAAGAAGGTCTGCACTCTACCGACACGGATGCTAAGCAAGGTATCTGCATCGCTCTCAAGGAGCTCATCGGTGCTGCGTCACCTGAGCAGCTTGAAGATTACGAGAAGACTTTGATCCAGGTTGTTCGGTCAGCCCTAGTGGACTCCAGCAGCGATGTACGGGAAGCTGCTGCCGAAGCGTTCGACTCACTCCAAGAAGTTATGGGCAAGAAGGCCATTGACCAGGTTTTGCCATATCTGCTGTCACTACTACGGGGTGAAGAGGATGCGCAAAATGCTCTATCTGCGCTACTTACGCTTCTTACCGACAACGCCAGGTCCAATGTCATTCTGCCGAACCTTTTGCCCACGTTACTCAAGTCGCCAATGTCCGGCTTCAATGCTCGGGCTATTGCATCACTGGCCGAGGTGGCCGGCAGTGCCATGACTAGGCGCCTACCGAACGTTCTTAACACCATCATGGACAACATTATCATCTGCAAGGACGATGAATTGAGATCGGAACTCGAAGATGCCTTCGACAGCGTGCTCTTATCCGTGGACGAATACGATGGTCTTAACACCGCCATGAGTGTTATGCTCGCATTGGCTAAACACGATGATGAGCGCCGACGGACGAGAGCCGACGTGCATTTGGCCAAATTCTTCGAAGAGACTGACGCCGACTTCTCTCGATACTACCCCGACCTCATCCGCGCTTTACTCATTTCGTTTGGCGATGGGGATATAGAAGTGGTCAAGGCCGCCTGGACCGCCCTTACTGCTTTGACCAAGCAACTGCGCAAAGAGGAAATGGAGTCTCTTGTCATCTCAACTCGGCAAACACTCAATCAGGTCGGTGTCGCAGGCTCCAACCTTGCTGGCTTTTCCCTGCCGAAGGGTATCAATGCAATTTTGCCGATCTTCTTGCAAGGTCTCATGAATGGCTCTGTTGACCAGCGCACGCAAGCTGCTTTGGCAATCTCAGATGTCATCGATCGCACCGATGCCAAAGCATTACAACCTTTTGTCACCCAGATTACCGGTCCGCTTATTCGTGTAGTCACGGAGCGCTCTACAGACGTCAAGGCTGCTATTCTTCTCACCCTTAACAATCTGCTTGAGAAGATACCTACATTCCTCAAGCCCTTCTTGCCTCAGCTGCAGCGCACGTTTGCCAAGTCTCTCGCCGATACCTCATCAGATCTCCTGCGAGCGCGAGCCGCCAAAGCGCTGGGTACTCTGATCAAGCTCACACCCAGAGTCGACCCGCTTATTGCGGAATTGGTCACTGGGTCCAAGACCAGTGACCAAGCTGTCAGAACTGCTATGCTGAAGGCCTTGTTCGAGGTGGTCAGCAAGGCTGGCAAAAACATGAACGAAGCGAGTAGGAGTGCAATTCTGGGCCTGATCGATACTGACGCTGATGAGGATGGTAAGTCCAACATTCGTCACGGATTCGATGTACAAGCATGTCTAACCCTTTTTAGATGCCATGTCGATCACGAATGCTCGCCTCTTCGGCGCACTGATTAGCTGTCTTCCCGCAGATGCAGCTACCGGTCTCATCAAGAGCCGCGTCCTTACCACGCATTTCACCAAGGCGTCGGTGCTTTCACTTAACGCCATCCTGCTTGACGCACCTGCTGCCCTGACTGAGACGCTCGCCGACGAAACCATCCACGTGATATCTCAGGGCATCGCTCACGCGCAACCTGCGATTTCCGATAATGCTGTTCTAGCAGCGGGTAAATACTTGCTTAGTGAAGAAACGAACAAGACATACGATCACACAAAACCGCTGTTCGATGCTCTGGCGCCAGTAATCGAGCCTGGCCACTCAGCGGATACGCGCAGACTGGCTCTCGTTGTGATCCGGACCGTTGCAAGGGAGCACAACGAGCTGATTCGACCGCATATTCCGCTGCTCACTCCGGCCATTTTCGCTTCGGTTCGAGACCCAATTATACCTATTAAACTCTCGGCTGAAGCTGCCTTTCTGTCTATCTTCTCGGTTGTCGATGAGGAGACAGCCGTCTTCGAGAAGTATATGGCCGGACCTGGAAAGAGTCTGTCGGCGGGTCAGCAGCGCAGTATGGGTGACTACTTCAAGCGTGTTGCGCTGAGGCTAGCTGGGCAAGCGCGCGAGAGGAGGGAAGCTGAGGGTGGCGCCGGAGGGCTTGGATTGTCGAGCGACGAGGTGGAGGATGAGAGAGAGATCTGGAGTGTGGGTATGGTCGAACTTGGTGATGTCTTTGGTGATTCTGCATGATAGGGGAGATCTACATGGGCAGATGAGTCTGCTTAGCTCGTACATCTGAGCTTCTGGAATCACGAGCGCGGCGAAGGAGGCATCGGAAAAGGTTTCGGAGGACATACTCATGGTCTTAGCGGGTGTCGATGTTATGCTTGCATGGCGTAGTAAAAGGTCGAAGTTTTTTTTTTAGACCTACTCTAGATCGCACGGCATGTGAGTTGGTCGATATTGAGGCTTGAAGATGTTGTCTGGGATGTGATGGTCATCGAGTCCGGGTTCCCATGTCGTTCGCTAGCCCGCAACTCCGCAACCCCCGGGGTGACCTTAAACCCACCTCACTCAGCTCGATTCACTACGCTTTCGATCAGCCCGCACCCCGCACAACCCAAATGCATCGTTTGTGAATCAGAATCCATCAGTTCTGGCCACTGCGACTCGCTTTTACGTTCATCATCGGCGCCTACACGCTCCCGTGAAGCCGGAGGAGCTGGCTTCCTGGCACGTCGCGCGGCCCGCAGCCTCGTCCAGGCCCACGCGCGCTCTCCCCAATACCAACCCGCCACATAACCGCATCGGCGCACAACCTCTCCGACTGCCACAATGGCGGGCACAATGCGCCCCAACGAGATGACCGTCTCCACGACGCCTGTCCTCGCAAATAAAACCCTCCCAAACCTCTCCCTCCT
>Ga0247733_1000214_pt1 | contig 63326 bp, 49 predicted proteins | sample UWRJL043104R2_FD_180932 | JGI IMG/M metagenome (GOLD analysis project Ga0247733, IMG submission 180932) | Plant litter microbial communities from Arlington Agricultural Research Station in Wisconsin, United States - UWRJ-L043-104R-2 | ecosystem: Environmental > Terrestrial > Plant litter >...
ACGTTCTCGATGGCGCATTCGGGAAATGAGTTCGACGCTTCCGGCCAAACGGCATCGTCGAATTGTAATGTCTAACGAAGCACGCCCTCTGGCGCGTTCGAGTTTGCCAATAATCCCAGAACCTGATTCATCTGCATCCATTGCGACTGGTCTTGCCCACCGAGTAAGGAGCGCCACTAGCAGTAGACCGACGCCGCCTTCCGTCCAAGGTTTGACAGCTCTCACGTACCTAATATTTCAGCCTTCCCATGAATTGATTCCTTCCCTTTCCCCAACTTCTTCACAGCACCGCTACACGATATTTGCTGCTTTTGGACCCGATCAGCTACCCTGTTTCATACTCCAAGTTCTGCATTAAGCGCCCTGACTGTAATACTCCTCTCATCCCGCCCCGCGCCAATCCGACCAATCTCGAAGCTTTTCGAACGCCGACCCCTGCGGCTCACACGCTGATCTCCTTGGAACCTTCACGCAGCCTGTGGCTTCAAACGTCATCCTTCAGCGCCTTCAGTAAACCTCCGATCGGTCGAGATTGCAGGCCGCATAGCCCCCACCAACAGCCCCTTCAAACTCGACCCTGTTCAGTTTCAAGTTTCTTACCAGAGGCCCTATTATCGGCTTCCAATTGTAAACACGCGTACCGCTCTTGCCAGGTTAGTCTGTCGGCACCTCCAAACAGACTGCGTAGACTAAGCCCGACGCAGTAGTTGAGCCGGCATGGCCGTCTGTTTTGGCCAAAAATACTAGCAATTTATGCGAAGCGACTGGTGCTCCAGGATCCGAACCTCGTGCCTGCCTTAGGTTGAGGCACTGATCGCTTTATCAGCCTAGGCATTCCGGGACTGCGGACGCCATGGGCTCCACCACAACCCTCGTCACCTTCCTGTTGTATGTATACCTCATCTGCCTCTAGTAATGCTTTGGTGTCTCATTCTTTATCAGCGACCTCCCAGCCGCAGCTCGCACTGTTGAACTCCTCGGCTCTTGGGATAACTTCACAAAACCATACCCTCTCAAGCACGATCGACGGCGAGGTCACGGCACTTGGTCTGGTTGCTATACTTTTGACGACATCATATGCGACGGTGACTTCGACAACATCAGCAGAAGACGAACCGGTGCACTCAAGATGGGTGGAACATATTGGTACTATGTAAGTCCCTACGTGACCCGTTCCCGACACTGTCCTCCCACTGGAGAGCCCGTGGTCCAAGTCAAAAAGACGGTGCTGAACTGCTTCACAGTACGATGTGGATGGCGAAGAGCGTCACAACCCCTCGGAACCGTCAACGACCGTGTGTCCCCTACTTCCTGGGCAGCGATTAAATGTACTGGAAGTACCTCGCGAGTGCCGTAGTCGAAGCAGTTCAGAGAGCTCCGACGCCTTCACACAAAATCCTCGTGACAAATTCTTGACACCCGTGCCGCCCAAGCCACTACCTTCGCCGCGACTAGGCGATTATTGCAAAGAGTCATACGCCGTTGCTATGCATCATTTGGGAGGCCCAAGATCTGCGACATATCCGTCATCCGGCCAATCACTCTCACCCAGGCATGCACGACATGCTCGCAGTGCTTCGACTTCGCCACAAATGCAATCAACAGCACTGCTATCGGACTTGAAAGGTTTAAAAGAGAAGCTTGCGCAGAAGAGGTCAGTGTCGCATACAAGGAATCAATCAAGAAATGTGCGCGAGCTCGAGATTGGCGCCCCCGTCTTGATCAGTACTACAGCAGAGGAGATGAACCTCATTCCCTTGTCTTCACTCCAGCCGCCAAAGTCAGCACCTTTACGTGCTCCCCAGCATTCGCCGTCTATTTCGCCACCAGTCACGGCCAGGCTGCGAGAATTTTCACCTCTCGGCTCACATCCCGTGGATATTACGAAAGATCTACATCTCGCTGCGCCAATCAGTAAAGATGTTAAGGCCGGACGATCCCGTTCGCGATCAGAGACTCCGAGGATGAAGGCAGCCGATTCCTTACCTGAATCGAGCGCTGTCCGAGCAAACTCATCCGAGACCCGGCGCACGAAGCTGTTCTCAAACGAGCCGTGGATTCAATCACCTAGGTTTCCTCAGATCCCTAGCTCGCATGACGCACTGAAGACGGATGTCATGGCCCCTGCACCGGTGCTCGAGCGACCTGGGTCTTCACTCGAACCTCCGTCTCTCGATGCACGCCCGACATCAAGCCATGGAGGTGACCGGAGCTCAGGTCTACGACATTCAACATTTGACAAGAACAAGAAGCTTCCTCCGCTCCCTCGCTACATCGTTCCCGCCCCTCTCTTCGCTTGCAACGGCGCATCAACTAGCCCGACAACGTCGCAAAGTCCAGCTCACGAGGAGGGAGATCAGAACGAGGACGCGGAGACCTACTATAACTCTGAGAGTAACAGCCACTTCTCCACATGGAGCAATGAGTCCGTCGCTTACAGTTTGCCAACAACGGATGACGAGGAAGTCCATTCGCCCGCTCTTAGCTCTCTCACCAGCGGCTGCAGCGACCTTGGTTCACCTACACGGCATTCCGCACGCTTCTCTATCAGTGATTATATGCACAGTCCAGATCAGGACACTGCTGCCTTCGAGGGACAGGATCAGATGCCAGAAGAAGCGGCCCTCCCATCCCACCTTTCCGCAACACCGCCTCAACTCAACGAACTACGCATCTCAACGTTCGGTTCAAATCTGTTTGACTTCGAAAATCAACAAAGAGGCTCGAACTCTCGTGGTTCCCGTGGATCCCACAGCTCCCGCAGGCAGGTCGCTTGTTTCGGCCTAGGTTTCCAGGGGTACAAACTTCCCGAGGACGAGTCGACGTCCAAGGTCACCATCACCGAGCCGAAGCTTCGTCCAGAACCGTCGTTCAACCACAACCGCGGCAGCTCGGTTAGCCAAATGGAGACACTAGTGAATGAGTTCGGTTTCCTTGGTGAAGCCGTTGTTTGAATACGTCATTCTTTAAGCCTAACACTACACGCACTTTCGCTTCGCGCCACATACTTCCTTTCTTCTATATACCCATTTTGGCACACTTTGTCCCGCGTTGGCTTCGGACGACATCTTATTCGGCTCTTACCGTTGCGAGTAACACCATCTCCACCTGAGTTTTTTTTGGACCTACTTCACACTCTTCTACTTTGTTTCGATTCTGCACATAATTTTGAAAATACCTCAGCATTGTATTTAGCGTCGGCGTTTGGCATATTTGGATTTCACCCACACACAATTCCTCCTTGCCGGTCTGGTATGGCGAGGGTATGACATATATGAGGGATTCACATGGGAGGCTATGAGCGGAAGCATGGCGACAGTACGTCGGCACGATTTTGGAATGGTTTAGAAGTGATGTATGGGTATGACATGCCGCGGATAGGTATATACATACGTACGTACGCGATAGCTTCACAGCATCTGCGTTAAACAGTAGCGCCAGTTTCCAGATCGATCCGAGTACAACATTATCTGTCTTTCTTTGCGTGTCTACGTTGCAAATGTTGATGCAGTCTCAAGGGATCTGAGTGACCCTAGCGTTGCAGCCTTGCGTGCCTGATGCTGCGCCCCACAATCCTGCGTCTCAAATACTTGCCCCATCCGCCAATACGCACGATATCTCAGCGAGACCCTCTTTCTCTACTCCTGCAAACCGAAACATGCCCGTTTGATCGGTCATTACTTCAGTGCCAACCCGTGCACGCTCTATTCGCACGAACCGTTCGGTCCAAACTATGCCGCCCAAACATGCACCGAATTTACCCGACAATGTCACCCACGGAAATTCAGGGAGTGTGAAGAGGCAAAAGGTTTCGCACGCAACAAGCCAATCACTTTCCTCGCATGGATTGCAAGAGTTGGAATTGTTGAGAGACCGCGAATTAGATGGTGGTGTAGACGATGGAGAGCGCACACGCACCGTTGCGGACATTGAAGAAAGGGTGAGTGAAAGTCAAGAGACGGAACAAGAAACAGAAAAAGGGGTGAATTGGGATAAGATACCTATTCAGGTAGTTTGCTGTATGCCCCCGCTACCGCCCACGACGGAGGAACAAAAGAGGGAGTACGCGTGGGCGGCTGCGCATCCGCTTCCTGACGAGGATGATGAGTAGGAACGGGACGATTGTAAATCCGACGAAGAAGGAACGAATGTCGCAGATGACGTTACTAAAGCCGACGAGGAGGATGAGCCAAACAAGAAGCCACTGGGAAATCGGAAGGCGACAACGAAGATTCCGGGGACGACATCCCTCTTTCCACGGTGAGCGAAATCGGGCTTGAGCACCTCCGGATTCCCGCCGCGCAGGACGAAGAGGAGATGAGGAGGGCTGCTTTGCGGTGGCCTTCCAACTGTAATAAGGGTGTCGCTGAGGAGCAGCTGGAGTTGAGTCCTGGTATATGCCAGGCACCTGTAGCAATTGATATGAGCGAGGTGTGTATGGGTGGGATGCCACTTTTGGATGAGGATGATCCTAATCTCTGAGGGCTCGTGAGGAGTATGTGTGCCAAACGCCAGGGCTCAGATCCGTACTTTACGAAGCTTATCTGGAGGTGTTCTCCAATATATTTATCCTGTACTAGATCTCCAGCGATTCTACTTGCACGGCGCATCTTGCCCTCTAGGAGCGCAGTGATAAATAGTTTTAGAAAGTTGTGACTAGTAGATAGTATTGGAGGATACATGTACGATATGAGATAGGATGAGTGAAAATAATAGACCTTTGGCACGAATCTGGCAACCTATGAAGGAACTTGCGAGGGACTGAGATCACCCAGACATTGAAGTCGACTATAGGCGATGCAGAGAGTGAGAGTGGTTCATACTCTAGACAAATGTGAAGCACCAGAGTGCCTAGGATTTTAGATGGTGGATTTGCTTGGAACGAGCAACACATGTCCTGTTTTTAGGGTACACGAACATGTACTGGAAGGAGACAGTGGTTTCTACCATTACTCAAGGCATGGCCGTTGTGCTCGATTGGCCGGGGTTGAGGAGTAAAGTAGTGATGTGGACACGATCGCGTAACATCGTAGGGAGATGAAACTTGAGTGAACAAGCACGGAAAAGTATGGACCGAAGCAACATCCAAATTTACTTGTTATTTCGAAGGTGTTGTGACGAACTGTGGTCGAAGATCGGTTGAAGAGGCGCTAGTGGTGCGTTAGTTTAGCCTTGGCGCACCCAAAGCGGGTAGACAAGCGAATTTTCGTTTCGCGCACAACCTCCAACTCCAAGCGGCATCCACGATCTCTCTCGACATTACACCCCTCCACACAACACCTTCGCCATGGGTCGTGTTATCAGGAACCAGCGTAAGGGTCGCGGCTCCATCTTCACGGCCAACACCCGCCTGAACAAGGCTCCCGCCCAATTCCGCACCTATGATTTCGTACGTCGCCGCCCGCACGATTGCGCTCTCGAGCAGCACGCAGGAACCGAAGGCTAATGGGCACAGGCTGAGCGCAATGGCTACATCCGAGGTGTGGTGAAGGAGATTGTCCACGATTCCGGTCGTGGTAAGTACTCGAACTGCATTTCTGGCACTTTGGGCCTATACTGACGAATTCAACAGGCGCTCCTCTCGCCCGCGTCATGTTCCGCAACGTACGAAGCCCTCCCGAAGCATTCTGACTGAAGCGCTCGCTCACAAAATACAGCCGTACCGGTTCAAGCACGACACGCAGACGTTCATCGCCAACGAGGGCATGTACACCGGCCAGGTCAGTTAGAACAGTCTAGGGCAGATTTGAAGAATACAGGGCTGACAATGCATAGTTCATCTACGCCGGCAAGAACGCCGCCCTGACCGTCGGCAACGTCCTCCCGCTCGCCTCCGTCCCCGAGGGTACCGTCCTCACCAACGTCGAGGACAAGTCCGGTGACCGTGGTGCGCTTGGCCGTACCTCTGGCAACTACGTGACCGTCATCGGCCACAACCCCGACGAGGGCAAGACCCGTGTCAAGCTCCCGTCTGGCGCCAAGAAGGTCCTCCCCAGCTCCTGCCGTGGTATGGTCGGTATCGTCGCCGGTGGTGGACGAACAGACAAGCCGCTCCTCAAGGCCTCGCGTGCTAAGCACAAGGTACGTGGCGTCCTCTTTATATTATGGATAATCGCTGACTTGGAATAGTTCGCTGCCAAGCGCAACTCGTGGCCCAAGACTCGTGGTGTTGCTATGAACCCCGTCGACCATCCTCACGGTGGTGGTAACCACCAGCATATCGGTAAAGCCTCGACCATCTCCCGAGAGGCCGCACAAGGTCAAAAGGCCGGTCTCATTGCCGCCCGGAGGACGGGTTTGCTCCGCGGTACCCAGAAGGTCAAGGATTAAATGGGTTGCTGAAAAGGGGGCGTCGGTGCGGGACAATGATGCGATCGGTTATTCTCACCATACTCTATGCGGGTGGCCGGGCGTTGTTATGAATCTTCTCGGAAAGCTAGGTCTCTGCCTGCTTGCGTGCATGATAGGACCCTAGGGAATGTGAAAACTGAAAATGCATTGGTCGGTCTGTACTCTGAATGTGAATTGTTGCGTTTGCGTCTGAGACATTGTCTTGCGGTGATCCTGTGCTGTGTCAATCTTTTGTTTGTGCATGGAGTTGGCTACGTGACATGATTGAGAAGACGTTTGCTACACAAGCTACGGGCACACCCAGATGTCCGGAGCTCGTCTTAGACAGGACTACAAGTTCCTTCTCCATCGTCCCACAAAGTGTACTGTTCCTGGAACTCCTCAACCCCTCAAGCACCCCCCATCTCAACATCACTGTCACTCTCCCACTCACTATCATCCTCGCTCCTATCCACTCCACCATCTATACCCTCCCCTCCCACAAACCCCCGCTTGCTTTCCCTATAATCCAAATCTAACACGCGGTAATGCTTTCTATCGCTCCCTAGCACGACGACAACACGCCGTCCCTTGCGACCGTTGACGACGAGTTTTAGTGGCGTGAAGCGGGGCTCGAAGATGTGGCGGGTGTGCGGTTTTAGGGTTTCGAGGGTAAGGGTGAGGGTTGCTGTGGGGGAAGATGCGGATGTGGGGGAAGATGCGGATGTGGGGATAGGATTGCCGTGTGGGAGGAGGAGGGTGGTGATGTTGTCGGATGGTAGGGTGTTGTAGGGCAAGGGATTTGTAGGTGTGGCTGCATGTGTCGGAGCTGGTGAGTTGGATGTTGACTCTGGCAAGGACGAGGATGTTGATGGCGAGGAGGGCGTGTATGACAGCGATATCAACGAACAGGTCTTTGGCTCGGAGGTCGCTTGTAGGAGGACGAGCAAGGTCGTGTCGTCTGCGAACTTTGCGTCGAGCATCTTGTGCGTTGGGATGATCAGGGTAGACATCGAGTAGCTGCGCAATGAGCCCGGTAGACTAGTAAGCCGGGCGTCGTGAACGAGGCGGTGGATGTGGAGCTCCGAGGGACGTGTGGAGGCGGAAAGCGCGATGTATGTTGATATAGCGTCGGCGTCGGATGACGAGGACTGTAACGCCGTCAGCTTTATCAATGAAGGGCAGGTGGGAGAGATGTTAGTTGTAGAAGGGGAACTTACTTCACATACCATCCGCATGTCCCTCACATCCCCCTCCTCCCCTTCTCCCAGCACAATCCCACAATCCATAGAAACGTTATCCTGCTGCCACTTACTAACTTGTCTAAGCAAGCCATGCACACCCTCCCCAAACCCGTCCAACACCGTCTCCAAGCATAACGCCTCCTTTTTAAACACCACACCTTCCCTCAACTTCTCAACTGCCTTTCGCGTATCTTCATACCCCACCCCACCCTCATCCTTCCCTCCAAGAACATCCTTTGCCGCCCTCAAAAACGGTCCCAAATCCGATGTTGTCATGCCATATTGTATGTATGAAAGGACGATGGAGATATCAACCCCGGGATCCTTCGCCTCCATTTCCGCGCGAGACTGGCTGTCTGGCTCCGTAGCTTCAAAGTCGATCTCGTACCGGAGCCACTTGCTAAAGCTAGCAAAGTGCCTCTTTTCGTCGGCAGCATAGAGAAGCGTTGTATGCCCCAGCAACCTCAAATTCTTAAGCAGCTCCAGCAGAGCAGTGAAATCCGCGATAGGCCCACTAAAAATCCAATCCTGGTCTTCGTAGTACATCGCCAATCCACGAAGCCTCGATATAATGATACTACAGCGATCCAGGGCAGGCAGGAAGTTTTCGTGTAGCAACTGAATGACGGTAGCGAGACCTGAAGAGACAGCGTTATCCCAGCGCTTATGTCCTTGCTCTGCGAGCTCGTCGACGAGCCATTCGTGGATGAGGTGGGGACAGTGGCCTGTACATGCTAGATGGTATAGGTTATCCACGAGGCCGCCTTCGTTGTTCTCGGCAAGCGTCTCACTGATGTTGCGCATGAACTTTCCGGGAAGATCCTGGCTGTGCGTGAAAAAGGTTCTGATACGCGAGAGCGTGTGTGTGAGGTATGAAAGTAGGTTCTGCAGTTGCGCGGTTTTTGATGCGATGAGGTGGAGGTAGATGCCTGCCGAGGGTATGAAGCCCAGCGTGAGCGGGATATATGCAATTCGTTTCTTTGGATGCTGGGGTTTCGTGATAGTCATGAGAAGGCCGTGTGTGCATGCATACGGATGACTTGCATGCATAATCGGGACACTCTTTACGCCCCAAGCGTCGGGCAACCGTATCTCCACCGTCTCCATCGAATCGTAGATACTTGGATGCACGCTCCCTTCCACGGTACATCTGATGAACATATCCACGCTATTGTGATCGCGTAGATGATGGCTGTGCAGCAATCCGTCGACCTGCGCTTGGGTACTAAACGCGCCGGCGTCTGCCTGCGCACCTCGCAACATCATGAGAGGATTGGCGGGTGGTAGCGGTATGGGTGGTAGTTTGGGTAGTAGTGTCTCCATGTCCATCATGGCGAGCTGGTCGGGTAGGTCGGGGGCGATATCCAGCGTCTCGAAATCGGGCTGCCGCTGCAGAAAATCTTCAAGTGTTGTATCGTCTTTGAAGGCGTCCCAGTCTTCTGTCGTAGGCACGTTGAGATCGATAGTCTGCGACGCTTGCGCTGGTCCATCTGTCTTCCTTTTTGAAGCTGGCGTGATAGCCGGCTCAGCAGCAGACATATCCTTCCTCGAAGTCGCCATCCCGGTCCTCCTCTTTACCCCCTCCACATCAATGAAATTCAAACCCCATCCCAAACACTTAACCCTACCCTCCCCCTTCTCCTCTCCTTCCCCACCAAGTCTGACATCACGGTGTACGACCTTACCCGTCTCACACCCCACAACATCCACACACCCTCCACTCCAAGCAACCGCAACACTCGCTCCATTCCCCTGCCAAGACACCGCCTTAACCGTCTCATCCTCGCTTTTCCTCTTCAGCCCAAAAGCCCTCTGTCCATTGATTCTATAAACGTCCAGGTTCTCTTCGTCGGTCACGAGTGCGATGAGGTCCATTGTGGGGCAGTACGAGATGAGATGGGGGTGTATGGGATGCAGTAATATTTTCTCGGCCTGTTGGAGCAGCTTAGGACCTGCTGCGGTCTCCATTTTGGTGGATAAGGGGTTGAGAGGGCTGGAGTGGTGGTGGTGTCGATTTGTTTGGGTTGGGGTGGTGGTGGTGGGAGGTTTGTCGAGGACGCGACTAGAGCCCTGATTTGTTTAGCGCGGTCACGCTGTCACGTTGGTCGTTACTTCCCCACGAAGCACAGATACTCTGCCTCGTGGAAGGTCCCTGCAGCTGCAGGGCGTACGCATAAAACAATACATCCGAACACTCGAAACAGGCTCAGAGATGAGAGACATCTTCAGTAAGATTCGTTCCACAGAACTCAAGTCTCAAAACATATCCCTACGCTTCAAAGGCTCACAGTCACAAAAACATCTGATCTACAAAAACAATCAAAGTGATGCGTTCTCATACCCCTCTCAAGAGGAAAGTTCTATACCTAACCCCACCGAAGGGTATAACACCAAAAGTAATAGTACACATGCGCCCAACCTTCAGTGTTCGCCTCATAGCCGTATCCGCCTCATGCTGCGTATGCAAGTTCCCACCCATAGCTCCATAAGCCCCAAACGCCAAAAGTACCAATACAACGAAGCAGAAAGCCACTATGCCCAAGCGAGAAGTCCAGACGCCAGACCGCGCAGCCAGCCGTGCAGTGTCCGCTGCGCCAATTCCTCCCAATACTTTATGTACAGACGCTTGTCAGGGCGCCATATTTCCCATCGCACAACTTCGCCCTTCATCATATTGGTTCGGAGCCTTTGAGGACCGCATGTACCGCCTCTTTTTTGACTCGTATACTACCACCAGTATGTCCGTTACCTAATCGCCTGTCACCATCGAAGCTTGTTCTTTTCCTACCGCCTTCCTCCGCCTCATCGCTGTCCTCCACCAAATCGCCTAACTCAAATTGGTTTTCTACATCGTAGTCATGCATCATGGCTCTCCGCTCGCCTAGACTTTGTCTCCCACCAGCCGAAGCGCCCAGAAAAGGACTTCTGAACCCGGAGTCTTGGCTGCGTCTAACCTGCATGCTGTGGCGTGTAGGGAACCCAGATATGCCGTCTGTTGGGACTCCATCGCTGAAGCTGTTCCCGAGTGCGCGGCGACCGTCGGGGTCTTCGCGCGAGAGATTGAGGAGGTAAACGCCCGAGAAGATGACGAGGAAGCCGCAGAGAAGGGAGATCGTGTTGACGGCGTCGGCGGTGTTGAACCCGCGGAAGAGAAGGAAGGACGCCATAAGGGTACAGGTAGTGAATGTTACGTAGTATAAAGGATTGACACTGTGCGCTAGTCAGCTCTGAAATCTTCCTGGTAGTAAACGTCCTACATGTTCGTGGAGAACTGGCTCAAAGCCTTGTTGAAGTAGTTCATCTGTGTGAGAATGCAGCTGACAATCATAATAGCGAAGACATAAGTCGATGGATGCGTAAACTGATTGTCCCCGTTGATAGTCATCTTGAGCGCAATGCCAAACGCTTTGATAGCCATGATGGACACGGATCCAGTCGTTGAACAGATGGAGAGGTAGATGAGCGGATTTTTCTTGCCGTATCTCGGCGCGACTTTGTAAATCATGACGACGGAGAAGACAGCGACAACGGCGCAGTAGAAGAGGAAACCTAGGAATGCAACGTCAGTAAATTGAACTTCTTCCAGACTGAAGCTACGTACCGGGCTGAAGCGCAAAGTTCAGAATCTCATCGATCGAAGAGACCTCTCTGTCTGGTGGCGCATGCAGCACGATGATGACGGAGCCTATCAGACATATCGCGCATCCAATCTTCCCTAGGACACCAAGATGCTCTTTTAGAAAATAAGATCCTAGGACCGCGCTGTCTCTGAATCAGCAGGCGTGTGGAGCACTGTAGATGCAATACTCACCCAATGAGTACTGAAAGCGCCCCGAGGGGAGTAACTAGAATCGCAGGCGCAAAAGCGTATGCGGCAAAGTTGAATATTTCACCGAGCACCACTGCGCACAGTCAGTCGTGCAACTCTCATGCGCGAACAGTCGTCGCCGCTCACTTGTGACCATGCCCGCCCACCAAGTAGGATTTTGCATGTAGGAGAAACCCTCGCCATCGAAGCCGTGTTTCTCTGCCGAGGCATTGAGACCCTATGCGCACACCATCAGCCATGTTGTTCGGGAAGCGCGCGATGCAGCGCTGGGCGAGTGGAGCGAGAAAGGGTTGGGAAACGCGCGGCGACGGACCTTTTTCGTTATGACGAAACTCGTTCCTAGAGCAGCTGTTAGCATACTGCCGGGCGACTGCCGTGCTTCGCAAACGTACCTATCGCAAGCGACGAGGACACGGCCAGAATTAGGCCAACATATCTGTCCACAATCAGCATCGCATTCCGCAGCGCAGTCCTGCCGGCGCGCGACATACTTGTCTTCTACCATGATGCCGCCAAAGGTCCTGCGACCTGTATCTGCCCTAGTCCTGTGTCTCTAGTAATGTGGTGTCGGTGGTGTCGGTGGTGTTGGTGGTGTTGGCGGTGTCGGCGTCGGCGTCGCGTCGGGTATGTGGTGCTGAGGAGCGGACGTGCGAGCGAGGAGACCTCGGGGATGTACGATTATCGATACGGGTCGGCGTGTGTAGAGTGGCGCTCGCTGGCAAAAACTGCGAAAGGACACCACAATTAGACCAGACAGTGTGGGTCCGCGGCGAGAGACGTGTGGGATGCAGGCACGAGTGGACTGGACAGTTCGCGTTTCACCAAACGCTTGTTCGTGGTCTGGCCGAGAAGGAGGAGCGACGGGCAGAAGCGTGCGACGATGCAGCGAGCGACGGGCGGATGAATGAGCGCGGTTGTATGCAGGCGCGGCAAAGCACAATGCGCGGCGAGACGTGTAGAGAGTCGAGTCAAAGGAAGCGTCGCGGCCTCGTTCAGCACATGGGATGGTGGCGTGGCCCTCTTGATCCCGTGAAACCAATCCAGGGCGGGATCCACCTGGAAATCGGCTAAGCACCCCCTGCGCCGCCAGCCTTAGCTCTCGCCTCTTGTGGCCTTTATCGATCACAGCACACCAGCTGTGTCTGATCAGCTGCGACGCCAAGTATGCATGCACAGCTGTAACCACACTTTCTGCCGCTAATCCAAGGCTCAATATTCATCACATTACCACATCCATAGCGTTGCAGCGCTTGCGCGCCGTTACACCTTGCCTACGCTGACTGATTGTGGAGAAAGTATATGTGGCTTCGAGGCTGAGTGACTGCACATGCACGCATCTAACTACAGAAAACCGCCAACCCCGATCGGGGCCTGACACATCTCTTTGCGCGAAGTGGAGCCAATACTGATTACTTCGCAACCCAGATCCCGAGAAAGAGCAACTCCCAACTCCCCAGTTTCCATATGCTGACAGGGTATCAAACGCCGCGGAATGAGAGCCCTCGCTCTGTGAGCCTAATGTCGTGTGATGACACAGAGCGATCATGTTCGAAGGTCGTCCAATATGGAATACCGAATCCACCCGCCCACGCCCGTATAACTCCTGAAGTGCCACCCGCAGGATATCCAGCGGTATCCAAATCCGAGACACAGTTCTCCCACTAAAGGTCGCGTGGTCTGTAGTCGAAGAAAACAATGCTGAAAGAGATTCACTTACCTATCGTGCAGTGCGAAGTGCACGTTGTGACGATGACTGCCGAAGGCCGGGGTATCAAGTGCGTAGTAAAAGCAAGACATTGGGAGTCCAGAACAAGGCGAAGCGTGTTGGGACTCCTCTGGATAAGCTTTGTAAAGTACATGTACCCCGACCTTAGGATTCGGGTTGTCAATCCATCCGAGTTAGTATGCGAGCTGGAACTCTAGTCGAAAACCTGTAGTCAGTGCCAAGAAAGGTCGTTGAGGTTCAGGGAAGCAGTCGAGTCGCAATGCTGATACATGCAGCCGTTGACGGTGTCGGGTTGATGGACATCATAAGAGAAGAGGGTTAGTAAGTCGGCCGATCGAGGATGTCGAGGACGGGGGTAGTCTACACTCGAGGTCGCTTTGCGTCTGGTCAAGCGAGTTAGCATGATGGAAGAGCTTCAGGCGCTTGAAGTGTGACGTACCTGATGAATCGGTGGCTTCGCCTACATCGATGCCCACCTCGTCGATTGTTCTCTTCTGTCCTTGTGGGGACAGCTCCAAAAGTTCAGAGGACAAGGTGTCAACGGGTCCTGCAGCCGCAGATACGGCGACTAGAGCTTGACCAGCCTCACCGCCCTTGTCATCCTCATCATATTCGAGCTCGTCTTCTCCGGTGTAGAGATTCGCTTGATCGTCTGTGGAAGGATCCAAATCCGGAGCCATAGTGTCGAAGTCTAGGAACTCATCCATGGCTGCTAGATTGTCTTCCGCGGAGGCTGTATGGGCGAGAGGAGGACAGCTATTATCCCCATGCTCGATTGGCGCTTCTACGTTTTCGTGATCGACATCATCATATTGGTTAGTATCTTCATCGTTGATCTGCGTGGGGTACTCTGTCGGATACTCCTCGAGCTCGCCATTCAGCTTAGGCACTTCCTCGTCTCCCTCGACGTATTCATCGCCAAGGTTTCCATCAAAGCCTTCGTACAAGGAATGGTGTTCCTCATCTTGAGGGAAGTTCTCTCCTGTTTCGTCTCCAGTGTGACCATGTGAGGCTTCTTCTTCTGCCTCGTCCACATCTTCGTCGTTGGCCAAGGCTCCATTATCCTCCTGAACACGCGGTACATTGGCACCTTGAACAGTAGAAGAAGAGGATGAGGGTGGAGTGGCCTTGACTGCGTTCGCGATGTCGGATTCGGGTTCAGCCTCCTCATCGCTATAATCGATTATGTCATCCTCGGCGTGGTGAGATGTAGAAGAATCGTGCGCGCTGTTGCTTCGTGATTCATCTACATGTGGTTGGGTACCACTTGCTGCGTCTTCAATCGGGCTTTTACTGTCGACTGCAACTGAGCCGTTATCTATGGCGCTCGCTGCGGGTGCACTAGTTGCGTGGCCTGTGCTCTGCACTTGTGGAGACGACGCTTGCTCGACGCGATTCTCCTCGTACTGTTGTTGATCATTTTCCTCAACATGCTCTTCATACGAGTGCTCGTGGACCTCACTGTTATGCTCGTTGCTGTCTTCCACATGACCAGCTTGTTCGCTTATTGTTCCCTCCTCGTGCACACTCTGCTCTTGCTGCTCCTCGCCATCATCCCAATCCTCCAGAATGTGCTCCGTAGAGTTGTGCGACAAGTGGGCGTTGAATGCCGTCAGTCCAGCGGCAATTGCACGATCCAAACCTGAGTGGCCAATTCCTTCGGCAGCTGCCTTGCTAAGCTCATTGAGGAGCGCAGAGACGCGCGGACGGAAGAGAAGCGTCATGTAAAACGACTCGGGACTGGACACCTCGTCTTGAACGTGAAGCTGCCGATATAGATTGACCAGATGCTCCAGCGTGATGAATGCACACGACGTGTGCTCTTGGTACAACTCAATGTTGTGGAAGTTGTCAAGCCGGAAGCCCAGCTCCATGTCATCTGTGACATCTGAGCCAAGAGCAGCTCGGCAGGCCTCTAAGACACTGCTCAACGGCTTGCTTGCGAGTTCCTCATCTTCCACAAGGAAGTCGCCACTGTTGTCGTAATCATGATATTTGAACAACCATAGCTCTGCACTGTCGTAATTGACTGTGACTGGGTGAAGGTGTAGCTCTTGTGGCACTTGGTCGGCTTGCTCGTTGAGAGTGACGTCGTCGTGGGCGTTGCTCGAGAAATCTACCTGGTCATGAGTGTTCTCATTGTCATTCTCCTCGATTGCCTCTGCCTCATTGGACTGGTCGATGTAGGTGGTGGCATCTTCCTCCTTCACTGTGTCTTCCGGTGGCTCCGCAAACTCCTGGAAATCATCGTCATTGGCATGGATATCGTCTTCATGGTCAGTCTTACTGTGCTGGCTAGTATCATTGTCGTGATCCTGGGGAACATCGTCCTGTGCAGCGGTATCATTGGCTTGTGCCAGCTCCCCGACAACAGTTCGATCTTCGTCCTCTCTTTCAGTGATGATCTCGGTTTCAACTTCTACTGGGTTGGACAAGTGTTCGCCATCGTTCCACATTGTGTCTTCTTCCTCATCAGAGTAGTCAATCACGTCGTCCTCCATGTTGGCCGCTTCAGGTTCTCCGCCTCCTAGCTGTTCGTTTTCTACGATATCCACGTCGTTGTTGCCATAATCGACAAGGTCTACTTCGATGACGTCCTCGTTGTCCACCATGAAATCATCTTGATCGGTTGGAACAGTTTGCACTTCGAGCCCGGTATCTGTGTTGGCATCGTATATTGACAGGTCATCGTCTTGCTGGCCGGTGGACCGCAAGTCAAGATCAATGTCGCCATCGCCGAAGTCGAAGCCGCCGTCATCGTGGAGGTCCATGGTGTCAGGCGCGGCCGTAACGTCGAGGTTGTATGGAGCTGCTTGGGAGATGGTGGCCATGCCTAGATCTGTATGGTTTGCTGTCAAGCTGTGGGACAAATTGCCTCAAGAGTGCACCGGAGGGCGGAGGGCAGAGGCGTACAAAGCGCGTCACGTCGGTGAAAGGTGGCGAGACGGCAAACGCGTGCAGAATTTCAAGTCGTGCGCGATCTGTACGGCGGTAAACTAAGGGAGCATCACGCCGTACGCGTGAAAGAGAGTGGCGATGTCTGCGGTGCGGTTGGTGGTGGTGGAAGTGAGGTTGGCGCTGGCGTTAAAGCGCAAACTGCAAGGAACGCGCGAACAAAGAGCGCCAAGCTTAGCTGCAGGTGCGGGATGCCAGCGGATGCGGAAGTCGTCGACCTGCGCTAGGTGGCACTGCGAAATAGGTAGGGGAGATAAAGTAGCTTGCGCTGAGATGAGACGACTGAGAGCGGTGATATACTTGTAGTGTGGAGGAGAGACACGTCGAGTGAACAGTACAAGGGAGGCGCTGGAATGGTGAGATGGGGAAATGGGGAAATGGAAGAATGAATGAGGACTGGGCTTCTGGGTGGGAAAGGGATTCTCAAGTGTGGAAGGCGCCTAGCGTCTAAGCGGCAAGGCAGCACACAATCACGTGATAAGTTCACACTTGGAGATCGCGGACCCCCTCCCCATTCGGTGGAGCACTTGTGTCGACGCTTAGGTATCTAGATACCTTGCCCGCCTCGAAAGGACGTCTGTCTGCTGCTTCCTCTGACACATACTCAGTCTCTTCTCTGCGTTGTACCCATTGGGTTACTTTCTGGACGGCACCGTAAATTCATTGTGGACACCATTCCTCCCCCACCGACCGCATAAGCTCCGCACCGACGACAAGCTACACCTCTCCGCTACTCCAGACATTCTATACATACCCACTAGTACTGTCCATCTGAAGCATCATGGTACAATTGCCCCTCCCCACCGCGCCCTCTCCTTCAAGACCCCCGCTTATACCGCCCAGGTCGTCCTCGCAGCCTCAATATGTACCCGCGGCGGGAAAGCCGTCCTCTCGCGCCAGTTCCGCGAAATGCAGCGCTCGCGCATCGAAGCCCTCCTCGCCTCCTTTCCCAAGCTCGCTGACGGCGCCTCACAACACACCACCGTCGAGCAGGACAACGTGCGCTACGTGTACCAGCCGCTCGATGAGCTCTACATGGTACTCATCACGAACCTCCAATCCAACATACTGCAGGACATCAACTCGTTGCACCTCTTCGCACAGGTCGTATCGTCGGTATGCAAGTCGTTGGACGAGCGGGAGATCTTGAAGAACGCGTTCGAACTGCTCTCGGCGTTTGATGAGATCGTCACGATGGGGTACAGGGAGAACCTAACCTTGACTCAGATCAAGACTTTCTTGGAGATGGAGTCTCATGAGGAGCGCATTCAGGAAATCATTGCACGGAACAAGGAGTTGGAGGCTACCGAGGAGCGGAAACGTCGCGCCAAGCAGCTCGAGATGCAGCGCAAGGAAATGTCTAGGTCGTCTCGCGGAATGGGTGGAGGCATGGCAGGCGGCATGGGTGGCGGCATGAGCGGTGGTCAACGTACGCCTCAGTACCCAACCTTTACCCCCAGTGTACCCGCCACTGTCCCGGATACATACGACAGCTATGAAGCGGAGAAGAAGAAATCGAGCAAGCCGCTGGCCCTCGGCAAGAAGGGCATGCAGCTCGGCAAGAAGAGCAAGAACACGAACATGTTCGAGCAAGTCGCCGGCGATATGCCCCCAGAGAGCGAACCCCTCGTCTCCTCGCCCAAGACGTCCGCCCCCGCCGCCGCCGCCCCAGCGAGCGCCCGCGCATCCACGTCCACCGAGCGCGAAGGCGTACACATCACGACCAACGAGTCCATCTCCGCACGTCTCGACCGCGAAGGTCTACTCAAATCCTTCGAAGTAAAGGGCGAGATGCAGCTCAAGATCACAGACCCAGCCCTTACGCAAGTCAAGCTCGATCTCAATGCTGGGGAGACCCGCGGTGCACAGCTCATGACACATCCCAAGGTGGACAAGGCTGTCTTCCGAAACAACCAGATCATCCAGCTTGCGGATACTAGCAAGGGCTTCCCGTCGAACATGGGTATTGGCGTCATGAAGTGGAAGCTCGCGCCGAGACCGGACGATGTATCGGACCCGCCTATTACGTTCCGCGTCTGGGTTGAGGACTCCGGGAAAATGTTCAACATTACTGTCGAGTACGAACTCACGGGCGGCGACTCCCTCAAGGACGTTACGGTCACAATCCCCTACCAGACCGACGAGCCGAACGTATCCTCCTTCGATGCTGTATACGAAGTCAGTGGTGATAGCTTAGAGTGGAACATCGGAGCCGTAGACGAGGAGCATAGCTCCGGCAGCTTTGAGTTCGAGGCCCAAGCCGAGAGCGACGCTGAGTTCTTCCCTATGCGTGTGCGCTTCAGCAAGACAACCCCGTTTGTCGACGTCAGCGTAAGTCTCTCCTGCCCTTCCAGGAATTGCAAGACAACGCGGCTAACATCTATCCTAGGTCGCCTCCGTCACTCTGCTCTCCATGAACCAAGACATCAGCTTTTCCAAGGACATCAAGTCTGTCGCGGACGTTTACGAGATCGTGTAGTAGTACTGCCCCTCGGGACGTATCGAAAAGAGAACGTCTTGGGACGGACGCTTTGTGCGTCGTGTGAGGCGGTTAGTTGTGCGTTTGAGGGAGCTAGCATAGACCGGTGTATAGAGCTGACTGCTCAAAATGAATGAAATGATTTGCACATATTGACCCCTCTATATGTGCACCTCATCTGCGCTTGATTATGTGTCGAGAAGCGCCAAAGGAATCCACACTCCGCCCTTGCGTGCGAGAGCGACACATCTTTGCACTTTTTTTTCAGGGTGACGGCACAGACACTTATCATGTTGTTGATTGTTTTCTTATTTCTTCTGTACAAGACGTGCTTGTATATCTGTCAAATAGAGAGTGTCCATAAGCCATCCACCATAACTGAGGCTTCGAGCTCCGATTTCCTTCAGATCACGAATACCACATCTCTCCGCGATACTAGCGTACCCACGGAAGGGCTGTCGTCGTCAAGAGACATAAGCATCCCACATAATATACAGAAACTCCATGGTAAGAGTTGAGTGAAAAGCAGAAGCGCGGACGGTGTTTAATCTTCGGCTTCGAGGAGACTTTGACAATGGCTAGAGTGTCTGAAGTTACAAACTCGCAGACCTTAAATGCTCATCCGTCACACGATCCTCAACACGAACAACACCCGAGAACCTTCCTGATCCACCCGGCAAACATCCGTCGAACATCGGAGCCTGAGTAGCCTCCCAGTCTTCCCAGCCCTGATGCATATTCCAACCCGCATACAAAGCAGCCATCTCATAAGAGTTGATTCCCTGCATGATCTCCCCCAAAAGCGGCCACTTTGCGGCTAGCATAGCGGGCGCGAGGGTAGTTATTCGCTTGGTGAAAAAAGGGTCGCATTGAATTTGCATGGGGGGATCGATACCAGCCTGTTCGAAGGGAGCATAGTAAAGGCGTACGTAGCCGCAAGAGTTGAAGTGCATGGACTGGAGGGCAGTGCTACGTTCAGGATCTGCTTCGGAGTGTTCGCTTTCGAAGTCGGTAAGGTTCGGGCCAGGAGTGAGCCTGTCTATGAGATTGAACCACGAACCTGGACGAGGTTTCAACATCAAAGGTGCAACCCGTGGACGTCCGCCAGGCTGTGTAGGCTGTATGATTGCAGGAGGTGGAAGAGCAGCTTGCTGCTGCTGAATATGGTGAAGCTGCGCGGTCACTTGGGCGAAATAATTTGCCTGCGCCTGTTGAATTTGTTGAGCAATCCGCCGTGGTGAGCCTGTCAAGGTCTGCTGCTGAAATCGCTGCTGGTTTTGGAGCCGAATCTGGTTCTGCAACTGGGCCCGGAGTGCAGCGATTTGATGATGGAAAGCGGCCGCGCCAGCATGGTTCTGCAAGTATTGGATTTGCTGCTGCAATGCCTGAATGTGGAAATTAAGGATTTGGTTCGGAACTACAGCATTGTGCTGCAGCGCCAGTGCACCCATTTGCATGGCTGGGTTCTGTCCCTGCCCCATCGCGAGAGGATTGTGCGGGAACATTGGCAATTGAACGTGAGCAGCTGCTTGTTGGTTATCTCGGAGATTCCTCGTTATTGCAGTCAAGGATACCGACTCGAAGACAATGTGCTTCAGACGGAGGGCGTCGTGTAATTCGACGAATTCTGTTAGGGCGGGAGGTGTAATCCAGCAGTTCTCTAGCGTGAGATGCTCAACGAAAGGAAACTGCAGGAGACAATCGCGAAGGGTCTCAGAATCTATGCTGGTAGCATTATCCATACCAATTAGAGGTGCAGGGAGGACATGCTTATTCCTTGCATGAACGCCTTCTGCGTGCTCTCCACCGGTGGCCCATCCAATGGTGAGACGCGTAATGTTCTGACGCTGACTGATGACCCTCTTGAGCAGTGCGTAGAATGGGTCGATGGCACCGGCTGGATCGATATTTGGCGTCTCTACGACCCCTGCCTCATTCTTGTTGACCGAGCGCCAACTTGGTATGGCCTTCAGAACAAGGTTCTTGAGATTTGGCAACGCATCCCAGAAATCTAGGCGGTTCAGAGTGGAAACATGGCGATCAGAAAGACGCGAGATATTGAGAGTGTGGACTGGCTCGAAGGTGCTGGGATTGTCGATGATAGAGAGCATATAAGACGATAAGAACGCTCGCTGAGCCCACTCTGTCTCGAGTAACCATTCCTTTTGCAAATTGGTGAGATTTGTAGGGATGATGGAATGCATGAGCTGTCCCGCGTCGTTCGGCTGAACAGATGAAGTGAAGAGTATGCCGGAGGGGTCTACAGCCGGCTCCGACACAAACCGTTCAAGTACTTCCGGGTCCTCGAAAGAGGTAGGCATACATATATCTGTTGCGTCATGTCCGACAGCTTGATGTATAATGTGGGGGTCCATGAATGGCACCTCAGGTTGAATCTCCGCCGCCATGCTCGCTTCGTACTGGTTGGGCGGCCACGTTACGTGCGTTCGATAAAGTGTCGCAAGTCTAACATTGCTATCTGATTCCCGATGACAGTCCTCAATGTAGTGCCAGAGCTCTCGTTGGGCCTGAGCTCGACGGTCCGGAAATTTCTTCAGGGTTCCGAATATCTCCAACGGACGTTGGAGAATACGCGCTCGAATGGAGCGATCGGGTCCATTGAGCCATCCTAGACCGCTGTCGATTGACAGAGCGAGCTCTCTCACCCGCGAAAGTTCAGAAAAAGCAGTTTTCATTCTCGGGGTCTCGTCGGCGGCCGTCTCTAGTCCAGCGACGTCATCGAATCGACAATACTCTTCAAAGGGCCAGTCATAGGATCCCCAGAAAGCCGAATGCGGCTCTACCAGACACTTCTGCGGCGGGTTTGCGAGGGTATCTTCGTTGACTTCGAAGGCCATAGCGAACTTGACGATGTGACGTCCGAACCCGCGGAAAACATCCAGTCCGTGTCCGTCGTAAACATCATCGCCATTAGCGTTTTTCCAGACGAAAGCTAAAGCACCAGCCCTTGCCTTCTTCTTTCCCTTGATGTCTGCTTTTGGCTCGTTGCCCAACATACCGTATATCTCGGTATTGAAGGGCACAACAACAGTCTTGAAGATGACCTGTGAAACGTAGTGGTTAAGCTCCTGGTTTACCAATCGCATAGCTTTGATGTCATCGCGATTGAGGTGACTAGCGATGAGCTCCACGAGCTCTACAGGAAGTTTCCATTTTGGTCGACCGGCGCAAGTATCCGAATGCTCGATCGAGGTGTGCGCACTCTCCTTCCTCCCTGCGTCCGTTCTGGCCACCTTGGTTGGTCGTGTGCGAGGTTCGATGGATGTGCGTGGCTTCTTATCGAGCCGGTAGTAGTGCACAGGTAGTTTAGCTGAGTCGCGCAAGCCGGGCCAGACATCGTTGGCATCGGAATTCGCAACGCCGCTGTGATACACCAAAGCGGCTACAGCGCCCTTGTCGTTCAGCGTCTTGGAGATATCGCTTCCCTCCAAAATCTCAAGCTTTTCTCGTGAGCGCTTCAAAGTCTCGGCAGCCCTAGATTCGCCCATATTGAGTACCGTGTCAGCCAACCACAATGGCGACGTTCGTCCAGCGATGGCTGTATTGTCCGAATATCCAGCCATGCTAAAGATGTCGTTTTCGAATTCTTGCATGTCTCCGTGGTCAGTATTAGACCTGACCGGAAGTGGAAGCCGTCTAGAAGGGCTGACACCGGACCGTTCAGAGTAACCGCTACTGACTTGTCCAATTGCTGACGCTGATGAAGGTGCGGAGGCTTGAGATACGGCAGCAAGACTGCCCGTGGGCGGAGTCGACCCATGCAAATACCTTGCGAGAAACCCTGGCTGAGACGTCCCTTCGTCTCCCGACTCGTTGGACGGGCTCGGCAGCTGATCTTGAGGTGAGAGGTTTTCGTCGCCGGTACTGTCGTGAAGCCGTGTGGTATCTGGTTGGGTGGAGGGCGCCATGGAGGAGTTGTTAACGCCCTTACACCTGGTCATACGATCGAAGGCCCGTCGTGAGCCACGGACACGTGAAGAAGAGCCTGTAGCCTGGTTCGCTACTTCCGTGAGCAGAGTAGAAAGATCCGAGCTCGACATGCCGATGTGTGAATGCGATGTGCGCGGATCGCTGCTCGATCGGCGAATTGAGCTCTCGGGTCGGACGTGGGCGCTGCGGGCGCTGCTTCGGAGAGGATGCGTGTACTGCGCAGTATGAGTGGGTCCTCGGGAAGACCGAAGGGCGTGAGGGATGAGGGAGAAAGAGTGTAAGGGAGATGGTGGGTGGGGTGTCAATATGCACGTTTTCAGACTGGGACGGCAAACTGGTGAGAGTGAGGGTATGGGTGAAAGTGGTAGTGATGGTGAGGGGGTTGGAAGTCTACTGTTACGCTCGACGTACTAAACCAGACATGGTTACGATGGTAGCACTTTCGCTGTCGCTAGCAATGAGGTCCTCGGCGCGGTCGCGGTATGAGCGTAGGGTGCGTCGCCTGACTGTCGCTCGCTCTTCAGGGAGGGCCATGCGGTTTTGGTGCGTCATGTCGCGACCAATGCCGGCCTTTCAGTGCGGTCGTGCTCCGTTGTGGGAGGAGGACGCCGCATGCAGGTTCCGTGGTCCTGGTGGCGGCAGCGGGAATTCTAGCACAGAGGGGACATTGAAAGACGCACGTCACGGACAAGCAGTCGTAGAAACAGACGGCGTGGTGGGTTGTCCAGTGCAGCAGACGCATCTTGGTCGCGATTTCTTTGATGACGGGCGGTCCCACCCCGCGTCGTTGCCGGAACTAGCCCCTCAGCCGCGTTCCCGTCCCGCTGCATCTGATGCCTCTCCTTGCAGCGCGTACCCCACAGCTTACGTGCCGACCTGCTAGGTAGTACCACCCTTGTCTTGTGGAGGGTGTCTTTCTCCGTTTCAGAATCCGGCCAGTCTTCTGCCAGACACGACTTTCAGCACGGCACAGAAAGCCCCGCTGTGAACGGCCCCGCACGAGTCAGAGGCATACGAGACCAGAACTGTCGTTGCTCGCGTTTCCTACTCGGCCTGTATGTCCGCATATCTGCTCCGTCGTGCAGGTCGACCAGTTTCGGAACAATAGATCCAGTGCCCTTTGTCGCCGCTCTTTGCTCCCAGGCCGGGTGGCGACAGTGCCAGTGCTCAGATGGCGGCACATTCGGTTCGGACCGGTGCATCAGTACCCTGAGAGGACCCCAGCCATTTGGGCGAGAGGTGCGAGCCGTCAGGGTGACATGCCACGGCGACCCAGCCGATATCGCCATGGGATCCACACACCCCTGGCTTCAACCAGGCACATCACAATCTTGCTGCAAGCACGACGCGATCGGTCAACACAGATGGCATCATCGCTCGAATTGCAGCGGACACGAGCAGCGTCCAATCGAACGGTGGCAAGGTATATGATGAAACAGTCCACAGTCGTCGAAAGGTGGAAGAGTCGGACTACTTCAGAGAGCTGTGTATCCACAGTGGGAAAAGAGAGCCTTGGCCCCCACGCGCCAAAAGCGCCACAACATCATGCATGGCGAGGCCAAAGGCACTTTCTGACTTGCGAGCGAGTGATAATGCTCACTGTAGACATCTCTCTCTATCGCGCTCACGACTACACAAATTGCATAGAGAACAGATCGGGAAGCATGTCACTGACGAGTCCCAGCAGGTCGGGGAGACGTGCATCAGTCAATGCAGGAGAAACCAGGGCACGAGCACTTGGATACTCCCGGCGCTACTTTTGGCGAGGCCGGTTGAAACGCTGCCCAAAGCACTGGGCATCTGGACGTCAGCACGCGCGACTTGAGTCGAAACCTGCATGGCGAGTCAGATCATGCATACCTACAACACTCCCCCACTGGGGCTCCGCCCATAAAGTGGGTTTGTTTCCCGTTGCTTTTTTTTTGCCTGCTCCTGTTGCGCCCGTCCTCTGCTTGAACACCCTCAGCAATTGACGGCGTTACCCATGTCATCGCCTCATATGGGTCGCAAATTTGACAAGCACCAGGTCCTTCGGCAGCAAGACCCGTGGGAGGTTGCGCGCAATGTCTTCGACATCGCGCTCGAACTCGCATTGCTAGGCTACGTCGACAAAGCCACTCAACTGTACAACGTCTTCGAAAGCTTCGCCGTCGGTGCCAAAACATCATGGAGCCCTGGACTATACTTTGCTTGGGAGGCGACCGGCCTGTGGCCCGACTCGATACCCGCCGAAGAGCGAACGTCCGAATTCTTGAGAAACCTAGAGACGGAACGCATTGTATGGAAGAGGGAAACACATCTATCTGAGGAAGGGCTGGAGAAACTGATAACGGTTGCGACGGGTGGTGGGAGAGCCGATGCCTGGGGTGAAAAGGAGTTGAGGGCCGACGATCTCACGGCCGCCATGGACCTTGCGCTATACATGAACCGGCGAGACAGAGCGCTGGATCTACTCGACGCCATTGCCAACAACTGGCACTTGTGTTGGCAAGAGCTCTCAAAGTCGCGACAGGCGTGGCGCTATCTTAAACACCAAGCGCTGGCGCGCACAATCGAAATCGACGAGACGAAACTCGAGGCCTTCTTCGAAGAGGTGCACGCTACGTTCACGGAACGTTTAGTGAAGGGACCTGCGAGGGTCTTCAAGGACACATCTATGAAGGAGTTGGCCCAATTGTGTAACGAGAACACAATCAAGAACGCTGTTTGGGAAGAGATGGACATGGATCCGGACGAACCACCCGAGACGATCTTACATGACAGAGCCACAGAGGAGCAACTTGCGGAATGCGAAAAACGAATTGGGCACGATCTCCCAAATGATTTTAAAGACCTCCTACGGGCAACAAATGGAATGGACAGTTTATGGAACGGATTCTGCGGCGAACCACCATACTTGTCAACAAACGAGATCCACGTCTTCGACGGGAGCGAGCAGCAGGAAGCATGGGAAGATGCGTCCGTCGAAATCGGCTTCGTCACAGACATGAGCATCAAGCCAACCTACCCTCGACTAGAATACGCCATCCAGATCAATGGTGGGGACGAGCAATCGAAATTTGTGTGGTTGCTTACGCCCGAGGTATCGCAGGGTATGGGCGAAGCCTTCTTTGCCACTGTTCAGCAGCTGCCAGAGGAAGAGCAGAAAAAGTGTATGACTATGTTGAGGTACTTCCACGCTGGTGTAGAATCCAATGCGGATGTCGGGTGGCAGGTCTGTGTATGGTGTCCCGGAGAGCTGTCGTTCAATACCTTCAATTCCTTCAAGGAGTATTTCGAATTGCTTGTGGGCGATAGCGCTAACGAGGACGTCTTTGATGAAATGGATGCCCGGGGTCGGCCGCTGCACAGTACCGAGATTTTTGCGTATCAGCTCCGGTAGTGGGTGGGCTCACTCTGGCACTTTTACATGCTTCTTTTCTGCATCGTGTCGATTTCCTACGCTCGTAGCAAATCCTGCGTCAATTGCCGTTCTAGAGATGGCCCAGCCGGAATTGGTGCGAAGCTGCGAGCTGTATTCTAGGTAGCCAATGCCCATAACTAGTAGGGCGGGTAACTCGGCTTGTTTCATGACACATAGTCCTCGTAGACGGCTCGCGATTCGTTTCGAACAGAGTGTTGGCCAACTGTATTCCTTGGTACGTTGGCGTCATTTAGAGCAGAAGCGACGGGAATGACATCTAGAAACGGTTGAGGCTTTTTGTGTCCTTTCTCTCGTCAGGAAGAGGCGTTCGCTACACCCGTGTCCAACGCGCCGTCACGTGATATCTTCACAACGCCACTCGTTTCCTGTCCTTCTGATTTCTTAGACGAGATAGAGAAGCCAGACTTTGAAATCGTTGTACCCTCCGTGTATCTTATCGCTCTCAACACTTTAAAACGCAAGGCGTTCCTTCAGGCGCCCCACCCTTCGAGGAGTTGCACGGACCAGACGACTGCAAACCTCCGTTCATAAACACAACGCAGATCGACCACGTCCTCTCACTTCATCGCCTGGTAACAGTACGAATCGCCCCCACGAACTGGTCTGCGGGATGGGTCGGCATCATCGGATGTTTTGAAATCCCGTTGGGTAAAACCCACATCCCAAGGCAACAACATTCGGAACGTATAAATACCAACAGAGCTCCCAATTGAACCTTCATTTTCACCGGAAGGCTTCGGCATCCACGATCCTCATATACCTGCTCATTGCAAACACCTCGGACTCTTCCTTCATAGCTTACCCGCTATCCCAAGATGGGAACTACTACAACTACAAACATGCCGTCGACGTTACTCTCGTTGCCTCTAGAGCTGAGAGACCTCATATATCAAGACCTCCTCCTGTCACAGCATGTCTACACATCAAGCGCAACGCTAGATACCTACACCATCCACCGTACCACAAAAGACCAACCTACATATGTCGATACGCGTATCTACCTTCCCGCCCGTCTTCCAGGCAACATCCTCCAAATATGCAAACAGCTGCGGGAAGAGTGCTTAGGCTTCCACGCACATTACCTCAACTCACTCCTTCCAATAAACGTGGCTGACAGCACGCCCCCGGAATCTACCTCAAGCCACCAACTTGCCGCAAGGAACAACACCACCATCGATGAGACCATGGAGCGCCATCACGATGAAGGTGTCTTGCGCATCACGCTTGAGATTCTACGAGCTTTTCGCGGGACGATGGGATTCTTTGTGCCGGTTCGAGATGTCCCGTCGCCGCATTTCATGGCTTTGCTGCCGCTGTTGAGTCGGGTGAAGAGGATGAAATTCACTGTGTGGGCTGGATACGATTGGTGGAGCGGCAACAGCACACGTCCCATCGTCAGTGTAGATAGGGCCCGGGAGTTGAAGGCCAGACGCAACGTGTTGAAGGCCAAACGCACCTGGTCAGATCAAACCGACGTCATCCAGTCGCCCACCGTTCAGCGAGAAGAGGCCACGGACGCGTCGCAAGCACCACGCCCCAACCATCTAGCAACGGCCATTGATAAGCTTCTAGATCACCTCCCGGTACTAGAGGAACTCCACGTCGACGTACTCCTCCACGTCATCGATTTTACGAACTGGGATCTGCCGGAGGACATCAAATGGGAGGGTATACGGGGTTGGTTGGATGGACCGGTTAGCCCTTCGGCTGAAGGCAGATTGAAGAAAGTACAGAGAAGACTTGTCGTCGCTCATCCGGGTCCTCCGACGCTTTCTGGGACGTTTTTGCGTCAACGCGAGGTGTGGCGCGATGGGGAGGACGTTGTGCATGTTGAAAGGGGAGTTCGTACGGTAAGCGATAGGCTCCGCAGAGCTAATACGTCTTACTGACTTGAGTAGCTTGTCCATGAAGTATGGAACGAAGAAGAGTTGGTGGGGGAGCCGCCGTACACCGAGCGCTACGCCCGCAATACATCACTTCGAACTCTGGCCATTCTCGGTCCACATACCGAACTCTAGTAGCAGAGCTCGTGCATGGTGGACTGTACTCAAATAGTCTAAACGTAATTCAACGACCAGAAGCATCATGTTTCAAGTTGACATATTTCCACTCGCGACGCGACTCGTACTCTTGAATTACGGGTGTGAAAGGGAACCTCGTTCAATTCATCCATTCCTTTCAGATCTTTTCATCAAGAACACGACGGACGCATCCGCCAACATGTGCGCACACAAAGCGGCCATGATCAGTTCTATCCCAACAAGCCCAGTTTAGTGCAGATTATCATACCCTACATTCCCAAACATACTAGCATAATGATCGAGGTCTCCGATGCCGTCATGCTTTCTATGATATTCCTCCTTACACCGACTTGTCATCCATTCCGGCTTCCTCGCATTCGACTTCCTCGCGTGACGGAAGCGCAGCGATGACCTTGGCATAGAGGACCTCCTGGTCTGGGTGTACATATTGGCACACTTTGCGGTTGCAGGGGTGTCGCTTACCTTTTTTCTTACGAAGACATTTGTCGCGGTAGGTAGGGACCTTGATCCTGGAGACTGCAGCCGGGTTGGTGGCGGGCGCAATACGATCCGACGTAGACCAGGATTTTGTAGTCGGTACTTGTGGATCAACGTCGTACGGGTTGTTGTACAAGTTAAGATTATTGACAATGACAGCGTCGGGAGCGAAGACTTGAACAGGAGTAGCGTTGCCTGTGTTACTATTCGTGTTGTTGGCAGGGATCTTGGGGAGCTGCAGCTGGGTGCGTCGTAACTCGTTCTCGGCGCGTAGGTCCTTGTTCTCGACGTTGAGCTTGCGGAAGGCGACCTTGAGGGATTGATACTCCGCGAAGCCGAACTGAAGGCGGCCTTCGAGCTGCTCGATTTTCAGTCGTTGGCGAGATGACATCTTGAAGATGAGGATTAGTGGTGTTGGGCTGAAAATTGGCGTGGAGGCGAAGCCTAACCGGAGCGCGCCGGGTAAGTGGGTCCGCGGGTTCAGTGAAGGTGAAGTTCAGATCACGTGTTGTGGCATTCACCACGCACCCGATACGAGCTTCTCCAAGTGGCATTCACCTTCGAGCAAGCAAGGCACTACTTGGCGATTACGTGAGCTTTGGCACAGACCAAACCACGCAGCATATAAATTGTTCGCCCGCTGCCTCCCTTGACTTATTCTCCCCACACCTGAGCCTCATGCTCTACAATTGCCACCCCCACAGGGTCGGCGGAAGCGACGCGTCAACCCGTCCTTTCATCCGCCCAGTGCACATAGCTACGCGGCAATGTGTACTGACGCGAAGACTGCCCTTCTGTTACGCGACGGAAGCAGTGCGGCCCTCTGCACGTCGACGGACCGAACCATCGTGCCTGACCCGCAAGCCCGTTCAGATCAGCATCGCTACGCGGCGAGGCCCTGAATGAAGACTGCAGCTAATTCGCTACGCGGCGAACTGTAGTGCGACCCTCTGCACGTCGACGGACCGAACCATCGTGCCTGACTCGCAAGCCCGTCCAGATCAGCAGTGTCGCTACGCGGTGACGCCCTGGACGAAGACTGCAGCTAATTCGCTACGCGGCGAACTGTAGTGCGGCCCTCCGCATATTGATGGACCGGCCATCGTGTGCCTGACCCACAAGAACCCGTCTAGACTAGCAGTGTCGCTACGCGGTGACGCCCTGGACGATGACTGCAGCTAATTCGCTACGCGGCGAACTGTAGTGTGGCCCTCCGCACATTGATGGACCGGCCATCGTGTGCCTGACCCGCAACAACCCGGCAGAATGCGCTGTTACATTGACAGATTGCCCTGTGCGAAGACTGTAGCTAATTCGCTACGCGGCGAACTGCAGTGTGGCTCTCTGCGTAGCAATACGCTTGACCCACGCCCCTTTTGTGCATACGGTGTGCACACTGACTCGTCGCTGCTACGCTGGCGGGGACTTGTCGGTGAGGAATATACTGTGCTGGTGCAAGTCTGCCAACGGTCCCTATCCGCCTCCCAGGTTGGTTCGACCCTGGGTATTCAAGGTGTTTTTCATTGGGCTCGTGCCATCATGGCAGGGCTTGAGGAAGGAATATTGGGCATTTGAACGGCTTGTTCGGGGGGAGAACTTGCAAAGTGATTGAATCCATGCCATGTGTGCTTGGTATGGAATGGGATTCGCAGTATATCGAAAGGTTCTCTAGTGCTTGGGCACACGTTTGACTTCACGCACGGACTCTTGAACTGTCAGTTTGTAAGACATGGATTTGTGGACTTGATACACTAGTCAAGCCATGTATTGATTGCGTCTTCCCTACTACTGATCGATCGTACTAATTCCATCAGTTCCTCTGAACTGGTGCGTCTAGCTCCAGCTCCAGTCAAGCCAAGGGTAATCCCCAGCCCTAGTTCCGCGCCGGAACCTTGATAGCAAACTGCTTCAAGTACTCGTAGTCCTCCACATTCGCCTTGACTGTGTCACGAATGACCTTGGCGCCCTCCTCACCGTACTTCTCAGTCCATTCGGTAAAGTAGTCTGCATCGCTCTTGACCTTTTTCGCCTGGTAATTGTAAGTCATCTGGCGCAACGAAGTCTTCATGATTACAGTGCACTTACGTGAGTCCTAGCCTTCAGCTCCCTGCTCTGGATGGCATCGTCATGGAACCCTTTCCACTTCTCAAATGTCCCCTTGGCATATGCATGGTCCTCTTCGGTGTCCCACGTGAGCATCTCGGGCTCGTACTTGATGCCCGTGGACTTGCAGTAAGCCTCGATGATGCCGGACGGGTTGTCGAGCAGGTCATCTGCATCAATGAGGCAAATCTCGACACCAGCGTCGTCACCGTTGCCATCCGCGGAGCCGTTGGCTGCATCACCCGCACGTCTGGGACCGACCTGTCCCTCACTGCGAAGGTAGTCGAATAGGCGGCGGAGCTCGTCATACCCGGCTTCATCAGGGCGAAAGTTGTGGAAGCCAGTAACGTCATCAAGTGGTGGGATGGTGCAGCGATAGTAGCTCGGAATGCTGTTCCTCGGATGACGAATGAGGAAGGTGAAGTGAAAGCTTGCCAGCAAATCTTTTGGTACTACGGTCGGGTTGTTCGGCTCGCCCTCGGTGGGATAAGGATAGGGTGGGCCATCCCGATCGACATGGGTGGTGGCAGGTGAGAGAGCGGTGGTATCGGTGCCGACGCCGCGCTTGTAGTTGGTAAGAGATGGTGCAATGGTGGCCGGCTTATTATTGGGTGGGATCCAGTATTGCGCCATGTCTTTGATGAAGATGCGTTTTCCCTGTGCACATGTGAGTCTGCGCCAAGCCAGGGTGGCCTGCGTTGTCGGGCGGTGGGCAGCAAGCAATGGGGTAAAGGAGGCATGAGCCAACACGGTCGGTGTGCCGGGCAACAGCCATGACACGAAGGAATTGGCGATGAAAAGAAACCTAACAAAAGATCTCGCGTGACTAGGAATGGAGAATGTCGCGTGAGGTACAGATAAGATTCTAGGACATCGAGGATCTGCAAGACCCAGGCACGAGGACTAAGACCGTGGGCGTGCCGACGAGTCGAATTGCTGGCGCGTGACGTTATGCAGCCACCGTATTCCGTTCGATCGTGGGGTTTGTGGCTTGTTACACGGGATAGAAGGGACAACGAATAGGGAGGGACGTAGTAAGAAAATCGTTGATCGGAGTGTACCGAGAAATGGAACAGCAGATGAGTGATGAAAAGAACATCAACAAAAAGAAGGGGAGCAAACCTCAGTATCCTCTTTGGCGATTCTGTCAAAGATGGTTCGGAAGGTGCTGTCGGCATAACCGCTCTCTTCTCTCGATTTGGCATCATCTTCATAGCGCTCAGCGAGCCTCTCCGGGCCAAAGTAGTAGGCGTCGCCGAAAGGCTCGTGGACGCATTGCATAGTCTCCCGGCGGGTCATGAAGACCTACATACGTAAGCGTGTCGTCGTCTCGATAGATGCACCATTGATTACGTACCCGCTCAAAGGCTGTGGAGCATGCCCTGGGGTGGGTAGCCACAAAGATGGGCTTGTTCGACATGGCTGACTTTCGTGATCTAGGGATAGTCTTGGCAGTTCTGATGGTCCGAATCTGTATTCCAAGACTCGGGTAAGAAGTGAAGTGTGGCGGCTGGTGGTTTGTTCAAATATCTTTCAATCCGAACAAGCAACGGCGGCCGAACAGCGGGCACTAGCAAACCTTTAACGCAGTTTCTTCGGGCCTAGACAGGCGAGGAAGCAACAATGGGTTTAATCGTGCACAATACGTGGGGACAAGTGGATTAAATATTCTAGCTCCCTGCGTGAAGGCTGGCTTGCATCAATCGGCTCGGCCGGAGATGTCATACAACTGTTATACGTCGGAGTGGCCCGCAGTACTAGGTGGCGTGCACGGCAAACACTAGGCGTGGATTCTAGCGTGGGGAGAGAAGCAATGAAGCAGGGCAGGGCCAGGCGAAGTCACAATCCTTGCTGCACGGCGTCGAGTTCAACAAATCGGTGGACAGCCCAAGTGCCGTACGAAGCTGCCAATGATGTCACGGCGTGAAAACCGTGCACGTAGTTCCCCTCAGTGCAGCGCGCGCTAGGTTGCATGCGACTAGCTAGCTCTCACACCCGCGGAGTCCCTTGGCATCTTCTTCAACCCTCCTCAACCACACGTCAGATCGAGATTGACGTTTGCCAGGCACGAGTTGGTCTAGTCGAGCCAGAGAAGCACCGCCAGCGATCTCCAACGATTGCTCGGATAGCAACCCAAGGTTTCCGACACCTACGTGCGCCCATGACGACAAGCGAGGATCCGCTACATTGTCACGCGAGCGTGGACGGACAGCATCTATAACCAAACGTAAGCCGAATACTGGAGTGGCATTCGCTACGGGGGGTACCATGGTCTGGGCCTTCTCCGACACATCGACTTGGCGTCAACATTGAAGACGACCTTCGCCTTGTTTCCTACACGAGCAGACCCTAAAGCAGAATACCCCAGCCTTTTGTCTCTCATATGTAATTACTTCATGTATTCTTGACATGATGTATTTGTTTGAGGAATGGTCGCATTTCCCGCCCGTGGACGGCAATATCACGTGATGAACTGGCTCCAATACAATGTACACCAGCAGCACACAACCATGATAGCAATACTCTGGAAAACAAAGCGATACCGCTGGCAACTTGAGCAGCCGTGAAAGTGAGTAGAGGATTCCCTTAAGGCATATCTCTGCTGCTAGTAGACCAACTTGTAGAAGAAGTAGACCGTGTGCACTACCGCCGCGATGACAGGGTGCATCCAGTCTGAGAAATTGGCCGCCGCATGCCGCGTAACATAGTTCCCGATCCTAGCTCGTGGAGCTCCCGGCGTAAACAACATATCGTTCATGCACCCTTCCGTCAACAGCGCCCCCTTCTTCGTGACTCGAAACATCTCCTCCTCATAGTCGGCAATGCGAGAGTCGAGATCACCCGCATTCGCAGCCTCTACGTACTTGATAATAGCTCTAGAAAGAAGCAAGGCGTCGTGCAAAGCGCTGTTGACCCCAATCCCACCAAACGGCGTCATAACGTGCGCGGCGTCGCCGAGAAGAGTGATCCCTCTCTTATGCTCCCAGCGGAATCCAACTGGTAGCATGTAGAGATTTCGCCATACGACCGGCCCTTCGATGCTCTCAAAGAAAGCTCTCAGTTCGGGTGACCAGTCGTGCAGCAATTCTCTCAAGTGCTTCTTGACAGCCTCCGGGTCCGTCACATCGAAGCCGCAGGTTTTTGTAAAGTCTTCATCGAAATGGCCGTAGAACGAGACGTCGATGCTTCCAGTGCCCATTTGCTGTCCGTCGAGTGTCTTCAGGTCGCCAAAGGCGAAGACGCTGCCGCGATTGACCAACCTAGGATGAGGTCACGAAATCAGTAGACTTCATATAGAGTGTTTACGCTCGGTACGGTGATGTAGAACACGTACTTGTACACTTCAGGTGCCCTTTCGGCCGCAGCCGGAATGTACATCTGGTAGCCCCCAAGACCAGTATAAAAGGGCCTCTCCGAAGAGAAAAACTGTCTTGTCTTGCTGAACGCTCCGTCGGCACCCACAATCAAATCGAACCCCCTTTCCACCACACCGTTATCAAAATGCAGCGACAAGTCTGTATCGACTCTTTCCAATTTCATGTCCCATCTCACGACGCCATCGGGCACACTCTCCAGCAGGATCTGCCTCAGCACCGCGCGGTCTATCTCAGGTGCCTCTACAAGCATTTGCTTCTCTCCCAATTCTCTTGACGAGCGCTTCACCCATGCTCGTCTGTTTTTATCGCATACCAGGAGGCTTTCGCCATCGTAGCGCGCATGTTCTTGGAATGCGGAGAAGAGCCCGGCTTCCTTCATGGCTTGCAGGCCGGTGTGGGTGCGTAGGTCGAGCGTTCCGCCCTGGGAACGATAGTCGACCGACTGTTCGCCTTCGAAGATGGTGCATGGGATGGCATGCTGGTGGAGGAGGCGCGCGAGCATGCAGCCGCCTGGGCCGGCGCCCACGACGGCGATCTTGGGGACCATGGAAGCGCAGGTGTTTACCCGTTGCTGGTTTCGAACGATGCCTCAGGATGGAATTGTATAAGAAGGGTGGGCAAGGTGCAGGCAGGATTCGTGCGCCTGCCCTCTTTCGCAATCTAGTGACGACGTTCTACTTCGTCCACATGGTACGTTTTTCTGGCTGTGGCTGCTAAATCACATACTGTTCTAGGAACTGGCGAGTGATCGGGTACGCGTCGTTACCGTTACCGTTTTATGGTGTTGCTGGACCAGACTACTAGGTGGTAGAGCAAGAGGTGAGATGACCAGCCCGGCGTCTGGTCTGCTTACATGTACATTCCACTAGCCTCGGCTCATTTATTGGAGCTTGTGGACCCAGCCATTACAGAACAACAAACGCAATCTCGCCATGGCCAGATGGTGCAAATGGACCGAGGCTCTTCTGATTGGATCGACCGTCGCGACATTACCTTCCCTATCGCCAAACAGGTCCCAGGTCGATCAGCGCCACACCTTCCCCTTGGAGTAAGGAGCCAGATTCAAGCTTCGTCAAGCTTCGTTCCGCTTTGCAGCCGGCAGACATACAGTGCGACGAGCCAATAGTGGCTTCGGAAATGCGCACACGTTCACCACCCCTTACGATGGCCGCCCGCGGACCGCAACGCAGCGAATCAAGATGGCGACAATCGCGGTGATGACGGCGTTGTCAATCGGTACCCCTCGATCGCGGAGATACACCGAGCATTCACCAAGCCGCAGCCGCTCCAGCGACCAGGTTCCTCTGCGAAGTTTTCAAAGCATGCCGCCGCTGGGGTTGTTGATTGGGATGTCTGGCAAATCTCGCGGCCGTGCCTGCAGCTTATGACGCATTCGGCATGGGATTGACTTGAACGATGCTCTTAGAGCTCTTGCAGCTTCCGACGGCTGGGCGTGTATAAGAGAGCCAGTCGTCCGGTCCAAGATTCTGCCAGGTCAGCATATCCTCCCTGCAGGCTACTGGTCAAGATGAAGCTCCAACTTCTTTCCGTCCTTGCATCGGTCTCCATCGTCAGCGCGAGCTGGACGAAGAACCTCAACTACCGCTCGCCCTCGGAACACCACCCTTCGCTTGGCATATCAATTCGAAAGGTCGTGAAGCGCAATGATCCTCAAAGCCCGTGGGATCCGGCCAAGCTGAACTTTACGCATGGTGTTGCTTCAGGCGACCCATACCCCAATAGTGTCATCCTTTGGACGCGCGTCAGTCCAGAGAACGACAACGACAAATCCAACGTGACGGTTTCCGGCTACGTGCCGCTATTCGACCACGACAACGAGAAGTATGTGTCGGTTTCCAAGGCCCCCGTGTGCGTGGAGTACAAGGTGGCTTCGGACAAAGAGCTTAGCGACGTGTGCGATTCGGGCAAGGTCTACACTAGCTCTGATGTCGACTACACGGTGAAGGTAAGACAGGTCGCGTTGCGTATGAATTTTGTTAACGACAGGACAGGTCGAAGCGAAGAATTTGAAGCCCTACACTTCCTACTACTATCAGTTCAACGTGTGCGATTCCGACAACAAGAGCCCGTTGGGACGCACTAAGACTACGCCCAATGCCGACGACGACATCACCGAAGTCAGCCTTGCCGTCTACTCTTGCTCCAACTTTCCATTCGGCTTTTTCAATGCATACGGTAATACCGTACGAAAGGTAAGCCTTCTCAATTTCTCAGTTCGAGACGGTCGACTAACGCCCGTTCCAGGACTCTGTGGATTATGTCATCCATCTCGGCGACTACATCTACGAGTACGGCGAAGGAGAATATGGCTGGGGGTACAGTCTCGGTCGCATTCCTTTGCCAGATAAGGAGATTACCACGCTTTACGACTACAGGAAGCGACTTGCAACCTACCGAACGGACCTCGATCTTCTTGCCAGCCACCAAAACTACCCCTGGATCCCCGTCTGGGACGATCACGAAGTCGCCGACAACGTGTACCGGGACGGCACAGCGCACATGAACAATACCGAGGGCACCTTCATCGAAGACGGTGGCGTCTCTTTTGACCAGCGCAAGATGAACGCTGTCCGAGCCTACTTTGAATGGATGCCCATTCGTCAAGTCGAGATGGACGATAACCTACGCATCTGGCGCTCTTTCAGCATCGGAAAGCTTGTCGATTTGATCATGTTGGATACCCGCAACTACGACCGTTCGATCACGGACTTGTACTGGAACACCGACTATATCCATGAAATGTCCAACGATGCGAGCCGCTCGATGATGGGTCCCCGTCAGGAAAGCTGGTTCTACGACGAGTTGTCGAGCAGTGCTGAGCGCGGCGCTGCATGGCGCCTCATCGGCTCTCAGGTCATTTTCAGCCGCATCAACCAATCTGCCGCATATGGCGAGGAGAACCCGCTCAACTATGACGCATGGGACGGCTACATGTCGAATAAGAACCGTACTCTAAACCATCTTTACAGCAACAACATCGGAAACAACATCTTCCTTGCTGGAGATAGTCACGCATCCTGGGTCAGCGATCTCGTCTGGCTGGATGCGAAACCCTATGATAGCGAGACGGGCGAAGGAAGCATCGGTGTCGAATTCGCCGGCACAGCAGTTACATCGCCGTGTCCCTACGGCGCTAACATCTCCCTCGCCAACGCCAACAACTACTCCTCCATCATCCAGAGTTCGAACGAGGAGCTCCAATGGCAAGATCTATACTACCGTGGATACTACGAGCTACACATCAGCGGTGAGGAGGTTGTCGCGCAGTTCTTTGGTATGCCTACGGTGGTGACCCGGAACGGGTGGGAGATTCCGCTTGCCAATTTCACAGTCAAGACCGGTGAGAACAAGCTGCAAAGACCGGTTGGCGGAGGTGTGGTTGAGAGTGGTAGCTTAAAGGGAGGCAAGACGGTGCAGACAAATGCTACGCATGACACGGGGAATGGGACGTGGTTCGTCAGCCAGGCGAAGTTGGAGGTACTATAAGGCGCATACCGCAATACGCTCCTGGCAGGGACCGTAGAAATACATGCACATGATGCAGTAAACTTCTGTAAGACGATGATCACAACATCTCCGCAGACTCCCCTTCAAACCTCCTGATTCGCACACCCCTCCCAACTCCCCGCCTTGGGCAACTGAAACGCACTCGGCAACGTACTAATCTCCCTCTGCTCCGTAATCCACCTCTTCCCGCCGATATCCTCGACAACCCAGAACGCACCATTCGGCGCATTGAACGCGACCGTCTGCCCCTTGGGCACACCCCCATTATACCCCGTCGCGACCAAGATGCCGCCTTTGCTCTTCGGATCCGAATCGGGCGACGAGATGTAGTAGTCGCGCCACATTTGCCAGCCGGTGCCGGTTTCGGTGCCAAAGTTTGCGCCGATGATGCCGCTGAAGGCAATGAAGGTCTCGCGGAAGCCGTCGAGGTCGTACTTGCTGCCGTTGAAGGAGGCGCGCAGCGTCGGGTGCATAATGGCGTCGAAGGTGGTGAGCCAGTCCGTGTTGTTGGGGTCGGCGGTTCGCGGGTAGGGGTAGAAGCCTGTGCGGTCATGTTAGATGCCGAAGTGGAACTTGAGCGGGCTCGTTGAAGCAAGCGTACCTTGCACCTGGCACTCCATCCAGGCAGCGAGTTGGATATGCCGCGGCTTGCTTGCGTCTTCGCCGAATGCGCAGGCTGTGTCTGGGTCGATCTTGACGCGCGCATCTTGAGCTTGCTGGGGGAATGGCGACGCTGGGACGCCGGGTCGGTATGGAGTGTCTGCGGAGACAGCAACGAGGCTGCTCGCGGCGACTATGTTGTGTTAGTTTCTAGCCTGGCGGAACGGTACTGGCGATGCATATCTTGCATTCGCTTTGAGGCTCTCCTACCAAAAAGTGTAGACCAACGCATGACGATCTGAAATATGACAAGAGACCTTGGAGAACGTGTCCGAGTGAGTGACTGAACAAACAATATCAACAGTCGACAGAATAGAAATTGTTATATACGCAGCCTCACACGTGCGAGAGAGTGCACTAGTCTGCGCAGGGAGTTCATGTGCAGGATTACCAGGGTACACGTTCGGTAGAGCCGAGATTTGTAAGGGTTAATATACCGAACGGGCTAGGCGAATTTGATGAGAGGAACCGCTAGGTCTGTCTAGCATTAACCTCGACCATATGCAACTTCCAACCCTGCTCGGTTCTCCACCTGTGTCGTACGGGAGTCTTCTTAGCCTCGTGGTTCAACTCCGTCTCGCGATTGCTTGCTCCCGACGTTGTTCAACCCTGCTAGGCTCTGCTTATCCAGTCCGTGGTAGAATAGGGCGAGAGCACTGAATTCGAAGTCGTGGTATGGCGGTGCGCTGTTGTGACATTCGTTTCGAAGATGGTTTTGGTCTAGAACTGTCAAATGTTCTCTAGGATGTGTCTTCGACATGTGTACCTCGGTCTGAAAGATTGTAGACGGGGTTTGGGAAGCTCGTGCTGCGGTAAGAAATCATGCTAGTAGCTTTACTTACCGATTCTTGCCTGCAGCTTCATTCCAAGAGATAGATGATGGCGAGGGCAAGTACAGAAGCATAGTATGCTACCTATGCCCATCCCATGCGCATACAGGTAGTTGTATACCAGACCAAGCCCTCAACAGGCTTGCCGTAGCCCTCAGGCCCGGTTCTGCGCGTATATGTCGTGACACTCGTGGAGCTCACCTGCATATGCTTCAGCTGATAATGTGTTGATACACGGCCAGAGCGAGCAGGTCGTAATTTCATACCACGCCGGCATGTGCTAATAAACCATCTCAATCCGCTCATTTTGTACCAAAACCACGAACGACGAAGTCGCGTTAGTAGTACAAACTCCTCCAGAAACTGCTCCGAATGGACCCTTTAAGTGGGTAGGTGTCAAGTTGACTCTCTCGGACTTCGACGTTGATATGATAATCGGTATCGTCTTGAGTAAATGATTCGTCGTAGAGAACAAGCGTGTCTAGTTCCCAGCAAGAGTCAGCACCTGTTTTGCGTCTGACGATCAATATCGTGGACTGCTTACAGTGAATGGGGCTTTCGTAAGCTCGTCCATTCGAGATGGTTGATGCTTTCGACAATTACCAGACCAGCAGCAGTCTTCACGACGACGACGTATGCTGCAATAAATGTATTCATGGAGAATCCATGTCGCCATTGACGGAGTAGCTTATGTTGCAGCTGCAGACGGTGACGATGATCCCAAGCAACGCTGCCAGGACACTGACACAACACAACACCACAGTCCAGCCCAGTCCGCCAGATGCAGAATGAGCGAAATTGGTGCAATTCGTTCGCGATTGTTCTCAAAAGGAGAGGTGTCGAGACTCGATAGACTGAGGATGTTCCTGGATCGCTCTAGAATCTCCGTTCGCTGCGAGGTCGTCTCGATAGTTTATGGAAGGCTTCTCCGCTATCAGCACCGGGCAGGGAGGTGCATTTCGAGTGCATCCAAAATCCGAGTTTGAGTCCGGCATATTGCACTTACGAGGATTCTCACTAGTTGAGTGCGTGAAGTGTCGGGACCTGCGGAGGGGCGTATCGGGTTGAAGTTGTGTGCTGACCGTGGGAATTATCAGTTGCTTCGTTGTTGCTAATGCCGACGGATGGTGGTAGACTTTCGTGTCCAGAAGTCGCAGAGGGCATCCCAAAATACACGGAGCAGCTTAAAAGCATCTGCATGGTTCCAAGAAATCGCCCCTCGTGCAAAGCTACACAGCTCGTTAGCGCATATAGCCATACTCTCCAGATCACTAACAATAGACATATAGGCGCCATGGGCACCTTTTGGGCGACTTAAGACGCCTATGTGGCACCTAATAATTGGCGCACATTATCTGTGGGATGAATTGCAACCCTAACGGTGAACGGTGGGCACACCGGTGGGGACGCGACATGACGGTGACCGCGTGGACTCTTTCGGTAGCTGAGCGGTCGCAATGACTTTTGATGAGTGAGGAATTGCTGGCTGTTGTCGGTCCACTCTCCTTACTCTGTTTCTCAATTGCTCTGCCGATTGAAGAAACAATCGGGCACATTTCCCGCTGTGGAGTCCCACAAACCGGTCAGTCGCACGCGGGAAGTTGCCGTTTCGTGCAATGCGTACGAGACGTGATACATGCCATTTGATTCCAGGACTTCTTGTCACTTGTGCCGTGCGTCAATCGATTTTCGATATACTTGGTTTCCAAGACTAAAGACAGGGCGGAAATAACCCTGAGTTGTTGAAGACGCATGGGTTAAAAAATGGAACCGCCGCCTACGCCCACGTCGAAAAGAGGAATTCAGAAACGTTTCTCTCCAAGAGTTGAGTCGACCTGTCTAGATCATCAACAGGCCCGCCAGAAACTCCACCGGCCTATCATATGCTGCGTCGACGCCTTCGCAAAACACATGCAATCAGGCCATCATCGTCTACTTGCGAATCTAACGCGAGTGTCCGGAGTCTAGGTACATTAGCAACGTTTTGACACTTCGGTAGCGCGGATAGCAATCGCGATTGGCGTCTGTGTGGGCAGGTTTGACATCGGAGAGTAGACAGCTTTTGAGGTGGGGGCTGTGGATATCGACGTCGATCTTTGAGAAAGAACGAGGGTAGTGGAGCATGTTTGAAACAAAAGTAATTCGGGTTCCGTGAAATGCAGCATGAGACCGATCGACATCCTTCTAATCACGATCAGCGCTCGTAGCCGTATACATCCCAGCGTGCACGATTAGCATCATACACGTGAGCGTGGCCTGATCCAATTGATGTCGTAAGCCGATGTACATCGACGATGCGGCAAACGCAACCGAATAAAAGCGGTGTTGCGGCCGCCTTGTGGAAGAAAGGTAGACTAACGTTAGGGTCATTGCGCCGTCTCATGAAGCGAGATTACAAGTTCGACGTTGAGCCGATCGTGTAAAAACCGTTGCGCTACCACGAAATGAGGAATGACGTGGGACCAGTCCAGGCATGTCTCAGTACGCTGAGACCCGCAAGGGAGTGACAGACGCCATTGTGGGTTGGCGGTGCCTCAAAGCTGTGGGTCGAGAGACGGCCCTGCCACATTTCGCTGTCCATAAGTAAGGCGTGCAAGATGCGTCATCGAATCAGAACAGTGGGAGTTCTAGTATAGGACAATACGTGCTGAGACCCTTCTGGATGAGCTTTGCAGGGTTACTATCTAGTATCGGCAACGAAGTACTGCCCCCATTGGAGAGATGATTTTAAGGTGGAGTATGTCAGGCGGAGAATCTGACAAAGACCCGAGCGGGCCCTGTGGAAGAATCATAAGCGCCTAGTGCACCAGACGTACTTCCGAGGTAAAACGTCTAGGTAATACGTGAGTGAAAAACTTGCGACTTGCAGCGACTTCGGCCGCAGGCGAGAGTGTCTGCCTGATCGTGTCCTACCTCTCAGATGTGTCCTACCTCTCAGATAGCGCCATGTAGCGGGTGTGTCAACGTAGGTCATTGGTAGCGGTGACGCCTCAGCAGCGGTGTGGCTAGAGTACGTGTAAGAATCTCTGTGTGTGTTATAAAGCTGAGTACACGTGAAACGCCAGGCCAATCGCAAGAAGAGGTCAGCGAGACACAAGCGATCATTGGCTTGAGATCGCGAAGAGGGGGTTGATGCCGTGCACACGAGAACCATGTACAATGGGTAGCCGTTAGGAAGCTGCGTGCTCGGCCCCCTCCGAACAAACCTTAACCAGCCTGCAGTAGTCGAAGCGTACTCGTAATGGTAGATCTGCTACGTCCCACAGACTTGGTGTTGAGGCGTAGTTGGCGACCCAAGAGACCGGTCCGTTTCACTCCAAGATCAAGCAGGAAGCGGCCCCGCGGCACACAAGGTCAATCATGGGACCAATCGGATTTCGTACGGGGGCTTCTTCGGACGAGGGGAGCGTTGAGAAGGCCCGGATGCATATGCTCGTGCAGGGCTTGCAGGAGTCGCGAGCCTTTGCTCATGGTGTATCTTGAACATGACAAGTCGCCGTCGTAAGAGAAAAGCCATGTATGACGTGGGACGAGATGTCGCGAAGATCTGAAACACAGACCCGCCTGCGTCTAGTAGATCACTGGACGACTTCAATAAGGGCCTTTTGAGCGGTAAACCAGTCGGTCAAGAACACGACTCTCAAAACACGTCGAAACAAGAGTTGCGAGAGAATGGTAGAGGGAGATGCTGAAGAATGCCTTGGCTGTGTCGAAAGTGCCGCCAGGATAGCCCGCAACAAGCACAGTTGGGGTGCGGCAGTTTGATCGAGGCCGAGAAAACGTAGCGGTCGCCGCTTTGGTTGCGGAGCTGAGTCGGATAGCATCGATTGGTCCAACTGGCCTGAGAGCGTCCTGAAAGGGTCCTGACCAAGGCCAATTCCAGTAAGGTGAAAAACATGACGCGGCTCCTCGCGGGAAGAACGATTTTGATCGTTTGACCATGACGCGTCAGTGGGGGACCGAATCGGGGATATGGTTCGCTAGACTTTCGGGAGATCGGTGAGCTAGTTTGGCGCATTATTCAACACCTCTTAGCTGCATACAAAGCTGACTTGGTAGCAAACGTCTCACCAGTGGTGTGGCTGGAGCGTTGGTATATTCTAGACGCGAAGGAATGAAACCATAGGGTAGGGACTACACTTGGACAAGGCACTACCCGAGCAGACACGCCCGAGGGCATGTCTCGAAGCGAGGGACCACAAGGAGGACTCGAGAAGATGGATATCTCGAGTGTCCTCGACTGGTACGACTATGTAGCCAGCGCTAGTGAGGGATGAAGGGACAGGGATTGAGTGTCAAACGAAATGCGAGGCTGAAGGTAGTCGGAACTTTGCGATTTGGCATCGGAGAGGAACCAGAGCGGCGGTTCTCGGGCGCGGATGGCTGTTCTGTGTGGTGTTCCACGACTGTGGTGCACGGAAAAGCCCGTCAGAGACGACATGCTCGGGATAGCCATGGCGAGTGCTGCATGATGCACGCCTTGGAAGATGACGGGTGGGGAGATGCTGGGGGTATTCCGGTGCTATAGGTGTAGGTAGAGGGGTAGCGGTAGGTGTAGAGGAGGACGTCGGCGCGACTGTATTAGGCAAGTTCATCGAGGAAGGAAGGTGCCCCTGGCAGCGGACATTGGTGTCTGGCCCTGGACCAACGCAAGTGGCCAAGGACTGGGGTGGTGGAGGTGGTGCGACGCATATTCACTGTTGATGAAGAGGGCGTGTGAGGCCACGGTGAGGCCACGGATCGGGAAGGAAAGCATTCGCACAATTATGCTCGGCCGCGAAGCATGCTTGCGGGGTCTGCGCGGCAGGCGACGGCTCATTGGCCGACACGGGCTCCAGCGCTCCAGCGCTCGAGTGTAAACAGTCGCGTCATCCGGCGGCCCATCCGGGGAGGGACGGAAACGGATTGGTGCGACGCGACTACTTTCCGCTCCCCTTTTTCTGATCGGCAATCCTATATTTACGTACAAGTACTGTCGGCGTGAACAGCGCTCCTGGCCCGCGAGACTGCGCCCTCGTTAGCTGCCCCTAGGCCGAGGCGCAGTGCAATCTCAGCGAGATGAAGGCCAACGCTTCTCAAACCACCATCATCTCCCGCGAGGGTGTCTGCTGTCGCCGGCAAGATGGTTTCCCCACGCCTTGGCGCTATGGCGCATCGCCCGCCGAGCCAAGACGCGGTTGGTGAGCACATCTTGTCCGGTCGACGGACCTGCAGACGGGTTGGCTGCCCGGCGTGCCTCATGCGCGCGAGCACCGTGGGCCGACTTGGGGCCATGTGCAGCGCGTCAACCTAGAGCCGAACACTTGTTGCGACGATAGGCGGCGCTGGCTTCTCAGGTGGAAAGAGGAAAACGTATGGCCCTGCGTATGTCCCGCCTGGGACGAGCCTGGGACGAGCAGCCGCCGCGGGGTACGCCCATCGACCCTTATCGTGTCGATGATGCACGACAGCGGCGCTACCAGCGTCATCCCAGCACGCCTAACGAGGCCACGGGTGACGGTGTGTGTGGGTGTCGATGTCTGTGTGCTGCGTCCGCTGCGTCTCCACCGCTCTCACCCACCATATGCCTCTGCTGCACACCTCTCAGCCGCAATGGCGGATGCTGCGAGGACCCCACTCGTCTGGTAGTGCATGGCGCGATTGTGCGGCGAGTCGCCTCCCATAGGCGAGCTCGTATTTCCCTCGGCCAAACAACGCGTAAAACGGGCAAGGCTGCGAGCGGCCATCATCCGCGCCGCCCAGGGTACGCCGCGCGAGCCCATTAGTAGAAGTAGTAGTAGTGGTAGTAGAACCACCTACAGCAGCAGCACCAGCAGCAAGCCCACGCACACAACCCGCGGCGTGCTGGGTGCAGATCAAGAATCGAGAGCATCGCCGGGCGTGCCTGTTGTTTTGCCGACCCCTGGAATGCGGGCGAGCATGCGTTTGCGTCGGCCTGGCTGCGCGGAAGCGGACGAACAAGTTGCGGAATGGGCGAAGCGGTAGGCGGTGACGACAGACAAGCTGCTGTGTGCCGTCGCTATGCATCATCGTGCCCTCCGCATGGCAACGGAGAAGGCAGTGTGCAGTGCGCAGCGTGCAATGCGTCGTGTGTGTGTGTGGTGTGGTGTGGTGCGCTGCCGTCGTGGTCTCGAGCAGGGTGCAGCATATTGAGGTGCAGGCGGTTCCTCGCGCTACAGTAGAGACGTGATATTCATCAAACGCGCCCATGCGGCACGAAATGGCGATCTTGATCCCTAGGAGGCGGCGAGCGTAGCTATACGCCGCGCCGCCAGAATTGTCGCCCTGCGAAGACAGCAGCCTCAACCCCCCAGACTTGCACAGTGCAGCCCACCGCAACACGCCCAATTGCTCCATTTCCCCACGGAGCCTTTGCACGCAGCCGTCTCTGCAACAGATGACAGCAGCCACCGCAGCTTGACCCAGCACCGAGCCCGCCAGCCAAACGGGGGGACTGCACTGCACTGCACTGCACGGGCCGGAGCTAGGCCGCTTGGAGGGCCAGCGAGCAGACCCAGGGGGTTTCTGAACGAACTTCGACTTTCCCGCTCTCAACCTCGCAACACCGACGCCGCCTCCACTCCCCTCGCTCTATTCTTTCTCTCCAACTCGCACGTCTTGGGTCTCCGTCGGACTCATACGCCATCGCACCCTCTGTTCGACCGATGCAGGCGTAAGTGTCTGCGTGGGAGGCTTGGTATACGCTGCCACTCCGTCGATTCACGACAGCCTCTCCAGCGCTTTCCGACGACCTTGTTGCATTCTAGCTGCCTTTTAATACCCTCGCCCTTTTCTCTTCCGCACGCCGTGGTGCTCGCTGCCTCATCTAGGGTGCAAACGTTCGCTCAGCGAAAGGGGTACGTCGTCAACATCCGGGCTGCCTTATGCCCTCTGCTCCTGACCCACTACGGCCTCCTCTCAAACCTGTCGGCCCATCCACGCCATCACCCCACCCGATATTCAATCGTCCATGGACCGCCTGCTAATGTGCTGTTTGCTGCAGATAACTCCCTCCTCGCCCACGTCGCAACCCCGCCCCCCCCCGACGACCAACCGTCACCACGAACGAGCTCCCGATAGCGACCTCGCGCGGGACCCCGATGGCTCAGGTACTCGCACCCATTGTCCAGACATCCGGCTCCATTACGATGCTACATTCTTCCCCGGATGCCTTCCAGAACACACCGTCACAGCCACACCACCAACAGCAAAGATCGTCGCAGATGTCACGGAGTCAGCCGTACAATGCTGCGTCTGCGGGCTCTGGGTACAGGGGCACGTCCGCACCGATAGCACCGTATGCTTTCTCTAGCACGCCACAGCTGCGACAGGAGATGCGGTCATCGTCGGCACCCAGCCAGCAGGGCCTCCAGCAGCAGGCCCAGCCCGCCAACTCCAGGCTGGGTCACCCGACACATGCGTCGTCCTCGTCGGACTCGACCGTGTCGACTTCTGGATCCTCCAGTCGCTCGCTCGCAGCACCGTCTTTCGGTACCAAAGACGAAGACATGAGGAAATCCATTGTAGATGGTATGGCCTCCGTGTCCACGTCTATTCCCGATCTCTCGTTATTGTCCTTTTCCGACGCCCAGGTGAAGCCATCACCAGGCCGCTACCGTCGAGCTCCGGGTAGAACCGACTCGTATAACAGCGGAACAGCGTCTCCGTCTACACTCACGCCGACCCAACAATCGCCGGCGATTGGTGCACCTGCAAATTTTGGCACAGCACGACCAAACGCCCAGCCACCAAGCTTAGTAGAGCTCCCGCCGCCGGTGAGACCGGGCCACAACCGAGCCAGCAGCGTTGATGACATGGAAATGCCACGAGGAGGCTCCGTCGACCAGGCGAAGCGTTATAGGAGACGCAGCCTGAGCGGCCTTGACGCCAACGCGATGGTGGTCAATACTGCGCCTCTCGCACCTGTCTCTAGTACGCCGGTCACTGCGCCAAAGCGTCCCACACAAGACTTGCGACCCCCCTCAAGCTCGAGCCGCCATGGCAGCCGGCCCGCTTCAAGCCACAGCCACAAGAGACAAGGAAGCTCCGGCAGCACAGCTTCCAACACATCCAACAGGCCTTCCGTAAGTACTTGATCGTTGCACTTAATGACCATGCACTGACTCTACAAGTCTCGTCACGAATCTACATCCCAAAAGAACACTTCCGCCACACCAACCTCCGCTGCGGCGAAAGCGCCCGAACCTGCTCGTCGCATCGCGCCGTCTCCTCTGTCACAGCCCATACCATCTGAGCCCTTAAGCCCTGCGAAGAAAACGGGGCCCGCGGTCCCCAGCCCCGCTATGAAGCACCTTTCCGCACTGAATGACAAGGATGGAAACAAGGGCGTCAAGTCTCGACTACGCCGGGCATTCTCATTCGGCAGTGCCGCTGAGCTGCGCCGTGCGTCCGCTGAGAATAACCTTTCTGTCGAGCGGGCGAAGCTCAGAAAAGACAGGCACCAAAGCCAGAGTGAGGAAGATGCTGAACAGGCCGCCATCGTTGCAAAGCAGGAAGCCGCGGGTATTGGTGCTGGCATCTACTCTGGACAGGGTGGGTTTTCAGGATCGACCGACAACCTGTCGATCTCGTCCACCGCATCCTCGGCATCCATCATGCTCAGGAAAATGGGCACGGGCATGAAGAAGGGTGGGAGGTCCATCAAAGGACTTTTTAGGCCAAAGTCTGTCATCGGCGTACCCGCCGCGGATGGTCCCATCACACAGGCTAGTGTTGGTCAGGTTTCCATGGTCACCGTCGAGGCCGAGCGCCAGAAGGTGAACGTCAATCTTGACCCGCACGATCAGGTTGGTGGTGGAACCGGTTATCCTAGGCTGGAGCGCAATTCTCTCGATGCCGGCCGCAGCACCGACACCTTTGGCTCGTCGACACCCGCCAACGACGCCATGTCACGCAAGAGCATGATCGGCAACGACCGAGAGCGGGCGGAGGTCCTCTCGTCCATTAAGAAGGGCATTTTGAAGCGTAGGTGATCAGCATCAAAACCTGCAACCCAGCTAACATGATGTTTAGGCACTGGTACTGGCTCAGAAGCTTCTTCGCCCGTCACTCGCCCTGCCGATTATCCGCACACGAGCGAATCACCCAAGTCAAGCGCAGCGAGCACCCCCGAGAACAGAAATACACAGGATTACTTTGCAAGACCCGCGCGTCTGGCCAATCCAAGCACCAGGAGTTTGCCCAGCACGCCACACGGGTCGGTCAGGATCACCTTCAGTCCTCGCATCCAATTCCACGATGCCTGGTCGGCGTCTGATTATGACCGACGTGGAGAAATTGCCACGTGCAACAGGCTCACGCCTATGCTTGCGCAGCAAATCAAGGAAGAGCTCAACTCCTTCAAGATGGTAAGTTCAACGTCCCGGAACCTACATGCATATATCTAACGTCAAGTGTAGGAGATGGAGGTTCACGAGCTCTCTAAGCCTCACACCCATTTCTTCTAATGATTATGCATCCATCTGGACATGGCGTCTTGGCGAAACTCACTTTTGCGCACGGGATCGGTGCAAACAGCATTTATGAGTTGCCCTTAGCTCAGTTCCTTTTTCTGGTTACGACGAGCTTGTCTCTCATCCGTCTTAGCGAGCATAGCAACCAGATAGAGAACAAAACGCTTGGTGAAGCGTAGGTGGTTGTTGGCATGAAAGCAAACCCCACAAGCGAGAGGAAGACTACATAGCTTCCGCGCTGGGCCGGACTTTCCTTGCCTTCAACACATCGGGGTCCTCTATCTGTGTTGTCTGTTGTCCTCTAGCAGCAATCTATTAGGTTGATTGGGCTTTGGAGTCTTGTTGTGTTATTCTCGTCTCTCTCTCAGGTCCTCTTGACTGTCTCCTTGCTCTGGCGTGGCGTGGTGTTGCTTCCTTATTCTCACTTTCACTCTCCTATGTTTCTTTGCTCTCACTACGTGTTCCTTGCCGAAAGAAGATTGAGTCATTGAAAAGCGATGGTCATGGTCGGGGGCTTGCACAGAGTACTAAGAGGCTATGTTCGGTCCTACCAGGGAACAGTGGAGGGCAACTTTGCCAACTAGTCTACTTTGTGTGTGTTTTGATATGGGAACACCGCGCCGCTGCCGTCTGTCTACTTTTGTGAGCGTTTAATTGCAAAAGGTTGCTCGAGGGCGTTGTTTGATCGTAAACATTTCATGTGGTTTCTTGTGTGTCAGTCTCTGTGAATCGGTGCATGTATGAAGGGAGAACTTCCTAGATGGGACTCGGTCCGAGATGCGCGCTGCAGCGCATATCTTTATGGCGTGCTACCGTTGGCTCACCGGGGCAATTGACCAACCAAGATTTACAGCCGCACACACACCTTTCTGAATACCTTGGTGGTGAGGCCCTGGTGTTGGCGAGCGCGGTGGGCGGCTATGGCGATACGGATATTCTCCGCCTTGGTCGTAGCCCCGGTCGATCAAGTTGACATGTCGCCCTGCCTTGATGTATTCCATGTCAAAACAACGTTACAAACCTGCTGTACTACTAGACCGTTGCACAACGGTTTGCATCATGCTGGAGTATATAACAGATATGTATAGCTTCTCGGATTCACGCCTTCCTGTTGGAGGTGGATATGCTGTAGGGGTTTCAAGGAGGTGGGTAAGCGAGACGCTGCGCCGCGCTAAGGCACGTTCGTTTATTGAATTGATGGTGAGCAATGTTATCTCCGCGATCGCATGACCGTTGTTTCTATTGAAGGCGGCGCTCGTGGCAGAGATGGGCATAGGGCGGGCGCTAGGTCACATCCAAGGGGGGTTGGTGGGTAAGCCGGATGTGGAATCTTGCCGGGTACCGACACGATGAAGGGTGCACGTGAATTCGAGATGTACTTTCTGCGATCATGAGGGTTTCTGGGATGAAGCACAGTGGCGCGTGTGGGGCCATGCATCGATCGTGTAGAAACGGCTAGCGTCGTTTTCTCGTGGTGAACGCCTAGGCACGTGCCGCTCGCTTGTGTACCTTAGTCAGCTTCCGCCAAGTCCACTGCTGCACATCCCGCATTTTGATCGTTCGTCGACGACAAGAGCCTACTCTCAGTACATCCACCACAACCGACAACATGGTATGTTTCCGATGCGCTGTTCCGTTGCTCCAGCGTGAGATGGCAAGACTGACTTTTAAAAGGCACCCGTAGCAACAGGTGGCAAGAAGCAGAAGAAGAAGTGGTCCAAGGGAAAGGGTACGTGATATCCCAACTACACCCCTCCTCAGCGCACGGCATCTCGACGACATCCTTTACAATCGCCTCGGCGCATCTCCACACCGTCTGCACCTTCCTGTGCCTCCTCTCCGCGACACCCATGGCTTCGCGCACAACGCATAGTGGGAATCGCCACTAACAAGCGAATAGTCAAGGACAAGGCCAACCACTCTGTCGTCCTCGACAAGCAGACCTCGGAGAAGCTCAACAAGGACGTGCAATCATACCGTCTCATCACCGTCGCCACCCTCGTCGATCGTCTCAAGATCAACGGTTCGCTCGCCCGGGAAGCCCTCGCCGATCTCGAGGAGAAGGGTCAGATCAAGAAGGTTGTCAAGCACTCCAAGTTGAGCATCTACAGTACGTCGCGAACCACCATCCATCTCCGCTCTCCGGCAAGGAAGATGTGATGTCCAAGTAGTGTGTCCCAAGCTAACGTCATCACAGCACGAGCTGTCGCCGCTGAGACCTAAGCGACTCAACATGGCAAGAACGGTGACGGATGCATGATTCCCGTGTTTCTTCGACTTTTCATAGGCATTCCTCTTGCCCCAGTATCGGTCGGCGTCTTTCGTGATGGGAGGGGGTTCACACATTGGGAATGCTCATGGCGGACATGAATTGAGAGGCTGCGCTTGGCTGCGAATCAGTTCGCGGTCGGCGTCGGTTATGTACTGAATGAAAAAGAATCCGGAAATGCAATCGTTTGCCGAATGTCTGGGCTCGACCTGTGATTGTGACGTGTGATCGACGGCTTGAACGCAATTTTGGAGTAGAGGCGATTACGAAGTGTCGTCTTCTCACCAATATGCTTTTGACACTCGCACTCCCTAGGTGCTATGCGAATTCCTCTCTAGCTTCACTCGTTCTTCGACACCTATGGCTACCACGAGAGAATTTGTTCTTATTTCCTTCTAATTTTTTAATCTTTTTGAATTCCTTCCACGAAAAAGGAATCTAGTGAAATATTTCGAAGCGGATATCTCAGACGCAGAAGGAGTTCAAACATTTCAGGTCACATACAATTTACCTTCGGTTGCTACAAAATACATGGCTAAGTCCTAGGTCACGCGAGGCACGTCGAATTGAGTGCATATCCTCCGAGTATAGTCTTTCGCTGCAAATTGTGCATAAGAGGTGTTGTGTGAGAGAGGGGTCGGGAAAGAAAGAGGTGCTGTCAACGCCCTGCTCGTAAGGTTGGAAAAAAGGCTACGGAAACACGTCGTAGCCTTAAACAAATAGTAGATGTATTCGCTTCAGACATTCGAGGCAATACACACAAATCTACAAAGCAACACCAGCTCCACTCTACTCATACTTCCGAGTCGGCCTCTGCTTGACCGCCTGGTCACACAGCTCCCTCTTCGGCAACTTCCCCAACCAGCCCTCCTCCCTAACCACCTCCCCCACCTTCCGATACGGCTTCCCCTTCTCCCCTCTGAACAACTTATGCCACCCCTCCAACCCCTCCCTCACGCTGCTCCGCGCCATCCGCAACTCCTTCGCATACAGATTCTTCAGTTCCCCTTTGGTCATCGACTCTCGTTTCTTCCTCGCCGTCTTCGCTTCCTCCTCTTTCTGTGCGCGTTCCTCGGCCGATACGGAGGAGTGAATAGTTTTCTCCCACGGATCGATAGGAATGAACATTTGCTCTACCCCGCGGAGATCAGGCGTTGCGTCTTCCTGGAAACAGCCGGTTAGGAAGGCGCGAGCGGCATCGTGGCCCGCGAAGAAGTGGTAGCTTCCGCCTGGGCCGTAGGTTGCAGGGGAGGAGGATACGTCGTAGATTGTGCCGTTTAGGGCGAGGTAGATTGGTTTTTTGGGATCGGTGCCGTCGTAGGCGAGGAGTTGGGTGTCTGTGAGGTGGACGGCGGGGTTCTGCAGCGCGCGGGTTACAGTTAGCATTTGCCGGCTGGATATGAGATTTGGGGTTGCTGAAGAGGGACGTACGAGTAACCCTTTCCACTCCCTTGCTCGCGTCCACCACGCGTTGTAGCCCCATGTCATGCTCTCCCCGCTCGTACTCAGATAGCTCACGCCACTGACCAGGATTATGATTCCGGCTAGGACACGGAGCACGTCGAGGACGGAGAAGCTGGCTGCATCTTTCGCTGTCGCATCGGCGACTTCTTTGATGGGCTTCGAGGGTTCCGGGGCGCGGGCGGAGTTTCCGCTGGGGCCGCGGTAGCGGGCGTCTGCCATTATGGTGGTGGGAGGGATGAGTGGTGTAAGGAAAGGCGCGAGTGTTTAGGGTACGGTCGTGGAGGGTCTTTGGGTTCGTCGTGTGGTGGTGGTGGTGTAATCGGTGTGTACTGTAAGAATCTACTTCCACAGTCAGCATAAACGGTAAAGCATCAGCTCTCAGTCTCATTCCTCACCTACTTTGATTTCAAGAAGACACCCGTCAGATTCCGAACATGGTGTCCTTTCCCAGGCTCCTCTCTTTTCTACTTGCAGTGGGTACAATCGGTCCGCGGTGCCGAGTCCGAGTCCAAAGCCAGAAAGAGCAGCGGATGAATGCCGAAAGTTTAGATTGCTATTGGTACGTCAACCTGGCTTCAATGCGGTTCGGATGTAACCGTGTTCAGCGTTGACATGATTGGATGTGCGATTTTGGGCTTGGCGGCCATGTCATTGGTGTGGCGCGGGGTACATTAGCCACACCCACCGAGACGTGCAATTTGAGAACATCTTGTGGTTGATGCTGGGGCATGAATAGTAATTTTTATGGTAGCGATCGCGAGCTAGATTGCTTTGTAAAGTAGTCGGGTACTACAAATCTTTTGATTGAGCTATATATACTTCAGATCCCGCCTCATGGAACACAAGCTTTTGACCGCGTGTTGGCTCTCTATCTTGCTATAGTATGAACGCATATGCCACAAAGGTGAGACCGTTCAGCGAACGCTGTTTCCCGTATAGATACATTCGCGCGGAATTCAAAACTTTTGAAGAAACGCACCACATATCCGCGCCCAGAGCTGTACAGTGACGGAGACTGAGCACCATGCTTTGATTCCACACCAGAGTGTAGACTTGACTGTGTCGGTGGTGGATTTGGAATTTATGACGGCGACTGAACAACCACTTCTCTGTCCGCTCGGGGAAAGACTTGTTTGAGCGCGGCTTGGAAGACGCCGACGTTGTAGTCGATGACTGCCTTCTTCTCCGATGGACTGTCGTCGCCCATGAGGCAGATGAGTGCGAGATATCTAGACTCGTGTTAGCTGAAGTCCACCTCATTCACGAACGAGGTACTCACTTGTTGATCTCGCGCAGATAGAGGTAGTTATTTCCTTTCCTCTCCATCGTAATCAAGCTCTCCGCATCGTTATTCCCCGTCTCCTGCAACTCATCCGGCCCATCGTCGCCAGGCCGATCCCACCCATAAATCTCACTCACATCAATAACCACATCGATGTAATCTGAGCAAATCTCATAGCTCCCAATATCCGTCGGACTCGTATCGGTAGCGATGTAAATCTTACTCATGATGTCAAAAAGGTACGCTTTCTCGATATGGCAAGTGCTGCACAGGCTATTCAGCAGCGCTTCGAGCGTCGGCAGTTGCGGTATCAGCTTTTGGATGACTTTGGAGAAGGCCTCAAAGATGGAGTGGTCGTAGATGCTGGTCTGGTAGAAGGAGACAGGTGCGTTCTCGTAGCCATGGTCCGAGAGCTCGTCTTGTACGCGTTGAATGATGTCTCGGAATGTGTCGCCTTTGTAGTCTTCGGAGAGGCCGTCTACCTTGTGTACAAAGACTTCGACGTTGATATTGGGGTACGAGTGTTGGAGGTTGAGGATGGTCGTGTTGAGACGCATGATGGCCTCCAGATACTCGTCTTGAGCATCGATGACCCATATTAGTGCGCCAATCTCTTCGAAGATGTTGTCTACGTCGAATGCAGGGTCAAAGTAATCCAAGTGGCCCGGGAAATCCCACACTTGGAAGTCCATGAAGGAGCTGAACATGTCAGCCGAGGACTTATCAAAACAAGATATTTGCTGACATACTGCATCGACTCCTTCTTGATCCGTGTGGTCGTCTCGAGATACAGTGTTTCACTCGGCGGCAGCTTATGGAAGACCACACTTGAGATCGACGACTTGCCACTCCTGCGCCTGAATCAGCTATCAAGCTCAAGCCGGTTACACACGACATACCTTCGCTGGCCCATGAGGAGTAGCCGCGGCTTGCCATCACCGGCTTTGCTATTTGGCAGTCGCCCCGTGTGAAATCGAGGCGGCACCGGATCTGTATGCGGGACTTCGGCGTCTGTGAGGTCCTGCAGATATCGCATCAATGTCAACTGAGCTCCTGGCTTCAATCGCGAGGGGTCTGCCTGGAGCGGCTCGGCGGGTGTAGAAGGTGATTCATTGTGTAAAGAATTCTGAGAAGCTGACAAAGGCCGTGGTCCGGACTCCATGATGAGGTGAGGTAGTACAGGATAACAACGCCCCGAACGAGACAAAAGGACAGCAGACGGAAGGGTGGGATTGAGGAAAGGAAATGCGGACTGCGTGCGGGCCGCTGACAGAGTGAAATAGTACGGCGTTCTCGCTCAGCGCTTCACTAGACGGACATTGCCGTGGTGAAGCGTGATAGCTCTAGGGGATATGACAATGGCGATGACGTGTCTGGCAGAGGCAGGAGACGGCAGCAGGAGTTTGCTTTCAATGACAGGGTTCGCGGGCGACGAGTGGATCAAACGCGACTTTGAGGTTCTACAAGCTGCTCCAGCGGAATGGCACAGCGAGACGTCAGGCCATGGGAGGCCTGCAGGCGGACGCCATGTGGTGTAGGGCTGAGGGAGGGAGAGAGCGATGGGCCAGCTAAACAGCAATAGTCTACAAAGAAGAAAACACACCGATTACACGGGCAGCAGCGCCGAAGGGACAAAGGGCTAGCGAGAGAGGGAAAAGAAAGATCGGGGTCTGCTCACCTCCATGATGGCTGCGGGGGGGTAGGGTAGTGATAGTAATGGCTCTCCGTAGTGTGTGTGCACGGCCAGACGCGATGATATGGCTTGGGCACCGCCAGACACCACCCCTTGGCCCTAGCCCAAACAGCTCTGACGGGCGCAGTAGGAGCACAGCAGCGCCGACGATGACGGTCTGTCTCGCGAGCGGGGCCCGACGCTGAAGCTGCGTTTCGGGGCGCGGACGAAGACGGGATGCAGGCAGAGACAGCCGCAGGTCCCTTTGTTGTGCGGTGAGAGTGTGCAGTGCTTGGGCTGCTAAGAGCAAGGATCCGGCTATCGCTGCGTGCTCCGACGGGGCCGTGGCAGATGCGCAACCGTGACACGGCGTGTGGGAAGAAGTAAAAACGTCGCCACGCGAGTCGCGATGCGCGGATGGGCTGATGCGCAAAGAAAACCTCGCAATGGCGTGGCTGCGTGGCCATCTAGAAGCGTGCAGCGGAGCGTTGGTGATGGAGGCGCCGGCCCTTCGCTTACTGGCGTGCGATCTTCAGGAACAGAGCTCCGCTGCATCCACATCTCGACCGTGCCTTCGCATCACCACCGCTCTCGACAGGACCAGGATGACGATAAGCCCGCAGGAGGGCCCTGTCGCCGACGAAAAGGACTCGAGCCCCATCAGCCTCGTGGCGGATCCTGGCATGCGTCTTGTTCTCGCCCCGCGACACAGAACCTCCGTTTCGGGTCGAGACGCGGTCCACTGGACGTTAGGCTTGGCTGGTGGTACCTCAGAAGTGACATCTCAGTGTGTGATGTTTGGTGTGCAGAGGGAGCTCGGTGTTTATATCACCGGTACGGATGACATCGGATGCAACGATCCTGTCAGGCGGCTGTTGTCTGTTCGCCACCCAACGTATTTTGAGGCGGGAGAACAATTGCGTTGCGTTCAAGTCGCCAGACGAAGAGCCAACCTGTGCAAAGCATGGACACTGAACACTAAACACTAAACACGACGCTTCACCAAATCTCTTCCGCATCCAAATCGGCAAACCCAGCGCAACCGACATCGTGCGTTACCGCTTCCGGCACGATACCAACACGCGCTATAGCTCGTGTGCCTACCTATAACGTGCTCGTGTCACAAAGGTACTTCAAGTACAACGTCACATAGAGTATACCATCCGGTGGCCCAGGCTCAAAGAGTCATCAATGCTCAGGCGGATAAATACGTCTTACAACACCATCCACACCTACGCCCAAGCAATGCGACCACAAGTACCCAAAAGGTACGAAATCAACCCCCGGAGTATCCACGCGACAAACCCGATTTGGGCTCGAGGTTCTGACAAATACACCAAACCAACTCCAGCATATCATAACTCGTATAGGTATCAATCCAATGTACCAGCACCGAATCCAAAATCAAAGCACCACCAAGTTCCAGAAAGTACAAAGCGTACATCGTTCCGTCCGTCCGGTCTCAGAGTGGAAATACCTCGCCGATAGAGTAGTCGAGTTGCTGCATCGTCTTCCCAATCGGTGTGTGCTTTACCACTTCAGCCCGAACTGGCGCTTTTCGTAGCACGACTCCGCATACCGTTTCCAACCATAAAACCCACCGACGACTTTGCGGACCCTGCCCTATATTCGCAACCACCGATCTTCGCAATGCAGGAGTTGCCACCAATCCACGCATCACATCTTTACAGTGGAAAACAAACAAACAGGTTACTCGCCAGCAGTCGTAACATCTGCCCCAAGCACGCTCGCAGCCACTTGTCCCAGTCCGCCGATGAAAGTCAAGCACAGCGCCAGCGCGGTGGCCTCGCCTCCATGGATAAGGTCCTCGGCCGTCGTTGCGCCATCCGACTCAGTCTGTGCAAGTGCCTTTTCGGTCGATTGTGGCGGTTCGTAGGTTTCTTCTGCGTCAGATTCATAGTCACTGCGGGTTTTCTTCCTCGTGCTCCGCCTGAGGTTGCTCGCGGACCTGCCGATCGAAGCTGCGGAAGTGGAGGCTCCGTTGGTAAGAGTACCCTTCCTAGGTCGGCCGCGTCTCTTGGGAGTTTCCGCTGGCATGACTTCTGGTTCACGTTCCGGTTCGGGGGTTGCTTGGACAACCTTATCCGTTCCGCGGTCGAATGCTACATGCTTCTCCGTCTTTCTTGGGGTCAAGGATGAGAGCACGCTATTATCCAACATAGCCTCTACGTCTAATTCGCGGGTAAACGTCCAGACTAGGAGACTCAAAGTGGTAAAGAGCACGTCCGAGGTTGTAACGCTCATGACTGGATGCTTGCTGACCACCTTCAGGTTCTGCCCCGTGATGCCAATCGCTGAGAGGAATCGATTCGGACGAGTGTGCTCCTGTTTGCTGATGCTGTTTTTGAGAATATCATAGACCGAAGCTTGCTCTGAGGGCGTGTTTGCCGCAATCGTGAAGCCCAAAAGTTTCCAATGTAAGACAAAAGAGGCCAGCGAAAGCACCCAGAAGGCTTTGCCAAAGGAGCGGTGCGCAGCTGCTTTAGAGGTATGGTGATGACCCCAGCTCACAGGAACGATCTGGGTCGAGTCGAGTCAGTCGGCATTATGAATCTTGAAAGGGAGTTCCTCACCTGAGGTGCAAAAGCGAGAAAGAGTGGAACAACCACATAGCCGATCCGAAGAAGGGTAATATCCTCGTGTATCTCCAACAGACCCGGTAGCCCATTGAGGGTCACAAGGGACAAGATGACAGGCACGTACAGCACGGCCGGCTTGGGCGTGAAAAGCGCATCGTGTCGTGGCGTATCATTGTTGTGTTGAGTCAACGGAGTGTAGAGGATGGTAACGAAGAACAGGCACAGGGCATAGCCAAGACTACCTACTGCGCTCAATACAACGAATGATGCGATTGTGGACGCGGCTAGATTGCGTCTACGCCCTGGGGAATGGTTAGACACATATAAATTATTAGCAGTGGCGCATACCTTCGGCACCCATGAACATGGCGTTCGTCAGCAGACCGACGAAATGCTGGCTTGTGTAAAGGAAGGTCTCGGCTTGAGAGACGGCGATGGTGTCCGACTCTTGCACCAGGTTCTTGTCGCTCAGCCAGTCCCCCAGTCGCCAATGTCCCACACCTTCATCACCGGTACCGTACCCGCCCGTCCATAACCCTCCCGGGATTTTATGGTTCCCTATTTCGGCCCACTCCAGGTAGGACGCAACACGCCATAAGACAGCAAAGGTCGTCACCGAAGCCAGCGACAGGAAGGCAAGGATGGAAAAGGCAATGGCTTGGCGACGGCGAACGGGTTCCTGTCCGCGCGTAACGGTCGAGGGAGCGAGCGAGCGCGCGGCGCGACGGGTGCTAAGGAGCACTTTGGTGGTGAGGCCGACGACAAGCAGAACCTGGCCCGCGAAGAGACCGATGGGTTTGAGATTGCTCTGGGCGGTCGAGTTGGGGTCGAGAGGGGCCATGGTGGGGTGTTGTGGTGTGTGACTAGCCTAGCAATACACAGTTGGGCGCATTCTTCGGGGGCGGCGTGGTGTTGTGAGCGGCAAGACGTCCCCGGCAGCTTGTTTTGATACGGACGCGCCCCGCCCACGTCACTTCACACCACTCCACACCACGTCCGCTACTGCAACTGCGAGCTTGAGCTCGGACCGCCGCTAGCTCCTTTGGTAATATCCCGCCGATCTCTTTAGCGCCCGTCCTCTGTCTGGCGAATTCGTGATCGCGCGTTCGACTTCCACTCTCGCATCCACACTACGCCCGCCATGGCGCCTCTCGATCCCCTCGCTGATCTTTCAGACGCCGAAAAGGATTACCACGAATCCTCGGACGAAGACTTCACCCCGACCACCGCCCCCGCCATCGACTCACCGAGCTCCTCCGAGAACGAAGACGCGCCCAAGCCCACAAAAGCAAAGGGGAAGCGAAAAGCCCCTGCAGACGATGAACTGGACTCAGGCGATGAAGTCACGATAGAGCAAGTGCGGAAGCGCAAGGCGAAGAAGCGGAAGGGCCAGAAAGTCGACGATGACGAGCTCATACTATCCGACGATGAGGGCGGAGAGGGCGGCTTGATCAAGACCAGGGCACAGCGGCGAGGCGAGTATGTTTTTCCCACTGTATATATCGTACAGCGCTTATGATATACAGGCAGAAAGAGCGCAGACCGCTCGCCAGGACCGAGGGCGCAACTGTAGACGTCGATGCCCTCTGGGCTCGTATGTCTGCTGCCCCGTTGAAGCCACTCCATGTTGCCAAACCTCAAGGGAGTGAAAAACCTCCTGATTCAGCTCCAGCTGCGGCGGTGATTGATGCGGTCGAAGAAGAGCAAATCACCGTCACAAAAGTCTACACCTTTGCCGGCCAGCGCACCACCGAGGAGAAGCTGGTCCCCCGTTCCTCCCTCGAGAAACACGTCGCCGACGGCTGGAAAGTGGCAGACCCTATAATCGAAAAAGTAGTTACCGAAAGCAAAAACCTGGGAACAAAGGACATCCTACCCACAATACGTCGCCCGCTTCGCCGGCCCTCCCGCTTCGATCCCAATCCTGCCGGTTTCGTACGCGCCCTCGCCCCAGAACATCAACTCACATGGCCTCGGAAATCAGGTACAACCCCTACAGCTGGGCAAGAAAGCGCACTGGCGGCCGAAACGGCCAAAGCGAGACCGGAGAAGGCGCAAAAGCTCAACGTCGTGGACAAGTCCCGCCTCGATTGGACGGGCTTTGTCGACAAGGAAGGCATCGGGGAAGAGCTGGATACACATGGAAAGACCAAAGAGGCATACCTGGGTCGCATGGACTTCTTGGCCGGTGTAGAGGCTCGCAGAGAGGAGGAAAGATTGAAGATGAAGACGGTTGCCTCGTCTTGAGTGTGAGGGACGGTTGCTGCGTTGCCTTTCTCGGATGATACCCACTTTTGCCTCAACATATGACCGTCTAATAACATTGTACAACAAGTCTCCGTCTCCGCCGTGTTGACTACGTCGCTCTTGGTTACCCTCAGTCTCCAGGGCGCAGCACCTCCGATTTTGGGTCTAGCGTAATATAAGTACGCTAGGTCGTATTACACTACCTCATCCTCATGTAGTCGGGTCAGCATAAGATACGCCCTATGCCGGGTTCGGGTCATCTAATTACAACTAACGTTATGCATCAGAGCGGCTTAAAACTGGTACTACTTATGAGCCATCTTCCCCCACTTGCTCACTTCTCCACCCGTTTTTATCTTCGTTCGTTCTTCGATCTCTACACAACCCACCTCTATTGAACTCAATCACTATGGCAGACCAGCAAATCGACACCGAAGCCTATACATGGCCCTTCCAATTGACCAAAACCATGCATCGCGATGTCTACCCCGCTGTTGACCCCGCGAACCCTCAGCTGTCGGCGAAAGGCAAAACGGTGCTGATCACCGGTGGTGGGGGCACGATCGGAAAGGTGCGTTGCGTTTTAGGAACGGTTGTCTTTGGTCAGCCTAGGCTAATAATAGTGTTTGCACAGGATATCGCAAAAGCCTGGGCGACCGCCCACGCAGACCATATCATACTTGTCGGTCGTACATCCACGTCTCTGGAAGCGGTAGAGAGAGATTTGCAGTCCATTAACCCTGGGTGCAAAACTACAATCCTCCTGGTCGATACCCGTAATGAGGAATCGGTCAAGTCGCTTTTCGAAATACTCGTCGAGCGAGAGATCAAAGTAGACGTCTTGATCGACACCGCCGCTTCCATCAACAATGCAGTAACAGGCACACTCTCGCCTACGCAATGGTTCAACGACTTCGAGGCCAATGTCAAGGCGCCGTATATACTCTCCCATTACATGATGGCCACGTACGGAGACGAACAAAGTACCGTTATTGTTATGGCAAGCAATGCCGCTGCGGTCGTGGTTCCAGGAATGAGCTCATACAACTGTAGCAAGTTGGCTGTTACTCGTGTGCTGGAATTTTTGCAGCTTGGTACGTGTGGTTCGGATCAATGTAGCATCGGGCTCAGGACTAAACGAATCCCAGAACACCCGAAGATGCGCTATTTCGCCCTCTCGCCGGGCAATGTAGAAAGTCCGCTAACGAACCCGATGTTCCTTCCTTTTGCAAAGGATACGGGGGCTTTGTCCGGCGGGTGGACGTTATACCTCGCCACGCAGAAAGCTGAATACCTTAAAGGCGGCTTCTTGAATGTCAATTGTAAGTTATCTTTTCCCGCTTTGCTGATGGTAGCGGTGGTTGTTTAACATCGTGCAGGGGATGTAGATGAGATGGAGACGCATAAGGAGCAGATTGAGAAGGAGGGCTTGTTGAAGTTGGAGTTTATCAAGGCGACATTGGGAAGGGAGGGACATCCATTTTGAGGAGCAGTGAAGAGTTTCGATAGTGGGGAAAATATGCTAGACTCCAGCGACAACCGTCGAAATAGTCGCCTCATATTTGTGAAATGTATGCCGTTCACCCTTCCAAATGTGTGCTCACCAAGGCCCCAACGCCATATGGCGTCCCTGTCCAATAAACGTGGCCGCTTGCGACTTCTTGACCCTATCTTTAGTCGCCGCTTCCACCTTCACAGCCCACATAGGAGACATCTTGTCATTGTAGTACTTCCACAACTGCGGCAGAAACCTCACATCCTGCGCACAATACTCCTTGATCTCTCTCAACATCGGCCTCACATTGAACACCTCATAGTTTCCTCCAAGCTCAGGCGCAAACAACTTCTTCCCTTTCTCCTTCGTCGCTACCCAAGTCTGTCGCTCCGCCGTCGTCATATACACATGCTGCGCCATGCACTTAGCTAATCCGTTGACATGTCGCTTCGAAAAGGAGCGGGTTGCGAGCTCCATGAGCTGGATGTCGACGATACCAGCGAGGTTGATGTTGAAGTGAGCGTAGAGGGCGTCGGAGTCTTTGCGGACGTCGAAGAAGGCTTTGGGGATTATGGCGGATTCTAGAATCGTTTGCAGGGTCTGGGCGTTGGGGGCTGGCGTGGTGAATGCTAGGGCACCGAGGGTGTGGATGTCGATAAGGTCTAATGGTGGGGATATGTATTCAGCAAAGCTCATCCAGAGGCGGCTCAGTACTCGGTGTCTTGGAACAGGAACACGTTGCCTCACAGTTACGAAGAGACTCTTCACGTACAAGTTTGATTGGTCGGTGAGATGAAGATCTGCAAGATGGAGATGGTGCCGAGACGGGAGAGGTTGACACCTTCGAGGTCGATGTAGATGGAGGGAGGATGGACCGGGAGGTCAGAGAGAGTGGCCACGAGTGAGGCTATGGCTGCAGCCGTGTCGATTAGATCGGTAGGCTGCGCGGCTTGGGTCCTAGAAAGGTTTGCCATGATATATCGATCGGCCGATTGCGGGAATGGATTTGTGCTTTCCGGAAGTTCCAGAAACCGAGATGGGACAAAAAATTATCAGAGCTGATGGGGAGTGCGATTTTTTGGAGGAGACTTCGTAGCTTTATGATGAAGTTTAGACGCCCGCCGATGCCGTGGTCTTGACTGAAGTCGTACGTGACTGCGCTGACCTCCGTTGGACGCAGCATCCTGTAGCACATAGACATGTCACAAAGCATCTGTTTCATGCAGGTTGGAGGCCTACCATGCTAGTCGGAGAGATAACACATCCCTGGGCGTAAACGCGTAGACTATCTAGACTGCAGACAGATAATTATTCGAGTACTACCATGCAATCCAATCGTTTCTGTATAACGTTAGCCTGAGGCCTACCATGCTAGGTGGGGAAATGATGTACCTCTCGACGAAAACGCGGTGACCAATTTGACTGCAGATGGACAATTACTCGGAGGTTTCCAAGGTTGTCATGCAGTTCAAGCATCTCCAAAAGGGTTAGCCTGAGGCCTACCATGTTAGCCAGGGATATGATGCAGCTCTGGGCGAAAACGCGCAAATTATCTAGGCTGCAGTTCAAGTATTTCCGCAGGAGGTTAGCCTGAGGCCTACCATCAGATCGACACTGCCTATTGGAGAAAAAAAAGTCGGCCAATCATCTCCTGGGGTGGCGGTCTCCATGCATGCCTTCCCCGCTTCCACCATGCGCTTTAGTGAGCATCGAAGTAATGGTATAAGAAAGGCATCCTTCGCTGTCTGGAATTTCTCTCTTCACGGCCAGCCTCTGGAGGTGGGACCCGCATCCACTCCTTTAATTCCCAGTCGCCGTCACTTCCTACCCCCCCCTCCCCCTCCCCCCCCACCCCCCCCCCCCACACAC
>Ga0247733_1000215_pt1 | contig 63144 bp, 60 predicted proteins | sample UWRJL043104R2_FD_180932 | JGI IMG/M metagenome (GOLD analysis project Ga0247733, IMG submission 180932) | Plant litter microbial communities from Arlington Agricultural Research Station in Wisconsin, United States - UWRJ-L043-104R-2 | ecosystem: Environmental > Terrestrial > Plant litter >...
AGACGATGACCATGAGGACGGTCAGAAGAGGGCGACGGCGATGCGCGGCTCGTGGAGACGTGATGATGGTGGTGGTGATAGGAGAGATGAGGAAGGAGCTATTGCAGCGCGGACGCAGACTTTTTTACTGCTGCTCCCAAGGCAGCAGCACGTCACGTTGTGCGCTCGTTGCTCGCAGGCCATGGTCGAAGTTGTGGGTTGGTGAGAGTCGCTACCAACCTTGTTCAGCCGCCACACTGCTGGAGGGAAGCGTTTGGCGTTTGCGAGAAGATATGGCCCAGCGAGGTCCTATGGCTGAGATTACCTACACTTTGCGAACGCTTCGTGGCAAGGGAGCTGGCTCGTCCTACAATACCACCACCTTTCACGCTTCACCGCCTTCATCACCACCTTCGTCACGCTTCGCCATTTTCACTTTTCCCCAGATTTACCATCGGAATGACATCATCATCATCTGATAACGCTTCGACTGCCAGTGTTTCCGAGATATTGTACGTGTCCCAATAGTACAAGTATAGTGTGTATACTCACCCGTTAGCAAACAAGTCGAGGACGAACTCACGGAAGCAACTTATGCGGGGAGAAATAGAACCCGTGCGGGGTTCTTCGCGACCTGGCCTGCGGATCATGAGGGAAGGAAATATCTAAGCCTTCACTTTCAATACACCCAACAGGAGGCTTCCTACCCAATCATGCTGGTGGCCGTTGCGGAAAGAAGCCCAGACGTCGGTTCTTGGGTTACGTGGATGCGAGGTCGAACACAAGAGAAGCTTCCATTTCCCAACGCTACGGCAGTGTATTACTATGGCGTAGTGGACGGCCCAGCAAAGAAAATGTACGTTTACTACGTTAATTCACAAGGCCATTCCGTGTCTGCCGGGGTGTGGGATCTTGCGTCCATGGTCAAAGGCGACAAGCCAGGTCAGGCGGCGAGCCAAGATCATGTGCGTTTTTTGGACGCGGTGAAGTACAATGCGATAACGCGAGGACTGGCCGTTGACTGATGAGGGTCAAACTGTGACCGTTTCCGACCTGTAGCTTTCCTTATCCAGATTGTAACTTGCCCTTCCATCGACCTCTTGACATCAATACATGACATTGAAAATGAAGGCTCCCTTGTCCAATGCAAACCAAATTCCATAGCACTGTTCGATCCTAATCTCCTCGAAGCCATCAGGATTAGGGATTACTGGCAAAAATTTACCGTCACTATCTTCGATCTTACAGATGTTAGTAGCGAATAAAGTGAGTTGCTGAAGAAAACATTACCTGAAGAGACGGTCGTCCGTCCCAATAGCGAAGCAGCCTCACAGTAGCTTTGTCTCCAGCATTGAGGCGCACCTCTATGCGACCATTTCCAGGATTAGTGAAGATGCCATTAAGAACTTGAGCTGGGTCGTAGGAAAGGTAGATTCTATCAAGAGTATGGAACCTGACATGGGATGCCTTAACATAACCTGAGACTTCTAGGTGACATAGATTGACTGATGCCGCAGGCAGTGGAGCCCAGCCTTGAGGTGCGTACGGCAGGATAGGTCGAGGTTGAGCGATGTTATGACCAGAGAGGTCTGGGCTGATCATTCGACATTTGACCATCTTACTGTATCAGACTAGAGGTTCCATTTTTGGGTAACAGTACTTACATCAGATACTACTCGAATCGCAGCAAATTTCCTGATGTCTAAAACAACATCATGCTTGCGGGTATTAGGTCGTGCCCATTTTAGATGTCCTTTTGCGTCCGCTTCGAAGGCAACGTTAAGGATTCCTAGAGGATCCACCCGGAGTGCAAGCAACTGTGGTCGACCCTTGCAGATAGTGATTTCCATAGTATCTAGACTTGATGAATCTTGACCAATCCCTTGCAGGTACTTCTGACCAGCAATAGATACGAACGATATCTTCAACTTCTCCGAAAGTTTGACGGCCTTCTCAGTGAAGATTTCTTGAATAGTGTCTGGTTCCGAAAGTGGCGACACTTCGATGCAAGCCGCGATTCGCTTCCTGGTAATGTCTTCCCTCACTAATTTGGTGAAGATGGAATGGTCGTTGTACGAGGTGATCGCGAGAGCGAGGTCGACCTGGCAATACGAGAAGACGATCTCGCGGAGCTCTAACGGGAGCACTTTCACTGCATGTATCAAACTACTGAAGGTTTTCGAGTTGAACATCCAGTCACTGAAGGGGCGGCGAGAGGTCGGAGGACCAAATTTCGAAATCAGAGCCACGCCGTCCAATTCCGACAGAGGATAGTGACGATAAGCATCGATTGAGCACGTCGGCCTCGCGGCAGTGATAACATGACGGAGAGGTACCGCCGAGCTAGGCCATATTTCTTGGTAGAGCTCCAGACAGAAACGGTGCATGAGGTATATGCAAGGATATGAATTTTGATTGCGACCGCCCGAATGCGAGGTTACTGGGCCTACACGAACGCGCCTGTTGATTTTGTCGAAGGTTGGCTCTGTAAGCTCGATGGTCGAGCCTGGCTGAGTCAAGGTAGCTCGGTAAGATAGAGTATTTTCTTCGTCGACAGGCAAGCCGCAAAAGCCGCATATCGGCTCGTGACAAGCTTCATGATGGAGGCGACCCATGGTGATAAGTGGATGTGGTAGGCGCAGGACACAGAGGGGCAGCTGAATATAAATCTATGGCGCCTGCAGCCACAGCTGGTGGTACTCGGCCACCAATGCGGCCGCATCTGCACGCACTTTTGGGGGGCTTCGTCACTCAGGGTGACATTATTAGAGTCAAGCTCCAGCTGCGTTTCCGGTAATTATCTCGTGTGGTCGGTACTAACACTCGCACCCACAGCGGCCATACATCCGTGCATGTGTAGATGTATTAATTCTTTAAAGACTGACCTCCTGCTCTCGGTATGCCCGCCTTGCCCCTCGTTCCATAGGCCCATCCGGTCGCGAACTCAAAGCTGAAAGCCGAGGAAAACTCCACCTTCGTATACCATGTCGAAGGTACATCCCTAATAAGGCGTGTTGCTTGACGGTTGCTACGAGCTCCTTTTGCGTCGGCTGGATATTTGACAGCTGGTTGGGGCGATCTACGTGGAAGAGTCGGGACTAGCTATTCTGGAGATCGTTGTCATGCCGATATGTAACGGACGCACTATCCGCTTCCACATCGCGATCACCTCTACCATCGAGAACGCGAAGGCAGTCTGTTCTCAGGCTGTCATGTACAGGAGCACGGACAACAACCCTCTACTGTACTTCGCCGTTTACCACCGTCATACGCCGATGCTCTACTTTTGTCAGCTGGACCCCGAACAGCAAACATGCGAAGACGTGGCACACTTTAGATGTCATGTCAAAAAAGGCACGTAGTAGCAAGGTTGCAGGCCTATGTGGCTTCCAATGCAGAAGCTTTGCGATAGTGGTCCACTGCAACCCTCACGACCACCGGACCGCCATGCTCAACACCAAGCTCGAGGACCTCAGGGAAACCCGCACGCGCCGCTCCGAACTTGCAACCATTTGACAGCGGGCCGGCGGCTTCAATGCAACGGATCTCGATCGTCCGAGCCACGGCGTCGCGGCCAGTGGATAACACGCATTCGGCTTACCGCCAACATATGATCACGGATTCAGCAACACCGTCAAACATCATTGCCATCACCGCCATCTTCACCCGCATACGACACACACAATCACGATTCCCTGTGGCGTTAATGAACCAAACTCCACGCGTTCTCTCTACTAGCGACACTACTCTATACGGTACACAACTACCTACCGTCCACCGCTGCCCAAACATCGCAATAGCGACTACAGCAGACGCAAGTAGACCGCACTGTCCATAGCATCGGCACAACCATATCGCCGGACAGTCTGCAGAACGACGAGCAGCGTCTCCCCGACAAAGGGGTTCAAGTTCGCAAGTGTTTCCGTCTTCGATTTCGTTCGGTCGATACTGGGACGGTGCAAAGGACAGCAATATAGCCGCTATTATTGTAACGTTGTATTCTACAGCTGCCTATTCAGCCGAGGGTGTACGTCAATCAATTGAACAGCCTCACGCATTAGGTACACAAGCGCACTCGCACTCCTAAACACCTTGTCCTCTTCCCTCGTCTTTCCCCCGCAGCCCTGCAAGTGTCTCCAACACCGGACCTAGAAACCCACCCCAAAGCCCATCCTCTTCACTTCCTTCCTTGCTCCCTATCCCGTACTCAACCACGCCTGTGAGAACCCGCAGCAGTTTGAAGATCCCCGATATCGAATCTGTCTTGCAGTTCCCTTGTTCAAGGATATGCGTTCCTCCGTTCCCAATCGGGAGTAGATAGCCTAGGTAGAAGTACCACTCATGCCCCACAACTACGAACGCTGGTTCGACAAGGTTTGTCGTGTCCGTTATACCCGCCGCTCGCGCTAATTCCGCCTTTTTCCGTAGACTCGCCGCAAGCCATATACTTAGTTGGTATTGGGCCTCGGACTTCTTTCCGTTCGAAGGTTTGACTTCGACAGCAGTGAAAACGGGAGTCTTCTTTGTATATGCGTCAGTCATGTGAGAAACTTCAGCGTAGTTGCGTTCGCGGAGGCCAATGTAGAGGGTACGGAAGGTAGGCGTTTTGTCAGAGTAGGAGAGTGTGAAGTCGGCTTTGCGGACGAGACGTGGCTTCGGAAAGGTTTCAGAGGAACTGAAGCTGGAGACAGGAGCGGATAGGTATGCGGGGTTAACGGTTTGGGATTGGCTAACGAGAGCGATTGTTAATATGATTCTCGAAGTGTTTCTCGAAGTCGGAGGGGTGGGTGAGAACGACATACACGCTTTGCACAATGAGCTTCTTCGCGTTAGAAAGGCTGAGTGCGAGTTCAAGCACTGGCCGAACAACCTCCGCGCACCACGCGTTCTCGTCCCGTCCATTCTCCGTGCAGTGCCTTGCGCATAAGAAGATATCCTTCACGGCCTCTAGCGTGTTCTGATCGACTGCCAGATCGTTATCGTCGGGGTTCCATGCACGTGTGCTTACTTGTTGGTGGCCGAGCTCCAAGTCAGTCATGATGGACTGTTTGAGCGCCGTGGGCACCCATCGCTCCACATTATCTGGCTCTAACCTGTCCATAATATCCCGAACCCTCTGGGGTATAGGATCCTTCACTCCACTCAAGGGCTCTGTCCGTATCGGCGGGTTAGCATATCGCAGATTTGCTTCCGTCTCCCGCGAGGGACTACATGACCGTCGGGTCTTGCTCGCCTGACTGGCAGGTGGGCTGAATGTGCTACGGCTTGGAGAGGAAAGGTGCGTTGGAATGGGTAATGGCTCCGAGCCAGCGCGCTTTCGCTTCCTGAAAGCTGGGTTGGTTTGAAGCTCGGCGAGCCACAACGCAAGGCGCTCCGTTGGTGCGGCCATTGCCGAGCGTGACGAGGACGCGTGTAGGCGTAGATGCTGGGAACGTCACGGCATAACTCCGGCCAACACGGCCCATGTTTGTGATTACCTAATCCAGGGTCTCCACTCGTTGACTCTGTTTCAAGGTAATATAGGTCATACAAAAAAGCTCATTCGAAAGTGCGCCAAGTAAAATCCGTGATTCCTCGTTGCAGGCTACGTATCGTGGTAATGCATCGACGCGGGAGCAAAAGTATATGAAGGACGCGAAAAGGGAACCTGATCCACATTCACATCACTTTACCTCGGAACAACCTAATTGTTTCACGTTTCAAGTTTCCCCACCCGCTATACCTAAACCCAGCAACGCCGAGCTACATCCGCATTAAGCATTCGCGCACTAACAAGCAAAAGTTCCACTGGCAATTTCCCCACCTATGAGATCCCCGCGTACTTTTCATCACAAGAGCAGACATGATAGATGACGGAACTGGCGGACCAAAATTTCTGTGCACGCTAGACGCCACCCTCTCATCTTTGTGTCGCGCAATTGAGAATTATACCAGTTTCCACCACTAGGAGGTCAGGTGCTAGCTCAGTGGAGCTAATTCCTCCAGGGTTGAGCCGATGCTAAGAGGAACAATCCAGCCTTACACTGATTGCGGGCGGTATATGTAGAGAATGGCACGCTCCATGGTAGGTATCCATTTGCGATCTTCCCCTCATTCCACAAGATTTTCATCCTATACGGTCTTTCCACTCCGAGGCCATCATCATGTGGCAAACGTTCGCCCTTCCGCTTCTCGCCTTATGGTCTGCGACTACAAGCGCCTACGTCAACCCCATCGAATGCACAAGCGGCATATGTAACAACGCCCACGATCCTTCCCTGATCCGTCGCGACGATGGCACATATTTCCGCTTTTCAACCGGTGGCTCGAACGCTGGCGCGATTCCGATCCACACGGCGAAAGCTATTAACGGTCCTTGGGCTGCGGCCGGCACGGTGCTCCCAAAGGGATCGAAAATCAACCGCTACAATGGCGCGAAGAAATTCGATCTTTGGGCGCCTGATGTCTCAAAGGTTGGAGATACATACTACCTGTACTACTCGATGAGCCAGACGTTTGGCGTCAACAACTCGACAATCGGCATAGCGACATCCAAGACGCTTGAGACGGGTTCATGGACTGATTTGGGTGAATCCGGCGTCGCTTCTACGGCAGGAAAACAGAACTACAACGCGATCGATGGAAATCTCGTGTATGATGGTAAGGATTACTACATGAGCTTTGGCTCGTTCTGGACGGATCTGTACACAGTAAAGATGGCGAACCCGCCGACGAAGGTGGCCAGTGGAACCACAACCAAGCAGATCGCATACGTACCAACTGGCGCTCACTCGCAAGAGGCGGCGTATGTGTACAAGTACGGCAACTACTACTACCTGTTCTTTTCGATTGGCCAGTGCTGCGACTATGTCAACAAGCCTGCGGCCAAGGGAACCGAGTACAAGATCCAAGCCTGCCGGTCGAGCGCGGTAGCTGGGCCCTATGTAAGCCTCCGCGTCACTTCGATTATACTCAAGCTAACAAATGTAGACCGACCAGAGCGGAAAATCATGCACGAATGGAGGTGGTACCACCGTGCTTGAATCGCACAACTGGGTGTACGGTCCGGGAGGCCAGGGCGTCTATAGTGATCCGTCGCTGGGACCGGTGCTTTACTATCATTACGGTGAGTCTAACTCCGATTCTTTATAGAGGGAGTCGCTAAACAAATCGCAGTTGATACTCGCATTGGCTATGGAGACGGACAGAAGAAGATTGGTATCAACAAACTAAGCTTCTCTAGTGGTTGGCCTGTCGTAGTCTGAAGACGGTGAATCGTGTCGCGGCTTGCTGTGATTTGCTGGTGCCGTATTCAATTCAAGTAAATATCTTTGGCGGACTAGACCTCGCCCACTTCTGCCTGCTCGTTGAGGAGACTGGTTTTGAGCTTACAATTCAACGGACATTTGTGACCCATTGAAGCTACCCATTGTATGATGGCGCGATGAAACATGACAAGCTCATCTTTCACTGCATTTCTGTACCTTCCTCATTCCTCGTCGGAGCCGCTGGGATAGTCGTTGTTAATGTCATCGCCCATCCCCGTACCCGCCTCGGTCTGTAGCCCACCCTCATATAACCCCTCATGACACCAGCTAGAACAACTTCCTTGGTCATGATCCATCTTTAAAGTGCCATTCGTAGGGTACATGGGCTTGCCACGGCCACGGCGACCGCTTTTCACAGTGTCGACATACTAGCACATGATGGAACTCTTCGCCATGCCGGAGCATCTGACTTCGTCTTCTTCGAACAAGTTCATGGTGTTTCGCGGGTAACGCAGATTTCCCTGGGAACGATGGTGAAGACAGCCCAGCACCTGCGGACTGAATTTGTACAGCTTTGCCGCGTCGGTTTGAGGATGGACACTGACCCCTCCTCGAGGTGAAGACGCCGTTCGACCGCCGCGCTGCCAAGATGGTTGTATCTCCAACACCTCTCCCAACTCTGCTTCCAACGCCTCTTCTTCGCTTTGGTCGCCGGCCGTCTTCTTCAGCTCGTTAAAAGGGAAGGAAAGACTCAACTTGATGTCAGTCGGCAGAGAGCGAGCTAGAATATCGCCAGACGAATTGGGCTAGCGCGATTGCTTCATTCAGATGTGGCAAGTGCGAGAGCGTCACACTGACAACCCTTACCCACATCACTTACTTCAAATTGGCTGCTGAGCTCGCAGTCTCGCCCGAGAGGCATTGCGGAACACCGGCCAAGCCAGAGAATCGAGGATTTTTTGCGAAGATGCCGCGGGCTTGGCGGAAGCATTGAATGGGAAGAAACCAGGTCCAGCTCTGGACATCTACACGTGCCATTCTTCGATCTATGACTCTTACGATTTCGTGTGTCGGCTACGACTCTTGCGCAATATCAGACACAGCCTCCACCCTTTTGACCACCTTGGCGGGACTTCCCATAACCACACACCAATCCTCCACATTCTTCGTAACAACCGAGCTCGCTGCAATAGTGACGCCCTTCCCAATAGTCACACCTGGTAAAATAACAACGTGCCCACCAATCCAGCAATCATTTCCAATAACCACAGGCTTCCCATACTCCACGTCCTCACGTCGGCTCTGCACCTCCGTCTCGTGCGTCGCCGCAAATATACTCACGTTAGGACCAAACATGCAGCGATCTCCTATCGTAACGAGACTACAGTCGAGAATGGTGAGGTTGAAGTTGGCGTAGAAGCGCTCGCCGAGGGAAATGTTGCAGCCGTAGTCGATGTGGAAGGGTGGCTCGATGAAGACGTCGCTGCCGACGTGGCCGAGAATTTGGCGTAGGCGGTCTAGGCGTTCTTCGGATAGGCTTTCGAATGTAGGATTTGTGGTGGCGTCCGGAAAGTAGTGATTGTATTCATGAGCCCATGCTCTCGCTTTGAAGCGGGCAGCACTGAGCTCGGGCGAAAAGGAGGCGTAGCTTCACGTCATCTTAGTATACCAGTACTTTCGGTGGGTTGGGAATGCTTATGCTGAATCCTTACAGCATGCCTGAAATCATCTTCTCGTACTCCTCACACCATGGTATATGATCTAGCTTGTTGGCTTTGGCAATTTCGAGCGCATTTTTTTCTTTCGAGGCCATTTCGAGCGATTGGTGAGCAGGTAAGAGACGAAGTTGAGTGCAATGTAGAAATCTGTGCGTAAGTTACGTGATTAAGCAAAGGTGTTCCGGGTCCGGACTGAAGGAGACACGAATAGTTGACGCTGCGCCGAGACGTTGTGGGGGTATGTGGGGTTGGCGGCTCAACTCGGTCCGATAACTGTCCAATCACGACGTTAGTAACGTAAGTAAGTCGCGTTATACTACGACAACTCTCCCAAGTGCTCTCCACCTCGTTGTCATCGTCGAAGTACTGTCCTATCATGGTATTATATCAGCCGCAAGGCCTTCGCTAGACATCTCTCTACCTATCCAGCCCTCTTACAAGACGACGTCCATGGCCGCAAATCACCAGTCACATTGCGTGGCCGTAAGCTGTGAATGCACCACGAGGCTATCCAAGAGAGCAGACCGGATTCAACTCAAATTGATGATGCGTCCGTCGATTGGGAATATAGTCCAAACGCCTTCTCGCATTACATTCTCCTCGAGACTGAGCGCTCAATACCTCTCCTTTCCTCATTTCCTACCCAGCAAGATTCAATCTAGACGTCGCACCTCATCTAGCGCCTTTCGACCAGTGAAGCGCATCCCGGGTCCAAGCGCCTCCACTGCTTCCATCGTGCCAAAATGCTTCCCTACCTCGTTGACCAGCTCTTCCAAGGATTCCATATCTTCCTTGGCGTTAGGCGCAGCCTCTTGGAGGGATCGCGTGAGGCGTCCGAGTGTGCGCATCTGGAACTCAATGCTATTCAGATGTGCCTGGATGAGGAAGCCAGGACTTTCGGCCACAAATTCTCTGCGCACGTATATAGTTAGCATGCTAAGGTACGACTCTTGTGTGTTCCACCGCTTACCGGTCATCGTCGTCACTACTGTCGACATCATAATGCTCGTCATTCTCAACATCCGCTATCAGATCATGTGGCTCTGCCTTAACAAGAGCTTGATATAGATCGGATGCCCGGTCAAGGAGTCTTTGTAGCGTGCGAAAGGTAAGCTCCACCGTTTCTCGATTAGTCGAATTAACCGTGGTGATGCTGTCCAGCATGACGATGCGACTCCACATGCCGAGTTGGAATGCAATCCCTGAGACATCTGCGCTGATCTCGGAATATCTTGTGTCCGCTTCGGTCGATATGCTTAGAAACTTTACTATATCCTCCAGCTTGATTTGTAAGGCCTGAAACAGGGGGTGAGGTTGTGCCTGTGCTGCTGAGTCTTCTCTGCTTGAAGACGCTTGCTGGTCGGAGTCAATGAGTTCAAGAAGCGCCTTTGCTGCCGATGCGGCAGTTGCAGCTGCAAAGTGTCGCCATGTCTTATTTTGGTGACCGTCCGCATAGTCGCAGATGCCGCCGATGAAAAGGCAAAGCACCGATTCTGGGAAGGCCATGCGTTCTGAAGTTATGGCAATGGCTCCGCTTTGTCCAGCAATACTATCGCGTTCCGCTCCATCCCTGATTATACCGTTGACAAGTGCAACAGGTCCAATGTGTAATGCGGGATCCTGTACTCCTGGCAAGCTTTCTGTTTCCATCCCCAGCCGCTGGACCAATCTTTCCCGCTTGACCAAGCTTCCTAGATCGCAAACTTCTTTGCAGCTCCTCCGATCAAAGGTTCCTTCTATTATTGCATCAATGGTTTCGCCGTGGCGATAGTTTGCTCTAAAAAGGATGTCTTCTGAGGTGCCGGGGTAGGTGTATTTCGCAGTTCGATCTATTCGTGCCTTGGATTGGAGCAGTTTCAGCAAGTCGCTAGTTGTTTGGCGAATCCGTTCCAATCCAAATCCCAGGTCCAAGGCTCGGAAAACGTTAAGAGTCTGGACGCTAAGATCTTCCTCGTTCAGCGTCTCGTCCGGGTCATGTTCCTCGCGCAGTTGAAAGCTCGGTATTCGTTTGCGTATGTGTGTTGCATCGAAGTTCACTCTCTCAATTTCCCTGCCGGAGTCATGTTGAACAAACGTCTTGCTCAAGATGACATCTCCCAGCAAGATCTCGCTGTTTTGCTTATCATGCACGAATGGTACGCCTCCACAGATCCCCACAAAGAGGGCGAGGCGCAAGGTGGGGAAGCTCGATACAAGGTCCGCAGAACGCGGCAAACCTTGTGTGTAAGAATGAGCCATGAGCGCTATCACAACATTGTGCTGACCCATTCGCCCAAACACATAATCGTTATCATCTCCTTCTGATTTTCCATACAGCTTCCCATGTTTGTCCCATACCTCGTCAAACAGACGCACAAGTGCGTCGATTTGGAATTGCAAAGTACATATCATTGCAACCTCAAAGCCTTCACGACCAGAAGGTTGCACGGGAGTATTCTTCGCGATCAGTAGCTCCATGTCCTTCAACTTTGGAACTTGTATCGTTGATGCCGGACCAAGGAGGTTGTGGCCGGACGGGTCGGTGGTGGTGAACAAAATGCAGCCGAGGAGGCCGCTCGGTATCCACCCTCGAGACCTTAAGAACTGTGCAGTGTGTGGAGTCACGTTGTCGAAGACCACAAGCCAGTGTTTCTCATGCGTCCAGTTGAGATAGTATAGTAACGAGTGCACATTGTCGTCTGTAGGACCAAGGGGCGATCCAGTTGCTAGCCAGCATTGATGGAATGATGACTCAACATCGTGTCGAGTCGAGGCATTGATCCAAAAGGTCGAAAGATCCTTTCGTTCTTCACGCATTTTGTGTACGAAATGGGCAGCTATGGCGGACTTTCCAACACCTGAGTCTCCGGTGAGAATTAATCGAGCCTGTTGCTTTGGCTGTCCGCTATTGCCAAGGCGAAGTGGTGAGCTAGTATGGAAAAAGAGACGATCCTCCAAATCGTCGAGCATATCGTCGCGGCGGACGAGCCGAGAAGTAAGTGGCGGGTCATTGGCGATAATTGAGCGAACAGGTGGATGAGCAAGAACCTGTGGGAACTCCCCTCGTTTTTTCAGTGCGTCTTCGAGATCCTGTTGCGCGTTGACTAACAAGGACATTTCTGGTCCGGTAAGGCTAGCTGGTATATCGACAATGCTGAGTACTTTTTGAAGATGTGGGAAGTACCATTCCGTGTCCTTTTTGTCCGTGGCCAAGTTCAAAGCAAATTTCACACCTTCCCATATCGACATATTTGACATAAAAGGATCTATGATCCTAAGTGTTGATTGCGGGATACAGTCCAGATCATATAGCGAAGGTTCCAGATCCCCTTTCAGAGTCTTCGTGTGAGAGAGTGTGCCTGAGACCTGAGACACTTTGCTCCCGTCATCGTCACGACCTTCAGCCCCTTCAGGCAATGCCCACAAGGCAAACTCGTGGAGATGCTGCAGAATGTGATCATCGATCTTCGTGTCAAGGCTCTCCATCTTAAAGGTGTCACATAGAGGACACGCCAGAGGGCCAATCATTTGCCGTCTGTTCAGTTCCACAAGCATCGATCGCTTGTCTGAGGGCACGAGCTTGCTGTGGAATTGCTCCATGTGCTCCTGCCAGGCTTTATCAGTCGTAAACTCAAAAGCTTTGCCGTCATTGGCATCATCACTCGTTTGGGTTCCGGTCGTACAGTAGTCACAAGTCCACCGCGTGCACGAGTGCTTGGCGATCATATGAGCAAGCAAGCTTTCAGCTGTCAAATACATCTCGAACGGCGTTTCGCAGTCATCGACAAAGCAAACATACGGCAACAGGTCTTGGACAACATGAGCTCTAACACTGGTCAGTTCCAAATCATATCAAGAGCAATGGATTATCATGCTAGCATACTTCCAACTCTGCTCTTTTTTGGCGTACGAGGATGGCAGCAAGTCGTCGCAGTAAGGACATATCAGAGACTTGTCTCCAATCGGCCGTGGGCACCGAGGATAGGACTGGCTGTTTCCTATCCTTGTCAAGTTGGTAACCCTGGATGCTGAGTTGCTGTCCATGAACCGCTTGATATCGAGATGTGTTCCGACGTCGGTAGCAGTAGGGGCATCTGTTTGTACTACGGATGGAGCTACTGGAGTCTCAACGGTGGCTTGGCGTGGAGCTCGAGAGATTGATATACTAGGCACAGGCTTTTTGAAGCTGGAACTTGTCGCGACAGAAGGAAATACAGAAGGAATTACAGAAGGTGGCGCATCCGCAGTGGTAGTGGTGAGTCTTGATAAATGTTCATCGATCCTGGGACCTTTTTTCTTGTTCCGAGATTTAGTAATCCATTGAATCCGGTGTTTCCGCAAAACATTTGCATGGACAAGTCTCTTCTGTACCAATGTCAATCTCTCAGGATCTGAGGCGCGCCTCATCTTCTCCTCAGAGGTCAAGAACTCGGCGTCCGGATCTGGAAATGCCCTGAGAATAATCCTCGTGAGGTTGCTTCGGAAGTCTTGGAAGATTTCGTTGTCGAGCGCCGCATCTGCTTTCTCAAAGCGGTATTTGGTCCCAGCCCTACGTATAGCTAGTGAGACTGAGGTAGTAGCTCAGAGTCAGTGAAGCTCTTGACCCTTTAGCGGGAGCGTGGCAGTATACGCACTTCTTGTGAGTTGATCCAGGATGGACGACACATATGAAATATTCTCGGAGATGATCGCATCCGGCTGCATTTCAGTAACATGTTTCTCCCCTTGCTTTTCGTCTACCCGATGTGAATCGGATCCGCTCCATTCGTCTGAGATGGCATCCCATGACGCAGGGCTTTCGATGCTCGACGAAGAACCTGCATCCTCACCTGCATCGTAAGTAACTTCGTCCTGTGTTGCAGCTTCTATTTACGTTCAGCTGCTGCATAGCCACCTACTCAGCGACAACTTACTGGCAACCCGTCTCTTGCAGTTATTCAGGGCTGCGATCAGCCCTGAGATTAGATCACAGATTGTATCAACCTCAACTGAGTAGTGCCTTAATCGCCAATCTAACGAGGACTTGCCAAGAGTGGTTGCTCTGATTGCGGAACTCCACAGGTTGAAGTCTCCTTGTGCGGAGCGAAAATCAACGGCGAAGTCGATCAGCCCTGATCAAATTAGCGATATGAAGAGCCAACCTTCAATCTTACAATTCGAATATCTCGATAGATATTAGAAGAGATAGATACGAAGGGCGCACTATAAGCTACTCAGCAAACGATTGTTAAACATCATTCATACCCGCGTGGCTCACCCTGGATCTGTCACACAGCCATCAAGGACATCTTTGCAGGCTGTTGCAATCCGGAAGATTCGATCACTTTCATCCATGTCCCTAGAGCTGCGAGGTGTACAGAAACTTGCAGCTAGTGTCGTGTGCTTTCGTACGGCGGATGAAGAGTTGCTAACAGTCAAGCGCGACGGGGTATTGAGCAGCCGAGCGGTAACAAAATGCGTGAGTGGGAGAGCTAATCAAGAAGTCTGTATCGCGGTCGTGAGCGAGAACACGTAGGACAGCGTGGGCTGAAGTGGGTAGGTGCGCACGGACTCTTCTTAGCGCCGGACACTCAGTCAAAGCTGTTCAGCCGCGGGAACAGTCTGAACACTCATCAACATACGTCTTTATGGCAGCATGGCAAGACCGCCGAGAGCGACTGATTACGGCTCACTGCTGTCGTTTGCGCTTGAAGCAACTCGCGAGCTTCAGAAGGTACGAATGCCACAACACGGACTGCAAATAACTGTCCTTCAGTTGAGCTTATCTGCGCTTTGCAAGAATGACGGGTCACCCCTTGTGATAGAGGAGCGTACCGAAGCCCAAGTATGCCATATACAAGGCCTTCTATTTGCTGTTCAACGTTGTAGGCAATACAGATGTGGTATCGTCAGCTACCTGTCAGCCACCGTTGAATAAACGTTGAACAACCAATGGGAGGCATCACAAAGGCATTTGGGCACTCTCGCTACCAAATTGGGTGGCCCCTTACTTGTGCAAAGACCAAAAATTCAATTTTTCATGAACCGACACTGACTTCGGACGCCAACATTAGGTAGTTCAAGCGATAAAACAGGAGCTACGCGAACCCAACCCATTTTTCACTGTCCTGGGACCACTTCTCTCAGCTGTCGAAGAGCGTCTGGACGAGGCACAGCCATCTTTTGGCAAAGTCCGCGAATCGAAAGCTCTCCCGACCAGAGAGAAACTCGTAGAGCTTATAGGGGTTTTGGAGCGGCTTGCAAAGTGGCCGGCTGCTTTAATAATATCCAAAACCAGCACATTCAGACGCAGCAATTATAGCAGTCTCTCTAGCCTACTCGGCGGCAACCATATATCCACGAAGAAGAGCATCAATCGGCTTGCTACCAGCACACGTGCGTCAGAACATCGAAACAAGTTCCACCAATCCTTCACTCGCTTTGCACGAACGCGGAGTCCTCGAGGACCTTCGCTATCGGATCTCATCACACTCGGCACAAAACCAACAGAAAACACTGAATACAGCGCTTGCCTACACGTACTACACGAGACATTGAAATCCGTATCCCTCCAGGCTGAGGGTTGTCGTGGCAACTTCACGGCGAATGTTGCGCTGACAAGCATCGAAAAACTGCCAGACGAGCGGGATGTCATTCCTTTCAATCTCTTCTTCTTGCACTATCATCCAGAGGCGAGCAGTCAAGCAATGTGGAAAGAAGTCCGAGTCAGGGTTCTACTCCAACGGTTCGAATGCTCTTTCCTGGTGTGTTGCACAAAACATTAAGAATCCGTAGTGACTCGTCCCGAACAACCGTCAAGTTCCACAGCCCTAACGACAACGCTTCCGCCGCCGGCATCTCACCGGAAGATTTTTGCGGGCTGGTTCGTCGCAGGCAACGAGGCTACTTGATTCTCAATGCGTCCAACGACGGTCTGGTGTTCGAAAAAATCGACCTCAATTTCGAAAGATTGAAACGGCTATACCTCCTCAAAGCATCCAGTGTGTCGCTGAGCACTGTTCTTGAGAAACGTAAACTGGAGGGTGACGACCAGCTCAAGTTGCTCCTGTCGTACCTTTTGGCGAAATCGATTTGGCAATTCTATGATTCGGAATGGATGAAGCGAGACTGGACGAAAGACTCAATACATTTCATGCGTGAGCGGTACGTAACCCACTCGTTATGGTCATGGCTAGTTGATTGTGACACCTGCATTGAAATCAGTGAAAAGTGCGACTTCTAGCTCATACGTAGCATATCCCTGTACATGAGCTTCACTGACTTTTTACTGTCAAATTCAGGCTTAGCGGTTCGGCAGAATCTCAAGGATCAATCACGCTGACGCTGATACACAAACCCTTCCTCTTTACGGCTGAGCTTGGTTCATTGCAATCTCCCCACAGCGGCCGGTCACAGAGAATTCCCACATTCGAACGAGACCTCCTAGAACGGTTTCCATCATCGACACATATCTGGTAAGTCTGGGTCTTGTGCATCATAGTCGTCTGCTGACTAACGTGCGAAGTAAGCAACACTGTTATCCCGCTCGTCTCTCTCTTTCATTTCTTTCATTTCAAATTTCGAACGACTTAGTGCTCGTGCTTCATGTCTTGCTCTGGTGTAACTCGAATTTTCGCTGATCATTTTTTTTTACCTTGGGCAGACCCAAAGATACTAGCCCTTGGTATCATGCTTCTTGAGATAGAGCTTGGAGAGGGTATCGAGCGCCATCGTAAGTACCTCCGCGACACGAGCGAATAACTGGTAGCAACACGTGCGGGAATTTATCTTTCCGGGTCGGGGAATGGTGCATATACACAGCACAGAAACATGTTTTGATAAATGCCCGTTACTAATCTGTGGAAGGCACTGAGGAGTCTCTCGACCCAGACGAGCCACCAATCGAGAACGACGACCATTACACCGCTGGGAGTATCATCCAATCGAAGGCGTGGGAGCGTCGTAACACGTTCCAGGCCGTCAAAGAAATCATCGAAATCTGTTTGAAGCCGGACACAGGAAAATTGGGAAAAGATCCAGATCGCGTCCGAGAGAACTTATACACGTACGTCGTTGCTCCGCTTGGCAAGCTTTTTCGACAGGCCTGGTCTCGCGACAAAGACCCCGAAGTGTTTAGTCCGGATCACTACATCAGTTTCAACGCGTCAGAACTTCCCTCCAATGACCAACAACCATTGCGTTCAGATATTATCTCAAATGGTAACTTTAATGATGTCTCACCAACCCAATCATCATCTTCCGAAGCTCTGTCGGCGTCTCCAGAAAATGTAGACCTAAGTATCAATGCTCTGCGACCAGAAGATGGCGATTTATACGATGACGATGGTCCGAATACCATTGAAGCTCGGTAATCAACTTTCCTCATGCTCGAAGTAGATTATTACAGACTCAACTGACTTCTATAGACGCAAGAAGACTGACGACTGGTTTTTCAACCTCATAAAGTATCGATACGCTTACAACATCGAGGGTCAAGGTGACAACACGCGACTCAAAGTTGCCATCCTCGATTCGGGCATCGATTTGGATCACCCATTCTTTGACAGTGAAGACCGCGGCCGGATCAAGAAGACGCTCAGTTTCATTGGTGACGATACAATGGACACTTCAAAGGGACATGGTACCCACATCGCTGCAATCATCCTCCACCTTACTAAGAACGTTGATCTGTACATCGGCAAAGTTACAGACTCGAGCAAAGTAAGCAAGCGTAAAGAGGTCACCAACGTAAACTTGCCTATCTCAAATGTAATGATTTGTCTAATACAATTTAGGCTATCAACTACGCAAGAACAAAGTGGAAAGTTGACGCATTATCTCTTTCTTTCGGCTTCAGTGACCTCAGGCCATCGGACGGGCTGGATGAGGAGATCCGTCAATGCATTCACGCCGGCATCATGGTGTTCAGCTCGGCATCTAACGACGGTGGAGAAGGCTCACGCACGTACCCGGCTAAACTTCCGGGAGTCATCAGCTGCTACACTACAAACAGTCAAGGGAAAGGGTCCGACTTCAACACGCCAGCTGAGGCGGCGCCTAATTTCAGCTTCGTGGGAGAAGAGATCAGACCCATCTGGCCCCGTAAAACAGCCAAAGTTCCCGAACGAATGAAGTACAAATCCGGGACGTCATTCGCAACTCCTGTGGCCTTTTCTGTCGCTGCACTCATGATCGGTTACATTGAGAAAAAGTTCCCGCAAAAGAAATGGCGCATCAAGCCTCAAAGTCCCGAGGGAGTGGCTAAAATATTTGACCTCATGAAGACTAAGATCGGCGATTACGATTGGGTTAGCCCGACGGTAAGTGTCCAAAGGTGACAGTGTCGGCTGGATGGCGCGCTAAGTCGCATTCCCCTCGAACAGAAATATCTCTACGAAACCCATGAAGATAAGATCGCAGGTGATCTCCAGCAATAGTGAGTAGCCCTGGGGACAAAATAAAACACTGAATAATTGCTAACCATTCTACTACCTCTAGTCTGGGGTATCGGACAACGTAGTTGAAATGGGACTCCGAGCATGCAAAGACTGATGTAGAGCAATTGGACGAAGCATGACGGATTTATAGGCCCACATGGTAAGCAAATCATGCGTTCAGCTGAGCATATTCTCGATCGCTGAATCCTTCGAGTATGAGGTCTTCCACTTGAACATCCGTCTCTTCCTCACTTTCCTCACTCTCGCTGTCCCCCGCTAGTCGGTCTCTATCAACCTTCGGACCGTTCTTGGACAATTGTAGTTGCTTGCGCCTCAGCAAAGTGGTAGTCACGACCTTGAGCTCCAAGGCGAATATGTTACTGTTCTCCGACTTCGCCTTGAACACAGTCGCCACTTGCTTGTGAGTTCCTGCGCTGGCTTGCAAATTACCCTTATCGATGGGCACAGGGACACCACCGGCTGCGAGGGCGATGGTAGCCAATGGGACCTGCACTTTTCCGTCGATTTCCTTTTCGGTGGAGCCGGAATAATCTAGCTCCACGTCTTCGGCTATCATGATCCCGACAACAAGGCACGGCGGCCACGTGTTGAAAATGGAGATCCAGTCCGGCACCTCAGCTCTCAGAGTTTCGTCGTTGCATAATTCTCTCCAGAATTTGCCGTGTTGCTGCAAACGCTTGATTCGTATTAGCTTGCCGGATAAGTGGACGCTGTCGGCGGTGCTTCCTTTGACTGAAAGGAAGATCGTCAGTATGAATGTAAGTATGGTTTCCTACACGGAAGAGATTGGCAAGTCTCTCAGTGATGTGACGTTCTACTGTTCCACATATTTGAGGAAGGTGGCTGGCTTACATGCAAATCCAGCGACCGAGCCCAGGTCTACAGAGCTTCCCTGAGTGTTCGAGCCCGAGTTTTCGCAAACGAAGTCGGTCAACGTGTTATTTACCAATTCGAATTTGTTGTGTTGGAGGGGATTCTCCGATACATATTCGTCGGTTGGCTTCAACGGGTAGCCTAGATGATGCGAGGCTTAGCAAATCCACGCGCATTATTTCGGATAGTACACTCACTATGAAGTTCGATTAGCTTCTAAAATCCGTTTTCAAGAACCTCAGATGCTTAGTGCATCTATGTTGATCTGCTGAAGCCCTTGCACGGGTCGACATACCGAACGACAGCGCCCAGAATCTTATCTTCAAACTTGCTCGCATCCAGCCATGCCGAATACTTGAGGATGACGAACTCGGGGTCACCCTTCATGCCCATTTCGCGAGGTTCGAATGTTCCTCTTGAAGTGGGTTCAGCTGAGATGCGGGGTAGCTGCTGCCGAATTGGGGACGGAATAGCGTGAGCCAGAAGTCGCAACGCTGACGTGCAAAACTAGGATAACTTTGCAACAGTAAAAGCCTCAAAACAAGAGCTAGCAACACTATCTCGCTCGTGCGTGTCGCGAGGAGTCTCCGAATAGAGAGGTTGTCAATAGATGCAGATGTTATAAGCGCCAGGCTACCACCGTTGGCTGGGGCTGAAACGATTGGTTCAACATCATCCAACCTCGAACCCCACCTCAGCTCTCGCCTTGACACATACACAAGCCCAACCAGCGTCTTGCACTTTGACAGCAGCCAGGACACGACACCGACAGATCTCTTCAACAGCGGGACTCAGCTGTGCACATACCAGATGGACCGTCGGCTGCGAAAGGATCCCTCGAAACAGGTAGAGCATCCTTCGCCCAGCGCCAGTCACGAGCCAGATGTCAGGGAACGAAGGGGCTTTCGCAAACGCCTCATAGAAGGCTTTCGATCAATAGTGGGGAGGGAGTCGTATGAAGTGATAGATGGAGCAACAAGAGTCAGGGTACCCAGTCCTGGGCCCACGAGCTCCAGGAACGAACAGTCTGATTCAGATGAAAGAGGAGAAGGGAGGGTGTACGCACGATATGAATCTGGGGCTGAACGACTACACCTTGTCCCATTATCTCCTCGGTCATCAGTAGGGGCTCAACCATCATCACCACGACAAACCTTCGAGGATTCACTGAGCGAGCACAATTCATCGATTGACGAAAACGATGAAATATTGGGGGAAGCTAGTGCTCCGGACGAGATACCTGATGGCCGTGTGCTAGAATTGGTACAGATTTACGCGACAGCGTCAACAACTCTGCGTGAGGTAGCACGGACCCTTGGAGAGTTGTCATCAGCGACTTCAATATGGCGAGCACTATCAAATCGATTGCTGGACTTACAAGACAGCCTGGAAGCAGCCGCAATTGCTTTCACCAGCTGGCAAAACAAGCTACACATTGACGAAGGACGAGCAAAACCCCGTTCGTACTTCCAAACTCTGTACGGCGCAAGAGGCTGGACGCATATTGAAGGGGCCATCAGACTTGTTATCAGTGCAACCCGGACCGTCGAAAAAGACACGGAGGCAATAGTGGACAAGGCGTTCACGGCTGCGCGCAGCAAGGTTAGCACCACCAACATGGGAATATTGACGCAAAATCTTCGTCGCATTCAGCAGAACTCGACCTTGACCCGAAAGTTCTACCAAACCACGAGCCGGTACATGGATTCCCTCGAGGAACATATAGAAGACCTTCATAGGAACATTGGCAGGCTGGAACGCCTCTCTCAATACCATATTGAGAAAGAGCACGCCACCCTCTTACTACCGTCGACATCGACAAAACTGCCAGGCCGATTCAAACGCGCACAATTGGCGGGTCCGGAAAAGACGGATCTGGGAGGGACGAATCCACAGTGGGCCGAGCTTCATCTTGAAACGCAGTCGACAAAGGTAGACGCCAAAGACCTTTTCAGCGCTCGCGACGAAGACACTCAGACACAGATTGGTTTCTACACCACCGACGGGCGCAAAGAAAGCAGGAGAGACTTTGTTGTCCTGGTAACATCTGATGATGGACTCATCCACGAAATTGTCGTGCACCCAGTCACAATCACAGTCGCTAAAAGAAGTATCTTGCTGCATCAGACTTTGTCTAACGCCATATCTGCTGCGCTGCGGTCACCAAACCAGACCACTTACCTGTTACCATCCCAGACCTCAAGTGAAGGCTTTTTCCTCCTCTCTGTATCAGACAGGCCCATCTTTGTGGGGCTCGAGAAAGAAGATACAGCGCTTAACAGCACTATGATACCAACAAAAGACCAAATCGGCATTGCTTGTGGCATTGTTCGTGGTGCTTTCCGCCTACTTTCAACTCCGTGGCTTCAGTTGGAATACCTGCATTCTCGAAATTTTAAATGGTGCCGGCGCGGTGAGAACGCATGGGCAATAACGCTGACTACAGCGTACATGTCGCACGTCACCCGTAATCTTCACACCTTGCAATCCTTGAAGCTTGGACTCTTCACACCAAGCCACAAACAAATCTTCAGTATCGGAATGATACTTGTAGATCTCACGCTCAAGTCTCCAGCGCTTCTCCTCGATAACGACAAAAGCGCTGGCATACTCCGGATATACAAATACACCATCGAGCCTGATGCGGAGTCCAATGCCGCAGGGATTGCTGCTGACGTAGAGTACGAGACTAACAATTTGCTGTTAGGTAGTATGGTGTTCTTCTGCTTGTCTGTGCTTCAGAACAAAGAACTCATAGCAGAAACCGAGGCCGGATTACAGAAGAGATATTATGAAGAGGTGGTCACAATCGCGTCCCAACTTGAAGACCTACTCTCGGAAGATGGGCCTGCAGCAAAGGAAGAGGACGCAACGGTATCATTTTCATCTTTACATCGTACAAACCGTGCTGTCAGCCGATTTAAATCCCTAGTGCTATTGGAACGGCCTGGGGCAAATTTGAGTTCGACGTCTTGGAAAGAGATGGCACTGTGAGGGGCAGCACACAGGCAGAATCGGCACGAGAGAGATGAACCGGATGCTAGCGTAGGAAGACTAGTTAAGTTGAGAATAGCGGATAGAGTGGTCGAAGGTATAAGGGGCGAGCCCCTTATATACTAAGGCCAAGATCCAACCGCGCTACGTGACTAAGCTAAAGTGGCCGGTAATAACCTAAGCAGGCGCTCTGTGAAAGTGGGAGAAGGTTGGAAGGGGTAGGAGAGGTAGGAGGTGAAGAGGTGGAAGGTTTATCTTCCATCTCATTCAACATCCGACCGGTACCCCTGACAGGCACGCAGCAGTTCAAACTAAAGCTAAAATCGTGGGAAGTTCCATTATCTCCGTGCAAGTCGGTACCAAAGCCTGCAACAGATGCATTTGAAGCACGTAGCTAACGGGAGCAGCATAATTTATCTGACATGACGGTACTTCTCCCTACATCGCATGTACGGTCTCTTAGTGGGGCTTCACGCGGTCTCTTCTCGGCTTCTTCTCTCCACCTCATTACTCTCCACTACCTGAGCGAGATGTCCGTCCAAAATCAGGTCGAAAATCTTCGGTTCCTACACAGGTTCAAGATTAGGAGGCTTGTGCATGAGTGTCCTGCGTTGAGCCTCTACCATTGGTGGTTTGATGGCGGTATTCCAGCATTGGTTAGCGGTACACACTACCAGCATGGAGACATGGGAAAGCTTACTAGTAATCCCATGGGAACGGAAAGTCTGTGCTTCCGGCCTCAGTGCACTCCTGGGACTTCTCAAGTCTGTGGAAGGGTCACCGCGTGGCTGCGCAGGCAATGGCGAGGGTGGGCGAAACAGCAATGGAAGCTATCAACGTCAGTTCTTCACTGCCTGCAACGGAGAGACTACATGACGAACCATATGGGAAGGTATGTCCGTGGGCATTACCGGCGACACCACCCGCGGTACATGCGCCCATCGTACTGTCGGTAAATGCGACGATCGTACTGTCGACGGTGGTCTCCTCTCGCATGTTCGCGGTCTATGTCGAGAAACGATACGGTATCACTGTGGGCACCAGATGAGCTTCGTCTCACACCCCAACAAAAGTTACTACGCACCTGCGGCCCAGTAGCCCTCGAATATGGCTCCGCTGGCAAGTCATAGACCTCCTCGCCAAAGACCTCCTCGTCAAAGACCTCCTCGCCACAGACTTCCTCGCCAAAGACCTATTCACTTCTTTTCTAAAAAAGAACAGCCCGACACGTCGGACACGTGTTTCCATGGCCGGCATTCATCCAGGTCGTGAGGCAGCCGCGGTGAAATTGGTGGCCACATGATCTTATGCGTACGAGCTGAGCGTTTGTGGGACTGCTGGGTGGTGTGGGTGGGTCAGAAGAGGTGGCAACGTATTCTTCGCGACAGATGGGGCATTCGGAGACTTCGAGGCCGTGGAGGAGGAAGTCGTTGATGTCTTTGTAAGGGGGTGGCATGGTGTGGTTCGATCTTGTGATTGAGGAGTAAATGGTAAGGTTCAGTGCGCTTTATTTAGATATAGAAAGTCAAGCTTTAGCTACCACGAGCTGCAAACGGTAAGAATATGAAGAGTAACCTGTTTGTCACGCCGAAACTGGCTTGTGCTCAGACAATTCCATGTAGCATTCATTCTTCGGAACCACTACGATCCCCATTCCACCAACAATCGACTCATTCCAAGCAGTACCGAGCAGAAGAGACGTCTTCACGCGTTTGACATGTTCAAGTGCCACTTGTCATCCGATCAAGGCGATCAGAATCGTGTTGGTTGCCATGTTCAGGGACCCAAGATCGTATCAAGACATAGATGAAACAGTGTTCTGCTTTGGAAGGCCGTGAACTTGCGTCTCTGGAACGTCGCTGATGAGCTGAAATAAAAGGATTTTTATCGAGTCTGCAAGTAGTACGGAACTTACCACTAGAAGCAAGTACACCGAACAAATACGAGGTGGATATTATCAAGCCCACATGTGAAGGCAGCAGGTGCTCATCAATTTGCTCTAAGGCGAACAAAACGCGACTAATGCAACGACGCACTATCACGTGGCGATAGACCATCCATAGAAATCTTCCCTCTAGGGACTTTGATACCATCACGCCTACACCTGCAAAATCTTCGTAAAGTAGATACACGCAACCCTATGCATCACCGCCTGCTCCTGAACCCACTACACGCAAATGGAGACGAACGACAAACCCGTAAAATCCTAAAACCAGCTAAATAACACGCAGCTAGCAGCACAGGAAAAAGCATTTCGCAACACCCACTTCATGTCTTCGTATCTACAATTCCCAGATACTTACCCCAAGCTCGAGAAAGCGTCGACAGTTATGCGACGCTACGCATGTGCCCGGCGTTTCTCTCCCGCATACACCAGCACTAGAGAGACGAGAGGACATAGAGACCATCATCGGTGAGCATGGATACAGATGCAAAGTGGGGGTGCACTTACAGATCCATCGATTCGATCCTCTTCCTCGACACCGGCGATGGGGCGATTAGCTTTAGTCTAGGGCGGCACTGTGCGCATTCCCCACTTGGTTATCTCAACCGCGCGATGCTCCGTCACCAGTTTTGGTGGGAGTGGTTCGGTGGTTGGGGTGATTAGTTTCTATCAATTTAAATCACACCATGCTGCGAGTTGTTATAGCAGTTCCATGTCAACATTTACCACGCACCTTACACACCGAGATGCCTTAGGACCATCCATGGGTAGTGACGATAAGCCGCCAAATGCACACCTATACTGCTGAATCATTAGATCTGTCGGCTGGCAATCATTGAAGGAACATCTCCTCGGATAACTACACACCGCATCGCGGCAACTCCCACTAGCCCCTCCATAATACCATGTAGACTCGCGTAGTAGACGTTAGGCTTGGTACATTCGGCCATTGGATGGACCATGCGACCGGCATTCTAGTACCCGTCCGGGGTCCACCCGAACAGACACCACACCTATTCAGCGGTAGCTCAAATCGTTAACATGGACTAGGATTCGCAAACGACATGTCGTCACAGAGCCAATGCACACCGCCCCTTTCCTCTCCCCACATCCGACATCCGACATCCGACAGGCCTCAACAGTTCAGGGCACACATGCGGCCATCTGCGCGCGTGCAGATCTCGTGCTCGAGATGAAAATACGTTGAGCGCACGTTTTCTGCACCATGACGATTGCTGGCTGTCGGTGGAGCTCGCTCGCTCGCGGGGTTGAGCATACAATCGCCATTGGTTTCCGTCAAGTATCACGGTCGTAAGGCTTCCGAAGAATGTAGACTTTTCAATGAGGATGATGGATAAGATGGTAAATAGTAGACTGCATTGGTGGACCGGCCCATGTCGAGGTGAGAAAGACGCGCAGAAGCACCGAAGCACATGCAGTAGTGCAGAAGGCAGGGCACGGAGGTGCACACTAGGGTGGACATCATTCAAGCACAGGTAGTCTGCATTGACAATGTCAATAGATGGCATCGAGAAAATTCCCCGCCTCAGGATTGAGTGGACAAACCGGTGGAGCCGGAGCAGGTTCCTACGCCACGGCAAGGTCCGCCATCCAACGCCGTAGTCGCGAGCATATTGTGCGGGCCAACAAACCGATTTGCCCCCTTCAACCCCAGCCCCCGCAGAGGAGTCTGGTGTACTTCACCAGCACGAACGGAAAATGTGACTTCGCGACATCGCAGGTCAACATGCCGTCAGTACGTCGATAGTGCGGTCTAAGGTCCATGCAGCAGGCTAGAAGACACCAAGAGCGCCGCTAGACGCGAGACGTCAGCCTGTCACGCCTGTGCATCAACTCAGCCGCCCAAAACCATGCATGTGGGCCTCGCAACGAGGCGGTGCTAGCTATGGCCCGCAGCAAATCTAACGATATTTGGTGTGCATTCCCCCAAACATGATATCGAGTCTGCCCCAGAACAGGCCCGCGCAGCCTATGATTGGTTCCGCGTCTGGAGCGTGACGATATGGCAGGAGATGGATTAAACCCTGCATTTTGGCGAGTCGCCAAGGGCGTAATGAGAAGACCAGTTAGTCGAAAGAGAGACGTGGTGATGTCGGTTGTCAGGTGTCCCGTCCTAAAGTAGGGCGTAATGCGACTCACCCGCAAGCTAGAAGGTCAACAGAAGGTGTACGCAGGGGGTTGGCGAACTCAAAATGTCATAGCGTGTTTGTAGTAGATCTGTACAGCACTGATCATGTCTCGACTCACGGGCGCAGACAACCGAATCAAAATGGGCGCAGGAAGGGATGAGAGGGCCGGAAGGATGCTAGGTTCTACAAGTACATCAGACGAGAGATCTGCAGATCTAAAAGGATGGTCTGGGCTGTCACATGATGCTTTTTATGCGAAGGCACTAGGAGAAGTTTTCGTCCTAGACGGTAGGAAAGCCAAGCATATGCAAGCAGCTACATTCAAGATCTGGTAGTGCTTTCTCCGCGATATTAGAGACCGCGATGCTTGATGCAGCTGCTAAGTGGTTCGGTCCAGTTGACTTCCGCTTTGGTGTGTGTGATTTGTTCGAAGTATGTTTGCGTTCATCGATGATGCAGTGGATGTGTTGCTATAGCGTAGATTTGGTTCTGGGATGCAAACTGATAGAATAGCAGTTGATGAAATGGGGTGATCTGATGGATGTAAAGGTTAGTAGCTAGAACAGACGAGCCTATGAGCCATAATGAAAGGTGTGTGTGGGGGGTGGGGGAACCATGCCCAGGACCTTGGCCGAAGGTATGCGTCAATGACTGATACATTGATCCCAAGATCCGCAAGACGCAGGCGTGTAGATCAGACATTCGATTCATTGACGTCTATGTGCTCACTTCGCGAAAATCGCAGAAACAAGATCTGGACCCCGCAGCCCTAGACATCATCCAGACCGGCACCTGCCTTTCATACCTAGGCCCTGGCGCAGAACGCCTTGAAAGTTCAGAATCAAAACGCCGGAACATGCAGCTTCGTGAGACCCTCGAATCGTGCTCGCCAAGACACTGCGTAATGGCGCGGCGGTGCAAGCAGGGGCTTGGCGTATCTTCTGGGGAGACGCCAGGAGCGGGTACAAGTGGTCTTTAGACCAAGACTTTGGAGATTGACATCTACTGTGGAAGTGTGTCGAAGTCGGTGTGGTAGGGTTGAGTCGTGCGGAATGACATTGTCGAGTCGTTCAAGGGACCATGGAATGATCGTTCTCCTCCCATCGCCACTGTTCAATAAGCTGCTTCACCCGATACTCGGTAGCCCAACCAATATCCGTTTCGATGTCACGGAGTAGTTTGATGACAACATGGCGCTCCCTTGGATGGCGCAAACACTGCCCAGCAGTGAAGAGTGGCTGGACGGAGTGAATGCGGACAGCCTCATCAGAGCGACCAAGCGAGATGCCAACGATTTCGCGGCTGTGAGCTTGACAGGCGGCAAGGACCGACTGGTATGAATTCAAACGTGCGCACACCGTGCTTCGTCCTTGGGTCGATTCGTGTGGTTTGTTCATGAGCAGTTGGATCTGGCTCATGTGGTATGACTGCATGGTCGAGGCACACATCGGAAGGCTGTACCAGACCTGGGGGAACTGGGCCTCGAAATCACCATGCACTGTTCGTCGTAATGTTACATTAGAGTCGACCCTAGCACAAGGTTTGAACGTGATGGGTAGACCGTCGTGCCACATCTGGAATTGGTGATTGATGGTACGCCAATAGTCCAGCAGAGTTCGTTGACGGACGCCAGCCCAGGAGTGATCAGAGGCGTCAATATCGTCGCCTGCAGCCATGAAATTGACCAGCTTGGCCATGAGCCAGACAAGGGCGTTGCAGATGAGATCTTCCTTCGTCACGTCGCCTTCGGGATGCCCGCTTTCGGTTGTGTTACTCTGGACAATAAAGCCGTTGTCGTCGATCAACAGACCGGCTTCTTTCCACATAGTAAAGTCATTCGGGTCGAGACGGGTATGTGTCTTGTTAATGTCTGGCGAATATCAGTCAGTGATTAACATCGATCGATGGCGGAAGTACGTACAAGCTGCAAGCATGTCTTGTCTAGCGATGTTCCAAAAAGTTGCTTGGCGTGCTTTGGAAATGAATCCACGATCAGCAAATGTACTCATAGAGCCGGGTGTGTGCAATTGCGGAAGGATCGTACGTTCTTGTGCAATGCTCAACAAGGACTTTGCCCCGTTAAGATGCTTTGTCCATTCGGGCCCCGACGCATCGAGGAACTCGTATACGCATAAGATGGCTGAAGCAGCGAGAAGTTCGTCATTATTAGACCTGAACGATGTAGTGCTAGAGTCGCGTCGATGTTCGGAAAGAGGACCTTCCGATGAGTTTGTCGATTCACCACCGTCTGAGTCCGAATCGCCATTGTTGGTCGTATCGTTCTTCAACGTTTGCAGCAGAAGCGACACGGCGATGTTGTAGTAATGTGCAGCTTTTTGATACCAGTCGACTGATCGGGCTTCGGGATATTGCTCCATTCGCGCTTGCCACGACAGGCTCCCACCTGCTACGGGCTTGCGACCCTGGACGCGCGCAAGTGTCTTGGCAGCGTATGCGACCGCCGCGTACTTTAGCAGTGGGTTGTCTCGTGCCTTGACGGGCACATGGGTAGAAAAGTAGTTGCCGAGATCGAAAAGATCCATCCAGTACCCAGGACCCTCAGAGAACCAGCGCAGGAGGAAAGTAATTTCATGGTCGCGCTCATTCATGAGATCGACGCTGCTGGCATAAGATGGTGTTCGATGGGGAGTTGCTACAGAAAATGACTGGGGGATTCGATCAAGCTGCGGAGCAAATGTGGAGGTTAAACGCGGGTCAATGGGTGGCGGAATCATCGAAGTGGCGTGATCCAGCAGCGAGTGGATGTAGGAGTTTGGAAGAGCCACCGGCGGCGTCGAAATGGGAGTCCCAACTGACGATGTTGACGGCGACGGAATCGTAGAAGATCGATCGAGAAGTGGCACTGCGTCCAGATCTGGAGTATAGCACAGCGGGGCACTGGCACTGGGAGGCTGGTACAGTTCGGGTCCTGTGATGGTAGGCGAGCTGGTGATGGTGGCTATGCTGCTCGAACTCGGCCAGGAGCTTACCGACCGCCGCTCAAACGGTGCTGGGGAGTCCATAGACGTGACAGACATGGTGTCAAAGTCCGGGGTGCAAGGGTCGAGATAGGGGTTCGTGGTGTTGATGAACGTGACTGGAAACCATTAGACGGATGGGGAAAGCGTTGAGGGAGGAGGGAGCTTACTATGCTGGGGAATGTCCAGCCAAACCGTCTCGTCGTCGAACGTGTTCTTGTAGGCGTAGAAGCCCTTGAGTGTGTTCTCGTCTCCGGAGTCGTCGCCGCCGTTCATGGAGGCGTTGTGCTGGTGACGGAACACAATGCCTGAGCTGGGCACACATTCACGCGAAGCCTTGCAGCAGTGGCTGCAGACGGGCTTCCTCTCGTCGCACTTGAGCTTCCGATGACGGCATGTCAAGCTGTACTGTGGTGTTAGAGTAAGAAGGCGGTGAGTGGGGATGTATACAACTTGCCATCCGGTTCGTGAGCGCATATCTAGGGGTCGAAAGAAGGATTCGACGAAGGATTTGCGGTATGCTCGCACAGAGCGGCCGTGTATCTATAGAGCGCCCACGCCTGGCGGAGGGCGGGCGCTATATGTAAACATTGTGCTTGGGTACGACCTCGATCGTTAGAGCCCGAATCCTGATCGTAGCGGGAATGCGGGGTTCATGGTTCGCGCCAAGCGGGTCCACCTACACAACCACCAGCAAACCCTTCGCAAGGGTCCGGCAAAGAGGTGCGAGAGAGTTCGCCCCTGGCTGTATCACGCTGAATCGTGAATTGCGCGGTTCGATCTGGAGAAGCTCTGCGGCCTGGGCTTCCACAAAGGCGAGCACCTGCATCCGGACGCCAAATCTGCGCTCCGGGCGACCACCGACGCAGCCATGGGCATATCACACACTAGTCGATACCGCACACGTGGAAAGCTTCCGGAATATCACCGTTGGCCATGGTGCCACTACTTTGAGCATTACCCTTGCGTTTCGAAGATTACTCGGCCCGTCTGAGGCCTAACCGACGCCTCCCTTTCGGTCTGCAGATCCACCCAATTGCCTGGTTTCAACTAGTAGTATATATCTAATCAGCGCCCCCGGAGACAACTCCATGCGCTGCCAGGTTTCATTTCACCAGACGCCGTGCACGGCACCAACGCCCATGCATCTGAATCGAAGAATGCTGTAGAGCTGGGCCTTCACCGGCAAGCCAGTAGTCGTTACCGCCTCTCGCACTCGCCGGAATTTCTAGCCGCAGAACCAGGGAGCTTATCATTTCGATACCTTTTGTTTCTTCTTCGGACGTTCCACGAGTTTGGGCTCTGGCGGGGCGTCGCTGCCAGCAGGAGGGCCGGCGTTGCCATCTGCATCCGCCATCTCTTCATCGCCATCGCTCGAGTCGCTCTCGTGGTCTTCGTCGAATTCCTCACCGACTTCCGACTCGGAATCAGCTTGGAAATCCTCATCGACGCTCTCGTCGTCTTCGTCTGCGCTTCCGCGGTTCGCAACCTCGCCGTCACTAGAGGCAAGATCGTCATCTTGGAGGGCTGCCGCAAGAATTGCGCCGGACTGGGGTGTAGCGTTAGTGTGGACCCGCGTAGGGATTGAGACGGTCTTACATCATCAGCCATCTCGTTCACTGTTTTGATCTTCTTGGCCCGGAAGAAGTTCTCGAGCGGTTGCTGCTCCTCGCTAGATAGCGGATCAGTATTCCGAGCGTAACGTATTCCTGCGGACTACTCACCGATTTATGTTGGAGAATTGATGATCCGCCATGCCGGCCTTCATTGTAAAGGTGATGTCAAACGTTCGGCTTGCTGCCATAGCTCCTCCCACCCGCGACATAGTGACAGAGGCGATGTTGTCCATGCTGATGTACGTGGCGGGTTTGGGCACAAACATGAAGGCCTTGTCCAGGCAAAACAAGTGGCCCTCATTAGCCTTGATGGAGCACTTGACACCAGACTGCTCATGATGGCTGATAAAGTCTCTCGATGGCTTTGTGATGCGCTTTCCAGTAAGCCCCCGGAAGATGTCGGAGACTACCACGGAGATGGGTGCTTCGTAGTGCGATTGCAGCTTATCTTTGTACTTGGCCTCGAGCAGGTCTTCCTTCATATTCAAGTCAAGATTGACTTCCTCATCGCGCTTGAACTGCATTACTAGGAACGGATAGCGGGTTTGACCCTGGCGCAGCGGCGGATCCAGACCAACAGTGATAAGCGTGTGCATGTCATCGGGCTTCGGTAAGACCATGAACTTCTTGACGTGGTCGAACTGGATCTTGTAGTCGTACGTTTTGCCACGCAACCGGAAAGAGCTCTCGTACATGTCGATATCGAAGCGACCACGAGGCGTGAGGTGCAGTATGTCGAGGAAGGTGGCGTATGTGTCGCCTGCAACCTCGCCAATCTCGGCCTTGTCTATGAGCGTCTCGTAGAAGAGGTTGGCGGCGTTCTGCTCCTCGCCCTCCTCTCCGTCTGAGCCTTCCTCGCCTTCCTCGCCGTCGGCCTTCTTCTCCTTCTTGGAGGCCACACCGGGTATGTAGAAGCGCATCTCGACCAGCTGATCCCTTGCGCCCGCAGACTTTTTTCCACGGAATCGTGCGCCTCCAAGGGCCCCATTCGCGCCCGCATCGCCTTCAGCCGGCATGGAGAAGTCCACCGCCACCTCGTTCTTGCCTGCCAAATTTGTATTCGAGATCTCGGTGTAGGGAATTTCGAAGGCGGGGCGGTTGGCGACATTGAAAGACAGCTCGGCCTTGCCAAAATCGGCCTTGCCCCAGTTCCAGCCTCGCAGCGCGTGCTCGCGGTTCTCCAGGTTGATGCCGTACCACACTTTGAACAGCTTGACTATCCGCTCAAAGTCCTCCTGCTTGAAGCCATCCAGCTGGATGATGCCGTCGTTCCTGGAGAGCATCTTGACTTCGTAACCCCGGGCAGCCCGACTCCATTGCGCTGACACTATCTGCTCATAATCGAGTGTGTATGTGCCCTCCCCGCCACTTGAAGGCTTCCAGCCCCAGCCCGAATCTGCAAATCGCGTGACGCCGTGTTTCTTGGAGAGGTTGAGGTACGTCTCGGTGAAAGCTTCCCTGGGAACCATTAGTTGTCGAACTGGAGGATTTTTGCGAGAGAAAACCCACATTCCCGCCATGGTGACTGCTAACGCTGCTCGAGGATGGTGTAAGCCGCGTGGATGGAGATGGTGGAGAGGTTTGTAGCGAGTTGTAGAGATGCGGCGCGAACGCGTTCTCTTACCTAGTTGCTGACTAAGGCACGCCCGCTGATGGACCGTGCACGCGTTATCAATTGCTAATTTACAATGTACTATCTCCTTCACTCGCAAGCTGCTATTTTTTCACTTGAAAATAAATTTCTTGGGTAACAACAGAAGTCCGCAGAACCTGTGTCGTCTGGTTCCTTTCTTTTCGGAGCACCTAGCGCACCTTGAAAATCTGCCCAACTCACCTTCTGCACCCCAACCCACCCACCTCTACGGCTTCGCAAATGCTCATTGAGCATATACTGATTGACTTCACAAATAAACGCCAATCTACAAACACGACGTGATGATGCGAATGAGGACTAAGAGAAGGAATGCGGAGAGGCAGAGGTTGAGGGGCAGTGAAGACTGATCCGGATATCGTGACACATACAGACAGGTGGAACTGGCATGGAAACATGATATGACCTCAAATGCATACCCTTAGCTAGTATAAATTGGTAATCTTGACAAATGTACCCGCGGTCCATACCGTGCGCGGAAGAGCGACCTACGACGTGGAAGCATCACAGCTCTACCGCCCACTGCAACAGAACAACCACAGCATCCCATACTTGCATCGCATCGCTTGCCATCTACTTCAACTGCTTTCGACTGACCAACTAAACCGTGCCCTACGATATTGCCTTGTAATTTGTCGCATGCATGTATGGTCGTGTTCATGGCAGCGACTGGTCGTAATGTTGGTTAAAAAAACCTATCGATATATTGTATTTCTACAGACGAAACGCTTCCACTTCGGGCACATCTGCAGATGTGAACAAAAGAATGAACTACTAATCGCACCACGTGTGAGTTTGCTCACACTAGTCTCAGTCTTCACTCAGGCTACCCCTTCCTACCCACGTCCACCCTCAAAACCTTGCGTCCCCACTTCCTGCTCTGGCAAACCCCCCGTAAACGTGTCACCGCCGGAACTGCCAAACGGCAACGGGTTTTGCTGGTCAAATCCCGTAAGAAACAGATTCGCTAACGGAGTGTTAGACTGGAGCGATTCGTGGAACAAGTCTGGTAAAGGTGAATCGGTACCTCGGTACCCGTCGTTGGACATGAGGTTCGCATACGGGTTCTGCATTGGCAGCGAGTACTGCTCGAGGAAGTCTTGGTCGGTGAAGACATGCGGCGCGAAGACGTCAGGTGGATGTGGAATACCGTGGTCGGGTGTTGCGTCATCTGCTTGATTTTCGGAAAGGAGATCGGATATATCCTGGGGAAGGTTAACGAGGTTGTGAACCGGTCACTTTCAAGGTTGTCAAGGGGTTAAAAAAAATAGACAAACACGTGGTGTATACTGACTATGTTGATGCGAATGACCATTTTTTGAAGAAGGTCGAAGGCGATGGCGTAAGCCCTTCTGGCCATGCCGTTGTTTGATCTTAGTGCTCTTAACCAGCGGATGAGCTTCTTGATTGTTGATATAGACTCATTAGCCTCAGGGGCGTCTTCTGACCCGTACGAGACGTCCAGCATGAGCACGGCGAGTGACTGCATAATGTAGTGGACCGCAGCCCACCAAGGAAATATCTCATAGATGCGTCGACCTTTGTTGCTCATGTCGTCCGGTAATAGAGCAGTCAGAGCTTTGGCGGCAGCGACGCAATTGGTTGCCATCCTCTGATTCAAGTCGTTTGAAATTTGCGTCTGATTCTTGATGCGCCGGTCAATACGACAAAGACAGGGTCGTGATATCAGTATCTTGGCGCTGTGGTAGTATATTCGAAGAATGTTGCGCTCCACACCCATTGTTTGCTCTCCATTAGTACCCTGGTAGAAGTTGAAACCCGGGGGAAGTCTAGATGCCCAAATCTCGAGCTCTTCGCTCAAATTGACGATCCTCTTTTGGACCTCTTTCCACGAGTGGCTGATGATGGTGGGTGAATAGAGGGTGTTGAGCGCTTTCTGGGTAATCATCCCAAGTTTGATGGTACACGTAAGATAAGATCCCGAGTTCGCGGCCTCTCCTTGATGCTCCTGTCCATGAGAAGAGGAAGCCGAACTTGTGTCGGAAGGAGAAAATGCATTCACGCGGCCATCCTGTGGTCGGGATCCAAATTGCGCCTGTATCCGCTCTTCATCAATCTCGTCGCCTGAGATGGGCAGTGGGAAAGCAACGGAGCAGAAGGCCTCAGTCCCGACGCTTGGGCGGCCTGTGATAGCACATAGTATGCGCTCGAGAGAGTACAGGCCCCACCAGATGCGCGACAGAATCTCCTTTTTGACAGCACTTGCCGTCCGATCGTCGTTGCGTACGTGTAACCCAAGACCAACTCCAAATCTCATCGCCATCCCGATGACGATCCAGGACCGGTTGACGTGACCAATGGCCAAGTAGTACAGCGCGAGCAGTCCCGTGATCTGTGTCTGTGGCAGGTCCGGATGAGAAAACCACCAGGGGTCTTTGAGACTGAGCGCCCAGGCTCGCGAGTGGTAGAGGAAGTGGTCTCGGTCGTCAGCACGCCACGATGCACCGATCAGATGGGAATACGCGGCTCCAATGGCAAAGACGAGATTGAGCATGGCTTGCCATTTCTGCGGAAGCTGATACGGGATGCCGCGGGCTACAGAATTGTAATAGTGATAGAATTGAGTGACAAAGGTCTTCTTCGCTAGGATTGGATACGAGTTCTGCACGGTTTCCATGAAGCAGTTGACAAGTCTTTCGGCAGTTTCGAGCGGCGGCAGGTCTAAGGGGTCCACGACAAAATCCATGTCCACGGTCTCGTCATCCAAGTAGAAGCTGCAACTGCTCGTATGCAGCAGTGGGAATGGATTTTTGGACTGACGCTCCTTCAACGCCTCTGCCCGCGCGGCAGTCGCCTTTGCGCCCTTTCCGGGGGGTCCGTAGGGTCCTTCGTTCGAGGCGCCTTCTTGGCCTGCCGTATCGGCCTCGTGATGGATCCTGCGAAGCCACTGCACCGCCGAGTTCTTCCCAAGGTATCCGGTGGCTCGCGACTGTTCGTTGCGTAGGAGGTCCTCATCCATGGTGTCGAGGTCTTCGTTTGAGCCCACTTCAGCCGAGGTGATAGCCTCACCGCCTTCGTCCTCTAATCCCAGCATCTTGCCTTCTTCGTCGTCTATGTTTCGAAACCTAGACGAATTTCTTTGGAGAGCCGAAGTGGCATCGGCGACATCTTCGGTGACCTTTTGGCTGTCAGCGAGCGTGCGGCAGCGATGCACGTAGCACATACGCCAGAAAGCATGTCGTCGATTCTCGTCTTCTCTGCATCTCCCGCGCTAGCACGCAGGTCGCGAAGCAGCTGCAGCATGTCCTGATTATGGTCCGTTGCTCTACCCAGTATCAATGTCGTGCGCCCATAGGCTACATGATGGCGTTACTGACGTCTTCAATCTGTCTTTGCGGCTCGACGCATAGACGCAAACCGTGAGGTTCTCGGCGCAGTGCTGGCATGTCGGCTGCGCTCCATTGCACTTGATCTTGCGCGAGCGACAGCTCAAGCAGGCTCGAGACACGCGCGTCTGTCTGACGGAGCTGCCTTTCCGAGGGGGGTCGAGTCGTCTATCCAGGCGCGGGATGGGGACTTTGTCTTGCCGCCGCGCACCGGCGCCCGGGTGCGACGCCATAGTGAACAGAGTGGAGAGGGGAATAGAAAGGACAGCCCGCCATGGCGCCGGGAAGAATTTAAGATGTGATACGCAGTGCGCTCTTGCTGAACTCGTTTTGCATTGGAACGCCTTTGGGCCCAGCAGCGGAGACATGCATTATGATTGGCGGGTAAGAACCCAGCCAATGGCAGTGCCGGGACGGAGGCCCAATGCTGCCATCCCACCCAAAACGGCCGTTGTCACTCGCTGGGATCGTATGCCGATCGCATGGAATTGTTGCATTGTCGATTCCGGTGATCTGAGCCGGCAGCACATTTGGTCGGCACGTTGGACCGGGGAGACACGAAGCCGGACACGACCTCCGGCGGGATCGAGATGCGTCGGGGCCCAGACTCTCCCAATTTGATCCGAGGAAATCCGTCTTTGGCGATGCCTTCGAGCACTTGGACACGGCGAGCCCGCGGTGAATGGCCCGTCACGTGGAATCGCGCCCTCGTGACGTCGTCGCCGTCCCGCACGTGCGCACCTGAGCCGGAAGCCTCGGCACCGCCGGCGGAAGCTAGCTACCCCGCCATGGAGCGAGCTGGACGTGGACGGGACGGCGAGGGAAGACACCCCGCGCACCCACCACCCACCACCCACGATGACACCATGGCGGACATCCCCTCCCACCACGCCGAAAGCCACTACTTCTCCAACGAGCCGCCGCCGAAAGACCTCCAGGCGACCATCACCCTCGCGCGCGAGTTCATCAACCGCCATGGCGACGAGGGCCGCCGCGTCGTGCTCGTCACGTCCGGAGGCACCACCGTCCCCCTCGAGACACACACGGTGCGCTACATTGACAACTTCTCCGCCGGCACGCGCGGCGCCACGAGCGCCGAGTACTTCCTCCAGAACGGCTACGCCGTCATCTTTCTGCACCGCCAGTTCTCGCTGCTGCCTTACTCGCGCCACTATTCGCACAACACCCGCTCCTTTCTCGACTTCATGGTCGAGGAGGACGACCGCGTCGTCGTCGAGGGACAACACCAGGCCGACATGAGACATGTGCTGCGCCAGTATACCAAGGTCAAGCAGGAGGGCCGCCTGTTGATCCTATCCTTCGTGACCATCACCGAGTATCTGTGGGACCTGCGCGGCGTCGCCCAGCTCATGCGCCCGCTAGGGCCAAAGGCCATCTTCTACCTCGCCGCCGCCGTATCCGACTTCTTTGTCCCGCAAGACCGCATGGTCGAGCACAAAATCCAGTCGAATGAGGAGTTCAGTAAAAGCGCCCAAGGGGCTCAGGGCGACGTCCACGCTCCGTCTGCCCGGACAGAGGGGCGCAAGCTGGTCATCGATCTCGAGCCCGTGCCCAAGTTCCTGAAGCAGCTCGTTGACGGCTGGGCACCCGAGGGCATGATCGTGAGCTTCAAGCTGGAGACGGACCCCTCCATCCTCGTGAAGAAGGCGCAATACGCGCTCGACAAGTACGCCCACCACTTGGTCATCGGAAATCTGCTCTTGACGCGCAAGTGGGAGGTCGTCTTCGTTTCCGCCATGGAGGGCGAGAAGTGGATCCGCGTGCCGCAGCATCGACGTACCAAGAGCTTCTCTGGCGTCGCGTCGCTCATCGGCTCCGCAGACCTGTCCAGAAGAGCGGACGAGGCCACTGAGGCCGAAGAAGCGTTGAAGAACAACCACACAGTACCTCCGGGACAGCCGGCCGTAGAGATAGAGTCCCTCATCATCCCGGAGATTGAAGCGATGCACACCAAGTACATTGAGCAGACACAGAGAAAAGCGGCGGCGTAGAGCGATGCCCTGCTTTTAAGGCGGCATATCTTACCTTGTACATATACCTTCACAATTTTGAGAAGCTCACCGTCTCATATGACTACATTCCAAGAGGTAGACGATCTTGCCATTTCGCAGGCACTCAATCTCAAGAATAGATACTCAAAGAATAGATACTTGTGAATTGCCTAGGCAAGTCGGCACGCTAAGATTGTGAAAATCCTTTTGACGTAATTGCTTCAAATCGTCCATTTTATGCGTACATCGACATGTCAAACTCCAAACGGTGCCTCGGGCATTTTGTAAAGACAAGAACCAAGGGCACAAGCCAAACCCAAGCGATAATCAAAGGGCCCCATACTCCGAACGCCGTACTATCGCAGTGCACTCCCATCTCGGCGTCTCTCTCTTACCCCTTATCTCTTTACCCAACACGGCTCACACATCCGCCTCATGTTGGACATAGCCAACCACTACATTCCACGTCTTCGTAAACTTCCCACCCGCAGAGTAACGCCCCATGTGCTTCGCCCCCGTGCTTCCACGCACCATACTCAGCGTCGTCGAGATTCTCGGCCCCTTCTCATCATATCCTCTCTCTGATGCCCTGGGAGCGAATCGTAGTTTACCCCGTGTTTCCACCGGGTCCCTCTCGGACGAGAGCCTGGCGATAGCTTTTCGTTCCAGCCGAATCCGTATGTCCATTGCTTTCCGTCTTCATCGTCGGACGGTCGATCTGGTGGTGGTGGTGATTGTCGGTCGAGGTGTTCCAGTGTGAAGGAGTCGTGCTCGGAGGGGTCTTCCGATCGAGGCTGGGGTTGCGGTTGCGGTTGCGGTTGCGGTTGATCCTTAACCAGCAACGGATAAGTCTTTTGTGCCTCGGATGAGCTTTCCCCTCGCTCTTCGATTCTGCTTTGCTCATGGTGTTTTGTGAGAGGTTTACCGAGCTTGCGCTTCGATACCTCCGTGTTCTCATAAGACTTATCGACGCTGTCGGAATCAAGCTGGTCGCTGGCAGGCTGATCGTCATTCGAAGGAAGTTTGGAGAGCTGGGGGTCCAGTCCTTCAGCCTTCCCATCACCCTCACCCACGCTGTGAGATTCAACCAGTGCAGCATCCGACACCCTCTCCACCTGTTTCCCAGCTTTGGCACTCTGTTCCCCAACCTGTACCCCTGGAGCCCCCTCATCCCCACCACTCCACCACTGCTCATCCATCTTCTTCCCCTCCTTCGTCTCAACCCACCCCTGCCCAAACTTCCTGAGCCCAAAAAACTTCGTCGGTGCGACCCCGTGCCCGCTCGTATTCAAGTATCCCTCAGGATGCGACGGCGCGTTCCTCCCCGGCACATAATCCTCACCTATGCGATTAAACACCAGATACGGCCTCCCATCAAACTCGTCACGGAATACAACGGAAGTGTCGAAGCTAACGCGGCGCGTATCTTTCTCTGACTCTAGTCGGGGGCGCTTGGCTTGGGGTGAGGTGGAGGGCGTGAGGGCGCGTTTTTGACCGTGGTGGTGGGTACTTGTGGTTTTTTGTGCAGGGTTGGTCGCGTCTTGCAGAGATGTCTCGACTTGGAGAAGGAAATTCTCAAAAGCCTTATGCGCAGCTCTGGCCTCTTCCAAAGCCGTCTGTCTCCCTCCATGATCCGATCTCCTACCTTCCAGCACTTTGAACGCTGCATCCTTCGACTTTACCTCCTCGTACAGCTCTGCGAACGGCGTGCACTTGTCGCAAGCGCTTTCATGTGTTCCTGCGGGGACTAGATCGCCGTCCGGAGACGTCTCAGCAAGGACTCTGCTGCATGACTTGCAGATTTTGTCATTGGGTGGGATTTTCCGTGGACGAGTGCCGCCCGATGCCATGGGAGTTGTGTTGCTTTGTTGTGTTGCAGTGGTTGTGTTGTGGGTTGCTAACGAAAGCGGAAAAGCGAAAGGTGAGTTGGGTAGTACAGATGTTTCTGCGCGGTTGCGGGCGTGCCTGCTCGCACAGGTGCCGTTGCTAAGTGGTTGATCGAGAGACGCTACAGTACCTTTCCCCGCGATAAGGAGTGAATGGAGGCGAGGCTGCGTCCTCGCCGGGGCCTTGTTCGAGAAGCTCTTTCACCAAGATTCTGACAGCACCGTCACCACATCGCATTGGTGCGCAGCCTTGGGTGAAGATAGCAATGGAAGCGTGGTATCAGCCATTGCATGGTGTAGCCAAGAACGATATTATGCGTATCACATGTCGTTGTCAAGCGCCAAATCGAGATTTCTGACCCCTTGCGCGCAATCTCGCTAGTGCTTCCTATCCTAAAGGCTTCTCATAGGAGACAGCGTTCTGTTCAGAGGCCTCATGCGACACGACTTGTCCCTGTTCAGCAAGATTCAGATTGAGAAGCACATGAATAATACCAATCACGAGTGTCACGGGGAAAAGATATTTAGAACAAACCGAGAATTTCTACATGCACATGCAAGCAACGACCATGTCCAACAAAGCCCCGAGCTCAGCCTCAATATCCCAAAGGTTGCGAAAGATGGAAAAGATTGCCCTTTACCTACCACGATACCTTAGCACTGGATGGAAACTTCCGTCCAAAAGACCAGCTTCACGCTCGAAGCCAACATATCTTTGCCCTTAACCTCCGGCCCCAAACCACGCTCTCCTCGCTCCCCGTAAACCCTCTTGCAAATACCATGGAAATACTCTTTCCTAGCCTCACTCATTCCTAGCTCGTCAGCCAAGTCGTTCAAAAGCTGCTCGCGCAAGTGACAACGGTGACTACACACAAATTAAGACACACTAGTAACAGCCAAACATTGATTGATCGAACAGGAAGAGTGGCATTGAAGATCTCGTAATGGATGGGTAGCTAATCACCCCTCGTAGCCTCTGCTCCCGCACGCGCGTCTGAAGTCTCTGAATCTTGGTTGTCCGTTGTGGTTAAAGAAGGCGGGTTTTCGGTAGATGGTGAAGCGACGACGCCAGCCGGCGGAACGAAGGTATCCCCTTCTTCGGTGTCGAGCTGCATCAGAAACGTCTCCCAGATCTCGATGAGCTGATCAATGTTAGCAGGTAATAGACGAGGAGCGAACAGTGAGAACTGACCTCCTTCTGCGCCTCTACAGCGCTCTCCAAGAACGTCTCCACGCCCGACTTGAAATCCTCCACTTTCTCCTTCTCAAATCGTTCCAATTCACTCCTCATTAAACGTCCCATATCCTCGAACAACAGCCTCGCCTGATGTACTCTTCGCTCCGCATCCGCAACATCAGCGCTCAACTGGTTCAGCCGATCTTGCTGTGACCTGCCCTGTCTGAGAAGTTTGTCCTGGGTCGTCTTACGCTTCTGGAGCTCCGACTCAGCGGTATGCCACGTGTGGTAAGCCTTCTGTCGCTGTAGGAACGATGTCTTCACCGATCCGATAAGTCGAATGTACTCGTCGATGACGATACCCAGGGTGAGCACGTCCTGCTGGGCTTGCCGCTCGTAGAGCTCTCGTATCCGGATCTGAATGTCGGAGAGGCTATCGAGCGGACCGGACAGAGAGGGCGAAAGTTCCACGGTGGAAAGGGCATGGAGTGAAGCAGAGAAATCGCCACATGCGTCTGCTAGACCCTTCCGTTGTGCGACCACGGTATCGGTCGCCTTCAGCAGAGCCTTGAGCTGGTTCTCCAGAGCATCCAGATATACCTTTCGGTCGTGGAACCACTACTCGAGTTAGCAACAAACGTCAATCTAGAGATAACAACTTACGTCGTCGTGCTCAATGAACTTTCCAGTGCCTCCGGACAGCATCCCGCCGAACATGCCTTTACTCTCGCCCAGGCTAGGTTCTTTGCGCTCCCTGTTTTTAATGTCGACATTGAAGGCATCGCTCTCTAGAAAGAGCTTCAGATCACCATCGTGTTGCAGGACTGAATGCGCCGCGATCTTATTCAACATGCGCTCCAATGCAGCGCGTCTCGATTCAACGAAGTCGGCATCGAATCGGCCCACGGCTTGCTTGTCCGGCGGAGGAGGGATGATGATTCCTGGGTTGTTGTTGTGCATCTGGGTATACAGCCATAGGAAGTCACGGTAGCGGCGCGAGACGGTAAATTCGGGGTTGCGGTAGCCTTTCGAGGATGTCTGAAATGATCAGTCCAGGCTCTGAGCCACTGCAAAATAACAACATACCTTTGTTGTGACCGAGTATTCAGTATGCGAGCTTGTCAAATCCCCCACCTTGTGCGGATCCCCAACAACGATTGTAAACGTGGGCTTTGCTGCCTGTTCCACGCTCACGCTCGGCTGGACCTGTCGCTGGGCCGGCGCTGCGGTCGGAGGCTGGACTGGAGGTGGCGGCCGCGCTCGCGCTGCGGGTCTATCCGAGTCGTCGTCGTCGTTCAAATTCACCGAGTCCATCATCCCGGGAAGGGACGCGGTCGTGGAACTGGGTGCCTGGCGCGCATCTCTGCCGGCGGGCTCCTTCTGCGGGGGCGCTGGCGGAGCTTCGGAAGAAGATGGTGTTGCAGCGCCCAAGGGACCGAGAGGGTCCTCAACCGCTTCGAGTTTCGTGGCCTGGCCGCCATATTGCCGTCGTCGTGGGCCGCGTCCTACGGGAGAGCGCGGTGCGGCGGCGACATTGGGGACGGAGCTTGCGGTCGCTTTCGAGTCGCTCTGAACTTCTGGGGATGATTAGAGCTGCACGACGGCATACGTAGGAGCGCGCTGTCGTACCAGACTCGTCATCTTTAGCTATCTGCGGGACCGATTGCGATGGGCTCGATCGTGAGGGTACATCTGGCGCATTGTCAGTTCAATGTCGATAGGCGGCGAATATGGAGGATTCACCTCCCCATGGGGAACTCCCTTCGTCGCCGAGATCCATTGTGTGGTGCTGTATCAACTGATCGGAGCTGGTGGTGGTCGAGTTTACTTGCCCATGCACAAGAGCCACTTCCGCTCCCCGGTCTTGGCGTTCGCTTGTCACTAGCCATCGTCGTCACCATCTTCACCCGAATCTCAGACTGCACCTCGTAATGTTCGTTGTCGGCGCATGCTATCCAATAAATGTATGAAACATCTGGGGTACTTCCGACTGTATCGACCATTATCATATTACGCCTTCTGGTTATTTCCATTTCCATTGGCATATTTATCTTTGACTTCCAGTCATCTCTCGTCATTCCCACTTACGACGACAAGTCCGGTAAGAACATTAGACTATGCACCACTGTTCTTCAGTCCGTTCGAGCTCCTTTAGTATTTAGATCCCTCATAATCGTTACGAATTAGAATAAGCGATGAACCTTCCACCCACGCACTCAAAGAGACGGTACATCAACAGCAGCTTTCTGATGATCGCATATATAACACACTTTCCCTACATCACGTATCAGTAATTGCTCAAGCCCCACCTACAAGGCGAACACAGCAGACTCACCATCTTCGTTGATAATACTCCCCCTCAACGTAGCCAGCCTCTTCCCCAAATGCACAACCTCACTCCGAACTAATATCTTTTGGCCCTCGGGGATAGGCCGCAGGAACGTGCAGTTCAGAGTCCGGCTCACGTGTCCCGCGTCCCAGAATCCTTCTTTGGCACATGCAGCTAGCACAGTCGTTGTGCAGATGTCGAAGATTAGAGCGACGGCGCCGCCGTGAAGGAAGTTGGTCACTAGATGAAGGTGGGGAGGTTAGTCACGTCGCGGGATCGCGAGGGGGAGGGAATATGGGGTTGGTGTGGTCATGTTGGCGTTGAGGGACGTACTATTGCACATCTGCTGCGGAACGGTCATTGACCAGACTGTCTTTGAATCGTGCGGATGCTCCTTTGTCGGTTCAAAGGTGGCTGATTCTAGGGTCATGATCTTGAAGACAGACGCATCGTGGAACTAAACACTCACTGTCAGCTTTGTCATTCAATCGAGAGATTAGACTCTATAATCTCTTCCAAAAGATACTTCGTGATAAAAAGCTGGTGTTAGTTCCATCGAGGAAACGCCAGGGGCTCCAGAAAGGGAAGATTGCGAGAATGTACATCGTAGCCCTCCACAGATTTCACAGCATCCATCCATGAGAGAGCCTTCTCGGACGGAGTCCGTTCGCTTCTCGATCGCAGAAGATCTCGATGCATATCGACGGCGCGGGAGCTCATGCTCTTCGCTTCGGCTAGCTGTGGTTGCGGGAGGGGAGCGGGTCGGTGATAGAAGCGCGTAGGATGTGAAAAAGAAGTATGTTTGAAAGAGGCGCGTCACTCTATTATCTTTGATATAGTATATTGACCCGTCAGCGCCATACTGTTCCGGCGTGCCAGGCGGGCAGTAGCGATCAACACGTACCTCGGCTCCGCGCATCAATCTCTCGACACGTTATCCCAGCACAAGGGTTCAACGCTAACCCCCATGAGGCCCACTCCCAAAAGTTTCTCGAACCCATCCCCACAACACCCCAAGCTCGCCCTTCCACCCATCGCAACACACACAATGGACTCCCGAACCCTCCTCCGCCAACTCCTCCTCACGCCCACCCCCTACCGCACCCTAATGGCCACCTCCCTGCGCCCGCGCACCCTCCTCCCGCGACTCCCACCCCAACACCCGCGCCACCTCACCGTCCCCCGCATCCTCACCCCCGCCTTCTGGGGCTCCATGATCCCGAAGCCCCTCAAAGAACGCGCCGAACCCACCAACGGCCGGCAATGGAATCCCGCAACCCCGTACATCGTCCTGGGCTTGCTCGTCGGAAGCCAGGCGATACAAATGCTGTGGCTGAAGCAAGAGCGCGCAAGGGATCTGCGCAGGGCAGAGGCCAAGATCGGGATATTACGGGAGGTTATTGAGCGGGTGCAGGCGGGGGAGGTGGTGGATGTTGAGAAGGTGCTTGGGACGGGGGATGCGGAGAAGGAGGCGGAGTGGGCGGATGGTGAGTTTGTCTTGGCTTCTCTTTCTTGCGGGAAAGGTTGAGAGGTTAGGGGGTTGTGCTGACTTTTTGCAGTTGTGAAGGATATTGCGGAAGAGGAGTCCCTGTTTCAGAGTAGGAAGAAGAGGAAGGCGTTGCGGGAGGCTGCGGCGAAAGAGGAGCTAGAGCGGGAGAGTGCGAGTGCAGGTGCGCAGGAGACGGGACACGAGGCGACTGTGAAGGTGGAGACGCTTAATGGTGCGAAGTTCTATTGAAGAAGGCGCTGGGGATAGGGACGCTTTGTATCATACTGTATACCACCTTTCGCGATACCCCTTTCTTGCGCCGACTACGAACGGACGAATGGACAGAATACTTGTTGGAAAATCGACAGTGGCGTTGAGTGAAAAGATGATATCATCCCTGTCCACGCTGAGGCACGCTTGCCTGCGAACAGCCTTGAGAGCCGTCGAGACCGAGTGTCAATCGCAGACGCAGCACCACACCTACAAGTTCTCAAGAACAACGGCTCGAGCTTACATTTGGAAATTGAAAACTCTCCTACGGTGACGCATCCTTCATATCGCTCTTGAAGCGTTCGATAACCCTCTGCTTCGTCTCCTTCCAGTCAACATGCGGCTTCGGATATCCCAGCTTCTCAAACTCCGCCTTACTCAAGCGCTCATATGGAGCAAACACCGCTTTTCCTTGTACGTCCTTGAGCTCCGGGACCCCTGAATTCAGTCAGCCAAGTCACCCCTTTCGTAATACAGATTGGTTTGCTTACATTTGCGTATATAGTCGCCATCAGGGTCATTCTTCTCCGCCTGCGACGTAGGATTGAACACCGTGTAACTCGGCTCCCATCCCTGCGTGTTGTTCGAGAGATCCCAGTCGATGAGGGTTTCAGCAAAATAGCGTTCGCCTCGCCGATAGTCGATGAGCAAGTTGCAGTACAGATACGAACTGACGTTCATCCGCAACCTGTTGTGCATGTACGCCTCGTGGTTCAGTTGCCTCATTCCCGCATCGACAAAGGGCACTCCGGTCGTCCCCTTGTACCACTTCTCCCACCCTTCCTCGTCATCTTCCCACGTGACAAAGTCGAATTTGAGGTTCTGGGGAAGGTTCATCGCGGTATGGGGAGTGGTCATTAGGGTTTGGCGATAGAGCTCACGGAACACTATTTCACGCACCCAGCTGTATACGCCGGGTTTCGACCCGCCTTCCGTGAAATCGGCCTTGTTGTTGTTGTACTTTCGCACTGTTGAGAGCGCCTCCCGCACGGAAAACATGCCTGCGGAAAAGTACGGGGACATGCGCGAAGTGCTGTTTTTAGCAGGGTTGCTTCGCGTCGCGGAATAGGTGCCAATTTGTCGCATGAAGGCGTCCATGCGCTTACTGCCTGCATCGTGACCGGCGGGCCAAAGTTTGCGAATCCTCTTCTTCTCTTCCTCTGACTTGAATTGCTTATCTTCGGCCAGTGTGGGCGGCTCGGAGTCGAAGAGCGACTTGAGTGTCTTTGTGACAGAGGCGTCGTTCTTCGTTGGTGGTGGTTGCGCATCGAGGAGAGATGGATCTTGCTTGACGACATCGAGCCAAGCGCGGTGGTAGGGTGTGAAGACCTTCATAGGCGTGCCCGCGCGGGTTTTCATAGACCCTGGCTCGACGACGGTTTGGTCGTGATAGATGGAGACTTGGACGTCTTCGCCGACTTCCTTGACGAGCCCGATGTCGCGGCGAAGTTCGTCGACTTCGTATTCGAAATTTGCAAAGACGTGGGACACGTCGTTCTCGTTGAGGAACCTGGCAATGGCCGGTACATGTCCATTGCGCTTCTCAGCGTGCAGGAAGACGAGTGGTATGTTCAACTGTTTGAGCTCTTTTTGCATGGTCTTGAGGCCTTCGACCATGAAATCCATGCGTGCGGGACTGGTGCCGTGCCATGACTCTTCAGCCGGGCAGTGGAGGTAGATGCAAATCAATGGCTTTTTGGAGCTTTGCGCGAGCTGTGAGGCGTGGTGTAGTCCAGTGTTGTCGTGTATGCGAAGATCCTTAGGACGGAACCAATGCACGACTTTGGTAACTTCTTTCTTCTCGTCCTGAGCACCGAGCGCTTGCACAAGGTTGTCGAAGGGGAGGTCCTGATCAACTTGCTTTGCACGTTTGGTGGAAGGGTGTCCGAGCTCAGAGCGCTCATATGTGGTGCGTTTGGACATGCTTGCAGTTTGTGGTTGGGTTTTAGGAGTTGTTTCTGGGGTCTTGTTCGTCGCAAAAGGTCGATGTGGTGTCGCGTGCGCAATGTATCCTGGTGGTCGTCCGCTCTCTGCACGTCTATATGATGAAAGGAGGAGACGGTTTCTTGGGAAGACACGAAGTTTTCCAGCGATCATCGAAAGGAAACCTACAATAGCTGATGTTCTACAGTCCAGTCGCTATGCACCTACCTGTGGAAGAACCAAAGTGGTGACGTCTTCTTCGTGCACTAGACTCAATCCGGAGCGTACCTGATCGACAGCACTAGGATCGCCTGCCATCGATCACGATGCAGCATGAGGCTCTGGCCCCGACATCTGGGTGGTAAAGGTACCGGTATACTGATACCATTTTGGATCTTGTCGAACGGTTGGTCCAGGGTAGTGCTGATACGACAGGATGGGAGTGCACGAGGTACGCATTGCTCTTCAGCTGGTGTACACTTGTAGCATGCGTGCAGTGTAGGCCGACAGGTGAGGTTATGCAACGTTAGTTGGGACGTGAGGAGAGGTGAGAGGTTGTCGAACAGCGGCAGGCTGGTGTTTGATGGTCGTGGCGCACGTGCGTACGATGGCGAGAAGAGCATGCGCGACGGCTGTCAAGACGACGACCATGCCATGCTTCCCTCTTCCATCTTCCCTCTTCCATGCTCTCCCAACGACGAATTCTCACGAGCCCATCATACCCGCCTTGACACCTCGCACTGCAACACCAACCAGCCCGGCCGGCCCCCAGCACGATCTTCCGGTGCCAAGCATCTAACAGCTTGCACACCCCTCTTTTCGAACGCAGAGGCGCCTAGAAGTGGCGGCCTCAACGCCAGCCTATCATGGTTTATGAGGAAAGCCCTGTGGTCGGTAGGCCTTGGCGCTACTGAGCGCTCGCCTGCTCAGTGATCAGTCCCGCTCAGTTATACTGATCACACTGATCAAGCTGATCACTCTCGTTATATATAGGATAGGTAGAAAGGCTAATCAAAGTCTTTCATAGTCAAACTCAATACAGATTGTACCTTTTGGAATCATTGCCAGATCACACAGTCTTGTTAGTTATTCACTGAACGCGGTTCTGTAAATTGGTTTACGTCACACCCGATAAAGGCAGTTGACTCCTTCGCTCGATCCAATTGAATACTACCTCGGCTTCCTGTACCATACTGTCCTCCCCTCACCCGGATTAGGTTCAGTAAGAAGCGACCCGTAACACAGAGGCACAGTGAAGCAAATGGAGGTGCATCGGGCATAATAACGCAGAGAGATGCAAGAGAAGCAGACAGCTTGGTCACAGTTTCGCTCGTACTTTGCTGTGAAGGGATTTGCTTCATAGACAATAGACATTATTCTAATTAGTCTGAAAGGTTCTTCGTTGATAATTCATCCTGATAGTCCGAGTCACGATCCGCGCGCTTCGCTGCTCTCATCTCTTCCTCGGCGTATCCTGCTTCATCATCTGGCCTAATCTCTTCAGGAGGTGTTTCCGAACGTTTCCGCTTCTTGACCTCCTTGGCAAAGACTTGCTTGCCCAGTGCTTGCTCTTCTTGGCTATCCGCCGCACTAAGGTATTCGCAGAGCATTGAACTAGGAATGTAGATAAGTGTATCTTCCTCACCCATCTCCTTCTGGGCAAGACCTTCGTAGGCGAATTCGCTGAGGCGGAGCCGTAGGCCGGGGTTATCGACGGGATTACCCTCTTCATCACGGAAAGCCTATCAGGACATTAGAAGACTGCGAAAGTTATTGAGGTGATTGGACCTACCACATCTGCGACCTCTTCTACAGCTCGTAGTTCAAGTACGTCATCGATAGTGAACAGCTTGGGTCGCCAGACTGATAACGTTGCTTTGCGCGACTTCTTGTTGCCATACTCAATGTGTACGCATATGACAGCCCGTATACTAGCATCTGAATCTAAGATGTAATTCTCAGCTAAGCGGTCTAGACGCGGCTTCTTCTGCGAGTATGCTACTTCAACTATGACGCCTGGATATTGTGCGCCTTTATGCCTGAATGACGCGTCTGGCTCGTACTTTGACTTGGACGAAGTGCTAGTGCCGAGACGTATATGAGTCGATCGGGCAGGATGCACATTCTGCGCGAATTCCGCCTTCTTGCCTGATCCGTTCTGGATTGTTTTCAGCTGGCTCCGAATATTATCCTCCACTTTGTCGATGAAGCGTTCGTGTATCTCGGTAGGCATGCGAATGACTAGTTTGCGTTTGTCTTCGTCGTAGTCATACCTGGCGCAAATCCTGTCAGCCGTGACCTCTGCAGTCTCTGAAGTCCTGCTCACCGTATCTTGTCGTCCACGTATCCCGAAAGCACATTGTCTTGCTGGAGCGTCCTCTCTATCTGGTCGTACTCTCCTTGTACAAGCTGAAACTCCCTCCACGGCTCTCCGCCAGTGTCCCCTCCCGCTTGGATATGTCTGAAGTGCGCGATAACGCGAGGCGCCTCCGTGAAATGCTTCTTGTCGGTCGGCGGAGGCGTCAAAGGCGGTTGTGTAAAACTGGAAGGTGGCGTGACGTGTTGGTCCTGCATCACGTGCGAGTTCTACATAGCTGTATGCTGTGCTGCATCGTGAAGTGGATTGATGGTCGTTGCGCTCCAGATTGACTGGGTGTTTTGGGTGACTCAGCAACAGCGGCACGTGACCACGGAGCCAATGACACAAGTGTGGCTAAAGTGCTGAGCCACCCATGTTATCGCAAAATTAATTGAGTTCATAAAGAATGACGGTACTGTGTCTGGTGTAAGCACGACGGGGGCTCGGAGAAACTACCTCGCTAATGGGGCCTTGGCAGTAAGGCTTCGGGGCATGCTCGCTGCGTCGACGTCGCGAATCACAAGCCCCGTCCGTTCCACGTTCCGCCAAGGTGCTTCTCTACCCCATCGACCCCCCAAGGCGCCGTGCAGGCGATGCTCGAAGAGGCAGCTCGCCCACCCCTCGGATACGCCAGAGCCATGATAGCGGGCGCGCTTGCCTACCCGTTTACGGGAATCGGGGGAACATCCATCAGTAACAACGCGCAGAGGTACCACGGGGACGGGCTGAAGCTGCTGGTCCATCCGCGAACTGAGCGCGCCGCGCGCCGCTGACGGAGATGAAGGGAAGCTGGCTAATGAGAGCTTTTCTGCATGGTCGGGATCAAGCAGAGCGGGCACAGCCCATGGAGGAGCTCTCATGCAGGTCCAAGGGCCCCGGACAGCTTATAAAAGCTGTATATGCAAGCTCCCATACTTTTGGACGCGTCGCGAGCTCTCCATAATCCTCCCATCCCGACAGCTTCCACCTGTCAACCATGGCGTCTATCAAGGCAATTGGTGTCGCGGCGGCTCTGTTCGTGAGCGCCGCCTCTGCGCAGCACTTCACGCGTCTGGGAGCGTGCCCTACGCTCGGTAGGTCCACCGAATACTCACCTCAACGCTTCTAGCTAACAAAGCTTCAGGATGCGTCTTCCCGCCTGACCAGTAAGCCATTGACATGGACAGAGCTCAAGAGAAGCTCCAGCTGACCCATTGGCTCCAGAGCCGACTTCCTCGCTGGCCAATTCTTCGATATCCGGCTCGAGGTGCACGCGCCAAAGAACGGCTCAGAAGCCATCGGGCTGCCGGCGGATGAGAAGTTCACCTTTACCATTGCCAAGGGCGATGGAGAGGCGGTGCCGGTGACCGAGTTCTTCAAACTCGACGAGCCCAAGCTGGAGAACTGGACCTTTTCGTGGTTCGAAGGTAAGTTGAGATGACGTCGGAAGCCAGCCTCGTCATACTGATCGCACCCAGATCTCTTCGCCGTGGATGCGGAGACGCCGTCGGTCGTGGATGTGAGGGCCAAGGCCTACCGCCGCGTTGCATTGTACGAGCCCGGCGAGTACACGGCAACTCTGCACTACAACAACGGCAGCACCACCGCGGCAACATGGCTCGTACGCGACCTGGCCGAGGAGCGCAAGGCCAAGAACATCATCCTCTTCATCGGAGACGGTATGACCACCAACATGATCACAGCAGCACGCTTGATCGGGCACAAGACCGTCAACGGCAAGTACCAGACCACCATGCAGATGGACAAGTTCCCAGTGCTCGGTCACCAGATGACCCACTCCATCGACAGCTTCATCACCGACTCGGCCAACTCGGCCTCTGCCCTCTACACTGGACACAAGAGCACTGTCAACTGCCTTGGCGTCTATGCCGACTCGTCCAAGAGTCCCTTTGACGACCCCAAGGTCGAGACGATTGCCGAGATCTTCCACCGTCTCACTGGCGGCCATGTCGGTATCGTGTCCACGGCCTTCATCGCTGACGCTACACCGGCTGGTCTGACAGCCCACACTCGTGCTCGTAACGAGTATGGAGCCGTCATCGATTCCTTCCTGAACGGTATCACCAACTACACCTGGACTGATTGGGACGGTCCTGATGTCCTCTTTGGTGGTGGCGCGGAGCAGTTCTACTCTCCCGAACTCGGTGGAATTACCTACCAGAACAAGACTTACTACGACGAGTTTGCCAACAAGGGATACCAGGTGCTTCAGAACCGCACGGCTCTGCTAGCAGCGCCGAGCGACGAGAGGGCGCTTGGCATCTTCTCCACCTCCAACATGGCCAAGTGGCTCGACCGCAACGTCTACCGTGACAACTTGAACCAGACGCTCTCCCCCACTGGTGACAAGAAGCCCGCGCTCGACCAGCCTGGCCTCAAAGACATGACGCTCAAGGCCATTGACATCCTCCAGGCTCGCTCCGGCGACAAGGGATTCTTCCTCATGAGCGAAGCCGCGTCCATCGACAAGATGATGCACGTTCTCGACTACGACCGCGCCCTCGGTGAACTCCTCGAGCTCGACGACACCATCAAGGCTGTCGTCAACAAGCTCAACGAGACCGACTGCCTCAAGGAGACCCTCATCCTCGTCACCGCTGACCACGGTCACGGTTTCGACGTCATGGGCAGTGTCGACACACAGTACCTTGCCGCCCAGAACACGGACCGCAAGAAGCGCGATGCCGTTGGCGTCTACCAGAACTCTGGTCTCTCGCAGTATCAGAACACCGGCAACCTTACCTACACCGACTCCAACTTCCCCAAGAACTGGGACCCTCGCTACACCCTCTTCCAGGGTCTGATGGCCGATCCCGACCGCCGCGAGAACTGGAGCGTACGCAAGAGCGGCCCGCGTGAGCCGGCTGCCGAGCTCGAGGAGGACTCTGAGGACTTCTACGCCAACCCGGAGGATGGTGAGGGCGGCATCTTGCTCAACGGCACCCTGCCTGTGGAGAACGACCAGGGTGTGCACTCGCTCACTGATGTCCCTGTCTTTGCGCAGGGACCTTGCTCTGAGATCTTTGGCGGTGTGTACAGCAACATTGACGTCTTCTTCAAGATGGCGACGTGCTTTGGTTTGGCGAGGGGCGAGGCTTCGGATTCCGAGGGACTGATCGGACAGTAGATCCGTAAAAGTGATGAGAGATGAGAGATGAGGCGTGGAAAATAGTCGGAGAAAGGCCTACATACCTTCTTGTGAATGTTTAATGATATTGAATCCATTGACGAGTAAAGAGCAAAGATTCCTTTCACTTGCCGTCACGTGCTAGCGCGTTACCACTTACCGGCCGCGAGCCTACCCCACGCCACCTCATCCGACATCAATCTCGCTGTTCGCTTCAGATCTGCAATCCCTGCCATTATTTCACAAAATGATCCTTCATTCAAGCACACGCTGGTCCTGGCCTTGGGACGCGGCGACGTCGTTCTACATTGACCACGTACTTTTCGCGTTGACGCTAATCTACGCACGGCTAGTGCTGAAGTATACCCCACATATCCTTCCCGTCTTTCTCTCCATCCAGTCTTCATCTTGCTTACCACTGCGATTGGACGGTGCGAATCGAAGTCATTGCTCTCGTCAGAAGCTCCTACCGCGGTTCCAAAGCTCTTCGCGGCATCCCCTGTGGACATGGACTTGAGGTCTTCGTAAGCTTCCCTGAACATATACCGACACGCGATATTATCAGTGTTGAAAGCTTTGAAAAGATCATACTCGGCTCTCCAAGCTGGGAATGTCAAGTGCACCGTCAATCGTTAAAGGCCCGACAAAGAGACGGAATTATACCGACTAGTTGGGTGGATTGGAGAGTTTTCCCGGCCGTCTACGAGCGGCAAACCGGATCGTCTGGATAGATGCTACTCGTCGACGTACATCCCTTGCCAGATACCGGTACTCGGTAGGTCAAGGCCACCCTTGCCCTCAAAAGGCAACCGCCACAGCTCTCCGCGTCGATCTCTGTACCAAGCCGGCACCAATCACGTTTTCGATCGTATGCGGAAGGTGGAATTTACTTGGCACTCCATCACCGCCAGTTTATCCTCTTGGGACCTGCTTGAAGCTGCTCCTCAGCCGAGCCTTTCTCAGTCGATAAGGACGGCGCATGATAGCCCGCGCGCATGCACGCAATTAATCTCGATTGAGGGGGCTCCAAGCTGCGGGGAACGTATAAATGGAGCTGTCCGCTGAACGTCGTGCTGGGTATTCCGCCTTTATTATCTCAGTCGGTTTTCTTAAAGCCGCAATTTGGATCTGTGCAAGATGAAGGTTCAATCTGGTATTCTGGTTGCGGGCGCGGCGCAGGCATTTGGGGCGGCGTATCCGAGGTCGACGTACGACTATGCGCGACCACCAGTCAGCTCGAAGCCATTGCAAGATCTCGTCACGACTGAAGGGTAGGTAGCCTGGATAACTCTGGTTTGCGACCCCAATTGACCCAAATAGTCTGATGGGCAACCTCCTCAAGCTCGACACCATCGCAAAAGCCAACGGCGGAAACCGAGCATTCGGCTACCCGGGATACGCAGCCTCGGTCGAATACATCCTCTCGCGCACACAGAACTCGTCCAACTTCAACACTTGGGTGCAGGATTTCCCGGCTCTCTTCAACTCGGTAGATTCCATCAAATTCAGCGTGGACAACACGTCATATCACGTCATCGGCCTGTCGTACTCGCCTTCGACAAGCGCAGAGGGTATCACAGCCCCGCTCGTCCTTGGAGCATCCGGGCCGGAAGGTTGCACAAACGAAGCGTACGATGGTCTAGATGTGGAGGGCAAGATTGTGCTAGTGCAGAGGGGCACATGTCCGGATGGTACCACGCTTGCTGGCCGTTTAAAGCCGGCTGCTGCTGCGGGCGCTATCTCTGTCATCATTTACAGCGACATCGTGTCGCCGGTGACAGGTGGCACGCTGTCTAGCCCGAACCCGGAGGAGTATGTGCCGGGCGGCTACATCAACAAAGTGGATGGCGAGGCGTTCGTGGCGCGCATCCAGGCGGGCGACGAGGTCACTGCGTACTTCCAGCAGACGCAAACCATCGAGACGAAGATTACGCAAAACGTCTTCACCGAAACCAAAGGCGGCGACCCAACCAACGTCATCATGCTCGGTGGACATCTTGACAGTGTCGTGGCCGGCGCGGGCATCAACGATGATGGCTCCGGCACCAGCCTCGTCCTGGAAGTCAAGACCGCGCTGGAGAAATTCAGCGTAAAGAACAAGGTGCGCTTCGCGTGGTGGGGCGCTGAGGAGAACGGACTCCTGGGCTCGAAGGCTTACGTCGCGAGCCTGAACGCTTCCGCCCGGAACGACATTCTGGCCTACCTCAACTTCGACATGGTGTCGCAAGGGTACTTTGGCGTCTTCGATGGCGATGGCAGCACGCATGGCCTCAAGGCTCCCGCTGGCTCCGATGTCATCGAGAAAATCTTCGTGGATGACATGACGAGCAAGGGTATCAATGTCACTTCCGCGCGATTCACGGGTGGTAGCGACTACCAGTCCTTCTTCAACGTGGGAAAGCCAGTCGGTGGGCTGCACACGGGTACGGGTGTCGAGCAGGATGCGTGCTACCATCAAGCTTGCGATGTGTACGGAAACGCGAATCCTACTACACTTACTGTCAATGCCAAGGTATGTCTGAATGAAGCTAGAATTGGAAAATGCCTGCTAACGTGAATACAGGCTGCGGCGCATGTGCTTAGCATTCTCGCGACGAAGGGTACGGAGCTCATTCCAAAGAGCCCGGCGAATGCGACGATGGTTGAGCGGAGGGACATTGAGTGGACTGTAGAGGAGGGTGATGAGCATTTGGAGACTTGTGGCCACAACGTTTGATAGATTGTACGAATTCAAAAAGACAGACAGGACATGTTTAGTTGCTGATGTCGCGCCCGCAAAGTAGCGTGACCCTGAGTGCGTGGACTGAGATTTATTTAGCCCCCAGGCCCCCTCGCGTTAGCCCACAAGCCTCATCCCGTTAGCCCCCAGCCCCCTCCCGCCTTACGAAGCTTATCAGCGAGTTGCGAGAACAACACTCGATCTTCATAACGCTTGCCAGTCGAACAATCATGGTGACCAGTGTGGTGTGGCCGCTAGCGCTGTCGGTGGTTGTATGTGCAATTGGATATGTGGCGACCAAAACGATCAGAATGCGCCTGCTGTTCTTGAGGCTGAAGAAGCAAGGACTGGTGAGTATCTCATCGACGAATGGAGTCGAAGGCCAACTGCTAACCACGTACCCACAGCCCATGCCACCATGGAACTTCGTCGCCGGCCATCTCCTGAGCCTCCCACCTCTTCTGGAGAAGTTCCCTGCAGGCTCCCAGCAATCAGACGCCTTTTCGCTCTTGTCGCAAGACTTTGCCGATACGGACGGCTGCTTCTATATGGACGCTTGGCCCTTTTCGAATCCACTTTTGATCATTACCTCACCTGACATGGCCGTACAGGCATGTCAAGAACACGATCTTCCTAAGCCGGATGTCCTGGTTCCGTTCTTCGCCCCGTTCGCGGGCGGTTCCAATCTCTTCGTTATGAACGGCGCGGAATGGAAACGCTCGAGGGCGCTTTTTAGTCCGGGGTTCAGCGCAAAGGTGATGCTGGAATGTATGCCGCATATTGTGGAGGAGGCGGAGGTTTACGTGTCGCTGCTGAGGGCGCACGCGCGAAAGGGTGATACGTTTTCGCTCGACGAGGTAACCTGTGACTATATGATGGATGTAATTGGTGCAGTCACCATGTAATGTTTTCTCCTCTTTGAGTTTGGGAGTACATGTGGCTCATTTTCAACAGCAACGCCCGCCTACATTCGCTATCTGGACATAACGAGCTCGCCGCCGCCATGCGGAGCTCTGTCGCGTGGCATTGCCAGGACGAAGAGATGAATCCTTTCAAGCGATGGAATCCCATGCGACCAATCGTAGAATGGAACAACGGCCGGATCATGAATCGCTACGTCGGTGTCGAGCTCGATAAGCGATACGAAATATGGAGAAGCAACAAGCCCACCGGCGCAAAATCGGTCATGGATATCGCCATCGAGGCATACATGAAGGAGCGAAAGACTTCCGAGAAACTTGACCCCGCGTTCAAGAAATGGGCCATTGTGCAGATTCGTCTCTTTCTATTCGCTGGACATGATTCGACGGCTGCGACTATAGTCTACGCTCTGCACATGCTCTCCAAGCATCCCGATACTCTATCGAGAATCCGCTCTGAGCATGACGATGTTTTCGGAGGATCCTTTGACTCCGCCGCACGAGTCCTTCATCAGCACCCCGAGAAGATCAACCAGATACCTTACACCACAGCCGTGATAAAAGAAACCCTCCGACTCTTCCCGCCCGCCTCAGGAATGCGCGGCGGCCTCCCTGGAATCTACCTCCACGACAGACATGGACACAAATTCCCCACCGAGAACCTCAACCTCTGGATCATCCACGGTGCCATACAAAGAAACCCGAACTACTGGCCCGAACCCAATTCTTTCCTTCCGGAGCGGTGGCTCGTCGAGCCAGGCCACCCTTTGTACCCTCCAAAAGGCGGGTGGCGTCCGTTTGAGCATGGCCCTCGTAATTGTGTGGGGCAGACGTTGGCGATGCTGGATATCAAGGTTACGCTGGCTATGGTGGTAAGGGAGTTTGATGTTAAGGATCAGTATGATGAGTGGGATCGAATGTATCCATCGTCGGGGGTTAAGACTGTGTATGGGGAGAGGGCTTATCAGATTCCGCAGGGTGCTGCTCATCCGGTTCATGGGTTTCCGTGTAAGGTGTCGTTTAGTGAGGAGACAAGGCGACTGAGTAAAGATAGTGGCGATCTATGAAGATCGACTAATGGCCACTGCGGGTAGATTTGCACGTTCAATACAGCACAATGGAGCCTTGCATGCACACTTTGACATACAGTCAGCTTTGTCACGAAGGTCTTAGTGATCTGTGGTACTACTTGGTCTGTTCGAGGCCAACGAGTATTTAAATGCGACTCACGGTGTCGTCAGCGAGATACAAGAAAATCCCATCGCAAAGCCTCGGCATGAGCTTGACAAAAGCTTGCGACGACTTTCACGCATGCTGTCTTGGCAAAACGAGATCTGACCAGAGTCCCAGCCAATGAGCTGCTTGATATTAAGTCGGTCCCACCAGTCTCCCGCCAAACTGGCGTCGTTCTAGTGCTAATTTGCTGTTAGTGCGCATCGGCCCGATTTTCTTCTTGCGCCTGGTTTCATCAGCCTCAGGAATACACAACACCAAAACAACATTGAGGAGGCCACGCAAGCCAAGAGCTCTATTCGTCTCGCGTCCCATTGGTCGTGAGGCGGAATTACGCACTTCGTTTGTCCCGCTATGCCTCGTCATGGTCGCCGCGGCATCGCCCGATGGGCTAATTGGCCTCTTCGGTGGCAGAGGGGCAAGTGCCGCGTCACGGCGGCTTACGAGTTCCAATCCCTTGCTCAGTGAATGGCCGGTGAATATCGGAGCAGTGTTGAAGAGTAGAAAGATGTTTTGAGTACAAGAGCCGTTGAGGATATTTTGTTTCAATCTCATCACTGCACTTCGCCCTCCCCTCGGATAACCAGTATTCACTCGTTTCACTTGAAATCTTGATTTGCGCAGTTTTTGCCTTCTCCTTCTCATCTTGCAAGTTTTCAGCCGAATTGTCGCCATGGTCAACTTCGCTCTCATCGTGAGCGGCGCTGCAGCTGCCTCCTCCCTCTTCGGGATGGCCGCTGCTCATCCGGGAGAGCATCACGATATGGCACACGTCAAGCGCCAAATCGATGCTCGCCAGTTGCATGCTGCTGCTGCTAAGCGCTCGCTTGGTGCCTGCCAGAATTCCGTCAAGCACCGCGACTTGATGGGTAGGTCCATGACCCGCCGTTCGCAAGTTTTGAACGAGCTTCGTGAGAAGCGTGGGATTCAAGTCAGTAAGTACTACAGCAACAGCTACACCTACTACTGAGTATGTGCTGATAATACCAGACTCAAAGAAATACCGCCGAGACCTCGCCCAGCTCCAGGAGTTCGAGGCCGTCAATCACAACATGACCAGCGCCGTCGACTACAACAGCGAAACCGATGCTGCCACTATCTTCGCCGCCAACACCTCCTGCATCCTTGCCCCTGAGGTCACCGACGGCCCGTACTACGTTCTCGGGGAGCTCATCCGAAAGGATGTCACTGAGGGTCAGGCCGGCGCCCCGCTATACCTCGAGGTGCAGTACATCGACATTGAGACCTGCGAACCTGTACAAGATCTCTATGTTGACATCTGGAATTGCAATGCAACCGGCGTATACTCTGGCGTTGAGTCTGGACAAGGTGGTCTTAACAGCACCTTCCTCCGTGGCATCCAAGCCACCGACGAGGACGGTGTCGTAGCCTTCGAAACCATCTTCCCCGGTCACTACGATGGCCGTGCCACGCACACTCACGTGCTCACCAAGTCCAACGTCACCGTTTTTGACAACGAGACGACTTCCGAAGGTTCCGTCACCCATATCGGTCAGCTCTTCTGGCCCGAGGACCTCATCACCGACGTGGAGCAGTTCGAACCCTACAACACCAACACCGTTGAACGCACTACCAATGACGAGGATATGTGGAGCATTGTCCAGTCTGAGGACGACTTCGATCCGATCCCGCAATTTGTCTACCTCGGCGATAGTGCCGAAGATGGGTTGCTTGCTTGGATCCAAATCGGTATCAACTCCAGCGCCGACCACTCGAGCGACGACTACTATGCGATTGCTGCTACCTACTACGAGTCCGGTGGTGTCGCCAGCTCTGGCAGCTCCATGGGTGGAGGTGAAGGTCCGGGCGGTAACGGGACCAATGGCACTATGCCCTCTGGTGCCATGCCTTCCGGAGGCGTTCCCTCTGGTACTGCTACAGGTCTCGCTACCGATTCTGCCACCTCCACTGAGGTTGCTTCAATCACCTCTTCAACTGTTGTTTCTGTCTCGACTTCCTCCACTGCTGCTATCAGCTCTAGTGTGGCTTCCGGTGCTCAACAGTCAGGTCAACCAGCCCAGGAAGGTCAGGGCAACAACCAGCAAAAGGGCAATGACAACAACCAGCAGCAGGGCAAGGGCGGAAACCAGCAGCATGGCCAGGGAGAGAGCCCGAAAGCTCACCCGAATGCTCAGCACAAAGTTCAGCAGAAAGCTCAGCAGCAGGGCCAAAACTATTAGCCTTTTTCCCGGCAGCTCCACCACAAGCGCGACTTAACTCTGTACCGATCTTTTTGTAATCTATTGGCAGCATTTAATTGAGATTTGGTATTCAATTATTACAATATCGTCCCAGACATGAGAACTACACTGAATGCGGTGATTGATTATGGACCAGTATCCGTCGAATGCGGAGCTCAATAGCTGGAGATTCTCTTGTCCTAGCAAGGGTCCATTATGGAAAAGCGACTCCGCGCTCGAGTAGTTTGGTGATGCGTCAGAAAGGAGACCTCGCGGGAAGTTGCTGCCGAAATAGTATGTGATTACGCGCTACGGAATCGGTGCCCATCTACTCACGAAAGTAGGTCAACTAGGGATCACCTTGGGTCAACTGCTCACCTTCGGGTTCAAACTTCATCCGTCTGGCCAAGTGGCACTGCTATTCGACACCGCACTGGTGCGGGACTAGCAATGCCTCGTGTTGGATACTGCTTTTCAATGTTGGGGCTGTAGTTGTGGCAACCGATGGCGCTTCGTCAAAAGATGTCAGGGCATTACCATTCTGCCGGTTGCGATGTACCGGTAATAGCCTTCTCACCCCAACAGTAGGTCGCAACAGGTCGGGTTTGCGATGCAGCCCGCCCATAGCGAGTGAGACTATAGAGAATTACGCGTGGTTTATTTTTGTACTATTTGGTGTTCCTGCTGCTAATCGCTGATTGGGCTCTATCTTGGTTGGCGCGTGCGCAGTGAGTGACGTTTCAGTCCGCGCTATCACGACGCGAAGTGCTCTACTCCTTGCTGCCTCAGTTACTGTTCACCGATCTTTTACCTCGAATACGATTCCAAGCTCCTTGCAAATGAGTTGGTTCAACCGACAGCTCCTCAAATCTTCTCGGTTCGCGAGGTCGGCTCATTCAACTTCGCCCTCATCGCCGCATTCCCGGCAGTACACAATAACTTCGCACGACGCCGACATTCTTCGAGACTGCGATGTGCGGCAATTTTACAAATACACCTCGGGTCGATGGCTGTGGAATGAGAAATATCAGCTTGCTCGCCGTTACGTTGAGTTCGACTTACCAGAACTCCTCCAAGTCTCAGCGCAAGCGATCGGAGCTCGCTCTTGCGTCAAAGTTGAAAAATTGCCCGAAGGAACTTTCAGTAAGGTCTTCCTGATTGCCATGGACGATGGCCGAGAATTAATCGCCAAACTCCCGAACCCGAATGCTGGACGGCCGCACTTTACGACAGCCAGCGAAGCCGCCACCATGGACTACGTACGGGCTCCTCGACTCGTTACATCCGGTGATTGCTGACATGAAGTCATGTCGCAGGTTCGAAATGTCCTTGGTATCCCGGCCCCCCGGGTCTATGGCTGGAGCTCCTCGATAGACAATCCCGTCAGAGCAGAGTACATCCTGATGGAACGCAGTGGAGGGGTGGAATTGGGCAAGATATGGCATGACATGCCTTGGGAACAAAGACTTGAGGTTGTCAGGGCCTTAGTTGGGTATGAGAAAGCCTTGGTTTCTGCTAATCTTCCTATGTATGGGAGCTTGTATTATGCGAAGGACCTACCTAGCCCAAGCCCAAGTCAATTTCTCGACTCCGTCAACTCGATAGACAATGGAGAAGCCTTCGTAGTCGGTCCGACAACTAACAGAGCATTCTTCGACCAAGGAAGAGACTCTGTCGAAGTAAACCGAGGGCCGTGTAAGTTCCCTTACCTTCCCCGTCATGCTCGTCCCAAGCTGATTAGATGACAGGGCCTTCGCTCAACGAATTTGTCCATTCCCGCGCCGCCCGAGAGCTGGCGTGCATTGAAAAGTTCTCGTCGTATCCTGGTCAGCAAGGGCTGTTCAGCGGTCCCAACCAATACCGCCCGACTAGATCATTGAAGACCGGAGTCCTCCGGGATTATCTGAAAGTCGCCACCCAGATTCTGCCCAACGATGTCAACCTGTCAAAGCCGACTCTATGGCACTCCGATCTGCATAGTGATAACATCTTCGTCGACCCTTCCCAGCCGACAACAATCCTCAACATCATCGACTGGCAAGCGGTCAATGTTTCCCCGCTCTTCCTCCAAGCACGCCATCCTTCGCTCATCGAGTTTGAAGGGCCCATACCAGCAGGCTTTGAGTCCATACCACTACCCAATAATTTTGATGACATGAGCGAGGAGGCACAACACCAAGCCAAGAATCTCCGGGCTGCTCAGTCTCTCTACAAGCTCTATGAAATCCTCATGCTCCGTCAATGTCCGGAGATTGCTCATGCGCTGCATTTTCGAGACACTCTGCCTGGTCAAATTACTGGATTGGCAAGCTCAATCTTCAGCGATGGAGAGCCAATCCTACAGGGAATGCTCATTCGACTTCAGGACGAGTGGGCTACATGTGTTGGGTCTTCCATACCGTGCCCGCTTTCCTTCACTCCCGAAATTAAGACGCAGCAACAACGTCTGGAGGCGAGTTGGAGCGAAGGTGTCGAGCTAATGCATAATATTTTGACCGAGATCGGCGCATACCAGGGATGGGATGGTTGGGTTAATCATAATAACTACCCCGTGTATAAGGAGCGGTTGGCCCGATGTCGTGAGAGGTTTCTCGACCGCTACGCGAAAACCGAAGAGGACAAAATCCAATGGATCCAAGCCTGGCCGTTTGAAGACAAGACACATCCGCCAACTTCTCTATAAGGTTAGAATTATAGAACCGCTTACTGTGTCTCATCCCAATGGACTCCGGTCGCAGCCACCTGCTATAATCTATCGTCAGGGGTCGCCTACCAGTACTCAGCTCACATCCAACTCTGATGGAAACGAATTGACCGTACGGCTGATGCTGTGAGTTCTGGGAACGATTTGAGATAGATGAGAGCTGGATCTATTGTAGATCCACCGCGCATATACAGTGATGAACGAGATCAAGACACGGCTGCCATCTTGGAGATTTTGCCTGACAGCCTTGCTCATGCATAGAGGCCTATCAAAGCTGCGCTTTGAGCAGGAGGTGATACCAAGTAGGAAGCCTTTCTCATCAATATTGTAGATATACTAAGGCTCAATAAGATACTAGTTTGGTGAGGCGTCGGAAAGGGAGAACTCGCGGGAAGTTGCTGCCGAAATAGTATGTGACTACGCGCTACGCAATCGGTACCCATCTACTCACGAAAGTAGGTCAACTAGGGATCACCTTGGGTCAACTGCTCACCTTCGGGCTCAAAATTCTTCCGTTGTTGGACTCTGCTTTTCAATGTTGGGGCTGTAGTTGTGGCAACCGATGGCGCTCCGTCAAGGGACGCCAGGGCGATACGATTCTGTCGGTTGCGATGGAATAGCCTTCTGACCCCAACATTGGGTCGCAACATCGGGTTTGCGATGCAGCCCATGATCGGCGGCGGTTGGCTTCATCTAAACCTCAGCGTATCAGAGGGCAACCACCCATGCTGACACTGTTTTCGCCGCGTGGGGAGAGCTTAGGAAACGATCCGGGGGATAGGGCGTCACTGGCGCGTTGATGCAACGCCACAGCTCAAGCTAGCGTGGCAGTGGGCATGCGGGCAGATGCACTTCTGGCCTCCAACCACGCCCTCGCTGCT